>Ga0074063_10131555_pt1 | contig 13137 bp, 16 predicted proteins | sample SoimicmetaTmtHMB_FD_76857 | JGI IMG/M metagenome (GOLD analysis project Ga0074063, IMG submission 76857) | Soil and rhizosphere microbial communities from Centre INRS-Institut Armand-Frappier, Laval, Canada - Soil microcosm metaTmtHMB... | ecosystem: Engineered > Artificial ecosystem > Soil... | reverse complement strand
AGGACGGCGAGATAGGCGACGCGATCGTCGGCCTCGACATTGACGCCGGCGACCGCCGCGGTGGCGCGATCCGCACCCAGCGCAAGCAATTCATCGGCGAGCAGATATTCGAGGCTCTTGGCGCAGGCGACGAAGAATTTCATGCCAGCGTCTTCAGCAGACGGGAAAATTCCTCGGCGCAGAGCCCGACATGATCGGCAAGACGATGGCTGTCGTTGACGAACACCGTGTGGTCGCGGCGCGCCCCGGCCCAGCGCGCGACGTCCGACGCAGGAATCAATTCGTCGTCCCAGCCATGCACGATGCGCGTGGTCACGCGTGCGGCATCGAGCGGAAATTCGAAGCCGACAAGCTCGGTCGGCGGCGCCATCAGGAACAGGGCAAGCACTGGCACTTCCAACGATACCCGCGCCGACACGAATGCGCCCATGCTCGATCCGGCGAGCACCAGCGGCCCTCGCGCGCGGCCAACGAGTTCGCGCAAATGCGCGAGGCGGCCATGGACATCGCCAAGGCGGCTACGCGAAACATCCTGATCCCAGCGCCGATAATCGGGGCGTTCGTGGGTCCAACCCAACGCCTCGGCGACCTGCGCCAACGCGGTCGCCTTGGTTGCCTCGGGACTGCTTTCCAGTCCGTGCGAAATAATGACGTGGCCGTTCATTCGGCGATGTCGTCGAGCACGACCACCGCATCGCCAACGCGGATGCAGCCGCCTTCGAGGATGCGCGCGCACAAACCGCCGTGGCCGCGCATGGCGTTGTAACCGCCGGGGCCCAGTGCGTCTTCCATGCGCGAACACGGATCGCAGGAATCGGTGCCGAAGAACACCGCCTCGCCGATGCGGAAGCGCCGCTCTTTCAGTGCAATCAGTGGGATGCCTTCGACGACGAGATTGCGCCGCAGCGTCTTTGCGGCGACTTCGGCATGACCGGCGAGTGTCGCGATCACCGGCAGGTGTTCGGCCTGGATCAGGGTGATGCCGCGCTTGCCACTGGCGCTGTTGTAGCGATCGCCAATCAGACCCTTGCCGGTTTCGGCGACGACGGCGAGCACTTCGTTCATCGCCACATCGCGCTGCGGCCGCAGGCCGATCCAGCGCACGCGCCCCGGCCGCGGCAGGATTCGCATCAACGCGCCCAGCGCGGTATCGGTTGGCGGCAGCATGGCGGCGCTCACTGGACAGGCCAAAACAGGCGCGAATGCTACCATGCAGGCATGAGCCAAGACCTGCCTTCGAACCCGCCCCAGCACGCCTGGCCACTGCCTTACGAAGCCCGCCTCGACGAGCGCGCGACCACGCAGATCGATCTCGTGGTGATCCATTGCACCGAGTTGCCCGACCTGGCAATCGCACGCGAATACGGCGAGCGCATCCTCTACGACGCCAGCACCGGCAACAGCGGCCACTACTACATCGATCGCGACGGCAGCATCCATGCCTTCGTGCGCCCGCAGCGCATCGCCAACCACACGCGTGGCTACAACCCGCGTTCGATCGGCATCGAACTGGTCAACACCGGCCGTTATCCGGACTGGTACGACTCGCGCCAGCAGACGATGCGCGAGCCCTATCCCGATGCGCAGATCCAGGCATTGACTGCGTTGCTGCGGCAACTCAAGCGCGAGCTCCCGACGCTGGAACTGATCGCCGGCCACGAGGACCTCGACACCGCCAAGGTCAACGCCAGCGATAATCCGGACCTGCAGGTCTGGCGCAAACGCGACCCCGGTCCGCAATTCCCTTGGCCACGCGTGCTGCGCGACAGCGGCCTGCTCCGCCTCAAGCCGTAGCGTTGACCTGGGCGTAGGCGTAGGAGCCAGCTCGCTGGCGACGGGGCATGACTTCACCGCGGAAGAATGTGAGCTTGGATAGGTGCCGCCGCGATAGGCATGGTCGCCAGCATGCTGGCTCCTATGGGCGGCTTGTTGCAGCTGTCGCCAGCAAGCTGGCTCCTACGGGCCGGTATAATTGCGGCCCGTGCCTGGAGCCGCCATGACCCAACCCGTCGTTTCCGAACTCGTCTCCCTGCTCACGCTCGAGCGGCTCGAGGACAATCTGTTCCGCGGTCAGAGCCGTGACATCGGCACCAAGTACGTGTTCGGCGGCCAGGTGCTGGGGCAATCGCTGTCGGCGGCGCAACAGACCGTCGACGCCGACCGCAGCGTGCATTCGGTGCACGCGTATTTCCTGCGTGCCGGCGACATCAATGCGCCGATCGTGTTCGATGTCGACCGCACCCGCGATGGCCACAGTTTCTCCGTGCGCCGCGTGACCGCGATCCAGCACGGCCAGCCGATCCTGGTATTCGCGGCCTCGTTCCAGAAAGCCGAGCCCGGCGTCGAGCACCAGTTCAACATGCCGGAAGTGCCGCAGCCCGAAGACGTCGAACCCACGGTCGCGCCGGCGCCAGAAGTGATGGCGAAACTGCCGGCGAAAATGCAGCGCTGGCTGTCGCGCATGGGCCCGTTCGAGATGCGGCCGATCTATCCGCGCGACGAGGTCAAACCGCCCAAGCGTCCGCCGTATCAGCAGGTTTGGCTGCGCCTCACCGACAAGGTCGACGACTCACCCGACCTGCATCGCGCCCTGCTCGCCTACGCCTCGGATTTCTACCTCCTTGGCACGACGACGTTTCCGCATGGCATCAGCTACTACCAGCCGAACGTGCAAATGGCCTCGCTCGATCACGCAATGTGGTTTCACCGTCCGTTCCGCGTCGACGACTGGCTGCTGTATTCGCTGGACAGCCCGACCGCGCAGAACGCCCGCGGCCTCGCCCGCGGCCAGATCTTCACGCGCGAGGGCAAGCTGGTCGCGTCTGTCGCCCAGGAAGGCCTGATCCGCGTGCTTCCCGAAGAACCGGAGGCGAGCTGATGCGCCAGATTTTCACTTCGTCGCGCTTCGAGAACGTCCAGGAAGTCGCGCGCATGCTCGACGAAGCCGGTATCGAGAACCGCATCATGGGCGACCCCGGCTACAAGGGTTACAGCCGCCGGCAGTTCAGTTATGCCGACAAGAAAGCCCAGGCCAACGAAGTCCCCGCCTCGGTCTGGGTGATCAAATCCGAGGACTACAAGCAGGCGCGCGAACTGATGCACGGGCTGGGCCTGCTCGACAAGACCGACGCACCGTCCTACGTGCCGATCGATCTGCAGTTCGCCGAAAAGGCCGCGGCCTCGCCGGAGACCCGCCTGCTGCGCATCAAGGTCGGGCTGCTGTTCGTGATTGGCGCGATGGCGGCAGGCATGGTGCTGAAGATGCTGTTCTCGCATCCGCACTGATCGCTGTCACATCCGGCACGATGGAGCGTCCTGGCTTATGCATCATTGATGATGCCCACCTCCAGGAACCCGTGATGAGCACCGCCACCCGCTACCGCATCAACCGCTACGCCCTCCTTGCTCTTGCCTGCCTCGGTCTGGGTCTGCTGGTCGCGAGCGCGGGTGCGCTGGCGGCGCCTTCCGGCGCGGCGATGGCAGCGAGCTTCGGCGCGATCGGACTGATCGCCGGGTTCGGCGGCTCCCGCCCGGGTGTCGCCGTGCGCCCCGCGCGCAAGCAAGCGCACTGATCTGCAGCGATGCGCCACGGAATCCCGACATGAGTGCCGACATCCTCGATTCGATCATCCAAAGCCACCTGCCCGCTGCGGCCAAAGGCGACCAGGCTGCATATGGCCGCATCGTGCAGAACTGCCAGAGCATGGTCACCTCGATCGCCTGGTCGATCGTGCGCGACGTGCCCGCCAGCGAAGACATCGCCCAGGATGCTTTCATCAGCGCCTGGCAGAACCTGCGCAAGCTCGGCAATCCCAGCAGCTTCCTGCCGTGGCTGCGGCAGATCACCCGCAATCTCGCCCGCGATCATCTGCGTGCGCAGGTTTATCGCGCCAATCCCGCCGGCGATATCGAAGCGGTGATCGCTGCCGTGGCCGATCCTGGTCTGGATCCGGAAGAGCATCTCGCCGAAACCCAGGAAGCGCGCATCGCCGCGGCGGTGATCGACGCGCTGCCGGAGGAATCGCGGGAAGTGCTGCTGCTGTATTACCGCGAAGGCCAGAGCTCGAAACAGGTTGCCGCGCTGCTGGGCATGCAGGATGCCGCCGTGCGCAAGCGGCTGTCGCGCGCACGCCAGAGCATCCGCGACGAACTGCTGCAGCGCCTCGCGGAATTCGCCAAACAGAGCGCACCGGGCGCGGCCTTCACTGCCGCGGTGCTGACTACGATGACCATCGCCAGCCCGCCGGCGGCGGCGGCGACGATCGCGGTGACAGGTAGCGCGCTCGCCGGCAAGGGCCTGCTGAAAATCCTCATCGGCTCGCTCGGCGGCATCGGCATCGGTCTGGCCGGCGCGCTCGGCGGCGTCTGGTGGGGCCTGCGCAAATATCTGCGCGATCCTTTCGATGCCCTCGAACGCCGGCAACTGCTGCGTTACGGCCTGGCGATGAGCGTCTGGGTGCTGGCCTTCATGGGCGCGATCGTCTGGTCGAGCACGCCGGCGGGCTTTATCGCGCCGGTGGTCGTCACGCTCACCTACGTCGCCGGTGTGATGGCCATGACCACGTACGTATTGCCGCGCATCGTCGCACGCCGGCGTGCCGAGGAAATGCGTCGCGATCCGATCGCGGCGACAGCGAAGCGGCGAAAGGAAAAAATGTGGGCGCGGATCGGCTGCGTCGTCGGCTTCACTCTGGGACTGGGCACGCTTATTTTCGCGCTGTTCTACACCGGGCGGATCTGAATTCGCTTCTTGAATTCATTTCCAGAATTCGTTTTCCGGTTTCGCGCTTTCGGCCACGCGCGCGGGAACTCCGTTACTTTTCCTTGCGCGGCCGGATGAAATACCCGGCACTGCCGGCCAGCGTGCATTGCTTGCCGCTGCCCTTGCAGTAGACATCGACCCACCTGCCCAGATACGCCTCGGTCGGTTCCATCGTCGCGACCTCTCCCCAGGTGTCGTGCGACCAGCCCCGGCCGAAAACCACTTCGCGGCCGGCAATGATCATCAGGCAGACGCCGTCGGCGTAGCAGCCGGTGTCGACTTTTTCGACGATGCCGGAAAAACGCAGCTCGCCCGCGGGGGTTGGCGATGTCGCGTCGGTTGTCGTCGCTGCCTGCGGCGTGCCGGAATGCGGGTGCGTCGAAGTGCATGCACTGACGCAGAAGAGAAGCAGGGACATCGGCAACGCGGCAAAGCGCATGGTGATTCTCCGTTTGATCGATTTTCGCTTTACTTTCCGCACAGAAAATTTTTCGCAATGCCGGAAATGAAAACGGAGCCTCTCAGCTCCGTCTCCCGTCTCACGCCTCCCGTCTCACGCCAACTACATCGTATGCGTGGGCTTGTCGGCATCCAGCGAGCCAGCGAGCAGGGTTTCGATCTTGCCTTTCACGGTTTCCGCTTCGGCCGAATCGGAGAACTGTACGCCGATACCGGCAGTGCGATTGCCCTGCGCCCCCGGCGGCGTGACCCAGACCACCTTGCCGGCCACTGGCAGGCGTTCCTTGTCCTCGAGCAGCGACAACAGCAGGAAAACTTCATCACCGAGGGCGTAGCGCTTGGTGGTCGGGATGAAGATGCCGCCAGCGCGAACGAAGGGCATGTAGGCGCTGTAGAGCTGCGCCTTGTCCTTGATCGCGAGCGAGAGAATGCCCTGTCTTGCGCCTGCGCCACCGATCATCGTCGTACTCCCTGATCAATCCGGGCAGCCAGCGGCGCCCGTCTGAATTCGATCCGACCAGGCTGCCGGGGCAGCCGTCACTGGAACATGGTACGCCATTCCCTGAGCAGCCCGGCCAGTACCAGGTCGTTGCGGATCGGTGCACGCAACTGCTCGCGCGTGCGGTTGATCGCATCGAACCACGCCGAGAGCTTGGGAAAATCCGTCGGCATCGTCAAGCCTCCGGGCTCCTTCGCCGATGCCCCGACCTGCCGCGAGGCCGCCGACAAGGCCAGGTCCGCAGCGAAACGCAGGCGCAACTCGCCGCGGTCGTCGGCCAACCAGCGCTGCGCCTGTTCGATCGGACTCATGCGGCCACTACCGACGGCGTTGAGGTCGGCGACGACATCGCGCCGCAGTTGCAGGCCGCCATTGCCCAACCATTCTGCGGCCAGGCCGGGTTGGCCGCGAGCGGCATCGAGCGCGACTTCGATCTGCGCATCGGCATGGCCAAGACCGCGCAGCCATGCCTGTGCTTCGCCGCGCGCGGGGATGCGGAATTCGAGTCGTTGGCAACGGCTGCGTATCGTCGCCGGCAAGCGCCCGGGCCGCGAGGTGACGATCAGCAGGAAACGATTCGCCGACGGTTCTTCCAACGTTTTGAGCAGGGCATTGCTGGCCGCGACGTTCATGCCGTCCGCCGGCTCGATCAGCGCGACCTGCGCGCCGCCGAGTTGCGGCGTCAACGAGAACCATTGGCCGAGTCGACGGATCTGGTCGACGCTGATCTCGGTGCGCAGCTTGTCGCCTTTTTCATTGAGCTCGAAACTCACGCGCTGGATATCGCCGTGTGTCTTCGCTGCGTACAGCAGACAGCTGCGGCACTTTCCACATGCGAGGCCATCGGCGGCGGGTGAACTGCACAGCAGGCGCTGCGCCAATATTTCCGCCACCGCACCCTTGCCCATGTTCGCCGGCCCGACCAGCAGCAAGGCATGCGCGAGACGGCCTTCCGCCAACGCCGCCAGCGCGTTGTCGAGCACGGACTGCTGCCAGGGCGCGAAACTCACGCGCGTGTCCGCCATTCGCTCAGTGCCCGCGTAACGGCAGCGACCACCGCAGAAGCTGGCTGCGACGCATCGATCACGCGGAAACGCCCGGGCTCGGCCGCGGCACGAGAGAGGTAAGTGGCGCGCACGCGCTCGAAGAAATCGCTGCGTTCGCGTTCGATCCGGTCGAGCTCGCCTCCGCGCGAACGTGCACGCGCCAAGCCTTCGTCGACACCGACATCGAGCAGGAAAGTCAGATCGGGCTTGATGCCCGCCGCCCAGCGTTCCAGTTCGGCGATGCGGCCCATCTCGATGCCACGACCGCCGCCCTGGTAGGCGAAGCTGGCATCGGTGAAGCGATCGCTGACCACGACGGCACCGCGGGCCAGCGCCGGCAAAATCAATTCGCGCACCAGTTGCGCGCGCGCCGCGAACATCAGCAGCAATTCGGTTTCCGCCGCCAGCGTGCGCGCCGGATCCAGCAGCAAGGTGCGGATCGCCTCACCGGCGGGCGTGCCGCCGGGCTCGCGCGTCTGCACGACCTCGAGCCCGTGCTGGCCCAGCGCCTGCACAATCGCCGCGATGACGGTCGACTTGCCCGCGCCTTCGCCGCCTTCGATGGAAATGAATTTCCCGCGCATCACTGCCCCAACTGATATTTGCGCACGGCCGCGTTGTGCTCGGCGAGCGTCGCGGAAAAATAATGCGCGCCGTTGCCGCGCGCAACGAAATACAGCGCATCGCCATCGGCAGGATTCGCCGCGGCAGCGAGCGCCTCCTTGCCCGGCATCGCGATCGGCGTCGGCGGCAGGCCGTCGCGGGTGTAAGTGTTGTACGGCGTATCGGTGAGCAGGTCGGTCTTGCGGATGTTGCCGGCGTAAGCGCTGCCCATGCCGTAGATCACGGTCGGATCGGTCTGCAGGCGCATGCCGGTATTGAGGCGACGAATGAACACGCCGGCGATCTGCGGGCGCTCGCTGGCCTTGCCGGTTTCCTTTTCGACGATCGAGGCCAGCGTCAGCAGCTGATCCGGCGTCGCCAGCGGCAGATCCTTGCGCCGCGACTGCCAGGCCTCGGCGAGCTTTTCGTCCATCGCCTTGGCGGCGCGGTCGAGGATCGCCAGGTCGCTGGTGCCGCGCGTGTAGACATAGGTTTCCGGCAGGAAGCGGCCTTCGGGAAACACGCCATCGCGATCGAGTTTTTTCATGACCTCGGTATCGCTGAGCTGTTCGATCTCGTGCTTGAGCAGGATATCGCCGGCAAGGCCCTTGCGCAGATCGCGGAAATTCCAGCCTTCGATGATGGTGAACTTGCGCTGGATCACCTCACCGTTCTCGAGCCGCATCAGCAGCGCGCGCGGCGTCATGCCCGAGGTCACTGCGTAGTCGCCGACCTGCAGGCGTTGCGCGACCTTCATCGTGGTCGCCAGGGTTTTCCATTCCAGATCGCTGCCCTGCTCCACGCCCAGGCCACGGATTTTTTCCAGCACGCGATTGAAGCCATCGCCCTGCTCGATCATCAGCACGCGCTCGACATCACTGAGCAGCAGCGGCCGATCCGCGAATTCCTGGGTGCGCTGCCACCAGATGCCCGCGGCAGCGACCGCAGCAACCAGCAGCACCGCGAAAAACAACTTGATTCGTCCGATTCGACGTTGACGAGGCACGCATCACTCCTGGAAAGCAAAGGCCGGTTGCGCCGCGGCGAGCCGGCGGCGCAGGTCCGTGGTCGCGGCATCCGGGCGCCAGCGCCGCGCCCCGAGACCGCCGACCGGAAGGATACCGCGCACGGCGTTGCAGAGAAAAAGCGCCTCGGCGTTCTCGATGCTTTCGCGGCCCATCACGGTCACGTCGACCCCGGGCAGCGTGTCCAGCAGCCAGCCACGGGCGATGCCAGCGATGCCGCAGTTGTCCAGCGCCGGCGTGCGCCAGACGCCATCGATGCGCACGAAAAGATTGGCGGCGGTCGCGCTGATCACGCGCCCGGCGCTGTCGCGGAGCAGGCCTTCGAAAATCGCCGGATCGCGCCACTCGGCGCGCGCCAGGACATTTTCCAGACGATTGAGGTGTTTGATGCCGGCGAGCCGCGGCTGGATCGCCAGCGTGGTTTCGCACCAGCGCAGATCGATCGCCGCCGGCGCGGGCTCCGGCGCCGTGTGCAGGGACAGGATCGTCGTCGGCACCGGCCCCGAAGAGGTTGAATAGCCGCGGCCACCGCGGCCGCGCGTGAGCACGAGCTTGAGCACCGCGCGCGCCTGCGCAGCCATCAGCGCGTCGGCCTCGCGACGCACCCTCGCCTCATCAGGCAGAACGATGCCAAGCACGCGTGCGCCGCGTTCCAGGCGTTGCCAGTGTTCGCGCCACCACACCGGCTGGCCGTGATGGACGAGGATCGTCTCGAACAGGCCGTCGCCATAGTTCAAACCGCGGTCATCGGCAGCGACATGATCAACCACGACATCGCCATGGAGAATGCGCAGGCTCATCCCGGCACTCCCAAGGCACGCAGCAGGCCGCGCGCCTTGGCGCGGGTTTCCTGCAACTCCGATTCCGCCTGCGAATCGAGCACCAGGCCGGCGCCTGCGCGCAGCTGCAATTGCTTCCCCGACGACCAGGCGCTGCGGATCAGGATGTTGAGGTCCATGTCGCCGTCGCGATTGAGATAGCCGAGGGCACCGGTGTACGGGCCGCGACCCTCGCCTTCGAGCTCGGCGATGATCTGCATGCAGCGCACTTTCGGACAGCCGGTGATGGTGCCGCCGGGAAATACCGCGCGGATCACCTCGCCCGGTGTCACGCCATCGCGGCGCCGCCCACTGATGTTGGAAACGATGTGGTGCACATGCGTATAGCTCTCGACCGTCATCAACTCGTCCACGCGCACGCTGCCGGGAACGCAGACGCGGCCGAGGTCGTTGCGCTCCAAGTCGATCAGCATCACGTGCTCGGCGCGCTCTTTGGGGTGGCCGACCAGTTCGCGGATGCGCGCGGCATCGTCATCGCCGGGAAAGCGCGGGCGCGTGCCGGCGATCGGACGCGCTTCGACGACATCGCCGCGCACCGACACCAAGCGCTCGGGGGAGGAACTCGCCAACGCCCAATCGTCGAACGCCAGCAGGCCGGCGAACGGTGCCGGATTGGCCTCACGCAAGCGCGAATACCAGGCGACAGGATCGATCACCGCAGAAAATTCCGCGCGCCAGGCACGCGAAAGATTGACCTGGAAAACATCGCCGGCGCAAAGATACTCGTGCACTTTCGCAACGCCATCGAGGAACTGCGCGTCGTCATCTTCACGGATGTCCTGCGGCGATTGCCAGTCGGGCAACGAGGGCAACGCACGTGCATCGGCGAGATCAGCAGCCAGCCCTTCAAGCAATGCGGCGGCCTGCGCTTCAACGATCGCGAAACATTCGCCGCTGTTGCGGTCGCGCAGGATCGCCGCCGGACAACGCAGGGCCAGCGCCACCGGCAGCGGACCGGGAGCATTCGGTAGCTGCAATATCGGCTCGATCTGCGCGGCGAGTTCGTAAGCGAGAAACAGCGCCCAGCCGCCACGAAACGGCAACGTCTTGTCGCCGTCGTCGCCGCGTTGCATCTGCCAATCGGCATCGAGGTTGGCGAGAAAGTCGCCGGCACATTCGCTGCCGTCCAACCGGCGCGTGATGCCGTCGACGTCGAGACGCAGACCCTCGCCGTTCGCTACAAACAACAGGTCCCAACGCGACAGGCCGTTGCCGCCGGCGACGCTTTCGAGCAGCAGCGGAAAGCGCGCGCGATGCGCACGGTGCAGCGACAACAGGTCGGTGTCCGCCGGCAATGCACGGCGGAGCAATTTGTTCTTGTCAGACATCGGCCGGCCCTGCCGGCAGCGTGCGCGTCATGATCATCGCAGGCTGCCGTTTTGGGTTCAGAGGCGCTTGAAGACCAGGGTGCCGTTGGTGCCGCCGAAGCCAAAGCCATTTGACATGACCACGTCGACTTTTTTCTCGCGCGCCACGTTCGGCACGAAATCGAGATCGCAACCTTCGCCCGGATTGTCCAGGTTGATGGTCGGCGGAATCACGCCGGTATGCAGGGCCATGATCGAGAACACCGCTTCCACGCCGCCGGCGGCGCCGAGCAGATGGCCGGTCATCGATTTGGTCGAACTCACCATGGTCTTGTAGGCGTGATCGCCGAGCGCGCGCTTCATCGCCTGCGTTTCCGCGAGGTCGCCCAGCGGCGTTGAAGTGCCGTGCGCGTTGAGGTAGCCGAGCTGATCGGGATTGACCTTGGCATCGCGCATCGCCATCGCCATGCAGCGCGCCGGACCTTCGCCGTTCTCGCTGGGTGCGGTCATGTGATACGCGTCGGAGCTGGCGCCGAAGCCGACGAGTTCGCAGTAAATGCGCGCGCCGCGGGCCTTGGCCGATTCGTATTCCTCGAGAATGAGGATGCCGGCGCCGTCGCCGAGCACGAAACCGTCGCGATCCTTGTCCCAGGGGCGACTGGCACGCGTGGGATCGTCATTGCGTGTGGACAGCGCTTTCATCGAGCAGAAACCGGCAACCGAGGTCGGCGTGCAACCGTGTTCGGCACCACCAGCGACCATGATGTCGGCATCGCCGTACTGGATCATGCGCATCGCCATGCCGATCGAGTGGTTGGACGAGGCGCAGGCCGACACCGCGGAGAAATTCGGGCCCTTGAAGCCCTTGATGATGCACAACTGGCCCGAGATCATATTGATGATCGTGCTGGGCACGTAGAACGGCGAGACCTTGCGCGGACCGCCGAGGTGCAGATCGACTGCAGTTTCCTCGATGCCGCGGATGCCACCAATGCCCGAGCCGATCAGCACACCGGCGCGTTCGGCATTGGCCTCGGTGATTTCCAGTCCGGCATCGTCCATCGCCATCATCGCTGCGGCCAGGCCGTAGTGGATGAAGGTGTCCATCTTCTTGGCGTCTTTCGGATTGACCCAGGCTTTCGGATCGAAATCGCGGACTTCGCCGGCGATCTTGGCGTTGTAAAGCGTGGTGTCGAAATGACTGATCATGCCAACGCCGGAGCGGCCGTTGGTGATGCTGTCCCAGGCGGAAGCGAGATTGTTGCCGACCGGGGAGACGATGCCCATTCCGGTGATGACGACGCGACGTTGGCTCATGGCTTGGCTCCGCTTCGAGGTGACGCGCGGCCCTCCCGCGCTGTGGATAGCGTCCATGCACGCGGACCGCAGGCCCGCCTGTCATGCATACGTGCCGGCGCGATCGCCGGATGCCGCAAATACACAGGGCCGCGCATGCGCGGCCCCGGTATAAAAACTGCTTCGGCGATCAGGCCTTGACGTGCGCCTTGATGTAATCGATCGCTTGCTGGACGGAGGTGATCTTCTCGGCCTCTTCGTCCGGAATCTCGCACTCGAATTCCTCTTCGAGGGCCATCACCAGCTCAACGGTGTCGAGCGAGTCAGCGCCGAGATCATCAACGAACGAGGCGTTGTTGGTGACTTCGTCTTCCTTGACGCCGAGCTGTTCAATGACGATCTTCTTGACGCGTTCTTCGATGGTGCTCATGGACAAATCTCCTCCCGGAGGGATACGAACGGGCGCATTGTAATCATATGCCGGCCCCGGCGAGCGCCTTTTGCCGCCGGACCTTGGTTTTTGGAGGGGCGATTTTACCCCAATTCCCGTCCCGGCAAGGGATCAGGCCATGTACATGCCGCCATTGACGTGCAGGGTCTCGCCCGTCACATACGCCGCGGACGGGCTGGCGAGGAAAGCCACCGCCTCGGCGATGTCGCCCGGCGCACCGAAGCGACCGAGCGCGATCTGCGTTTGCATGGCGTTTTTCTGCGCTTCCGGCAGGGCCCGGGTCATGTCGGTTTCGATGAAACCCGGCGCGACGACGTTGACGGTGATGCCGCGGCTGCCGATTTCCTTGGCCAGCGATTTCGAGAACGCGATGATGCCGGCCTTTGCCGCGGCGTAGTTGGCCTGGCCCGGGTTGCCGGTCAGGCCGATCACCGAAGCGATCGAAATGATGCGCCCCTTGCGCGCCTTCATCATGCCTTTCATCACCGCTTTCGAGGTGCGGAACACCGAGCTGAGGTTGGTGTCGAGGATCACATCCCAATCCTCTTCCTTCATGCGCATCAGCAACTGATCGCGGGTGATGCCGGCGTTGTTGACCAGGATCGAGACGGCGCCGAATTCGCCGGCGATGTCGTCGATGAGTGCATCGACCGCGGCGCTGTCGGTGACGTCGAGCACGCGTCCGACACCACCGATCGCTGCCATTCTTTCGCCGATCGCCTTCGCGCCCGATTCGCTGGTCGCGGTGCCGATGACGGTTGCGCCGCGCTCGGCGAGCAGGTCGGCGATCGCTGCGCCAATGCCACGGCTGGCGCCGGTGACCAGGGCGATTTCGCCGGTGAGGGGTTTG
>Ga0074063_10087953_pt1 | contig 13226 bp, 13 predicted proteins | sample SoimicmetaTmtHMB_FD_76857 | JGI IMG/M metagenome (GOLD analysis project Ga0074063, IMG submission 76857) | Soil and rhizosphere microbial communities from Centre INRS-Institut Armand-Frappier, Laval, Canada - Soil microcosm metaTmtHMB... | ecosystem: Engineered > Artificial ecosystem > Soil... | reverse complement strand
GATCACCAGCACGATCTCGCCCTTGACGTCGCCCCGGAAGCGCCGCGCCAGCTCGGCGAGGGTGCCGCGCGAGACCTCCTCGTGCATCTTCGTCAGCTCGCGGCAGACCGCGACGGGACGATCGGGGGCGATCGCCGCGAGGGCGGCGAGCGAGTCGCCGATCCGGCGCGGCGACTCGAATGCGACCACGGTCTCGGTTGAGCGCAGAACGCGCTCCATCTCACCGGAGCGCTTGGGCAGGAAGCCCTCGAAGCGCCAGCGATCGGTCGGCAGGCCGGAGGCGACCAGGGCCACCGGCACAACCGAGGGACCAGGCAGCACCGTGACCTCGAGATTGCGATCGATGCAGCGTCGGATCAAGCGGTAGCCCGGGTCAGAGATCGCCGGCATGCCGGCGTCGGAGACGAGGGCGACCGTCTTACCGCGTTCGATCCGCTGCGCCAGCTCGGTCGCCCGCGCCGCTTCGTTGCCCTCGTGATTGGAGATCAGCGGCGGCGCCGGCCTGATCCCGAGCTTGTCGAGCAGACCGCCGGTGCGGCGCGTGTCCTCGCAGGCGATGTAGTCGGCGGCGACGAGCGCGTCGCGCACCCGGATCGTGATGTCGTCGAGGTTGCCGATCGGGGTCGGACAGACGATCAACGATCCCGGCATCAGCCTTCTCGCTCCAGTTCGATCCGCGCCATCGCGGCGGCGCCGATCATCCCCGCATCCTCGCCGAGCTCAGCGGGAACCACGGGGGTCGCGTTCATCGGCCGCAGGGCGCGGTCGCGCAGCTCGGCGCGGGCCGGCTCGAGCAGCAGATCGCCGGCGGCGATCACCCCGCCGCCGATCACGATCACTTCCGGCTCGAAGATGTTGGCGAAGCTGGCAAGCGCGACACCGAGGCGCCTGCCGACCAGGTCGAAGACGCCGATCGACGTCGCGTCGCCGGCCAGCGCCGCAACCGTGACCGCCTTGCCGTCGATCGTCTCGCCTTCCGCGAGCAGCTTGCCGATCGCGGAGTCGGGCTCGCTTTCGGCCGCCGCCAGCCCTTCGCGGCCCAGCGCCGTGCCGGAGGCGAACGTCTCCACGCATCCCCGGTTGGGACAGTTGCCCTGACAACCGGGCCCGTCCATCTGGATCGCCATGTGACCCAGCTCGGCGCCGGCGCCGGTCGAGCCCCGATAGATCTCGCCACCGAGGATGAGGCCACCACCGATCCCGGTCCCAATCGTCAACATCACCGCGTTTTCCGCTCCGCGCGCCGCACCAAAGAGGTGCTCGGCGAGCGCCGCGACGTTGGCGTCGTTGTCGACGAAGGTCGGCAAGCCGGTCCGGTCCTTGACCAGGTCGCGGATCGGCAGGTCCTCGATCGGCAGGTTGACGGCCGACACGGCGATGCCCTTCTCGTGGTCGATCGTCGCCGGGATGCCGAGGCCGATGGTCTCGACGCCGGCCCGCGCAGCTCGCGCCTCACCGACCTCGCGGACGAGCAGCTCGACCAGCTCGCCCTCGCCCTCGCCGGCGGAGCGCTCGCGGCTCTCCCAGACCGTCTTGGAGTCTCCGTCGAGCACGCCCAGGAGCATCTTGGTGCCGCCCAGATCGACCCCTATCGCTTCGGCATTGCTCATTTCTCGTCGCAGGCGACCGCGGGTATCGGCATGATTCCGGAGTCTTTCATGGCAAACGACGGCGAGCAGCGGCCCTCCGGTCCGCCCGACTACAAGGTCTACCGAGCCCGCCGGGGCCTCTTTTCGCGCTTCCGCAAGCCCGACCTCTCCGGGCTTCGCGAGAGGGACTGGCGCGGCCCGAAGCTGCCGAAACGCTCCGACCGCCCAGAGCGGGAGCGTGACCCGAGACGGCTCCGGCCCGGTGCGCGGCGAGCGCTGAAATGGGTCGGCCTGGCGGCGCTCGGCTGGGTTCTGCTCAGCTTCCTCGCCTTCGCGGTCTCGGCCCAGCTGCAGGCCTTCAAGCTCTCCGGCGACGCCAAGTCCGCCCTGCACGGCAACCCCTTCCTGCTGCCCAGCGCGCAGACGATCCTGGTGCTCGGCACCGACGCCCGCCCACCCGACACCCAGGAGCCGGGTGCGGCTCCCTCACAGGAGTGCTTCGACCAACAATCGCACGGCGATGCGCCACACGGGGAATGCTCGGTCGGCCAGTTCCGCGCCGACACGCTGATGCTGATCCGCGCCGGCGGCGGCACCTTCCGCAAACTCTCGATCCCGCGCGACAGCTACGCAGCGATCCCCGGGCAGAGCCCGCAGAAGATCAACGGGGCCTACGCCTTCGGCGGCGCCAAAGCGCAGATCGAAGCGGTCGAAGACTTCCTCGGGATCGAAATCGACCACGTCGCGATCGTCGACTTCACCGGCTTCGAAGACCTGATCGACGCGGTCGGCGGCGTCGTCGTCGACGTGCCGCACAAGCTCTGCGCCGACATCTCGGGCGGCGCAGGTGGCGGCCAGGGCGGCTTCACGCTGCGGCTGGGCAAGGGAGAGAACACCCTGGACGGGGAAAAGGCCCTGATCTACTCGCGCATCCGCGAGGCGAGCGAATGCCCGGGTCCCGGCAAGAGCGCCTACACGTTCGGCTACGACGACTACGACCGAGAGAAGGCCCAGCAGGCGGTGATCAGCGGCATCAAGGACCGCCTCACCGACCCGCTCCGCCTCCCCTACAACTTCGTCAAGGGCCCGATCATCGGCTGGGACGCGCCGAAGGCGTTCGTCAGCGACATGGGCTTCTTCACCATGCCCCAGCTGATTCTTGCCGCCGCCATCGGCGGCGACAGCAAGGCCGACGTGCTCTGCGCGGGAGCGAATTCCGACTGCCCTCCGGGCCCCAGAGGCTCGATCGAAGTGCCGGATTCGGAACGCCGCCGCGCGGTAAAGAAGCTGCTGGGTTAGCGCCTACTCCGCTTTGGCGGGAGATTTCGAGTCGCTCGACTTCGACTCCGACTTGCTCTCGCTCGACTTCGAGTCGCCCGAGCCAGCGGAGTCCTTGCCGCTCTCGGATGAGCTGCCGTTGGCGCCGGTCTTCTTCTTGCCGTAGTCAGTGTTGTGGAAGCCAGAGCCCTTGAAGTGGATTGCTACGGGGTGGAGGACGCGAGCGGCGGGGGCGCCGCACTCCTGGCACTCGGTGAGCGGCTCGTCGGCCATCTTCTGGATCAGGTCGAAGACGTGGCCGTTGTCGCATTTGTACTCGTAGATCGGCATGACGGTGGGCGATTATCGCAGCCGATACGGTTCCGGCATGGCAAGCACCGGGGAGGAAACCCGCAGCGGGGAGGTCTCGATGGAGGAGATCGTCGCGCTCTGCAAGCGTCGCGGCTTCGTCTTCCCTTCCTCGGAGATCTACGGCGGCCTCGGCTCGACCTACGACTACGGCCACTACGGGGTGCTGCTGAAGAGCAACGTCAAAGCCGAGTGGTGGCGGGCGATGCTGCAGGAGCGCGACGACATCGTCGCGCTTGACTCGGCGATCCTCCAGCACCCGCGCGTCTGGGAGGCGTCGGGCCACCTGGAGGGCTTCACCGACCCGCTGGTCCAGTGCCTCGGCAAGTGCAAGCGGCGCTGGCGCGAGGATCACCTGCGCGAGGCGGTCGAGGCCGAAGGGGGCGACCCGGAGGCGGAGCTGCGCTGCCCGGAGTGCGACGGCGAGCTCTCCGAGCCGCGTCAGTTCAACCTGATGTTCGAGACCCACGTCGGACCGGTGGCGGGCGAGGGGTCAGAGGTCTACCTGCGACCGGAGACCGCGCAGGGGATCTTCATCAACTTCAAGAACGTGCTCGGCTTCGCCCGCAAGAAGCCGCCCTTCGGGATCGCCCAGATCGGCAAGTCGTTCCGCAACGAGATCACGCCCGGCAACTTCATCTTCCGCACCCGCGAGTTCGAGCAGATGGAGATGGAGTTCTTCGTGCCCCCGGCCGAAGCGCCGAAATGGCACCAGACGTGGATCGACGAGCGCGAGCGCTGGTACACCGACCTCGGCATCCGTCCCGAGCTGCTGAGGGTGCGCCCGCACGGAACCGACGAGCTCTCGCACTACTCTTCGGCGACCAGCGACATCGAGTACCTCTTCCCGATCGGCTGGTCAGAGTTGGAGGGGGTCGCCAACCGCGGCGACTTCGACCTGACCCAGCACGCCAAGTTCAGCGGCGAGAAGCTCGAGTACTTCGACCAGGGGACCAAAGAGCGCTACGTCCCCTACGTGATCGAGCCGGCCGCCGGCGCCGACCGCGCAACCCTCGCCTTCCTCGTCGACGCCTACGAGGTCGAGGAGGTCGAGGGCCGCCAGCGCACGGTGCTGCGCCTCCACCCCCGCCTCGCACCGGTCAAGGTCGCGGTTCTGCCGCTCGTCTCCAAGGAGGGGATGCCGGAGAAGGCCCGTGAGCTCTTCGAGCAGCTGCGCCGCCGCGTCCCGGCCGAGTTCGACGAGGGCGGCTCGATCGGCAAGCGCTACCGCCGCCAAGACGAGATCGGCACGCCCTGGGGCATCACCGTCGACCACCAGACGATGGAAGACGACACCGTCACCCTCCGCGACCGCGACTCCCTGGAGCAGACCAGAGTCCCAATCGCGGGCCTGGCCGACGACCTCGCCGCCCGCCTCGCACAGCCGTGGCGCAGCCCGAAGCTGGGCTGAGCCGGCACCGCGCAAGCGTCTCGATCCAGCAACCTGGGTGCACTAAGGTGCCAGGCCATGATTAGAACGAAGGCTGCTCTCGCTGTCGGGCTCGGGTTGGTCGCGCTTCTCGCCGCGGCCTCTGTGGCAAATGCCAAGCACGGGAAACCACCGCTTCCCAACCTGGCGATCGGCAAGATCTCAAAGCCGCCCGCCAGCGTCGGCGTCGGATCAAGCCTCAGCGTGACCGTCAAGCTGCGCAACAAGGGCAAGGCGAAGGCCGGCAAGAGCCGACTCGGCCTCTACCTGGCGACGGGCAAGAAGCACAAAGCCAAAGATCTCCGCCTGGAGCGAGTGAAGGTCAAAGCCCTGCGTTCGCACAAAACCGCCAAAGCCAAACTCGAGGTGACCCTGCCCGGCAACGCCGCGGCAGGCACCTACCGGCTGATCGCCTGCACCGACGACACCGGACGGCTGCACGAATCGAAGGAGCGCGACAACTGCGGCGCCTCGAAGTCTTTCGCGCTGACGCCCGCACCCAGCCCCACTCCTCCGGCGGCGAGGCCCGCGTTCACGATGACCGACGGCCTCGACTGGGGCTTCACCGAGGATGCCAGCGGGAATTCGCCTGGAGCCGGCAAACCGGTCACGGCAACGCTGACCACCGGCAACGGCATCGCCGGCCAAGCGGGCTACACGCGCACCAGCGTCCAAGCGGCGGCGTTGTTGACCGGTACGACCACCGTCTTCAACTACCTCACCCCCACCGACAATCAAGATGACGGCGCGGTTGGTGCCAGCCTGCCGTTCGTCTTCCCGTTCGGCGGGATCAACGAGCAGACGGTCAGCGTCTCAACCAACGGCTGGATCAGCTTCGGCAGCCCCGCCTGGGACTACTGGGACGACGAGCAGACCACCGACTACCGCGGCATCAACGCGGTTGTCGGCACGCTGGAGCGGGGGATCATGCCCTACTGGGACGATCTCGACGTCGGCGAACCCACCGATGGCGCCGGCACCGTCAAGATGGTCGTACCCGGGGACGGCTCGGTTGCGTTCCAGTGGGATACCGGCCAACACTCCACCGGCGGCCCGCCGCGCCGCGTGTTCCAGCTGGTGCTGTTCCCCGACGGTCGCTTTCGCTTCGACTACCCAGGCGTAAATACGCCCGGCGGCAACGAAGCCTTCATCGGCTACTCGCTCGGCACCGGCGATGCCGGCATCGACACGGTCGGGGCCAACGTGGAAGCGGTTCCCGCCGGCAGCCTCCTCTTCACCCCGAACCCTGTTCTCAACCCGCACCCGCTCGGGCCGCCCGGACCGCTGCCCGCCGGACAGGCCACGCTGACTCTGCCGGCAGGCAGCTCGTTCGTATCGGGCAGCCCTGGATGTGCGGTCACGACCGCGCCCGGTCCGTTCAGCCAGGGCCTGGTCACCTGCCCCACGCCGGGCCTATCCAGCGGACAGCAGGCGGCGCAGACCGTGAGCTTCGCGATGCCCCCCAACGCGCCCGGCGAGAGCGAGCCTGCCAACTTCCGTTATCTGGGAACCCTCTTGGCCGGCGGCTTCACGCTGACCGATGGCGACGAGATCGACGCGCTGAGCACCGGCCTCGGAAAAGCGACGATCAACGTGACGCCGGAATACACCTCGCCAGTCACCCCAGAAGCCGGCGAACCGGCGCTCTTCACGGTCAAAGTCGTGGCGACCAGCTCGCTCGACGAACCAAGCGCGACGTTCACCCTGCCGGCGAACACGACGCTCAACTCGATCCAGATCTCGGGCAAACCGATCGACTGCGACCCACAGGTGGGATCACAGGTGACCTGCCGCCTGCCGTCCGGCGACAGCAACATCAGCCCGGTCGTCTCGGTCACGCCAACGGCTGCCGCGATCGGCAACAAAATGAAACTAGTCGCTTCGGCGCAGGCCCTGAACGCTCCGCTCGACACCGGCGAAGTCGAATCGCCGGTCGTCGCGCCTTAGGAGGAGAGAAACCGCTCGACGTCCGCCGCCTCGACCTCGAGCGCGGCGGACGTCGCCTTGGCGATCCGGTCGTGAGGCTCGATCGTCACCTTCCCCCGGAGGAGCTTCCAGCCGGCGACCGCGCGTCCGCCGGCCATGGCGAAGGGGCGGAAGAGGCCGCCGCTCACGATCCGGGGCTCGTGGGGGCCGAGGATCGGCTCGCGTGAGGTCCAGCCGAGCAGGACCGGGTCGAAGGCGCCGAGCAATCGTGGCTGAGGGAGATCTTCGGGCGCGGGTCGCCGGGTGAGGCGAACCAAGCCATCGTCGCCCAGCTCGAGCTCGGAGCCGATCGACTTCAGACCGGCGCGGGCGTCGCGTAACGGGAGGCCGGCCCACTTGGCCAGATCGCGCTCGGTTGCCGGCTGATGGCCGACGAGGTAGCGCCGGGCCAGCTCCGCGAGTGCCCGCTCGCGATCGACCGGCTTCTGCGGTCCGAGCCAGTCGTGAACCAGCACGTACGCGTGCTGCTTGCCGACCATTGGCCCGCGCACGGCGATTCCGCGCAGGGCAACGAGGAAGAGGAGGTGGATCAGCGCCTGCCCCTCGGTTCTCAAACCGGCCAGATCGAGTCGCTCGCGCAGCTGGGCCCTGGTCAGCGGGCCTTCCTCCGCAAGCGCCTTCTCGATCGTCGCGACGGCTCGCTCGGCCTCCACCTCCCCCACACCCTCCTGCCGCAGGCGCCGGGCGCTGCTCGTGAACAGGGGCGGCACGGTCAGGGCCTGCAGCCACGGGTAGTCCTCGCTGCGGACCAGATGCAAGGTGCCTCGGTTGAGCCAGGTGACGAGCAGGGTGCGGTCCTCGCTCAGCGCCCTGTTGACATCGGCGACGGACAGCCCGTCGGTCCTGGCCCGCACCGCAAGCCGGAAGCCTCGGGGGTCCTGGCCCTGAACGGCGAGCAACCGCTCGGCGACCGCCGCCGGATCGGCCAGCGGAGATGCGAGACCCTGCCCTGCGAACCGTTCCGAAAGGATCGATCGGTCGATAGGCACGCCGCTATCCTCACGGTTCCCTGGCATCCGTGACGCGCGACGCGGCCGGGCCGCTAGCCGATGCCGACCAGGTCGACTACGTAGACCAGAGACTCTTTTCGATATTCACCGGGTGGAGTGCCTCCGCGACCGTGGATCAGGTCAGCGGGGATGATCAGCTTGCGGCGAGCGCCGACCCGCATCCCCTTCAGCCCTCTTTCCAACCCAAAGTTCAACCGACCGCCGCCCAGCTGGAAGTGGAACGGCGCTTCGCGTTGCCATGAGCTGGAGAACGGCGCTCCGTTGGCGCGCTTTCCGACGTACTCGATCGCCAGCTCGTCACCGTCCCGTGCCGGCCGGCCGCTGCCGTCGATGAGGTCCTTGACGACCAGCTTCCTCGGTATAGGGCCTTTTGGGGGAATCGGCGTCGGTTCGGTGCGTCCCGTTGCGTCTTCCGCAACCTGGTTAGCCGGCGGGGTGGGCGCCTCCGCCGTCGATGAGTCGCCGCCGCAACTCGTCAACGCCAGTGCCGCGCATACGGCAATCATCAAGACCAGTACCTTCACTGCGAGCATCCTAAGCAAAAAACGAGGTCGTCGAGCAAGCTGCACACGGGGTGACCAAGCAGTGACTACTCGGCTTCGAGCAAGTCGATCTCGTAGATGACGGCATCGTCCGGACGGAGGTCGGATGGGGCGCTGCCGTGGTAGAGGAGCTCGGGAGGAAGGATCAGCTCCCGGCGCCCACCGACCTTCATCCCGACCAGACCCTTTTCCCAGCCGGGAGACACTTCCGGGTCGTTGGAGCCGAGCCGGAACTTGAACGGTTCGCCGTTGTCCCAGGAGTTGGAGAACTCCCCACCGGTGTAACGAATCCCGAAGTACTCGATGGTCAGCAGGTCCCCGGGCTTGACACCGGCGCCGCTGCCCACGACCAGGTCTTTGACGACGGGCTTCCTCGGCGGCGGCCGGTTGGGAACGTCTATCTGCGGCCTGGCCCGTCCCAATGCCTCTTCAACCAAATGGGAGGCATTCGACGTAGCCATCGGCTTCGTCGAGACGATCGTCTGACCACCGCAGCCACCGACGGCGAGGGCAAGACAGAGCAGGGACGCAAAGGGGACGGCCTTCATTCCTCTCTAATGCTAGAGAACTATGAAGTATGTGGCTCCGGCGGGATTGGGGCTCGGACGCCGGGGCCTCAGCCCTTGCCGGAGATCAGGTCCCAGGCCCGGCGCAGCTTGCTGTGGCGCTCGCCGCCGACCATGTCACCCGGACCGACCTCGATCGAGCCCGGGTTGGCGCCGGGCTCCGGCAGGTTCCTGGCCGCCGCGGCGTCGATCGTCAAGACGACGCCGCCCTCGTATATCTCGGCGACCTCGGGGGCGTCGACGAACCGGTGCCCGCCGGGCAGGACGCTGGTGTCGAGCACGATCCCGTCGAAGATGTCGACGTTGGGGGCAGAGAGCACGTACTCGACCTTGCCCAGCTCCTCGCCGTCGCTGGAGTACACCGGCACCCCTTTTGGCAGGGTGAGGAAGGAGGCAGGCGTCCCGAGATCCTTCATCGCACGGCCGAGCCTAGCGAGCCGGCACGCTGCGCGCCCAGCTGACCCCTGCTTGCCCGGGGCGCAGGTGTCGGGCTATGCTCGGTCGGTTCTTCAACAGGAGGAGAGACGATGGCGATTGGATTGAGGCTCAAGCTCGTAGGTGGCACGCAGGAGCAGTACGACACCCTCCACGCCAACATGGGGATCGACGCCGACCCGCCCGAGGGGCTGATCTTCCACGCGGCCGGCCCGATCGAGGAGGGCTGGGGAATCATCGACTTCTGGGAGTCGCGCGAGCACTTCGACCGCTTCCAGCAGAACCGCCTCATGCCCGCGTTTGGGGAGCTGGGCGACCTGGCGCCGCAGAGCCCGCCGGACATCAAGGAATTCCCAGTGCACCACTTCACCAAGCCGTAGCGAGCCGTCGAATGCCCCTCAACCTGGCGTCGATATTCAGGGCCGGCGTCGAACGGTCACCGGACGCCGCGGCGATCCGGCTCGGCGAGGCAGAGCTGAGCTACGCGGAGCTGGATGACCGCAGCGCCCGCCTCGCCAGTCTGCTTCGCGAGAAGGGGTTCGAGCCGGGCGACCGAGTCGGGGTGATGCTGCCCAACGTGCTCGAGTTCCCGGTCGCCTACTACGGCGTGCTGCGTGCCGGCGGCATCGTCGTGCCGATGAACGTGCTGCTGAAGCGGCGCGAGATCGCCTTCTACCTGGAGGATCCGGGGGCGAAGCTGCTGCTCGCCTGGCACGGTTTCGCCGAGGAGGCGCGCGAGGGCGCCTCCGAGGCGGGCGCCGAGCTGATCGAGGTCGAGCCGGCCGGCTTCGCCGCCGCACTCGCCGAGGTGGAGCCCAGCCCTGGCATGGCCGAGACCGCCGAGGACGACACCGCGGTGATCCTCTACACCTCGGGCACGACCGGCAAGCCGAAGGGCGCCGAGCTGACCCACGCCAACCTCGCCCGCAACGCCGACGTCTCCTCGCGGACCACCAGCGAAATCGGCGCCGGTGACGTCGTCCTCGGCGCCCTCCCCCTCTTCCACTCCTTCGGGCAGACGGTCGCGATGAATGCTTCGCTGAGCGTCGGCGCCTGCCTCACCCTGCTGCCCAAATTCGACCCGGGCGAGGCGCTGAGGACGATGCAGCGCGACAGCGTCACCCATTTCTACGGAGTGCCGACGATGTTCGGCGCGCTGCTGCACCACCCCGAGCGCGAAAGCTTCGACACCTCCTCGTTGCGCATCTGCATCACCGGCGGCGCCTCGATGCCGGTCGAGGTGCTGCGCGGCTTCGAAGACGCCTTCGGGGCGAAGGTGATGGAGGGATACGGCCTCTCCGAGACCTCGCCGGTCGCCTGCTCCAACCACCCCGACCGGGAGCGCAAGGCGGGCTCGATCGGCACCCCGATCGAGGGGGTGGAGATGCGGGTCGTCGACGAGGACGACAACCCGGTCGCGCAAGGCGAGGTCGGCGAGATCGTGATCCGCGGCCACAACATCATGAAGGGCTACTGGCAACGCCCCGAGGCGACCGAGGAGGCGATGCGGGGCGGCTGGTTCCACAGCGGCGACATGGCCCGCACCGACGAGGACGGCTACTTCTACATCGTCGACCGCAAGAAGGACCTGATCATCCGCGGCGGCTACAACGTCTACCCGCGCGAGGTCGAGGAGGTGCTCTACGAGCATCCGAAGATCCGCGAAGCGGCGGTGGTCGGCGTGCCCCACGACGAGTGGGGCGAGGAGATCGGCGCCGCGGTCGTCCTCCACGAGGACGAGGAGCTCGCTCCAGAGGAGATCAGCGCCTACGTCAAGGAGCGGATCGCCGCCTACAAGTACCCGCGGGTCGTCTGGTTTCTCGACGACCTGCCCAAGGGCCCGACCGGCAAGATCCTCAAGCGCGAGATCGAGATTCCCGCCGCTGTGTGATCTTTGATCAGATTTTTCTGTTTAAGCTACGCGGAGTATGCGTCAGTGGCCGGTCTGGAAGGGGCTCGTGGTATTCGCGTGCGCGAGCGCAATCTGCGTAGCCGGGGTGGCATGTCCGGGCCCGGGAAGCACCGCGGCCGAGCCGATCCTGTTTATCCATGGCTACAACCGCAACGCATCGGACTGGAACCAGATGATCCTGCGGTTCGAGGTAGACGGCTGGCCCAAATCGCGTCTGAGCGCCTACAGCTACGACACGGGTCAATCGAACAAAATCTCCGCAGAAGAAGTTCGATCGCACGTCGAGAGCCTGCTGAAAGCGACCGGGGCGGGAAAAGTCGACATCATCGCCCACTCGATGGGCAGCCTCAACACCCGCTGGTACATCAAGTTCCTCGGCGGCGAATCGAAAGTCGATGACTGGGTCTCGCTCGGCGGCCCGAACCACGGCAGCACGTTTGGCGACTTCCTGTGCCCCAGCTCGAATGCCTCCTGCGTGGAGATGCGGTCCGGCTCGACCTTTCTCACGGCGCTGAACGCCGAGGACGAGACGCCGGGGGGCGTCAACTACGGTACCTGGTGGTCGCCGCGGGACGGGGTCGTTTTCCCCGCCTCGAGCACCCCGCTGAGCGGCGCGACCAACACCGAAACTCCTCCCGACATCAACCACCTCGAGCTGGTTCAGGAAGCATCCATTTACAGACAGGTCCGCGAATTCGTCAAATAGCCCACGGATGCGGCGCTAGTATCGCGAAACTGGCTGGCTGGCCAGTTTCGCTGGTAACCTCTACGTCGAAAGCCGCAACGGAGGCGCCTGGCCCACCGCGGAGCATCCCAGCCAAAGGAGAACGATGAGCGTCGCATCCCAGAGCCTGATGGACAACATCACCTACGAGGATCTCTACAAGCGCTGGGAGCAGGGCAACTGGAGCGCCTACGACCTCGACTTCTCCCAGGACCGCGAGGGCTGGGAGGCGCTGAGCGAGATGCAGCGACGCTCGGCGATGTGGATCTACTCGATGTTCTACTACGGCGAGGACCGGGTCGCCGACACCCTCGCCCCCTACATCACCGCCGCCCCAACCGAGGAGCAGTCCTACTTCCTCGCCACCCAGCAGGTCGACGAGGTCCGTCACTCGGTCTTCTTCCACCGCTTCTTCAAGGAGGTGATCGGGGTCGGCGGCGACTCGATCCAGCAGACCCTCTCCTCGACCATGCCGCAGCTCAACTGGGGCTACCGCGGCATCTTCGACCGCCTCGACCTGATGGCCGAGGAACTGCGCAAGGACCGCTCCCTGCCCAAGTACGCGCAGGCGATCACCCTCTACCACCTGATCGTCGAGGGCAGCCTCGCCCAGCCCGGCCAGCACTTCATCGAGGACTTCTTCGCCTCCGAAGAGACGATGCCCGGCTTCAGCGCCGGCATGGCCAACGTCTCCCGCGACGAGCAGCGCCACATCGGCTTCGGCGTCAAGGTGCTCTCGGAACTGCTTGCCGAGTCGGAGGAGTGCAAAGCGGCGGTGACCGAGCTGCTGCGGGAAACGCTGCCCTACGGGCCAGCGGTGTTCTCACCACCGAACCTGGACCGCGAGTACACCGAGTGCTACGGCTTCACGCTCGAGGACATCTTCGCCTTCGGCCTAAAGCTGATCCGCCAGCGCTGGCGGACGATCGGCTACCCGACCGAGGAGATGCCGCCCGGCGTCTTCCCCTTCGACCCGGAGATGTCCGAGGAGGAGGTCGCAGAGCGCCAGGTGAAGCTGATGATGGCCGGCATCCTCGGCCCCCCCGACGGCCCGAACCCCGACGCCTCGCCAGAGCTGCAGCGCCTCTACTTCGACGTCGTCACCCGCGTCGTCAACCCCAAGGCCGCCAACGGCTCGCGCCTCGTCTACCAGTGGCGGTTCAGCGACGCCGACCCCTGGCACCTGGTGATCGACAACGGCTCGACCCGGGCCGAGCCAGGCGAGGCGCCCGACCCGAACCTGGTCCTCGAGACCAGCTGGGCCGACTGGATCGCCACCGGCAAACCCGACGCCAGCCCGCTGAAGATGATGCTCCAGCGCCGCATCCGCCCACGCGGCAGCCTGCGCGAGCTGGCGCGGGTGCGCAAGGTCTTCGGCTAGGAGATCGGCGGGCGCGCGGCCGCCCA
>Ga0074063_10099529_pt1 | contig 13316 bp, 12 predicted proteins | sample SoimicmetaTmtHMB_FD_76857 | JGI IMG/M metagenome (GOLD analysis project Ga0074063, IMG submission 76857) | Soil and rhizosphere microbial communities from Centre INRS-Institut Armand-Frappier, Laval, Canada - Soil microcosm metaTmtHMB... | ecosystem: Engineered > Artificial ecosystem > Soil... | reverse complement strand
ACTGGCGAGCCGCGCGCAAGGCAGCAGCTTCAAATCCAGAGATTGTTCCGGAAGCCCCAGACGAAGAGGGGCCCGGAAACGCCACCGGGGGGGGGAGGGTTGGCGGTTCCGGGCCCGTTTAAGCGGATAGCGAGAGCGGGGGGGCAAAAGGTCACTATCCGAACTGCATAACGTCCCTTGTTCGAGATGGGTTCCGGCTCTCATCAAAGTTTTTGCAACTTTTTTCGCTACCCCCGTAACGACCTTTACGGTTCACTAGGCGGCGGGAAACACAGGCAAATCCACGCTATACCGGCCAAGCTTGCGGTCGAGCGGTGATCGAAGCTGCTTAGCGAGTCCACTGACGATGCGCTCGAACTGTTGCTTGCCTGGATCGTCCTCTTCTTCGGGCCGCAACACCGGGCTACCGAGCGTCAGTCGACCGGTCAGCTCGCTAGTCCGCCGCAAGGAAAGCTCGATGGGGTCGGTTGGCGCATTCAGCATCGCGAACTCGATGATCTCGGTAACGAGGAAGGCGACCGCTACCGCAACGTCCTGCGTGGTGTTCAGGCTGTCGAGCTCAAGGTCGATCCGGAGCCCCCGCGCGGCCTCGGACGCGCTGGCACGCAACTCCGCCGCGAGTTCGGTCACCAGGGGGCGCAGAGAGATTCCGCGATTCTCCTCCATCTCCGCGAAATGGTTGCGATGGACGATGGATAGGGCGCCGACGCGGCGGCTGATGCCGGCATAAGCGTCTCGCGCGTCTGGCGTGCCGGCGCTTCGGCCATGGATGTTGAGCAATGAGGCGACGACCTGGAGGTTATTCTTCACGCGGTGGTGAACTTCTCGGACCAGCCTGCGCTGACCTTCGAGCGCGGCCCCGGTTTCGCGTTCGGATTTCTCGACTCGGCCAACTGCGCGGCCGAATGCGTCGCGAAGCTCCTGGATCTCCCCGCTCGGGCCGACTTTGTCAGGAAGATCGAGAGGATCGCCGGGACGATATTCGAGCACCGCGCGTTGCAGTCGACGAAGCGGCCGGATCAGCAGGCGCGTAACCAGCAGCCAAGTAACGATCGCCGCCAGAATCCACATCAACAGGGGAAGGAGCAGAAGCAAGCGGTCGCGGGTCGAGGTTCGCTGCTGCGCCATGCCGATGCGAACGACAAGATTGCCGTTACTTATCGGCCATTCGCTGACCGACAAATCGACCATTGGCTGGTCGGTTGGGATGACCGGCAACACTTTGTCGCGATCGCGGACCTCGATGAACCTGATCGCCGCGCCGCTGTCCTTGGCGGCATTGCGAAGCTCAGCCGCGGGCACGCTCGTCGTTGCCATCCCTCCCATGACGCCGACCCGAAGGTCGAGCTCGCGCCCGCTCGGATCGATCCACGTCCGTATGTCACCCGGTGCGACCAGCGGATGCGCGTCTTTCGGGGTGAAGTTCTCAAAGGTGCAAAGAAGTTCGCCGTTCGGTGAACGCAGCGAAAAGCTGCGGGAGATCGCGGGCGCGGTCGCCAAAGCGTTGGCCGTCGCCGCGCACGGGTCGGCGGATGAACTTTGCAACGCTCCCGCCGCTGCGACGCGCAGCGCCAGCGCATTGCGGGCGATCAGGCTTTCGATCGCCTTGGCCGCGCCGCGTGACTGGTCCTGGGTTCGCCCAGCAAGCGTAAGATCCGCCTGTTGAATGCCGCTTTCGCCGAGCCAGGCCAACGCGGCTCCGATCGGCAGAAGGACGGCGGTGAGGATCAGCAGCAGCTTGGCGGCCGTAGGCAATCGTCCGAAACGTTCGGCGGCGGTCACCGCGTGTACCTCTGGGCCGTTTTCTCGGCCGGTTTAGCTGAGCTTTCCGAGCAGGTTGAGGAAATCGTCGGGAACGGCTTCGCGCAATGTATCGTCGTAGACCGAGCGCAACGCACGCCCGAGGTCTCCCGAGCGGGCCTTGCGCCCACCGCGGTCCGAAGCTGCGGACTTTTTCGGGCGCTCGGAATCTCCGGCACCGTCCGTTTCGCTTCGTTTCCTCGCACTCAACTCCAGTCCCCCCTCGCGCGGGTATTCGCGCGCTCATAGTCATCTTGGTTCATGGCGCAACCGGTGGAATTAAGCGTCCCTCGATGTGCGACGAGCCGGCTCGCTGCGCGGCAAGAACTGCTGTGCAGCAAGCGCGGCCCGGTGGTGGAAACCAAATGGCCGGTGCTTTGTTCCAGCCCTGCATCATATCTTGGGGGCGATGAAGCGCAGGCGTCCGAAAGGTCCTTCCAGGGTTGCAACAAACCACACGCGCCGCCAAAGACGGCGCCAATTCGAGTTCGAGGAGAATATCCGCAAATGTCGCTTGGTCAGGAACTTGCTCCGCACCTGCCATTCCTGCGTCGCTACGCGCGCGCGTTGACCGGCAGCCAGGCCCACGGCGATGCGTTCGTTCGCGCGACGCTGGAAGCGATTGTCGCGAAACCCGATGAGTTTCCGCGCGACGTCGATCCGCGTCTTGGCCTTTACCGGACTTTTCACGCCATCTGGTCGACCGCCAACATCGAGGAGGGCGCGGAGCCTGATACGAGCCCGACCGGCGCGGAGGGCATTGCCCAGGCGCGGTTGTCGCGGATCACGCCGCTGTCGCGCCAGGCGCTGCTGCTGACTTCGCTCGAGGGATTCTCGTCAGAGGACACCGCGTACCTGATCGGGGCGCGCCCGCAGGACGTCGACAGCCTCGTCGCCGAAGCGCTCGAGGAGATCGAGCGTCAGACTCTGGCCGACGTTCTGATCATTGAGGACGAGCCGATCATCGCTATGGATATCGAAACTATCGTCCGCGACCTCGGCCATAACGTGACCGGCGTTGCCGTTACGCGCGACGAGGCAGTCGCTCAGGCGCGACAAAACCCGCCGGGCCTAGTCCTTGCAGACATTCAGCTCGCCGACGATTCTAGCGGCATTGACGCGGTGAAGGACATTCTCGCCGAATTCTCGGTGCCGGTGATCTTCATCACCGCTTTCCCGGAGCGGCTGCTGACCGGTACTCGGCCAGAGCCGACCTTCCTCATCACTAAGCCGTTCCAGCGGTCGACGGTGAAGGCGGCAATTGCCCAGGCGCTGTTTTTCGACGCCGCTACGGTTCCAGCTGCCTGAGTCTCGGAACACGATTCCATGCGGCGCGTTGGCCGCGGGAACAGTGATTTCGTGACGAGGGCATAATGGCTGACACGCGCAACCCCGATCCGCCGATCCGAGAGACGGCAACGGAAGCGCGCGCCGGCTCAACGCCGGGCGTCGCGCGAAATGTGCTCATTTTCGGTACCCTGCTGGTGGTCATAATTTTTGCGATCATTGTCTTGGTCGGACGCCCCTGAGCACCTAGCTTCGTCACAATCGCTGTTCATATTGGATCAACGCGCGCATCGCCACGGATCGGCGCGCATAACGGGTGGGGTTCTAGTTTGACGGAAGTTCGCGAGGACCGACCAGAAGCCGCCGGAGCAGAGTGGGTTCCGCTGTCCGATCCGGAGTTCAAGGATCAGCTAGCGGCGGTCATTCCGCACCTGCGCGCGTTCGGCCGCTCGCTGTCCGGAAGCCGTGATCTCGCCGACGATCTCGTCCAGGAAACGTTGCTCAAGGCCTGGGCCGCGCGCCAGCGCTTCCAGGCCGGGACCAATATGCGCGCCTGGACCTTCATCATCTTGCGCAACCTGTTCCTCAGCCAGATGCGGCGTGCCCGCTTCAAGGGCGAGTGGGACGATATCACCGCATCGAAGATCCTCGCTGCGCCAGCGAGCCAGGACCGCCATATCGAGCTCGGTGACATGCAGCGCGCGCTGATGCATTTGCCTCAGCCGCAGCGCGAAGCGCTCATCCTCGTCGGCGCGGGCGGCTTTGCCTATGAGGAAGCGGCGGAAATTTGCGGCTGCGCTGTCGGGACGATCAAGAGCCGCGTGGCGCGCGGCCGCGTAGCGCTCGAGCAACTCTTGTCGAGCGGCAAGCTGCCTTCGCGGCGCCAACACCGAACGGATCCCGACAAGTCAGCGCTGCAGACGATCATGGGAGAGGTCGACGACCTCAGCCGCGATCACGACCGTTCCCGAAGCGAAGATTAGGCTTCGATCCCGGATCAAGTCCGGGATGACTCCCACGCGGTCAGTTGAGGCGGCGCAAAAGGTCGTCGAAATCGTGGCTACACGGCTCCGCTGCCGCAGCCTGGAAGGCGCGACGAAGCGCGGCAGTAATGCCGGCCTGCGTCGGAGTCAGGTCCACCTGGATGAGTCTGCGATCCATGGTGTTCATATCCGACGCGGAATTTGCCTCTCGTTCCACCTTCATCATCTAAACAAACACCGACAGGCGGCGGAAGTTTCGTGGGATTCGCGCGCGAAACGGTCAAAAGGGCCCGGTGAGTCGTGATTCTCCAGATGATAAGCGGGCGCAGGCCATGCGCCGCGCTTGCGAGCACAGTCCGTTCTTGCGCGACTCTATTGAGGCACGTTCTGAGATTGCCGAGGCCTTTGTAAAACGGGGAGCCGCGGCTGCCGCCGAACTCGCTCTTCAGTTGTCGGCAAGTGACCTAGCCGCGACCTTGCGCCGCCAGCGACAGGCGCTCGCGCTCGCCGTGGCGCTCGGCGATCTGTCGGGCGAGCTGACATTGGAACAGGTGACGAAGCTCCTGTCCGACTTTGCGGACGAATCCCTCGACCGAGCGGTCAAGGCAGCCCTCGCGGAGCGCACACCCGATGCCGAGCCGCGAGGCTTTGCCATCATCGCCATGGGTAAGCTCGGCAGCCACGAACTCAACTATTCGTCCGACGTCGACCTGTTGCTGCTATTCGACCCCGAGACCTTACCTAAGCGGGCGCGCGACGACGCCGGTGAAGCGGCGGTGCGCATCGGCCGGCGGCTGATCGAGCTCATGCAGAAGCGGACCGAGGACGGCTATGTGCAGCGCGTCGACCTGCGACTCAGACCCTCGCCTGAAGTCACCCCGATCGCGTTGCCCTTGAATGCGGCGATCTCGCATTATGAATCGAGCGCGCTCCCGTGGGAGCGGGCAGCTTTCATTCGCGCCCGGGCAGCGGCGGGGGATGTCGCGCTTGGCCGGCAATTCCTCGATGCGATCCAGCCGTTCGTCTGGCGCCGCTCGCTGGATTTCGGCGTGATCGAGGAGGTGCGGCAGATTTCGGCGCGAATCCGCGACCATTTCGCTCAAGGGGCGAACATCGGTCCCGGCTACGATCTCAAGCGCGGGCGGGGTGGTATCCGCGAGGTCGAGTTCTTCGTCCAGATTCAGCAGATGATCCACGGCGGACGAGATGCGAATGTGCGCGTGCCGGCGACGTTCGACGCGATTGCGGCACTCGTGACTGCCGGTCGCTTGGATAAGGGCCAGGCGGAAGATCTGGCGACCACTTACCGGCTGCTCCGCACCGTCGAGCACCGCGTGCAAATGATCAACGACGCGCAGACTCATTTGCTTCCGGCGGACCCTGCTGCGCTCGACAGTGTCGCCCAATTGCACGGACTGACGGATGGTGCCGAGCTGCTCGACCAGCTGCGCCCGCACGTCGATAGCGCGGGGCGAATATTCGACAGCCTCGCTCCCGAAATGAGCGCACGGCTGTCCAACGACCCGGACATCGTTGCCCGGGAGCTTGCCCAGCTTGGGTTCGCCGACGTCGAGGCGGCGCGGCGCCACCTCGGAGACTGGCGGTCGGGCAAGGCGCGATCATTGCGGTCAAACGCCGCGCGCGAAGCCTTCGAGGCGATGCTTCCGGGCCTGCTCCAGGCGATTGCGGCGAGCGGCGATCCCAATCACGCGCTTAATCGGCTCAGCGACATCATTGAGCGGCTGTCGAGCGGGGTGAACTTGTTCAGGCTGCTCGAGGCGCGCCCGCCACTCGCCAAGCTGCTCGCCAAGCTGCTCGCCCATGCGCCGACTCTTGCCGACCAGCTCGGGCGGCGGCCGGAGCTGCTTGAGGGTCTATTTGACGCCTCAAGCTTCGCAATGCCGCCGCCGGCGGATGAGTTCGCCGCACTCCTGGCCGAGGCCATGCGGGGACAGCCTTATGACGTTGGCCTCGACCGCGCCCGGCGGCTGGTCAACGAGCGGCGGTTCGCGCTCGGTGTCCAGCTAATCGATCGGCGCCGCGATCCTCTGGAAGTCACCGAAGGCTATGCGGGGGTGGCCGAAGGCGCGCTCATCGCCTTGGGGTCGGCGGCAAAGCGAGAGTTCGAGGAGCGGCACGGCCAGTTCCCCGGCGGAGAACTGCTCGTTCTCGGGCTGGGCCGCTTCGGGGGCTACTCGCTTACCCACGCGTCGGATCTGGACATCATCTACCTCCACACGGCGGCAGGTGGCGGCGTGTCCGATGGCGCCAAGCCGCTTGGTCCAAACGACTATTTCAACCGCCTCGCGAGCCGCGTCACCGCGGCGCTCAGCGTACCGACCGCGGCCGGCCCGCTCTACGAGGTCGACACGCGGCTGCGGCCCGAGGGCGCGAAGGGCATGCTGACCGTCTCGCTAGATGCGTTCGAGCGCTACCAGCGCGAACAGGCGTGGACGTGGGAGCATATGGCGCTGTGCAGGGCGCGCCCATTGTTTGGCTCGGACGACGGCAAGGCCGCAGCGCGCGCCGTCATCAACAGCATTTTGCGAATGCCCCGCGATCGGGCGAAGGTCGTCGCGGACGCGGCAAGCATGCGCGCAGATATCGAGCGCCACAAGCCGCCGCATGGCCCGCTCGACGTGAAGCTCGGCAGCGGCGGGCTGATCGACCTCGAGTTCGTGACCCACGTCCTGCAGCTGACGACCCATGTCGGGCTGGATACCCGTCTGGAGGTCGCACTCGAGCAGCTCGCGGCGGACTCTTTGGTTCCGGCAACTATTGTCGGAGATCTAAAGTTGCTTTCCCGCATGTTGGTGATGATGCGCCTGGTCGCGCCGGGCGACATCAAGCCGACGGCGGAAACCTGGCAGCTGGTCGCGGAGACATGCGGAGCGGCGGGTTGGGACGAGCTACTTGCCGAGCATGACGCTGCGCGTCAGAGGATCGCCGCATTGTGGAACAGCATCAAGCAAGGAGCATGAGATGATCAACGAAGGCGACAAAGCTCCGGACCTGTCAGTGACCAACACCGACGGTGGTAGCGTCAACCTGGCTGCGCCCGGCCAACCCCTCGTGCTCTATTTCTACCCGAAGGACGACACGTCGGGTTGCACGCGCGAAGCGCAGGATTTCACGGAGCTCGCAGGCGACTACGCCAAGGCGGGCGTCAAGGTCGTGGGCGTGTCGCGCGACCCGCTGAAGAGCCACGGCAAGTTCATTGGCAAGTACGGCCTCAAGGTGCCGCTCGCCTCCGACGAGGATGGCGCGATTTCAAACGCTTTCGGAACCTGGGTCGAAAAATCGATGTACGGCCGCAAATATATGGGGATGGAGCGCGCGACCTATTTGATCGGCGCCGACGGCCGAGTGCTCAAGGCCTGGCGCAAGGTGAAGGTGCCAAACCATGCGGCCGAGGTGCTTAAAGCGGCGACCGCGGCCGCCTAGTTGGTCAAGCTGCGGATCAGCGTTTCCCAATAGACGACGTCGTCGTACATCGCGCGAACCGGGATGCGCTCGTCGAGACCATGAGCCCGGTCGTCCAGAGGCGAAATGGCCCATCCGCCATCGACGTCGTAAACCGGGATTCCCTGTGCGCGGAAGAAGGAGCCATCGCTCGCGCCGGCCGCCATCACCGGGAAGACGTCCATCTTCGGGTCGACGACCGAATGGATTGCGTTGGTGACGGCAGATTGCACCTCAGGCCGTAGCGGAGAGGCTGGTGTCGGGATGCCGATATAGGCCGGGTCGGGCACAACCTCGACCTTCGGGCCCACAATCTGCTGTATTTCGGCCTGGATCTCTTTCGGCTCGACGCCGGGCATGATCCGGCAGTTGACCGTCGCTGTCGCGCTTTGCGGCAGCGCATTGTCGGCATGGCCGCCCTTCAGCATCGTTGCAACGCAGCGCGTGCGCGTGAGGCCGACGTCGATCGGGCTCGCTTCGACCAAGTCGGCCGCCGCGCCGTCGTTCGGGTTAGCGAGCCAGGCGCGCATTGCGACGCCCAACGGACTATCGCCTTCTTGCTTGGCGCGGTGCTCGAAATACCCGCGGTTCGCCGGATTCAGCATCGGCTGAAAGCGGTGCGACTGCAGCGCCTTTAGCACATCCGCGAGCTCGTAAATCGCATTATCGGGCCGCGGACGCGAGCTGTGACCGCCCCGGTTGTGGGTGGTCAGAAAATAGGTCTGGAAAGTCTTTTCGGCGATCGATATCTGGCACCCGATCGGGCGGAACTTCTCGTCATACCCTCCGCAATAGCCGTCCGCATTCAAGCCGAACTCTGCATCGGTCAGGTTGCGCCATTTGGTGGAACCGAGCGTTGCTCCGACCCCGCGCGTTTCCTCATCGCCGCTATAGAAGAAGATGATGTCGCGATCGGGCTTGAACCCTTCACTCATCAGCTTGACCGCCGCCATAGTCGTCGCAACGTCGCCGTTCTTCATGTCTGACGAGCCGCGACCAAGGAAATAGCCTTCTCCTTCGCGGAACACGAATGGGTCGAACTTCCAGTCCTCGCGCTTGGCTTCGACGACGTCCATGTGGCCGAGGATCAGCATCGGCTTCTTGATCGCGTGGGGGGAGCGCCATCGCACGATCAGCGCCGTCGTCTTGTCGCCGGGAAGCCCCTCGTAGGGCATCAGGTGGATGTCGGTGTCCGGAACGCCGGCGGCCCGGAACTGGTCGGCCAGCAACTTGGCAACGCGCGGCACTTCGCCGCGGTTATGCACGCTCGGGATCTCGATCGCTTGCTTGAAAACTTCGCGAGTCTTCACTTGCCACGCGGGCTCGAGCTTGCTCGGAAGAGTCCTGGGATCGGGCGCGGCAATCGCTACTGTCGAAAGAGTCGCGCCGAGGAGCGCGCCCAAGGCGTATTTCATTATTTATCCTACTTCCCGGCGAGGTCCTGCAGCATCAGCTGCCAGTGAACGACATTGTCGTACAGCGCCTGGGCCGGCAGCCGCTCGTCCTTCCCATGGGCGCGGTTATCGGTTGGCACTTCGACCCACGCGCCGTTGACTGCGTAGACGGGGATACCGATCACCCTGAATGGGCGACCGTCGGTCGCGCCCGCCGACATTTCGGGGAAAACCGGCATGCCCGGGTGAAGCGTCTGCATCGCATGGGTGAAGGCCGCTACGACGTCAGCGCGAAGTGGCGAGGCAATTGAAGCCACATAATCGTCGTTGCGGGTGACGACGACAGTCGGGTCGCTAACGATCCGCTCAAGCTCTGACTTCACTTCATTAGGATCTTCGCCTGGAAAAAGGCGGCAGTTGACCATCGCCGTTGCGAGTTGCGGTAAGGCATTATCGGCATGGCCGGCGAACAGCCGGGTCGGAACGCAGCGCGTACGCGTCAGCCCGACCTCGGTCTCGCTCGCCTCGATCATGTCCGCGGCTTCGCCGTCATTTGGATTGGCGAGCCAGCGGCGCATCGCATCGCCAAGTGGTCCTTTGTCCAGCTTGGCTTTGCCGGTGAAATAGGCGCGCGTCGTTTCGTTGAGTTTCGGCGTGAAGCGATAGGCCTCTAGCTTATCGAGCGCATGGGCGAGGCTGTAGATCGCATTGTCCTTGCGCGGCTTCGACGAGTGCCCGCCGCGATTCCGGACTGTGAAGGTGTAGCCGGCGAAGGTCTTCTCGGCGGACTGGAATGCCATGCCCGCCAGGGACCCATCGACGTTATGCCCGCCACCGATGCCGTCGGCGTTGAGCCCGAATTCGGGATGGCCGAGCAGATCGAGCCACTCGCTGGCACCCTTGCGCGCACCGATGCCGTTGGTCTCCTCATCGCCGGTGAACAGAACGACGATGTCGCGCTTCGGCTTGAAGCCGGCCTTTCTGAGATTGATCATCGCCTGGGCGATGGCGACGACGCCTTCCTTCATGTCGATTGTCCCGCGGCCATAATAATAGCCGTCCTTCTCGACCATCTTGAACGGATCGGTGGCCGACCAATCCTCGGGCTTCGCTTCGACCACGTCCATATGGCCCAGAAGCAGGATCGGCTTCCTTGCTGCTGTACCGGCCCCGCGCCAGCGGACAATCAGCGCCGCCGTATCGTCCTCGCCTGTGGTCGGGCTTGCCGTGTGATAGGGCATGACGTGAACGTCCGCGTCGGGGAAGCCCGCGGCCTTGAACTGGCCGGCGACATATTGAGCCATCGACGGAACGTTATGCCGGCCGATGACCGTCGGGGTGTCGATCACATGCTCAAACATCGCATGCGTCGCGTCGCGCTGAGCGGCCGTAAGTTGCGGGCCGGCGGCTGACACCACTGAAGCGAGCGCCGTCAGCGCAGTGGCGGCAAGCAGATGACGCATCGATTTACTCCCCTTCGATGAGGGGCGTTACGCTAGGCGAACGCGGGGCTTCGTCAAGCATCCAGCGTCAGGGCCTCGGTGCGTCTGGCGGAACGCCCATGCCCGCGGGCGGGGTGGTCGGATTAGGCTTCAACCACAGCCGGCCTTTCGCAAGATCGATCGTGATGAAATGATTCTTCAGGAAGGGCATGCCGAGATTGCCGTCGAGCGTGATTCCGGCGGGCATGACGAACCCGCTCGCGACGATGCCCTTGCCGATCGGCACGCTCCCCATGCGCGGGCCCTTGTCGGGGTCGAACCCGAAGAGCGCTGAGTAGGGCTTGCCCACCAGGATCGTGCCGCCATTGCCGGTGTCGATCTCGAACCCGAGATGGCCGACCTTGCTCGGCACCTGGATGTCGACTGTCACGCTGTAGCCGCCCGCCTCCCGCACCAGCCGCACCGGCATTTCGGTTGCTCCGCGGATGCGGGCGGCCGCGCTTTGGGGAGTCTCGACGATGACCTGCAAGCCCGCTGGATCGATCGTGATCGTCCGGCCGTCGAAAACGTCGAGGGCAAGAAGTCCGTCGACCGTCACGCCCTTCGCGTTGAACTGGCCGACCTGGTAAACGCCGGCGGTCGGGATCGTGAAATCGTGTCCGCCGATCTTTAGGGGCACATCGTCGCAGCGCGGACTGTCGAGCTTTTCTCCGGTCATTTGGAAGCCGACGACCCGGGCGCCTTTCTCGCAGTTCAGATCCTTGGACACCTCGGGCGCGATGAAGCTGTTTCCGCCCCCGGTGTCGAACTGGAAAAGCCGCTCCTTGCCGCCGACCATGACACGCATGGCGATGCCGCGGCGAAATTGTTCCAGCTTCAAAACGGTGGGCTGCGCTGAAGCCGCGGACGCGGCTGTCGATACGGCTGCAGCCAGCAAGCCGCAGACACCCAAAGCAATCGATTTCATATGTCCCCCCTCCATTACGCAACCCGGTGCCCGGGAACTCCCCTCGGCGGTGATCATGGACGCGTGCCGTGGCCCTCGGCAAGATAATCCTCGCTGCGCATCTCCTCGAGGCGGCTGGCCGTTCGCTGGAATTCGAAGCTGCCATCGCCTGCGGGATAAAGCCCGTCTGGTTCGGCGTCGGCGGCCGCGAGCAACTTCACCTTATGCTCGTAGAGCGCGTCGATCAGCGTGACGAAGCGCGCGGCTTCATTCCGCATCTCACGGCTCATCACGGGGATGCCGACGATGATGATTGTGTGGTAGCGCCTGGCGATTGCGAGATAATCGGCCGCGCCGCGTGCTTCGCCGCACAGCCGCTTGAACGAGAAGACGGCGACGCCTTTCAGGCTCTTCGGCACGTGCAGCGTGCGGCCACCGCCGACGTCCAATTCTTCGGTCGGAACCTTCGCCCTGTCTTCGACCGGATAGTCGGTAAGCTGGAAAAATGCCTGGCTGAGTGCGGCCGTGGCTTCGGGACCGTTGGGCACATGCCACACTTCGACGCCGGCCAACCGGTCGAGGCGATAGTCGGTCGGGCCGTTGACCTCGACCACCAGCATGCGGCTTTCGATCAGCTGGATGAAAGGCAGGAACAGGTCGCGATTGAGCCCGTCCTTGTAGAGGTCGCGCGGCGGGCGGTTCGACGTCGTCACCACCTTTACGCCTTCAGCGATCAGCTTCGTGAACAGCCGAGACAGGATCATCGCGTCGGCTGGATTAGTGACCTGCATTTCGTCGAAGCAGAGCAATTTCGCTTCGGCCGCGATCTGCTCGGCAACCGGCTCGATCGGATCGCCTTCCTCGCGTTCGCGCGCGACACGCAGACGGGAATGCGTCTCGAGCATGAACTCGGCGAAATGGACCCGCCGCTTCGGCTCGATGTCGATATGGTCAAAGGCCAGGTCCATCAGCATCGACTTCCCCCGGCCGACGCCGCCCCACAGATAGACGCCCGACGGATCATCACTGGTCGAGCCAAACAGCTTCTTGAAGAATCCGCCCGGCCCATCGCTTCCTTCGAGCTGATCGAGCGAACCGACGGCGCGGGCCTGCGCCGGGTCGGGCTTCAGTTCGTGTGCGGCAATCAGTTGATCGTACGCAGTGCGTACGGGTCCGATCATCGAGCAGATGGTCCGTTCGGCCGGTTCACCTTCTTCAGCGTGCCGCTGAAGCTGTAGCAATTCTCGCCATTCTGCTTGACTACACCCTGCAGGAAGGCGTGGCCGCGCGTTTGCTTGATCAACTCGACATGGGAGTCGAGCGGAGAATCAGCCTGGCCTCGCGCCAAGAAGTGCGTGGTGAGGTCGAGTGTCACATAATGGGCGCGTTCCATGCCGGCGCAGAGGCCACCGGCGAACATCGACATGTCGATGAAACTCATGATTGCGCCGCCGTGGATCGACCCGCCCATGTTCATATGGTCGATGGTCGGGAACATGCGGACCACGCCGCGGCCGGGACCATCCGGCTTGAACAGCAGCCGCCCCGTGGCGGCGGCGAAGCTCGAGCGCGGGAAGTCGCCCCAGCTGTACCAGCCCTCATGGTCGGGATCGGGCGTCGCTCCGCGCGGCACACCGACGTCGTCCATGCCTTCGAGTTCTTGAGAGTTGTCGGTCACGCCGCGCGCTCTGCCTAGCCGCAATCCGTCAAGCAGCTCGCTCAGCGATCAGCTTCTTGGTCTCGGCGATCGCTTTTGCCGGATTGAGTCCTTTCGGGCAGACATTGGCGCAATTCATGATCGTATGGCAGCGATATAGCCGGAATGGGTCTTCGAGCTGGTCGAGCCGTTCGCCGGTCGCCTCATCGCGGCTGTCGGCCAGCCAGCGGTAAGCCTGCAGCAGGATCGCAGGGCCCAGGAAACGGTCCGAGTTCCACCAGTAGCTCGGGCAGCTGGTCGAGCAGCAGAAGCACAGGATGCACTCATAGAGGCCATCGAGCTGTT
>Ga0074063_10073070_pt1 | contig 13854 bp, 10 predicted proteins | sample SoimicmetaTmtHMB_FD_76857 | JGI IMG/M metagenome (GOLD analysis project Ga0074063, IMG submission 76857) | Soil and rhizosphere microbial communities from Centre INRS-Institut Armand-Frappier, Laval, Canada - Soil microcosm metaTmtHMB... | ecosystem: Engineered > Artificial ecosystem > Soil... | reverse complement strand
CTCAACAAGGGCCACATCACGACCCGCCAGAACATCCAGATCCACCACGTGCCGTTGCGCGACATGGAGTCGCTGATCCGCGAGATCTCCGCGGTCGGCCTCTCCTCACGCGAGGGCTGTGGCAACACGATGCGCAACGTCACCGGCGATCCCTGGGCCGGCATTGCCGCCGACGAGGTATTCGACCCGACGCCGTACGCCGGCGCCTACGTCCGCTACTTCGTCCGCCACCCGACCACGCAGCTGATGCCGCGCAAGATCAAGACTTCGTTCACCGGCTCCGACGAGGACCGCGCGATCAGCGGCATCCACGACATCGCCTTCCTCAGCCGCGAGCGCGACGGGGTCAAGGGCTTCGAGATCCGCGTTGGCGGCGGCACCTCGATCATGGCCCGCGTCGCCCCGACCCTCTACGAGTTCGTCGAAGCCGACAACGGCGACTACATCAAGGTCGCCGAGGCGGCCTTGCGGATCTTCGACCGCCAGGAGTGGCTGCGCGTCAACCGGGCCCGGGCCCGGATCAAGGTCCTGGTCGACAAGATCGGGATCGACGCTTTCCGCGAGCAGGTCGACGCGGAGCTGGAGGGTGACTGGGTCGGCGAGCGCGACTTCGACGTCGAGCGGCTGCGCTTCGACGACGATGAGGAGGACAACGCCCCCGAGGCCCCAGTTGCTCCCGCCTCCCCCAACGGCGACCGCACCCAGTTCGATCGCTTCCTGGAAGGCAACGTGCAGCCCCAGCGCCAGGAGGGCTTTGCGGCTGTCGAGGTGAAGATCGAGCGCGGCGACCTGACCCCGGAGCAGTTCCGTGGGCTCGCCGCGATCATGCGCGAGTTCACCGGCGGCTACGCGCGCAGCACCGTGCAGCAGAACTTCGTCCTGCGCTGGGTGCGCGACGAGGCTCTCTACGAGGTCTGGCAGCGGCTCGGTGAGCTCGGCCTTGCCGAGGCCGGCGCCCGCGAGGTTAGCGACGTGGTCAGCTGCCCCGGCACCGACAGCTGCAAACTTGGCATCACCAGCTCGATGGGCCTCAACCGGGCGATCAAGCAGCGGGTCGAGGAGATGGAGATCTCCGACTCGCTGACCCGCAAGATCCACATCAAGATGAGCGGCTGCCCGAACGGCTGCAGCCAGCACCACATCGCCAACATCGGCTTCTACGGCGCCTCACTGAAAGTGGGCGGCCGCCAGATGCCCGCCTACATCCCGCACATCGGCGGCAACTACGAGGGCGGCGAGGTTATCTTCGGCACGCGGCTGAAATCGCGGCTGCCGGCCAAGCGCGTTCCCGAGGCAGTCGAGCGCTGGATCAGGCTCTACGAGGCGGAGCGCTCCGCGGGCGAGGAGTTCAACGCCTTCGCCGAGCGGATCGGCGCCGAGCGCTTCGAAGCGGAGGTCAAGGAGCTGACCATGCCGGCCGAGTTCAGCCTCGAGACGATGCAGCAGTTCATCGACTGGAATCGCTCAAGCCCCTACAAAGTGGAGCGGGGCGAGGGCGAGTGCGCGATATGAACCCCGTCGCTGTCACCACCATCCCGGAGATCGACGCCGAGGAGGTCGCCGCGCGCCTCGAGGAGGGCGGCGCCGTCGAGGCGATCGAGTGGATGTTCGAGACCTTTGGCCAGAGCCACTACATCGCCTGCTCGTTCCAGAAAACGAGCGCGGTGACGGCGCATCTGGCCAGCCAGATCAACTCCGACGCACGCTTCTTCTACCTCGACACCGACGTCCTTTTCCCGGAGACCTACGAGACCCGCGACAAGCTCGCCGAGCACCTCGGCGTCGAGTTCGACCGCTTCCACAACTTGACCCTGGAGGAGCAGGCCGCCCAGTACGGCGATGAGCTGTGGAAGAGCGATCCCGACTCCTGCTGCGGCCTGCGCAAGGTCGAGCCGATGCGTCGCGCGCTTTCTTCCGTAGACTGCTGGCTCGCCGGCGTCCGCCGCGAGGACTCCAAGAGTCGCGCCAAGACCCCCAAGTTCACCTGGGACAAGCGATTCGACCTATGGAAGCTGAACCCAATCGCGGACTGGACCGAGCGCGACGTCTGGAACTACATCCGTGAGCACCATCTCCCGTACAACCCATTGCACGATCAGGGCTACCCCTCGATCGGCTGCACTCACTGCACCAAGCCGGTCGGGCCTGGCGGCTCACCGCGCGCCGGTCGCTGGGCCGGTCTCGAAAAGACCGAGTGCGGGATCAACTAGCGGCGTCCAGAACCGCTTTCTAAAGACTGCCCTTCCCCGAACGTTGTTGAGGAGCCCATGAGCGAGACGATGACCGAGCTTTCCCTGACCCTTTCCGAGCGCCACACGGCTGACTTCGAGATGATCGGCAACGGCGGCTTCGCGCCGCTGACCGGCTTCCAGGGCTCTGCCGATTGGGAGCGCGTCTGCGCTGAGATGCGCACCAGCAACGGCGACTACTGGCCGATCCCGATCACCTTGGCGACCGACTTGGAGTGCGAGGTCGGCGACACGGTCAAGCTCTCGAGTGACGAAGGAAAGCCGCTGGGTCGGATCAAGGTCGAGGAGATCTGGGAGCGTGACGCCAAGAGCGAGGCGGAGCGGGTCTACGGCACGACCGACGAGGCTCACCCGGGTGTCGCGGCGATCTACGAGGAGGGCAACCGCTGTATCGCCGGCCCGATCGAGGTCGACGCCCTGCCCGACCACGATGAGGCCTTCATGCGGCGCTACAAGACGCCGGCAGAGCACAAGGCCGACTTCGAGGCGCGCGGCTGGAAGAAGATCGTCGCCTTCCAGACCCGCAACCCGATCCACCGCGCCCACGAGTACCTGACCAAGGCCGCGCTGGAGACCTGCGACGGCCTCTTCATCCACCCGCTGATCGGCAAGACCAAGGCCGGCGACATTCCCGCCGACGTGCGCATGCGCTGCTACGAGGTGCTGATGGAGAAGTACTACCCAGATGATCGGGTGGTGCTGGGTGTGAAGCCGGCGAAGATGCACTACGCCGGCCCGCGCGAGGCCGTCCTGCACGCGATCGTCCGTCGCAACTACGGCGCCACCCACTTCATCGTCGGTCGCGACCACGCCGGCGCCGGTGACTACTACGGCACCTACGACGCACAGAAGATCTTCGACGAGATCGACATCGACGAGCTCGGGATCGAGCCGCTGATGTTCGAGCACACCTTCTGGTGCAACGAGTGCGAGGGACTCGCCTCGAACAAGACCTGTCCCCACGACCAAGAGGCGCACCTCTTCCTCTCCGGAACGAAGGTCCGCGAGATGCTCGGCAACGGCGAAAGGCCGCCGCACGAGTTCTCACGCGACGAGGTCGCCGACATACTTATCGACGCTTACAAGGAGGACTGACGTACAAATGGCTGGCGAGCAAGGCTTCACCCTCTGGTTCACCGGGCTCTCGGGCGCCGGCAAGACGACCATCTCCGGGATCCTCGAGACGCAGCTGCGCGAGCGCGGCTCGAAGCTGGAGATCCTCGACGGCGACATCGTGCGCGAAAACCTCTCCAAGGGGCTCGGCTTCTCGAAAGAGGACCGCGACACCAACATCCGCCGCATCGCCTTCGTCGCCGACCTGCTCAGCCGCAACGGCGTGCCGGTGATCACCGCGGCGATCTCCCCCTACGCGGAGATCCGCGACGAGGCGCACGAGACGATGGGCGATCGCTTCATCGAGGTCTACGTGAAGGCGTCGGTCGACACCTGCGCCGAGCGCGACGTCAAGGGTCTCTACGCGAAAGCCTTCGCCGGCGAGATCAAGGAATTCACCGGCGTCTCCGATCCGTACGAGATTCCCGAGAACCCCGACGTGGTCTGCGACACCGAAGGCGAAACGGCCGAGGAGTCGGCGCAGAAGCTGATCGAGTACCTCGAGTCGCGGGATCTGATCCCGGCGGCTGCGGTAACTGCTTAGGGACGGGCTTTTTGCAGCAGGGAGGGGCACCCCAGCCCCTCCCTTCGAGGCCCGCGCCCTCCAAAAGCATTCGGAACAATTAGTTCGGCGTCAGGCGCACACATTCGAAGTTGTTCGGTACAATTAGTTTATGGGCGAACCGAACAAATCGGGCGCCCCGCGCCGAGGGCGTCCGTCTCGGGCAGCTATATACGAGCGGTTGCGGGTCCAGATCGGGGAGCTTCGGGAGAAGCTTGGAGGGTTGCCCTCTCCTGAGGAGGCGGAGGGCATCTGGCGAGGCATCTGGCTCGAGGAGGCGCATCACTCGACCGCCATAGAGGGCAATACCCTCGTGCTCAAGCAGGTCGAGCAGCTGCTCGCCGAGGGACGGGCCGTCGGCAACAAGGAATTGAGCGAATACCTCGAGGTTCGCGGGTATGCGGATGCCGCGACCTGGGTTTACGGCCACGGCATCCGGCCTGGCGATTGGCAGGATGGCGACCTGATCAGCCTGGCCGAGGTGCGGGAGATCCACTCCCTTGCGATGACGCCCGTATGGGACGTGGCTCCGCACCCCCAGGCGACCCCCCGAGAGCGGCCGGGGTCCTTTCGCGAGCACGACATCGAGCCGTTTCCCGGTGGGATGCGGCCGCCCGAGTGGACCGATGTGCCAGTGCTGGCGCGGGACTGGATCGCCGACGCACAGACCCTTCCGGCGGAGGACGAGTCCGCGATCATCGAGGCGCTGGCAGGTCTCCATGCGCGGTTTGAGCAGGTTCATCCCTTCCTCGACGGCAACGGCCGAACGGGCAGATTGATCCTCAATCTCCTCCTGGTCCGCCTTGGATACCCGCCGGCGATCATCTACAAAGGCGACCGCGCGCGGTACCTCGCGGCCCTGCGGCATGCCGATCAAGGAGACCCCGGGCCGCTCGGCGAATTCCTGGCGCGGGCGGTTCTGGACAATCTCTACAAGTTCGTCGTGCCCGCGATCGCCGGCCCGGCACGGTTGGTGCCGCTTCCGGCGCTGGCGACCGATCTGCTCTCCGCCAACGCGTTGCGGGTCGCAGCGTCGCGCGGACGGCTCAAGGCGGCGAAGGCGGCGGACGGTACCTGGCGAAGCTCGACGGCCTGGGTCGAGGAGTACGTCTCCAGTCGCTACAAGCGCGGAACCTGAGGCTCGGCTAGGCCGTAGGTGTCGTAGGCGCCGAAGCGGGGGAAGGTCTTGTGGGTCGGGCCGTGATAGTCGGAGGACGCGGTGGGGACCAGGCCCAGCTCGTCGCAGAGCTCGAGCAGGTGGGCGGTCTGCTCCTTGCTGTGGGTCGGGTAGAAGGTCTCGATGCCGTCGACATCCAGGGTCCGGATCAGCTCGTCGACCTCCGCTGGCTCTGAGATGTCCCAGTAGGGGTGGGCGACCACCGCGACGCCGCCTGCCTCCTTGATCACCTCGACCGCCTGCTCGGCCGTCGGCCAGCGTCGCGGGACGAAGGCCTTCGCTCCTGGCACCAGGTACTCCTCGAAGAAGGGGCCGAGGTCGCCTCTGGCGCCCGCAGCCCTGGCGATGTGGGGCCGGCCGATCGACAGTGCGTCTCCGGCCTCCCTGACCGCGTCCTCCAGGTGCAGGTCGAAGCCCTCGCGGCGCAGGTTCTCGACGATCTCACCGGCCCGCGTGACCCGCTCGTGCTGCGCTCGCTCGCAAGCCGGCGCGATCTTGCCGAGGTCGATCCAGTAGCCGCAGATATGCAGGTCTTCGGCGTACTCGTGCACGCACGACATCTCGATCGCGGGCACCAGCTCGATCCCAGCTCGCTCCGCAGCCTTCGCCGCCTCGGCCACTCCGGCGATCGCGTCGTGGTCGGTGAGCGCCAGCGTCGTCACCCCGGCCGCGGCGGCTTCCTCGACGACCGCGGCCGGCGCCAGCTGGCCATCGGAGACGGTTGAGTGCGACTGAAGCTCGATCAGCACGGGGGCGGCAGCCTATTCCGCGCGCTGCATTAATAGAGTGCCGCCCCCCATGTTCGAGAAGGTGCTGATAGCAAATCGCGGCGAGATCGCGATCCGGGTTGCGCGGACGCTGAAGGAGATGCGGATTGGGTCCGTCGCCGTTTATTCCGAGATCGACCGCGACGCGCCCCACGTGCGGGAGGCCGACGAGGCGTTCCTGATCGGCCCCGCGGTGCCGGCCGAGAGCTACCTCAACATCGAGAAGATCGTCGAGACGGCCAAGGAGGCCGGCGCCGAGGCGATCCATCCCGGCTACGGCTTCCTCGCCGAGAACTCCGACTTCGCCAAGGCCTGCGCAAACGCCGGCATCGTCTTCATCGGCCCGCCGCCGGCGGCGATTGAATCGATGGGCTCGAAGACGCGGGCGCGCGAGATCATGGCAGCGGCCGGAGTGCCGATCGTTCCAGGCGCGACCGAGCCGGCGAAGGACGTCGACGCGGCCAGGCAGCAGGCCGATGAGGCCGGCTACCCGGTCGCCTGCAAGGCCGCTGGCGGCGGCGGCGGCAAGGGCTTCCGGGTCGCGATGACCCCGGACGACCTCGAGGAGGCGTTCGAGGGTGCCGCCCGCGAAGGCGAGAAGTTCTTCTCCGATGACCGCGTCTACGTCGAGCGCTATCTCGAAGACCCGCGCCACGTCGAGGTCCAGGTGCTGGCCGACTCACACGGCAACGTGATCCACCTCGGCGAGCGCGACTGCTCGATCCAGCGCCGTCACCAGAAGGTGATCGAGGAGGCGCCCGGCCCGCAGGTCGACGCCGAGATGCGGGCGCGGATCGGCAAGATCGCCACCGACGCCGCCGCCGCGGTCGGCTACCGCGGCGCCGGCACGGTCGAGGGGATGCAGGTCGGCGACGAGTACTTCTTCCTCGAGATGAACACGCGGGTGCAGGTCGAGCACTGCGTGACCGAGATGGTGACTGGGGTCGACATCGTCCGCGAGCAGGTCCTGGTCGCGGCGGGGGAGGAGCTCTCGGTCGCCCAGGAGGACGTCGAGCTGCGCGGCCACGCGATCGAGTGCCGGATCAACGCCGAGGCCGCCCACAAGAACTTCGCCCCGGCGCCGGGGGCGATCTCGACCTACCGCGAGCCGGCCGGCCCCGGCGTCCGCGTCGACTCCGGGGTTGAAGGAGGCTCCGAGGTGACGCCGATGTACGACCCGATGGTCGCCAAGCTGATCGTCTGGGACGTCGACCGCGAGCACGCGACGCGCCGCATGCTGCGGGCGCTGGGCGAGTACGAGATCGGCGGCCTGACGACGCTGATCCCCTTCCACAGTGCGATCCTCGCCACCGAGCAGTGGGCGAAGGGGGAGACCTGCCGCGACCTGATGGAGGACAAGAAGTGGCTGAAGACGACGGCGCCGGAGGAGGCCGCGGCGCCGCAGGTCGAGGAGGGCGCCGAGGTCGTCGCCCGCGACTACAAGGTCGAGGTCTCGGGCAAGCTCTTCGACGTCAAGGTGGTCGGCGAGGCCGTCGCGGGAGGCTCAAACTCGGGCCCCCCCGCCGGCAAGCGACCGCCGAAACGGGAGCGCAAGTCGGGTGCTGCCGCCGCGGCCTCCAGCGAGTCGCTGCCCTCACCGCTGCAGGGCACCGTGCTCAAGGTGGCGGTGGAGCAGGGCGCCGAGGTCGCCGAGGGCGATCTGATCTGCGTGATCGAGGCGATGAAGATGGAGAACGAGATCACCGCCCACCGGGCCGGCAAGGTGGAGACGCTGAACGTTGCCGAGGGCGCTGCCGTTACAAGCGGCGACGTCCTCGCCGTGATCAAGTAGCCGCCGGCCCGGCTACTTGTTGCGATGTTCGTGTTCGCGCCGTTCCTTTTCCCGTTCGCGTTCGTGTTCGCGTATTTCCTTCTGCCGCTGGGCGCGCAGCCGTTCGAATTCCACGCGGGTCAGCGGCATCGGCGGCGTCACTTCCCGGCATTCCCGCCCGACGCAGTTCTCGAAGCGCCGTAGCTGCCGGTGCATGAAGTTGCGGATCGGGTAGAAGTTCGGCACCCGGGCGAGGTTGTTGAGCTCGTTGGGGTCCTTGTTGATGTCGTAGAGCTCCTTCTCCCCGGTCGGCCAGGCGATGTACTTGTAGGGGCCGAGGCGGAGCCCCTCGTAGTCCTTGGGCGGTGCCAGGAGCGAGGCATGCGCGCGACCGGCGGCGCTTGCGTGTGCACCACCGCCCGTGCTCCCGTTTCCGCCCGGGCGGCCGCCGTCGCCTTCGCCGGTGGAGGAGATCGCTCCGTTCGCATCGACGTCGCTCGTTTCGACGAAGGACTCGAACAGGATCGGGCGGCGGGTGCGCAGCGCGGGATCGGTGAAGAAGGGGACCAGCGAGCGACCGTCGATGCTCTTGTCCGCTTCGACGCCGGCCAGTTCGAGGATGGTCGGTGCGATGTCGATGTTCGCCGCCAGCTCGCCGGTCGAGGTGCCGGGCTTGATCCCGGGGCCGCGGATCAGGAAGGGCAGGTGGGTCGCCGGCTCGTAGGCGAGGAACTTGCCGCCGATCAGCCGGTGCTCGCCGAAGAAGAAGCCGTTGTCGGAGGTGAAGAGGACGTAGGTGTTTTGGAGCCGGCCCATCTGGCTCAGCGTTCCGATGATCTCCTTGACCCCATCGTCGACCGAGCGCAGCGACTCGAGCTGCTTCTCGTAATAGGTGCGGTAGATCCGCTTGTCGGTTGGGGTCAGGTGTTCGGCGTCGCGGATGAAGCGCGGCTTGTCGCTGACGTTGCCCTCGTCGAGGCCTTCGGAGCGGTCGTGGGGCAGCAACGCCCCCTTGAACCAGTCGTAGTGCCGCGGCGCCGGCTCCGGCCCTGCCGGATGGCGGAAGTCGCCGTGGGGGGCGGTGTAGTCGAGCTGCAGGTAGAACGGCTGACCGGGCGGCGTGCCGAGCATCTCCTGCGTCGCCATCGAGCTGAACATGTCGGTCTCGTAGAGACATGGCAACCCGTTGGTCGGCGCGAACGGGCAGCCGATGTCGTCGCGGACCCCGTATTCGCGCGTGTCCCAGCTGCCGGAGTCGCCGTAGGGGCCGTCGAGCTGCCCGTTGTCGTTGAGCGTGTAGCCGTAGAAATAGTGGTTGGTGTCCGCCCTCAGCACCGTGTGCCAGGCGTCCCAGCCGGGCGGCACGGTGGTCCCGTTGTCGTACGGTTCGTCGCCGTAGCCGTTGAGGAACTTGCCGATGTGGATCGTGCGGTAGCCGGCGCCGTGCAGCCAGGTGGCGATGTTGTGTTCATATGCGGCGCGGAAGGAGAAGCCGTAGTAGCCGCCATTGGGCTGGACGTTGCCTTTGACGCCGGTGTTGTGAGCGTAGCGGCCGGTCATCAAGGTGACCCGCGATGGGCAGCAGAGCGGGTAGGAGACGTAGTAGCGGTTGAAGGTCATGCCCCGCTTGGCGATCAGGTCCAGCGTGTTCGGCATGGCCCGCGTTTTGGGGGCGCCGGGGTAGGAGCTGAAGGCGGCGTAGAGCCCGTCGAGGGTCTGGTCGTCGGTCTGAATCACGACGAAGCTGGGCGGTTCGGCGCCGGTTTCGGCGCCGTGGGCGCTCCTTGCGGTCAGCGTCAGCGCGCAGAGCAGCGCCAGCAGCCCCGCTGCGATTGGCAGGCGCGCGCGCCAAGAAAGTCGGTTTTGGCCGATTCGATCCATCGAAAAGGGTTCGCCAGGCGACCCGGGCCGCCCCACAGGGGTCGAAACCGTTGTCTCTGGGCGAAGTTGCGAAGCAGGAACGCTAGAAAACGCCTAGGACGCGCCGAGCTTTTTCGCCGCCTCGCGGAAGTTCTTCACCGTAGCGGTTGGCGCTTTGCGGCCCTCGAGCTTCTCCCCGTGCCGGTTGACCCAGATCACGGGGACCTTCATTTTCAGCAGCGGCGCGACGTCGGTCGTGTAGTCGGAGCAGATGTGGAGCCAGCCTTTCTTGCTCCCGATGCGGCGCGCGCACTCTTTGAAGTGGACCGGGTCCGGCTTGTAGCTGCGCACCTGCTGGGCGGTGACCACCAGGTCGAGTTCGGTGCGCAGGTGGCGGCGGGAGATGCCGAGAAGTTTGTCGTCGATGTTGGAGATGATCCCGATCTCGTAGCGTTTTCCGAGCCGGTCCATCGCCGCGTTGGCCTCGCGGAACGGCAGCCAGTAGGCGACGCTGTTGGGCAGGAACTGGGCGCGCGAGGGCTCGATCTCCCAGCCCACCTCACGGGCGACCTTGACGATCGTGCGGCGCAGCACCTCCGCATACAGTTCGTAGGAGCCGGCCATGATTTCGGCCTGCACTTCCATGAAGCGGGCCAAGAAGGGGCCCTCTTCGAAGCTGAAGCCGTCCTTCTCGGCCTCTTTCTTGCAGGCATCGACAATCCCCTTCTCCCAATCGATCAGGGTGCCGTAGCAGTCGGTGGTCACCCACGTGATGGATTTAAGACTGGGAAGAGGCATCGGCGAGCCGCGGCATTATAGGCTGCCGCCCGCGCCATGGCGGCGCCCTTCCGATGGACCTCCTCGAGTATCAGGGCAAGCAGCTTTTCTCCGAGCACGGCATAGCCGTGCCGAGCGGCGAGGTCGCGGCCACGGTCGAGGAGGCCGTCGCGGCGGCGGATCGGATCGGCTATCCCTGCGCGATCAAGGCCCAGGTGCTGATCGGCGGGCGCGGAAAGGCGGGCGGGATCAAAATCGCCGCCGACCGTGCGGAGGCCGAGCAGTACGCCGGCGCGATCCTCGGCATGGACATCCGCGGCCCGCACGGCGAGGGCCCGTTCAGGGTCGAGCGGGTCTGGGTCGAGGGCGGCTCGGCGATCGCCGCCGAGTACTACGCCTCGGTGATCCTCGACCGCGGCGAGAAGAAGCTGCTGGCGATGGTCTCCGCCAAGGGCGGGATGGACATCGAGGCGGTTGCCGCGGAGGATTCCGGGGCGCTGGTCAAGGAGCACATCGATCCCACTCGGCCCTTTACGGCAGCTGAGGCACGGCCGATCATCGACGCGGCGGGCCTCGACGAGGACGTGCGCGACGAGGCGGCCGCGGTGCTGGCGAAGCTGGCCGAGACGGCGCAGGCCGAGGACGCGACGCTGATCGAGGTCAACCCGCTGATCGTCACCGAGGAGCGCCAGGTGGTCGCGCTCGACGCCAAGGTGACGATCGACGGCAATGCCCTTTATCGGCACGAAGGGTTGGCCGAGCTCGACGCCGAGTCAATCGACGACCCGCAGGAGGCGATGGCCAGGGAGAAGGGCCTCACCTACGTGAAGCTGGACGGCAACGTCGGCATCCTCGCCAACGGCGCGGGCCTCTGCATGTCGACCCTCGACGTGGTCGCCCAGGCGGGCGGTGCGCCGGCCAACTTCCTCGACGCCGGTGGCGGCTCCAAGGCGGAGGCGATCGTCAATGCGCTGTCCGTGATCACCTCCGATGCGAAGGTCACCGCGATCCTCTTCAACATCTTCGGCGGCATCACCCGCTGCGACGAGATCGCCAAGGGGATCGTCGAGGCGTCGGCGCAGCTGAGCCTGGCGGTGCCGCTCGTGGTGCGCCTCGACGGCACCAACTCCGAGCAGGGGCTGGAGATCCTCGCCGCGGCGGGCCTGTCCAACCTGCACCAGGAGACGACGATGCTCGGCGCCGCGCAGAAGGTCGTCGAGCTGGCCGGGAGCAACGGCTGATGTCGATCATCGTCGACAAGGAGACGAAGCTCGTCGTCTCCGGCCTGACCGGCCGCGAGGGCTCCTTCCACGGGCTGCGCAACCGTGCCTACGGAACCCACCTGGCAGCGGGCGTGACGCCTGGCAAGGGTGGCCAGGAGGTCGAGGGGGTGCCGGTCTTCGACTCGATCCGCGAGGCGGTCGATGAGGCGGACGCCAACACCTCGATGATCTTCGTCCCCGCCCGCTTCGCCGCGCCGGCGATCGACGAGGCGATCGAGTCCGGGGTCGAGACGGTGATCGCGATCACCGAGGGGATCCCGGTGCTCGACATGCTGAAGACCTACTGGAAGGCGAAGGAGGCCGGCGTTCGCCTGATCGGGCCGAACTGCCCGGGCGTGCTCTCGCCGGGCAAGGCCAACGTCGGCATCATCCCGGCCCAGTTCTTCGACCCGGGCAGGATCGGCGTCGTCTCCAAGTCGGGCACGCTGACCTACCAGATCGGCAACGAGCTGAAACAGGCGGGGGAGGGCAACTCCTCGATCGTCGGCATCGGCGGCGACCCGATCATCGGCTCAGACTTCATCGACATCCTGAAGCTGTACGAGGCCGATCCAGAGACCGACCTGATCGTGATGGTCGGCGAGATCGGCGGCGATGCCGAGGAGCGGGCGGCGGAGTTCATCGCCGCCGAGGTCTCCAAGCCGGTGGTCGCCTACATCGCCGGCTTCACGGCGCCGCCCGGCAAGCAGATGGGCCACGCCGGCGCGATCATCTCCGGCTCCTCGGGTACGGCGCAGGCGAAGAAGGAAGCGCTCGAGGCGAAGGGCGTGCGGGTCGGCGAAAGCCCGACCGAGACTGCCCGAATCGCCGTTGAGGTGCTGAGGGACTCGGGCAGGGGTTCCGCTTAACTTTTTCGGTGAGACGAACGCCGCCGTCCGAGGTTGGATTGACGAAAAAGTACAAGACGCTCCACCCCTACCCAGACCCCTCACTCGTTCGACTGCAACTCTTGGGAAGCTTCTGTGTCACAGCAAGGGACCAGTCGTAGCGAGCAAAGGAGATGCGTGGCTAGGCGTGGAGTTTTCGCCGTTGGGGTTGCAATAGCTGGGTTGCTGGCGTTCGTGCCGGGGGCTATGGCTCGGTATGCGTATGTGGCGAACTCGGGCGATGGGACCGTGTCCGTGATCGAGACGGTGAACGACGTTGCGATCGCCTCGATTCCGGTCGGGGGCGAACCGGTCGACGTGGCGATCTCGCCCAACGGCGCCCGGGCCTACGTGGCCAACAAGAGCGAGGATTCGGTCGCGGTGATCGACACCGCGACGAACGCCGTGGTCGGCACGGTCACGGTCGGCAAAGAACCGCTCGGGATCGCCGCCAGCCCCGACGGGCACCGCGTCTACGTCACCGACTTCGGCGACGAAAGCGTCTCCGTCATCGACACCGCGAGCAACGCCGTCGTAGGTGCGCCGATCCCGGTCGGCAAAGAACCGGATGGCGTCGCCGTCTCCCCGGATGGCACTCGGCTCTTCGTCGCCCAGCGCGCGGGGGACGTCTCAATCGTCGATACGTCGACCGGCGCGATCGCCGACCTGGTGTCCGATCCGCGCGCTCCCTCCCGGCTCGCGCTCCTTCCGAACGGTGGGCGGGTCTTCGTCACCGACGGCGCCGCCGCCTCGGTTACCGCCTTCAACCCGGCCAACGGCAACGTGCTCGGCCTGCCGATCGTCACCGGCGCGAAACCGGCCGGCATCGCGATCGTGCCCGGTGGCAGCGGCTACGCCGCGAGCCCTCTGGACGGCACGCTGACGCCGATCGATCCCGCTCTCGAAACTCTGTACGAGCCAATCGGCGGGTTCCCCGGCGCGACCGGAATCGCGATCAGGCCCGACGGCCTGCAGGGCTACGTCACCAACGGCGCCGGCTCGACCGTCTCGATCCTGGACACGTCTCGCAACGTGGCGCTGGGGTCGATCCCGGTGGGGTTGGCTCCGCGCGGAGTCGCGGTCGTGCCCGACCAGGGCCCGCAGGCGTCTTTCTTCATCTCACCGGCCCGCAGGCGCGCCAAAAAAGCGCTGACCTTCCACGCCAGCGGCTCGAAAGACCCAGACGGCAAAATCGTCAACTACGCCTGGGACTTCGGCGACGGCGGGCACGCGGAAGGGGAACAGCTCACCCGCACGCACCGCTACCGCAAGCCCGGCAGCTACCTGGTCACCCTGGCGGTGACCGACGAAGAGGGTTGCTCGACCGCCTTCGTCTACACCGGCCAGACGGCCTCCTGCAACGGCACGCCGGCCGCCGTCGCCAGCAGCCTGATCAGTGTCGGCGACACGACCGGCCCGATCCTGCGCT
>Ga0074063_10134938_pt1 | contig 14178 bp, 13 predicted proteins | sample SoimicmetaTmtHMB_FD_76857 | JGI IMG/M metagenome (GOLD analysis project Ga0074063, IMG submission 76857) | Soil and rhizosphere microbial communities from Centre INRS-Institut Armand-Frappier, Laval, Canada - Soil microcosm metaTmtHMB... | ecosystem: Engineered > Artificial ecosystem > Soil... | reverse complement strand
CAACCTGTCGACGCATTTCCCGTGGATCGGCATGCGCACCGCCGAACTCGATGGCGCGCACGTGGAATATTTCCGCGGCCTGCGCAATCCGGTCGCGGTGAAAGTCGGGCCATCGGTGACGACGGATCAGTTGCTCAAGCTCACCGATGCATTGAATCCCGAAAACGAACCCGGCCGCCTGACCTTCATCCAGCGCATGGGTGCGGCCAAAGTCGAGGAAAAACTGCCGGCGCTGGTGCAGGCGGTGAAACGCGAAGGCCGGCGCGTGTTGTGGATCTGCGATCCGATGCACGGCAATACCGAGAGCACGTCGAACGGGTTCAAGACGCGGCGCTTCGACAACATCCGCAGCGAGCTCGATCGAAGTTTCGACATCCACGCCGCGCTGGGCTCGCGCCTGGGCGGCGTGCATCTGGAACTCACCGGCGAAAACGTCACCGAGTGCCTGGGTGGTGCGCGCGAGCTCACCGAGACCGATCTCGAGCGCGCGTATCGCTCCACCGTCGATCCGCGCCTGAACTACGAGCAGTCATTGGAAATCGCGATGCTGATCGTGCGCAAGCAGGCGCAGCTGGCGGCACCGGCGCAGGCCTGATGAGCACGCGGCGATTCCTTGCGGTTTCGCTGCCGTGTTTCCTCGCCGCAGCGAATGTGACGGCGCAGGATGTTTCGTCTGTTGCCGATAAGGATGCCCCGCGCGTCGAAGTACCAAACGATGCGCCACGTATCGAAGCGCTAACTTCGCCGGTGACGGTGCGCCTGCGCGGACTTTCCGCCGTCGACGAAAACATCGCTTGGGCCAGCGGCCGCGAAGGCACCGTCATCCGCACGATCGATGCCGGCAAGACCTGGTCGGTGTTCAAGGTGCCGGGCGCCGAGAAACTCGATTTCCGCGACGTCGAAGGATTCAGCGCCGACGAAGCGGTGATCCTGAGCATCGGGCCGGGAGAGGATTCGCGGGTTTATCGCACCAGCGATGGCGGGAGGAGTTGGGTGCTTGCGCTGCAGAACACCAATCCAAACGCATTCTTCGACTGCTTCAGTTTCGATGGGCGCGAAGGCCGGCTTCTTGGTGATCCGATTGACGGAAGATTCGAGGTCCTGCGCACCGCCGATGCGGGAAAGACCTGGATTGCGATGGATGGCCCGGTTGCCGCAGATGGAGAGGCGGCTTTCGCGGCCAGCGGGACCTGCATCCTTCACCGCGGGGCGGTGACGGTTGTCGCATCGGGAGGAAGTGCGGCTCGCGCGCATTGGCTGGTCGAAGGGAAAAATGGTGCGGCTACCCCTCCCGAGGCATGGACTGCGACGGGCAAATCCGAATTTCCCGCTGCGCCATCGGCGGGCTATTTCTCCGTGGCTGCCGGATTGCTCGGAATGGTCATGGCGGGCGGCGACTATACGCACGAGCAGACCGCAGGCATTGCGCAACGTCTGGGTGCTGGACATCTTGACTATGCGATCAATGCGAAGGGCTCCACGCCTGCGCATTGGTCCCGTTCCGGCAACGAGGCGATCTTGGCCCCGGAGAAAAAGAAGCAGGCACTCGCATCCGCGGTTTTTCTGCATCCAGAACAAATGCCGGCGCCGCGGGCCTATCGCTCGGGCGTGGCTTGCAGTATCGACAAACCCCTCTGTGTGTCGGCGGGCCCGAGCGGCGCGGACACATGGGATGGCAATTCATGGAAACCTTTGCAAGGCGAAGGCTACGACAGCGTAGCCAGCGCCGGCCGCGTCTTCTGGTTCAGTGGCGACGGTGGACGGCTTGGGCGGTTGCTGTTGCCGTAAAAGCGGAAATGGATTTCGACTTTCGTCGAGATGAATCGTACGCGCGACAGTTCCGTAGGAGCGGCGTTAGCCGCGATAACTCGATCGACGCACTATGTAAGGCTTGTCGCGACTAACATCGCTCCTACGCAACTCTTGCTTGCGAATTTCGAGAGGAAGAGAAGCGCGCCGATGTATGCGCGCTTCCCAGTCAGCGAATCAGAACGTGACTGTCGGCTTGTACTCCGGCGCCTTGCGCGCTTTCGTTGCCTGCTCGAACGCATACGCGAAACCGATCAACTCCGGCTCGCTGTACGGACGTCCGAGGAATGCCAAGCCCAACGGCAGACCGTGGCTGTCGCCCATCGGTACGGTGATGCTCGGCGTGCCGGCAACCGCAGCGACGCCATAACCGGCGCCGACGAAATGATCGCCAAGAATGGGATCGGTCAGCCACGCCGGCGACATGCTCGGTGCGATCAGCGCATCGAGATTGTTTTTTTCCAGCACGGCGAGCAATCCATCTTTGCCTGCGAGGCGGCGCGAATTGTCGCGGGCCTTGATGTAGGCGGCGTCGGTAAGCGGGCCGCGCGCCTGCGATTGCTCGAAGATCTCCTGCGCGAAGATCGGCATCGCCTTGGCGGCGTTGGCCTTGTCCCATGCGATCAGCGCTTCAAGCGAACCCTGCGGCGAACCGCTGTTCTTCAGATAGGCGTTGAGCCCATCCTTGAATTCGTACTGCAATACGGTGTTCTCGTCGGCATCCCATTTTCCGTAAGTGTCGATCTTGATGTCGATCACTTCGGCGCCGGCGGCCTTCAGCGCGGCGATGGATTTTTCCGTCGCGGCATCGACATCCGGTTGATAACCCATCGCCTGGCGCAGAACGCCGAAACGCTTGCCCTTGAGCGCGTCGGGTTTGAGGAAGCTGGTGTAATCCTCGGGAATGTTTCCCGCCGCTGCGTGGCCAGCGGGGTCGGCTTCGTCGACGCCGGCGAGGACGTTCATGAAGATCGCGACGTCGCTGACGCTGCGGCCCATCGGGCCAGCGGTGTCCTGCGAAATCGAGATCGGGATGATGCCGTTGCGGCTCACCACGCCAACTGTTGGCTTCATGCCGACCAGTCCGTTTACTGACGACGGACAGATGATGCTGCCGTCGGTTTCGGTGCCGACACCGATCACCGCCAGACTCGCGGCGATCGCAGTGCCGGTGCCGGCGCTGGAGCCGCAGGGATTGCGATCGAGCACATACGCATTTTTTGTCTGGCCGCCGCGCGAACTCCAGCCGGAGGTCGAACGCGTGGAGCGAAAATTCGCCCATTCGCTGAGATTGGTCTTGCCAAGGATCACTGCGCCGGCGGCGCGCAATCGCGCGACGAGAAACGCATCCTGTTTCGGACGATTGTCGGCGAGTGCGAGCGAGCCGGCCGAGTTCGCCATGCCGACGGCATCGATATTGTCCTTGAGCAATACCGGAATGCCGTGCAGCGGGCCGCGGATCTTGCCGGCCTTGCGTTCGGCGTCGAGCGCATCGGCTTCTTTCAATGCGTCGGGATTGAGTTCGATGATCGCGTTGAGCATCGGACCGGCTTTGTCGATCTTCGCGATGCGATCGAGATAGGCCTGGGTCAGCGAATGCGAAGTGAATTCACCGGAAGCGAGTTTTTTCTGCGCATCGACCAGGCTGAGTTCGGCGACGGGATCGGCTGTCGTCGTTGGTGCGGTTCCGGTGTTGCCCACCGGCGTAGTTCCGGTGTCGGGTTTGCAGGCGGCGAGCAGCATGATGCAGGCGAGCAGGAAAAGGCGGCGCATGGGCGGTCCTCGATTTCAGTCTTGCGGCGGTGAGATGTCTTGCCCGAACCACAGCACGTGGCCGTCGGGATCGCGGATCTGGAATTCGCGCATGTTGTAAAAACTGTCGCGGAACGGCGTGGGTTCGAAGCCTTCGCGCAGGCAGCGTTCGCGGTCGGCGGCGACATCGTCTGTACGCAGGTAGAAGATCGTTGCCCAGCCCAGGCACTCGGGTTCGGATTCGGCCATCGGGTCGCCGTCGCGCAGGGCAGGGTGCGGGCCGCCGCTCTCGGAAAGCATCAGATCCGACGAACCCAGGCCCATGTGCGCCCAGCGCCATTCGCGCAGTTGCTGTTCGTCGCTGAGCAGGGCGAAGCCGGTGGCGCGGCGATAGAAATCCACGCCGCGCACGACATCGCTGACATTGAGCATCGGCGTGAGGCGACTGATCGGCATGGTGCGGCTCCCGAAACCAGCAGGGCCCGACATGCTGCCATGCCGGGCCCCGGGAGTATTGCGCGGCGGCGTCGCCGCCGCAATCGCGATGCTGTGCTGCTGCGATCAGCCGCGATTGGCTTTCTTGCGATCGTTCTCGGTGCGCTCTTTCTTGCGCAGGCGGATCGCGACGGGCGTGACTTCGACGAGTTCGTCGTCGTCGATGAATTCCAGCGCCTGCTCGAGCGACATCTTGATCGCCGGGATCAGACCTTCGTCCTTGTCGGTGCCGGACGCACGGAAGTTGGTCAGCTGCTTTCCGCGCAAGGCATTGACGGTGAGGTCGTTGTCCTTGGAATGGATGCCGACGATCTGGCCTTCGTAGATTTCCTCGCCCGGCTCGACCATCAGGCGGCCGCGTTCCTGCATCGCGATCTGCGCGTACGCAGGCGACGGGCCGGTGCCATTGGAAATCAGCACGCCGTTCTGGCGCTGGCCGATGTTGCCTTCCGCCCTCGGGCCGTAATGGTCGAACACGTGGAACAACAGGCCGGTGCCGGCGGTGATCGTGCGGAACTCGGTCTGGAAGCCGATCAGGCCACGCGCCGGGATGATGAAGTCGATGCGCACGCGACCCTTGCCGTCCGGTTCCATGTTCTGCATCTGCGCACGGCGCTCGCCGAGGCGCGACATCACGCCGCCCTGGAACTGCTCTTCCAGATCGACAACCAACGACTCGAACGGCTCCTGCTTCTGGCCGTCGATTACCTTGATGATCACTTCCGGGCGCGACACGGCGAGCTCGTAACCTTCGCGGCGCATGGTTTCGATCAGGATCGACAGATGCAGTTCGCCGCGGCCGCTGACCTTGAATTTGTCGGCGTCTTCGGTGTCTTCGACCTTCAGCGCGACGTTGTGCTGCGTCTCGCGCATCAGGCGGTCGCGCAGCTGGCGCGAGGTGAGGAACTTGCCGCCGCTGCGGTCCTTGTTGCCGGCGAACGGGGAATTGTTCACCTGGAAGGTCATGCTGATCGTCGGCTCGTCGACGGTGAGTACTTCGAGCTGCTCGACGGCGGACGGATCACAGACGGTTTCGGAAATGCTCAAGCCTTCGACGCCCGAGATCGCGATGATGTCGCCGGCGTTGGCTTCCTTCACTTCATGGCGTTCCAGGCCCATGAAGCCGAGCACCTGCAACACCTTGGCATTGCGGGTCTTGCCATTGCGGTCGATCACGGTGACCGGCATGTTGGTGCGGATGGTGCCGCGCTGCACGCGACCGACGCCGATGATGCCGACGTAGTTGTTGTAGTCCAGCGAGGTGATGCGCATCTGGAACGGGCCGTCCATGTTCACCGGCGGCGGCTTGACGTGGTCGACGATGGACTGGAACAGCGGGTCCATGTTGCCCGAGCGCACTTCCGGATCGAGGCCGGCGTAACCATGCAAGGCAGAGGCGTAGACGGTGTGGAAATCGAGTTGGTCGTCGGTCGCGCCGAGACGGTCGAACAGGTCGAAGGTCTGGTCGAGCACCCAGCCCGGACGCGCACCGGGGCGGTCGACCTTGTTGACCACGACAATCGGCTTGAAACCCATCGCGAACGCTTTCTGGGTCACGAAGCGCGTCTGCGGCATCGGGCCGTCCATCGCGTCGACCAGGATCAGCACCGAGTCGACCATCGACAGCACGCGCTCGACTTCGCCGCCGAAGTCGGCGTGGCCCGGGGTGTCGACGATGTTGATGCGGTATTCCTCGCCATCCGGGGACTTCCAGCGGATCGCGGTGTTCTTGGAAAGGATCGTGATGCCACGTTCCTTTTCGATGTCATTGCTGTCCATCATCCGCTCGGTGGTCACCGTGCGTTCGCTGAAGGTGCCCGACTGCTTGAGCAGCTGGTCGACGAGGGTCGTTTTACCGTGGTCGACGTGGGCGACGATGGCGATATTGCGGAGCTTTTCGATGGACATGACGGGTCGCGCCGGGCAACGGCGCTGTCTCTGGGTAAGGAAGCCGCAAATTATAGCCCGGATTGGGGCCAAGAGACTGATTCCGTTGCCTTATGGCATCCTAGTCGCCCTCGCCGGGCCGCTGCCCGCCCCGAATCCTTCTGGAGCTCCCATGTCCGACCTGATCGCCACCTTCAACACCGCCCGCGGCGCCATCCACGTCCGCCTCTTCCCCGACAAGGCCCCGGTCACTGTCGCCAGCTTCGTGAACCTGGTCCAGCGCGGCTACTACAACGGCCTGAGCTTCCACCGCGTGATTCCTGATTTCATGATCCAGGGCGGCTGCCCACAGGGTTCGGGCACCGGCGGCCCGGGCTACAAGTTCGAGGACGAATGCCGTCCCGACCTGCGCCACGACAAACCCGGCGTGCTGTCCATGGCCAATGCCGGCCCGCGCACCAACGGCAGCCAGTTCTTCATCACCCATGTCGCGACCCCGTGGCTGGACGGCAAGCACACCGTGTTCGGTGAAATCGTCGGTGCCGAAGACCAGAAAGTGGTCGACGCGATCCGCGGCAGCGACAAGATCGACAGCATCACGCTCAGCGGCGATGCCGCGGCCGTGCTGGCTGCGCAGGCCGACCGCGTGGCGGAGTGGAACAAGGTGCTCAGCCCTTGATTTCTTGAACGCCCCGAGAGGATTCCCCGTCTCCCGGCATTTGCAGCAGCGAAGAAAAAACAACGGAGCCGAAAGGCTCCGTTGTCGTTTTCGCCGGCGATTATTTATCCGCAGTCACTTCACGAAGCGGATCGACTCGAACATCTTGTTCACCGCCGCGGCATCGCGGTCGTAGTAATACTCGTTCGGCGCCATCCAGCTGAAATGGGTGAGCTTGCCGTTGTGTTCGGCGGCACCGAAACTGGCGCGGTAGATCAGGCCGCTTTCGCTGGTCAGCGTCGCCTCGAAACGCAGGCCGTCGACACCGCCGAACTTGACCGGGCGCAGGCCGCTGCTGCTGATGTTGCTCCAGCCGCCTTCGCGCAGGGCATCGAGCAGCACGTCGCGGATTTCGTCGGCGCGCATGCCGGGTCGATACCACGGGCCATCGGGCCGGCCCTTGCGTTCGCGTGGACCGAGATACACGTGTTCGTTCGGCTTCACGTCTGCGATCACCAGAAAACGATTCAGCGGCGCTCCGTCGATCGTCCACATCTCGGCGCGGGGTCCGTGCACGCGCGACCAGTCCAGCGAAGAATCGATCTGCAGGTTGAGTACGGCGATGCCACTGCTGGCGCTCACCAATCTGTTGGTTGCGCACGCAGCGACGAGGACCAGCAGCAGAGCGAGAACAGCGAAGCGGAACAGACGGATCACGGCGTCGCCTCCATGTCGGAAACATAGCTGAGCACGAAGGCGCGGTCGTCTGCCGCTGGCGCTGCAGCAAGATAATGTTTGAGCGCGTCGACGGCCGCCGACTTGTTGCCCGCGGCACGCAGCGCCATGCCGTTTTCACGCCAGGCTTCGGCAGGCGCGCCGGGCTGGGTGATCGCCTCGGCATAAAGTGCATCCGCCTGCTTGCGGTCATCGCCCTTGTTGCGGCGGCGGTGCGCTTCGCCAAGGAAGAACGTGTACAGGCCGCGATCGCCGGGCTCGGAATTTTGCCGCAGCTCGCCGATCACCTCGATCGATGTGGAATACATCCGTCGCGTCAGTTCGCCTTCCAGCCACTGTTTGAGGAAAGGATGCATCGCAGTGCGATAGCGCGCGGTGCCGAGTTCCTTGCCGGGGTTGGCGATCGCCGCGGCGGCGGCGCGCAGATCGTCGCGGCGCTCTTCGGTTTTCGGATGGCTGGCGAACACCGGAATCGGCTTGCCGTAGTCGCGGGCGTTTTCCTCGCGCAGCATCGCGTCCCAGAGCACGGTGCCAGCGGTGGGGTCGTAACCTTGCTCGACGAGTTTGGCGAAACCGATCTGGTCGGCCTCGCGTTCCTTGTCGCGACCAAACTTCATCATGCCCAGGCCGCCGGCGATGTCGGCCAGCGAGCCGACCACGCCGACGCCTGCACCGGCAGTGATGACGCCGAAGGTGCTGAGGAAAGCCGACGTGTTTTTTATCTTGCGCCACTGCTGCAGGCTGTGACGCTCGCGGTAGTGGCCGAATTCGTGCCCCAGCACCAGCGCCAACTGCGCCTCGTTCTGCATGCGCAGCAGCGCGCCGGTCCAGACAATCAGGATGCCGTTGGGTGCCATCGAGGCGTTGAACCATGGCATCTCGATGATGTAGATGCGCAGGTCCTTGCAATAATCGCCGGAAACCTTGCAGGCGACACCGCGCACGTAGTCGTTGAGCGCGGGATCGCGAACAAGCTGCGGCGATTTGCGCAGTTCGATTTCCGCTTCGTCCATCGCGAACCACAGTTCGGCTTCATCGCTGCCGGCAGCCGGACGCATGCCGGGCTGTGCGGAAGTGATCGCGCTCGCTGCCGTTGCCGATCCGATCGATGCCAACAGCAATGCCAGCGTCGCGAATATCCCGCCCAGCCTCATAGCGGGAATCCCTTGAGCATCGCGTTGGCGGTGTTGGCGGCGCCGCTGGCGTCGCGCAGATCGCCGGTCTGCTTGGCGAGGAAGTTGAACCACACGACTTGTCCGGTGCGCAGATCCACCAGGGTCGTGACGCCGACCTGCACGCCGCCGCCGATATCACCGCCGAGCAAAAGCACGCCGACGATACGCAAGGCCTTGCGGCCGGCGCTGGTGTAGCTGTCGCGCAGATAGGTGAACAGTGCGTAGTCGGCGCCGGTCGCCTTGCGCAATTCAGCGACGCCTGGCCCCAGCGTCCAGTCCAGGCGCTTGCCCTTGGTGGCGAGCTGGTTGCCGGGCTGCGAATAGGCCAGCACGCTCATCGACACGGCCTCGTTGAGCCGGATGATCTGGCCCATGCGCGACTCAGGTGCGAGGTCGAGCGGGATCTTGAAATCCGCGGTGAAGGTCTTGTTGCTGCGGCCCAGGTGTCCGCGGACTGCGGCTGGATAAAGTTGTCGTGCGGATTGCGTCCATTCCTTGCGCGGTTCGGAAACGCCGCCGGCAAGGACTTCGGAAAGCTGGATGTCCGGCTCGATCACCACGACGCTGCCAGAGATACGCAGCGGCTGGCCGTTGGCGTCGGTGGCGATGCGGTTCTCGTTGAAGGCCAGCGCCGGCAACGCGAACAGGCAAAGGAGCAAAGCGAACAGGGCAATACGGACGCGGACGGTGCGCCCGGCGAGCCGTGCGGATGTGTGATTCATGGCCATGGGGTCCCTCCGCAGCCAAGCCTGAGCCCCTGTCTCCGGGCTGGCAAGCCCTCCAGTCGCGGGAGGGCGCTGTGCTACAATTTTTCGGCTTTCTCGCCCTGTTTCCTTCCGCAGTTCCAACAACTTGCCGAGGTTCGCGATGCTACAGCTCGCCCGGCGCATGGGTCGCGCCAAGCCCAGCGCCATCATGGCCGTTGCCGAAAAAGCCAAGTCTCTCAAGGCTGCCGGTCGCGACATCATCAGTTTCTCCATCGGCGTGCCGAATTTCCTGCCCGGCGATCACGTTTACGCTGCCGCCCGCGACGCCCTCGGCAAGGACTCCGGCCAGTACGGATCCAATCGCGGCAGCGACGCGCTGCTGGATGCCTTCCTCAAGCATATCGAGCAGGTCGGCCTCAACGGCTATACCCGCGCGAACTGCGCGACCGGCATCGGCGCCAAGCACATCCTCTACAACCTGGCCGAAGCTCTGCTCGACGAAGGCGACACCATCGCCTACGCGGTGCCTTACTGGACCACCTACGCCGACATCGCCGAGATCTGCAACGCGAAGATTCTCGAGTTGCCGTGCCCGGCAAGTCAGAACTACAAACTCACGCCCGCACAGCTCGACGCTGCATTGGCGACGAAGCCGAAAATCTTCCTGTTCAACAATCCGAACAACCCGACCGGCATGGTCTACGGGAAGGAAGAAATCGCTGCGCTGGCCGAAGTGCTGGTCAAGTATCCGGACACCTGGGTCGTCACCGACGATATCTACAACCGCATGGTCTTCGATGGTCTCGGCTATCACAACTTCACCCACTTCCAGCCGGCGCTGCGCGACCGCGTGATCTTTGTCGATTCGCTGTCCAAGACCTACGGTATGCCCGGCTGGCGCGTCGGCTTCATGGCTGGTCCGGAGATCGTGGCGAAGGCCCTGACCACGCTCAACTCCAACCACATCACCAACATCCCGGAAGTGGTGACTGCCGCGGCGATCGCCGCACTGAGCGGCCCGCAGGACGTGCCGACGCAGAAGAACCTCGAGTTCCAGGGCAAGCGCGACCAGGTGATGGCCGTGATGAATTCCATCCCCGGCGTGATCTGTCCGCGTCCGCAGGGCGCGTTCTATGTGTTTCCGGATATTTCCTGCGCGTTCGGCAAGTCGCACGACGGCAAGAAGATCGACAACGATGTCGACTTCTGCAACGCGTTGCTTGAAAGCAAAGGCGTCGCCTGCGTGCCGGGCTCGGCGTTCGGCGAACCGCGCGCGCTGCGCATTTCCTACACCTGCCCGACCGCGCAGCTGCCGGAAGGAATGAAGCGATTCCAGGAATTTTTTGCCGAGCTGAAGTGAAGCGGGAGACGGGAGAAGGGAGACGTTTGTGCCTCGAACCCGTCGACTGCCACGAAAGCCCATACGTCTCCCATTTCCCCTCTCCCGTCTCCCGGAGTAAAAAATGAAATCCCCCGTCCGTGTTGCCGTCACTGGCGCCGCCGGCCAGATCGGTTATTCGCTCGTCTTCCGCATCGCTTCCGGCGAAATGCTCGGCAAGGACCAGCCGGTCATCCTGCAGATGCTCGAGCTGCCGATGGAAAAAGCCCAGGCCGCGCTCAAGGGCGTGATGATGGAGCTCGAGGATTGCGCGTTCCCGCTGCTCGCCGGCATGGTCGGTACCGATGACGCCAACGTCGCGTTCAAGGACGCCGACATCGCGATGCTGGTCGGCGCGCGTCCGCGCGGCCCGGGCATGGAGCGCAAGGACCTGTTGCTCGAAAACGCGAAGATCTTCACCGCCCAGGGCGCCGCACTGAACGCCGTCGCCAAGCGCGACGTGAAAGTGCTGGTCGTCGGCAACCCCGCCAATACCAACGCCTATATCGCGATGAAGTCGGCGCCGGATCTGAATCCGAAGAACTTCACCGCGATGCTCCGCCTCGATCACAACCGCGCGCTGTCGCAGCTTGCGGGCAAGACCGGCAAGCCGGTCGGCGACATCAAGAAGCTCATCGTCTGGGGCAACCACAGTCCGACCATGTATCCCGACTACCGCTTCGCCACGATCGCCGGCGCATCGGTCAAGGACAGCATCGGCGACGAGAGCTGGAACCGCGAAACCTTCATCCCGAAAGTTGGCAAGCGCGGCGCGGCGATCATCGAAGCGCGCGGCCTGTCCTCGGCCGCTTCGGCTGCCAACGCCGCCATCGATCACATCCACGACTGGGTGCTGGGCACGAATGGCGAGTGGACCACGATGGGCATTCCGTCGGATGGCAGCTATGGCATTCCGAAGGACGTGATGTACGGCTTCCCGGTGGTCTGCAAGGACGGCAAGTACGAAATCGTCAAGGATCTCGCGATCGACGACTACAGCCGGGAAATGATGAACAAGACGCTGGCTGAGCTCGAGGAAGAGCGCGCCGGCGTGGCCAGCCTGCTGGGCTGATCTGCCGGAAATCGAGGGCGACCCGCGGATCGGTCGCTCTCGGCATCCTGCCTCTCGCGACACTCGTGCATCCTGCACATCGACTTCTACATTGCGGGCCTCGGATTCCGACGTGCCCGGGTATCAATCGGTGGGTCCAGGCCTACCTCATGAGGTAGCCATGACCAATCAATCCGCAGGCGCGAAATTCCGCGCTGCCGTCGCCGAAGAATCGCCGCTGCAGGTGATGGGCGCGATCACCGCCTACGCCGGCATGATGGCCAAGCGCGTCGGCTACAAGGCGCTGTATCTGTCCGGTGGCGGTGTCGCCGCCAATTCGCTGGGCATGCCTGACCTCGGCATCAGTTCGATGGAAGATGTGCTGACCGACGCGCGTCGCATCGTCGATGCCACGCAATTGCCGCTGCTGGTCGACATCGATACCGGCTGGGGCGGCGCATTCAATATTGCGCGCACCATCCGCAGCTTCAGCAACGCTGGCGTGGCGGCCGTGCACATGGAAGACCAGGTCGGCCAGAAACGTTGCGGCCATCGTCCCGGCAAGGAAGTCGTGTCGCGCGGCGAGATGGTCGACCGCGTCAAGGCGGCCGTCGACGCCCGCACCGATGCGGGCTTCGTGATCATGGCGCGCACCGATGCCGCGGCCGTGGAAGGCATCGATGCCGCGATCGATCGCGCCTGTGCGTATGTCGAAGCCGGCGCCGATATGATTTTCCCCGAAGCGATGAAGACGCTGGACGATTACCGACGCTTCAAGGCTGCGGTGAAGGTGCCGATCCTGGCCAATCTCACCGAGTTCGGATCGACGCCGTTCTTCACGACCGACGAGTTGCGCGATGCGAACGTCGACATCGCCCTGTATTGCTGCGGCGCGTATCGTGCGATGAACAAGGCGGCGCTGAATTTCTACGAAACCGTGCGTCGCGAAGGCACGCAGAAAAACCTCATCGATACGCTGCAGACGCGCAACGAGCTTTACGACTTCCTCGGCTACAACGCCTACGAAGACAAGCTTGACGCGCTGTTTGCGAAGAAGGACGGCGCCTGACGTGGACACGGCGCCGGGGCCGCGCGAGCGTAACTGGGACGCGTACGCGGCCGTCATCGCGTCGTTGATCGGTTTGCTCGCGCTAGCTGTGTCGGGCTATACGGCCTACCTGCAGCGGCAGCAGACCAGTGCCCAGGTCTGGCCGCGGCTGCAGATCGCCACGTCGAACCTCAACCTGAAGACGATGGTGGCCAACCAGGGCGTTGGGCCGGCGAAGATCACCGGCATGCGCGTCGCGATCGATGGCAAGCCGGTGAAGCAGTGGTACGACGTCGTCGTGGCATTCGGCGACCAAACCGATGGCACGACAGCCGGCTTCTCCTTCACTTCGCTCAACGGCACCGTCCTGCCGCCGGGAGTAACGGCGGAAGTTTTCCTGCCGGTCGACAACGATCCGAGCCGGAAGATGTACGAAAACTACCTCGCCCAGAAAAAGCACTCGTTCCAAATGAGTGTGTGTTATTGCTCGGTGCTCGACGAATGCTGGATCGCCGACACCTCGGCGAAGACGCGCGCCGACCTCAATCGCCCCGCGCAAACGTGTCCGATTCCGGAAAGCGAGCAGTTCGACGATTGACGGCCGACACGACGCAACGTTCACCAATATTTCGAGAAACAACACGGCATGACGCAGAGCGACGAACGCATCGGCGAACCGGCGAAACCGCCGTTCAACTGGGACAAGCTCACCGCGATGATGGCGGTGCTTATCGGCGCCTGCGCGCTCGGGGTCAGCCTGTACACCGCATTCCTGCAGCGTTCGCAGGTCGAGGCGCAAACTTGGCCGTTCCTGCAGCTGTGGCATTCGAACGCCGACTTCAGTTATTCCTTGTCCAATCGCGGCGTCGGCCCGGCACGCATCGTCGATGCCAAGGTGTGGGTGGACGACAAGCAGGTCGCCGATTTCGATGAAGCCTTCGAAAAACTGTCGGGGCGCAAGCCGGCGGACCTGACGCTGAATTTCTTTTCGCGCCGTGTGCTGGCGGCGAACGAAGACGTGAAAATGATCGTTTTCAAGAACCAGGCCGATTACGACGTGTTCCAGGGCAATGGCAAGCGCCTGGCCTTCGAGGTCTGCTACTGCTCCGTGCTCAAGGATTGCTACCTGCTCGATGAACGCGCCAAGTCCGAACAGGCATACATCTCGCCGGTCGCAGCCTGCCCGGTCGGGCCCCCGGGCGAATTCCGCTGACGCGACCAACACGGGTCGGGCGGCCAAGCCGCGCTAAAATCCGTTTTCCACTGCCTTCGGGCGAATGCCGAGAGACCGCTCCATGAACGCACCTGCCGAACAAGTTCTTCCCAAAGCCAAGAAATCCGTCGCGCTCAGCGGCACGGTCGCCGGCAATACCGCGCTGTGCACGGTTGGCCGCAGTGGCAACGATCTGCACTATCGCGGCTACGACATCCACGACTTGGCGACGCAGTCGAGCTTCGAGGAAGTGGCGCACCTGCTGGTGCA
>Ga0074063_10135418_pt1 | contig 14271 bp, 13 predicted proteins | sample SoimicmetaTmtHMB_FD_76857 | JGI IMG/M metagenome (GOLD analysis project Ga0074063, IMG submission 76857) | Soil and rhizosphere microbial communities from Centre INRS-Institut Armand-Frappier, Laval, Canada - Soil microcosm metaTmtHMB... | ecosystem: Engineered > Artificial ecosystem > Soil... | reverse complement strand
ACGATGCCACTGACAGCGACCAGCGAGCTCCAGGCGAAGCGGCGGCTGGGCTTGTGGTCGAGCATCAGCCAGCCGAGCAATGTCGCCGGAATCAGCAAAAGCGCGAAGACAGTCGCGACGACGCCCGAGGTGATGTTTCGCTCTGCCAGGTACACCGCGTTGAAGTTCACGCAGAACTGGGTGAAGCCAAGGAACACCGCCGCCGCGAGGCCCTTGCGGCCGATCTTGAGGCTCTCGCGCTTCCAGGTGGCAACGGCCGCCATCGCCAGCGCCGCGACGATGAAGCGATAGGTGACCGACCATTGCGGCGGCACGGTGCCGAGCTGGCCGCGGATAACGATCCAGGTCGAGCCCCAGATCGCGGTGAAAATGATGAAGGGCAGGACGACGCCGCGACTGTCCGAACCCGGAGCTCTCACAGCGCTGCAAGTGCGGCGGCGAGGCGGTCGACGCTCTCGCTCTGCGAATCCCAGCTGGTGACGAAGCGGATCTCGCCCGGCCCCCAGTCGTAGAAGTCGAAACCCTGCACCCGCAATCTTTCGGCTTCCTCGGCGGACACGCGGACGAAGACCTCGTTCGCTTCGGCCGGATGGGCCAGCCGCTGCGACGCAGCTTCGGCAAGCGCCTGCGCGGCGGCGTTGGCGGCGCGCGCGTTGTCGAGCCAGAGATCGCCCTCGAGCATGGCGAGGATCTGCGCTGCAAGGAACCGGCCCTTGGACAGCAAGTGCCCGGCGCGCTTGCGGCGAACGGCGATCTCGTCGGCCAGCTCGGTCCTGAACAGGATAAGCGCCTCGGCGTTCATCCCACCGTTCTTGACGAAGCCGAAGCTCAACGCGTCGACCCCGGCGCGCCAAGTCAGGTCGGCGAGGCTTTCGCCGGTGCTCGCGGCCGCGTTGGCGATACGCGCGCCGTCCAGGTGGAAAGATAGGCCGCGCTGCTTGGCGAATTCGCCCAGCGCGGCGACCTCGGAAGCACCGTAGACCAGGCCATATTCCGTCGCGTTGGTGATCGACAACGCCGCCGGCTGGACCTGGTGCACGTCCTTGCGGATCAGGTCGCATGCGGTCTTGGCGGCTTCGAGGCTGATTTTGGCCCCCGCCCCTTCGAGCAGGACAAGCTTCGCCCCCCCGCTGAAGAAGCCGGGCGCTCCGGCCTCGTCGACCTCGATATGCGCATCCTTGTGGCACAGAATGCCGCGATAGGGCGGGCAAAGCGCGGCCAGCGCGAGGCAGTTGGCGGCCGTTCCGCTTGTCACCCAGAATGCGCGTACTTGCGTCCCGAACAGGTCGGAGAAGGCGCCGTCGAGCTTCCGGCTCCACTCGTCGCCATCGTACGCAGTGTCGATCCGGTTGGCGGCGGCGATTGCCTCCATGACCTTGGGATGCACCGGCGCAGCATTGTCGGAGAAGAAGCGCATGCGCGACGCGCTAACGCGCGATTTCCATGCTCGCCAGTCCCCCGGACTGGCTGTGCGTGGAAATGGTGCTGCCGGTGAGGATTGAACTCACGACCTCAGCCTTACCAAGGATGCGCTCTACCACTGAGCTACGGCAGCACTTTTCGAGGAAGGCGCGCCTATGGCTGGGCACCTTGCGCCCGTCAACCCGGCTTGATTGGCCGCCCCGCCGGCGTCATCTGCGTCGCATGTCGGAAAAGGACAAGGAACGCGAAGATCGCCTTGCGGCGGCGCTGCGCGAGAACCTCAAGCGCAGGAAGGCGCAGGCACGCGGCGCGACGAATTCAGCCAAAAAGGATGATTAGAAGTCGCGGTCGCGGAGCGGCTTTTCGCCGAGCGCGCTTTCAATCCCTCCGGCAACGGCGTCGCCGACCCAGATGATTACTCCGAGCAGGATGACAGCAAGTGCGAACATGAGCGCGGTTGTCACGAATCGAATCTCCGTGATTTCCTTTTATCCACAATAGATTAAACTTGCAATTAATCGAGCATGCCAGTTTGTCACAAAGCGGGACTGCCTTAGTCGTGACTGTGCCGAAGCTTCTGTGGCGCCTCGGCCGCGAGCTTGATTGTCCAGGCGAGCCCGAACGCGGTGTAAATGGCAAGGCTCGCGATTAATGCGATCAGCCCGATCACGATCTTTTCGCGAATTCGCTCCAGGTCAGCACTAACAGCCACGCGGCACCTCTGCCCTGTCAACTTCCTTAGAAAGAAACCGGATGGAGCCGCCTGACAGCAATCGGGAAAGTCACTGACCTCATGCCAAGAAAAGCACTACCGCGGGCGGTGCGTCGTCCCCTGACCGACCGTGATGAACAGGGCGACCACCGGCTCATCCGTGTCGGCGGTATGCCAGGTCCCGGCGGGGTTGATCGCATAGTCGCCGGGGTCGAGTTCCACGCTGCCGGCCGATCCGTCGAGATGTTCTTGGTGAAGCCTCATGTGGCCTTGAATGCAGCACACGACCTCGTCGCCTGCCGGATGCATCTCCCAGCTCGTCCAAGCCTCTTCGAAGCGACAAAGTGCGACGAGGCGGCCATCCGCTCCGTCACTGCCGTGCCGCTGGTCGTAAGCCTCGTACCAGCTCATGTCGCCTGTGAACTCGGGCTGCGGGACAGCACGCCCGCCGAGGCCGAGGTGGATGTGCCGATCGAATAGCGATTTGCCCTGCATCGCGGCGCCTCCCGCGCTTATTCGCCCTTCATGATGAAGGCGTTGAGCTTGTTGCCGTCGGGATCGCGGAAATATCCCGCATAAAAGCCGCCACCGCGATCTCCCGGCGCGCCTTCATCCTTCCCACCATTGGCCAAGGCGAGATCGTACAGCTTCTGGACCTGCGCTTCGTCCTTGGCCTCTAGCGCGACCATCACGCCGTTGCCGACCGTCGCGGAATTGCCGTCAAACGGCTTGGTGAGACCGATACCGGCACCGCCGCCCGGCTTTCCCCACGCGATGAACTGCTCATTCTCCATCATGCGGCCGACACCCAACTCGCCACACAAGGCATCGTAGAATTTCGCCGACTTTTCCCGGTCGTTCGTGCCAAGCGTCACGTAGCCGATCATTTCCAGTTCTCCTGCCGAGTCGGGTAGAGAACATTAGGGGAACATGGACGGTCGTTCAATCGCCAATCGGCGCGCAGGCCTGCTGAAGCCATGCGAGGTCTGCGCCACTGAGGCTAGGCCCGATCCGCGCCAACACATGGGCGTGATAGCAGTTGAGCCAAATCAGCTCCTCGGGCTCGAGCATCTCGACATCGACCAGACGCCGATCGATTGGCGCGAAGGTCAGCGTCTCGAACCCGAGCATGTCCTTCTCCGCGCCCTCGATCTCACGCTCGACGACCAGCACGAGGTTCTCGATCCGGATGCCGTACTCGCCGGTCTTGTAGTAGCCGGGCTCGTTGGAAATAATCATTCCGGCTGCCAGCGGCTCGTCGCCTCCGCTCTGCGAACTGCCGACCGGCGAAATGCGCTGCGGGCCTTCGTGAACGGCGAGGAAGCTGCCGACGCCGTGGCCGGTGCCGTGCGCATAGTCGAGGCCGGCTTCCCACAACGGCCGCCGGGCAAAGCTGTCGAGCTGCGACCCGCGCGTGCCCTTCGGAAAGATGGCGGTGGCAATGGCGATATGGCCCTTGAGAACGCGAGTGAAGCGGTCGCGCATCTCGGCGGTCGGCTCGCCGATCGGTATGGTGCGCGTGATATCGGTGGTGCCATCGACATATTGGCCGCCGGAATCGATCAGGTAGAGCGTGCCCTGCTCGAGCTTGCGATTGGTCTTTTCGCTCGAGCGGTAGTGGACGATGGCGCCGTTGGGTCCGGCGCCCGAGATGCTGTCGAAGCTGAGGTCGCGTAGCTCAGGATTCTCGCGGCGAAGCGCCTCCAGATGATCGGACGCCTTTAGCTCGTCGACATCGCCCTTCGGGGTTTCCTCGTCGATCCAGCGGAGGAACTTCGAGATGACCGCGCCGTCGCGCTCCTGCGCGGCCTTCTGGCCGGAAATCTCGGCCGGGTTCTTGAGCGCCTTGGGCAGGATCGTGGGGTCGCGCAGCGGCAAGATCTTCGCTCCTGCCTTGTCGAGCGCTTCGAAGATCGCGGCAACCGCACGCTCCGGATCGACGACGACAGTCTTGCCCTTGTAGTTGGCGAGCTCGCCTTCGAACGCTGAGCGTTCGTGCAGCCGCACGCCATTGCCGAGATGCTTGCGCACGTCGGCGTCGATCTTCTCGCTCGCGACGAACAGGTCCGCCGTGCCGTCGGCGTTGACCAGCGCATAGGCCAGGGCGACCGGCGTGTGCGTGACGTCAGCACCACGGATGTTGAACGCCCAGGCGATCGAATCCAGCGCAGACAGAACCGCCGCGTCGGCATGATGCTTGGTCAGCCAGTCGCCGATCTCGGTGCGCTTTTCGGCCGCCGATTTGCCGGCATATTGGTCGGGCTGGACGACGAGATGGGCCTTCGACGCCTCGGGCCGGTCCTTCCAGATTTCGTCGATCGGATTCCTGTCGACGGCGACCAGCTCGGCGCCGCGCGTCGCCAGCGCTTCCTTCGCCTTATTCACCCACTCGCGGGTGTGCAGCCAGGGATCGTAGCCGATGCGAGCGCCCTCCGGCGCATGCTCTTCGAGCCATTGCGTCGTGCTGGTCTCAGGCACGGACTGATAGCTCCACTGGTCGGCACTGACCTGCTGGCGGACCTGGAGCGTGTAGCGGCCGTCGACGAAGATCGCTGCCTCCTCCGGCAGCACGACCGCCGACCCAGCCGAGCCTTCGAAGCCCGTCAGCCAGGCGAGGCGCTGGGCGTAGCTTCCGACATATTCGCTCATATGCTCGTCGGTCAGCGGAACGACGAACCCGTCGAGCTTCTCGGCTTTCAGCTGCTCGCGAAGGGCTGCAAGGCGGTCGGCGTAACTGGACATGAGCAATACTCCCTGCCGCTCCAGCTAGTCCCTGAAGTGCCAATGTTAAAGAGGCGGCGCCCTCTGGCCGAGACGGTGATGAGTTGGCAAAATGGCTGGATGCCGGTTTCCACCGTTGCCATGCTGACCGCGGGCGGCCTCGCGCCATGCCTCTCCGCCGCTGTGGGCGGGTTGATCGAGCGCTACACCGCGGTTGCACCGGACATCCGGATCATCGCCTACCTCAATGGCTACGCCGGGCTGCTATCCGGCGAGTCGGTCGAGGTTACCGACAAGGTGCGCGCGACCGCGAGCCGGTTGCACGCTTTCGGGGGAAGCCCGATCGGTAACAGCCGGGTCAAGCTAACCAACGTCGAGGACTGCGTGAAGCGCGGGCTCGTCGAGCCGGGCGAGGATCCGCTGCAAGTCGCCGCCGAGCAGCTTCGGCGCGATGGCGTCGACGTGCTCCACACGATCGGCGGCGACGACACCAACGGCACCGCCGCCGACTTGGCCGCCTATCTTAATCGCCACGGCTACGCGCTCACCGTCGTCGGTCTGCCCAAGACGATCGACAATGATGTCATTCCGATAAAGCAGACGCTCGGAGCCTGGAGCGCCGCCGAGCAGGGCGCGCTCTACGCCCGCAACATCATCGCCGAGCATTCTTCGAACCCGCGGATGCTGATCGTCCATGAAGTGATGGGCCGCAATTGCGGCTGGCTGACCGCGGCAACCGCGCTAGCCCATCACCAGTGGGTCAAGGACGCGGGCTTCGCCGAGTGGCTGGAGAATTCGGCAGCGCGCTGGGACGTCCACGGCGTCTTTGTACCCGAGCGGCCGTTCGACATATTCGAGGAGGCGAAGCGGCTGCGCGCGATCATGGACACGCAGGACGGGGTGAACTTGTTCATCTCCGAGGGCGCGGGCGTGACGGAGATTGTCGCGTCGATGGAGGCGGCTGGCGCGGACGTCCCGCGAGACCCGTTCGGCCATGTCCAGCTCGACAAGATCAACCCCGGCGAATGGTTCGCGAAGCAATTCGCCGCCGAACTCGGCGCGGAGAAGGTGCTGGTTCAGAAAAGCGGCTATTTCGCGCGCTCGGCCCCCGCGAACGAAGCTGACCTGAAGCTGATCCAGGCCTGCACGGCCTATGCGGTCGACGCGGCGCTGCGCGGCGAGTCCGGCGTTGTAGGCCAGGACGAGGAACGCGGCGACGAGCTGAGGGCGATCAAGTTCAATCGGATCGCGGGCGGCAAGAAGTTCGACGTGTCGCAGCCATGGTTCACCGACTTGCTCAGAGAAATCGGCCAGGCCTGAGGTCTAATGTCCGCTTTCAACCCATTGCTGACATTAGCAGTAGGCGGGTCTTAGTGCATCGAACGCGAGGCCGCGCGATCGATGGGCAACGCTGCCAAATCCTTTTTGGTGGCGGGCTTTACGACATTAAGCACGTCATTAGCGAAGCATTTGGGCAGCGACCTCAAAAGACTTGCAAGACGGTTAAAGTCGTCCAAATCGCCTCTCATCACCGCTTCCAAATAATCGCAGTATGAGAGAAGGAACTCAGTGCACTCCGTCCTCTTGAACGTACTCGCGGCATAGTTGAATCGACCTGATAGCGGCCTCACGGTTCCCATTTACCAGACTCAAATCGGCTCTCAGAGCTTCCGTCGTGGCTCTGTTGTACTTCGGCTCTTTGGTGCTGTTTACGTACGACAGAGCCTTCGCCACTTTTCCGCGAGACGCAGCGTGCGATGCTCGACCTGCATAATACGCTTCGAAAATTCGTCTGATCACACCCCGGCACCTAACAACTGGTGCGGAAGATGACGACAACGAGGTATCGTTGCAATGTCAGCTTTCCACCCAAAGCTGACATTCGCATGCTTCCACTTCCCGCCACCGTCACGGGCGTTAAGAGCAGGAGGATGGACAAACCCACCGCCTTCCCCTCACCGCCCAAAGCCGAAACCCGCCCGCACACCTACGAACGCCACGGAGTCACGATCGACGACCCGTGGGCGTGGTTGCGTGATCCCAAATATCCGGAAGTCGATGACCCCGACGTGCTCTCTTACCTCAAGGAGGAGAACGCTTATTTCGACGGCTGGAAGGGACAGCATCAGGGACTGATCGACCAGCTATTTGACGAGATGAAGGGGCGGATCAAGGAAGACGACAGCTCGGTCCCGATCCGCGACGGCGACTGGCTTTATTGGTGGGCGTTCAAGCCCGGCGCGCAATATCGCACCTGGTACCGCAAGCCCGTGGCCGGCGGCGCCGACGAGGTCCTACTGGACGAGGTAGCCGAGGCCGAGGGGCGCGAATATTTCAGACTGGGAGCGCTGGAGGTCAGCCCGGACGGCAAGCTGCTGGCGACCCTGGCCGATTATGACGGGTCGGAGCGGTTCGAGCTTCGCATCCGCGACCTTTCCACTGGCAAGGGCATTGAGACGGTCACCAAAGTTGGCATCGGCCAGCCGGTGTGGACCAGCGACAGCGGCGGCATCGTCTTTTGCGAAGTCAACGACAATTGGCGGAGCTACCGCGCGCAATATCACCGGCTGGGAGATGCTCCGGAAGAGGCGATCACGCTGTACGAAGAGACCGAGGAGCTCGGTTTCAGCGTCGGTGTCGGCCGGTCGCACGACCGCAGCACGATCATTGTGTCGACCGGCGACAATGCGACCAGCGAGGTGCGGTTCGTCTCTGCGGATGACCCTGCCAAGCCGCTGACTTTGATCTCGCGACGCAAGGAAAACCGCGAATATCATGTCGATGCCGCGCACGGGAAATTGTGGATCCACGCCAACGACGATCACGTGAACTTCCGGCTGGCGGTCGCGGATCCGGCGAACCCTGAGCAATGGGAAACGGTCATCGCGGGATCCGACCGCGTCTACCTTACGGGTGCGACCGCCTATCGCGACCATCTGGCGATCAGCAGCCGGGTCGACGGCCTCGACCAGCTGATCTTGCGCAAATATTCGGGTGAAGAGACGCGCATTCCCTTCGAGGAGGCGAGCTACAGCGCCTTCTTCATGGGCAATCCGGAGTTCGCGCCTGACGCCTACCGCGTCGGCTACAGCTCAATGGTGACGCCGACCACGACCTACGATTATCACCCGGAGACCGGCGCGCTCGAGGTGCTCAAGGTCCAGGAGATCCCGTCGGGCTACGACGCGTCGAAATATGTAACCGAGCGGCGCATGATCGAGGCGCGCGACGGCACGAAGGTGCCGGTCTCGATCGTCATGCCGAAGGGCTTTGAGAAGAACGGCGAAGGGAAGCTATTCCTCTACGCCTATGGCGCCTACGGAATCGCCATCCCGCCGACCTTTAACTCGAACCGCATCAGCCTGCTCGATCGCGGCTGGGCCTGCGCCATTGCCCACATCCGCGGCGGCGACGACATGGGCTACAAGTGGTTCCTGGACGGCAAGCTGACCAAGCGGACGAACACGTTCAACGACTTCGTTGACGTCGCAAAGGGGCTAGTCGCGGAGAAATTCACGAGGCCCGGGCGGATCGCGATCAACGGCGGTTCGGCCGGGGGCGAGCTGATGGGCGCGGTCGTGAACTCCGACCCCGAGCTATTTGGAGCGGTCGTGGCCGACGTGCCCTTCGTCGACGTGCTCAACACGATGTTGGACGACAGTCTGCCGCTGACGCCCGGCGAGTGGCCTGAGTGGGGCAATCCGATTACCGACAAGGACGCGTTCGACCTCATCCGCAGCTATAGCCCGTACGATAACGTCAAGGCGCAGGACTATCCGCCGCTGCTCATCACCGGCGGGCTGACCGACCCCCGCGTCACCTATTGGGAGCCGGCCAAGTGGGCGGCCAGGCTGCGCGCTACCAAGACGGACTCGAACCCGCTGTTCCTGAAGATCAACATGGGCGCCGGCCATGGCGGCAAATCGGGCCGCTGGGAGAAACTGCACGAGGTCGCCGAGACCTATGGCTTCATGCTGACGATGGTGCAGTGACGCGGCCGGTCTTCGAATATGAGCTGACCGCGGCACCCGAGCACATCGACGAGCTCGGCCATGTCAACAATGCGGTTTGGGTTCAGTGGATCCAGCAGGTAGCGGTCGCCCATTGGTATTCAGTCGCCGACGCTTCACATGAAGCGGCTTACTTCTGGGTCGTGGTGCGGCATGAGATCGACTATCTGCGCGCCGCCTTCCCCGGCGACCGCATCACCGCGCGGACCTGGGTCGGCGACGCACCGCAGGGCGCACGCTTCGACCGTTACATGGAATTCACTGGACCGGACGGGAAAATTTGCGTTCGCGCGAAGACCCAATGGGCGATTATCGACAAGGCGTTGGGACGGCCCATTCGGGTACCGATGGATGTCATAGCGCCCTTCATTTCACCAGTGTAAGCAACCCGACATTATGCCCCGACCGATCTTCTACGAATATTGGCGCTCGTCCGCCGCCTACCGCGTCCGCATCGCCCTCAAGCTCAAGGGCATCGATTACGAAAGCCGCCCGATCGACTTGCGCGAGGGCGCCCAGAACAGCGCCGACTATCGAACGGTGAACCCCTATGGATTCGTGCCGATGCTGGAGATTGATGGCCAACGGCTCACCCAGAGCCTGGCGATCATCAACTATCTCGACCTCCGCTATCCCACCACGCCCCTGATTCCGGCTGTCGCCGCCGAGCGCGCCCATGTCGTCAGCATGTCGCTGGCCATCGCCTGCGACATTCATCCGCTGAACAACCTTCGGGTGCTCAAATATCTGAAAAACGAGCTAGGCCACTCGCAGGAAGAGGTCGACGACTGGTACCGTCACTGGATTCTGGAGGGTCTGCCGGCCGTCGAGGCGCAGGCGAAGGCCCGCTCCGGAGCCTTCATGTTCGGTGACGGACCGACCGCGGCCGACGTCTGCCTGGTGCCGCAGCTTTACAATGCACGGCGCTTCGACGTGCCGCTTGATGATTTTCCAACATTGCTGCGCGCGGAAGAGAGTGCCAACAAGCTGGACGCATTCGCAGCCGCCCACCCTGAGCGTCAGGAGCAGTCGCAATGAATCGAGTCGCCAGCATCAACCGCGGTATGGACGAGATGAAGCCGCTGGATTCCGTCCAGATCCCCTCGCTCGAAGGCAAGTGCAGCCCGGAAGAATGGGAAATCCGCGTCGAGCTCGCCTGCGCATACAGAATGGTGGCGCATTATGGCTGGGACGACCTGATCTTCACGCATCTGTCGGCGCGCATCCCAGGCCCCGAGCATCATTTCCTGCTCAACCCGTACAATCTGATGTTCGAGGAAGTGACCGCGTCCTCGCTGGTAAAGGTCGATGTGAACGGCAATCCGGTCGACCCGACGCCATTCATCACCAACCCTGCGGGCTTCACAATCCATTCGGCGATCCACATGGCGCGCGAGGATGCGCATGCCGTGATGCATCTGCACACGCCGGCGGGCCAGGCGGTAGCAGCGCACAGCGAAGGGCTGTTGCCGCTGACGCAGACGGCGATGCTGATCCGCGGCGACGTTGCGTTTCACGACTATGAGGGGGTCGCCGTCGACCTCGACGAGCGTGAGCGGCTGGTCGCCGACCTCGGCATCAAGAATGCGATGATCCTCCGCAATCATGGCACGCTCGCGGTCGGCAAGAATGTCGGCGAATGCTTCGTGCGGCTCTATTTCCTCGAGCGTGCGTGCCAGGCGCAGATCATGGCGCTGTCGGCAGGTGAGAACATCAATAATCCGCCGCAGGGCTCGCCCGAGGTGACCGCCCAACAGGGCCAGGTCGGGGTCGCGCTGGCCGCCAATTTGCTCGCTTGGCCGGCACTCAAGCGAAAGGCATATCGCCTCGACCCGAGCTTCGCGACCTAAGCTTGGGCGGCAGAGCGGCATCCATTTCCGACTATCGCGCGCTGGCGAAGGCTCGGCTGCCGCACTTCCTGTTCGAATATCTCGATGGCGGTTCCTACGACGAGGTGACGCTTCGGCGGAACGTCGATGACCTGCAGGGCGTCGCCCTCAAGCAGCGCGTGCTTCGTGACGTCTCGTCGATCGACCTGTCGACCGAGCTCTTCGGCAAGCGCTGGAACCTTCCGGTCGGGCTGGGGCCGGTCGGCCTGTCGGGCCTCTATGCGCGGCGCGGCGAAGTTCAGGCGGCGAAGGCGGCGGCGGCTGCCGGAGTTCCGTTCACGCTATCTACTCTGAGTGCCTGCGCGATTGACGAGGTCGCGGCCGCCGCGCGCGGCTTCTGGTTCCAGCTCTACATCGTCAAGGATCGCGACTTCGTCAGGGACATGATCCAGCGGGCGAAAGCGGCGGGCTGCGGCGCGCTGATATTGACCGTCGATCTCCCTGTGCCCGGCACCCGCTATCGCGATTATCGCGCGGGCCTTTCGGGATCGATGAGCGGGCCGTTCAGCCGGGCGACCCAGGTCCTCCGCCGTCCCGATTGGGCGTGGGATGTCGCTGTACGCGGGCGGCCGATGACGATGGGCAATATCGCGCCCCTGGTCGGTTCCGGCGCCGTGCTTTCCGACCTGATGGGCTGGGTGTCACGCAACTTCGACGCCAGCGTTACATGGAAGGACGTCGAATGGGTGCGCTCGCAGTGGGAGGGGCCATTCATCATCAAGGGCATCCTCGATCCCGACGACGCGCGCGAGGCGATCGCCAGCGGCGCAGACGGTATCGTCGTTTCCAACCATGGCGGGCGCCAGCTCGACGGCGCGCTGTCGAGCGCTCGCGCGCTGCCTGTCATTGCAGACGCCGCCGCCGGGCGCCTCAAGGTGCTGGTCGACGGCGGCGTCCGCTCAGGGCTTGATGTCGTTCGGATGCTCGCGCTGGGCGCTGACTTTGCGCTGATGGGCCGAGGCTGGGCCTATGCGCTGGCGGCGCGTGGCGGCGCGGGAGTCGCGCACGTGCTGAAGCTGATCGATGCTGAGATGCGGGTTGCGATGGCGCTGACCGCCTGCACGTCGATCAGTGAGATCGATGAGCAAATTCTCGAGCGAAGCGGAAATCAGGCAACGTTCTGAAGCGCGTCGCTGCCTTCGCTGAATAGCCGCTCGACCTCTTCCATCGCCATCGGCTCGGCGAACAGATAGCCCTGGACCGACGAGCAGCCGTGCGCGCGCAGCTCCATCAGCTGCGCGGTTTCCTCGACGCCTTCCGCCGTGGTCTCCATCCCCAGCGTATTGGCGAGCTCGGTGATCGCGTGGACGATCGCAATCGCGCCGTCGCGGGTCAGCAGGTTCTGAATGAAGCTGCGGTCGATCTTCAGCTTGTCGAACGGGAAGCTCTGCAAATAGCTGAGTGACGAATAGCCGGTGCCGAAATCGTCGAGCGCAATGCGCACACCGAGGCTGCGCAATGAGTGGAGCAGACGCAGAGCCTCTCCTCCCTCCAAGAAGATCGACTCGGTAATTTCGATTTCGAGGCGGTTCGGCGCCAGCCCGCTTTCGGCAAGCGCGCGCACGATGCTTTCGTTGAGCTGGCCGCGATGGAATTGCACGGCGGAAACGTTGACCGCGACGCGGACATGCTCCGGCCAATTGGCGGCGCAGGCACAGGCCTGGTGGATCACCCAGGCGCCGATCGGCACGATTAGGCCGGTGTCCTCGGCAATCGCCACGAACTCGTTCGGCGAGACCAGACCGCGCTTCGGATGACGCCAGCGCAGCAACGCCTCGAACGAACAGATGCGGTTATGCTCGAGGTCGAACAGCGGCTGGTAGACGAGCTCGAACTCTTCCCGCTCTAGGGCCAGGCGAAGATCAGTCTCCAGCTGGCGGCGCTGCTGCGCGCGCTCGTTCAGGCTCTCCTCGAAGAAGGCGTAGGTGCCGCGGCCGGCCTCCTTTGCGCGATACAAGGCGAGGTCGGCGCTGCGCAGCAGGCTGCCGCCATTCTCGCCGTCCTGCGGAGCAATGGCGATGCCGATGCTGGTCGACGGAGCGAATTCATTGCCGTCGATCATCACGGGCCGCGTGATTGCGGCAAGAATGTCGCGTGCCAGCCGGTCGATCGCGTCGCGGTCGTCGCCGACGGTCTGGAGCACGACAAACTCGTCGCCGCCGAGCCTGGCGACGAAATGGCCGCGCGCCGCGTCCTGCACGCGCCGTCCGGCCTCGACGAGCAAAGCGTCGCCGGCCGGATGCCCGAGCGTGTCGTTGATGACCTTGAACTGGTCGAGGTCGAGGCAATGCAGCGCGAACAAAGAGCCATTGCCGGCGGCGGCCCGGAAATGATGGTCGAGCTGCTGGTGGAACATGGTGCGGTTGGGCAGCCCGGTCAGCGTGTCGTTGAAGGCGAGCTGGGTGATGCGCTGCTCGCGCTCGGCGATCTTGCCGGCCATTTCGTTGAAGCTCTCGGCAAGGCGGGCAAGCTCGTCCTCGCCGCGCACGCGGACCTGGACGTGCTCGCCCGAGGCAAGCCGGCCAGCGGCTTCGTCGAGACGGGCGAGCGGCTGAGTGATCCGTGCGGCCGCCTTCCATGTCGCCAGCGCGACGACGATCAGGCCAAGCAGCGTCATCAGCGCGAGCGCCCACTGTAGCTTGCGCGCGTCGGCCATGGCCTCGGATTTCGGGTAGGCAAGCAGCAAGATTGCCCGGTCTCCGCCGGAGAAGGTCGCGAGCGGCTTCGCGAGCGCGATCGAGGGCTGGCGCTGGACGTTCATTTCAAACGCGGCAGTGCGTGCAAGATGGCCTTCGATGATCGATATGTCGTGCTGCTTGAGGGTCGACAGGCTGCCCGAGGCTTCGGCCCATCCATCGTGGTCGTCGACGATCACGGCCGCCTGGAGCGGGATGGCCGACAGGTTCTCGAGGCTGCGCATCTCCCTGGAATCGAGGTCTGATGCGAATACGACCCAGCCAATCAAGGTCGGCGCCATGATCGGGGCAGCGACCAATTGCCTGGGATGGCCGCCGAGGACGGCAACGCCGGTGAGGCGCCCGTCGTCCAGTGCGTTCCAAAGCGCCGAGACCGTGCCCGCGGGAATCGCCGGACCGATGCTCGAGACTCGCCCGTCCTCCGTGATGATGAAAGCGGTCCGAACCCTGAGGCGCGAGGCCGCATTGCCCAACGCCGACTGCATGGTCGGCTTATCGCCGCTCGCAACGGCGGCACGAAAGCCGAAGTCGCGGGCAAGCAACTGCGCCGCATTCTGCAACTCGCGCGAGCGCTGCTGCCACAGGCGATCATAGACCGCGCCGCTCGACTGGAGCTGGCTTTCGACCTCGCGCGATGCAGCCCCGGCGATGAAGGTCGAAAGCGCGGCCGACACGGCCAACATCGTTACCGCGAACAGCAGCGCGAATTGGACGGTCAGCCGCGCACTCAGGGAGCGGAATGGGCGCATTCGCTCAATAATCCATCGCCATCGCCGGCGGCGGTGCGCGGAGACGGACCTGGAAGCCGAGACTGCGCTGGC
>Ga0074063_10098479_pt1 | contig 14347 bp, 15 predicted proteins | sample SoimicmetaTmtHMB_FD_76857 | JGI IMG/M metagenome (GOLD analysis project Ga0074063, IMG submission 76857) | Soil and rhizosphere microbial communities from Centre INRS-Institut Armand-Frappier, Laval, Canada - Soil microcosm metaTmtHMB... | ecosystem: Engineered > Artificial ecosystem > Soil... | reverse complement strand
CAGGCCGCCGATCCAGCCGCGCTCATCCTCTGTCAGGCCAAGCGCGAAATAAGCGACGCCGAGTCCGGCAAGCGCAAACAGCAGCAACGTGGCGAAGCGCGCCGGGCCCGCGATCTGCGGGTTGGCGATGAGGCCGAGCGCGGCATCGACGCCATGCGCTGCGGCGAGACCGATCGCCCCGCCCCAGCCCGCGGGTAATCCCGATACCGAAGACGCGCTGGTGAGGCCGAGCGCAATTCCGAGCAGCAAGGCGGCGGCAGCAGCGAGCAGAAGGCTGCGCCCGATCCTTCCGGCGGGCTCGAGACGAATCATGCGCAGGCCTGCGATGGCGATCACCGGCAACAGGAACACCGCGCCAAGCCCGAACAGGAGCAGCAGCGCGTCGCTCAAATAAGCGCCGAACGCGCCGAGCCAGTTGGTCGGCGGTCCGCCGGCGGCTGTGCTCAGCGAAGGATCGTTGGTGTCGTGAGTCGCCAGCGCAACCGCGCCGCCGAGGCTGAGGCCGACCAGCAGCACGCCCCAGCTGCGGACCGCGAAGCGCCGAACGGCTTCGCGCAATGCATCCCGCCAGTCAGGCGCGAGGTCGCGCTTCGCTGCGCGTGTCGCCACCGTTGCCATGTCCCACCACCCTCAAAACTCGCCACGTAGAATCCCCCACGCGGAGTCCGGGGTCAAGCGAGGACATGGCGCCGCTGCGACGAACGGGTTAGTGGCGCTGCGATGGACCGCGCGGACGTGATCATCTTCGGAGGCGGGCTGGTCGGCCTCGCGCTTGCTTCGGCGCTCGATTCGAGCGGGCTGTCGGCGATCGTCGTCGACCCGGCTGACCCCAGCCCGCGCGCCGATGCGAGCTTCGACGGACGCACCAGCGCTGTGTCGTCGAGCTCGATGCGCATGCTAGAGACGATCGGCGTTGCCGAGCATCTCGCCGAGCCCGGCTGCCCGATCCGGCGGATCGCGGTCGCCGACGGGCTCAAGCCCGGCGGGCTGCATTTTGATTCGGACGACGACGAGCCGCTCGGCTTCATGCACGAGAACTGCAACCTGCGTGCCGCCCTTCACGCGCGCGCGGACGCGGGAAAGAATCTGTGGCTGCTGTGGAAGTCGCGCATCGCCAGCGTTGACCGGGGCGAGCACGCCGTCGTCGTGTCGCTGGAGGACGGCCGCAAGTTGTCGACGCCGCTGCTGGTCGCTGCCGACGGGCGCAATTCCAGGACCCGCGAGGCGGCGGGGATCAACGTCGCGCGCTGGAAATACGACCATCAGGCGATCGTCTCGGTGCTGGGCCACGAGCGGGCGCACGACCATGTCGCCTATGAGATCTTCTATCCGAGCGGACCGTTCGCGCTGCTGCCGATGAACGACGATGCCAAGAAAAATGGCGGCGGCCACCGCTCGGCGATCGTGTGGTCGGTGCCGCAGGAGGATGCGGCCGGCTGGCTGTCGCTCAGCGACGCGGACTTCGCCGCAGAGGCGCAAGCCGCGATGGGCGGGTTCCTGGGCAAGGTCGAGATGCTGGCGCCGCGCTCGTCCTTCCCGCTCGGGTTTCACCATGCGGCGCAAATCACTGCCCGGCGGCTGGCGCTGATCGGGGACGCCGCGCATGCGATCCACCCGATTGCTGGGCAGGGCCTCAACCTCGGATTTCGCGATGCCGCGGCATTGGCCGAAGTGCTGGTCGAGGGCGCGCGGCTTGGCCTCGATCTCGGCGACCGGCAATTGCTCGACCGCTACCAGCGCTGGCGCTCGCTCGATGCGCTTTCGGTCGCCTTCGCCACCGACAGCCTGACGCGGATCTACGGCATCCCCGGCAAAACGGCGTCGGCCGTCCGCCGCTTCGGCATGGGACTGGTCGGACGGATTTCGCCTCTAAGGACCAAGCTGATGAGCGAGGCACGCGGGACCAGCGGCGAGCTGCCGCTGTTGCTGCGGGGATTGCCGATCTAATTACTGAAGCGTCGGCTCGATCTCGACGCCGCCGGTCACCGCCATGCGGTGGAACTGCATCAGCTGGACGAGGAGGTCGGAGCGACCCTGCAGGCTCTCCTGCTCGAGCAACGCCTGCTTGGCGCCGACGTCAAACGGCGCGACCTGGGCGATCGCGTTGACCAGCATCTCGTCGTCTAGCCGCGCGACCGCCGCCCAATCCACCGCCAGCCCCATCGCGTCACCCAGCCGGCGGGCTTCACGCTCGACCTCGGCGCGCTGGATCATCTCGAGCGGCTCCGGCTCCGAGTCGTCGAACGCCTCGATGTCGACCTCGGCGCAGCGATAGGGCGCGTCATATTCCGTCTCGCGCAGCAGCCGGAAACGGTTAGAGCCCAGCAGCACGATGTTGTAGCGGCCGTCATCCAGCTCCTCGACGCCGACCAGCTCACCGACGCAGCCGACCGAGTAAAGCGGCGCCTGGTTGTCGTCGTCTAGCCGGTGCGGCTGGATCATCGCGATGCGCCCCGCTCCGTCGATCGTGTCCTTGACCATCTCGCGATAGCGCTGCTCGAAGATGTGCAGCGGCAGCTGCGAGCGCGGGAACAGGATCGCGCCCGGCAACGGGAAGAGGGCGACGCGGATCGTTCGACTCACGTGAAGAGCACCGCCGACAGGCGGCGGCGTTGGGCGCTGGACCACGGGTCCTCGAGGCCCTGGGCTTCGAGGAGCTGAAGGAATTTCTTGCGCGCGGCACCGTCGTTCCAGTCGCGGTCGGCGGCAATGATTGCGAGCAAGGCGTCGGCCGCGGCATCGCGGTCGCCAGCGCCCATTTTCGCCGAGGCAAGCTCGAAGCCCGCGTCATGGTCGTCGGGATTGGCCGCGAGCCGCAAATCGAGCGCCGACGTGTCGATCGCAGGCGCCGACGCAACTTCGAGCGCGGCGCGGGCGCGACTGATCTCGGGCTTCTTGGCCTGCTCTTCCGAGAGACCGTCGAGAATCTCGCGTGCTTGCGCGGTCTCGCCAGCGGCGATCAAGGCGCGGGCCAGCCCACCCAGCACTTCGGCATTGTCGGGCGCCATTTCTCGCACCTGGGCGAAGATGTTGGCGGCGCGCTCGGCGTCGCCCTCGGCCAGCACTTGTTCCCCCATCGCGATCAGCGGCTCGATCTCGGCCTTCGGAGTCGCGCCTTCGGGCTCGATTTTCAGTTGCTCGATCAGTTGGTCGAGCGCCTTCTTGATCTGGCCCTCGCTGCGATAATTGGTGAGATCGGCGACTGGCTGGCCGCGGTAGATCGCGTAAACAGTCGGGATCGACTGGATGCGGAACTGCGATGCGAGCAGCTTTTCCTGGTCGACGTCGATCTTGGCGAGCTTGACGCCCTTGCCAGCATAATCCTCGGCGACCTTTTCGAGCACGGGCGAGAGCTGCTTGCACGGCCCGCACCATTCCGCCCAGAAATCGAGGATGACGAGCGACGTCATCGACGGTTGGATGACGTCGCGTTCGAACCGCTCGATCGATTCGCGTTCGGCTTCGGAGAGGCCCAGGGTCGCCACGGTGCCGGTCAAACTCCCTTCAACAACCGCTTAGTCGCGCCCATATGGGCGGCTCGCGAGGTCGCCACAAGCGCCTTGCGGGAGCGCGCATCGCCATGCTAGGCGCGCGCCTCACCTCCGCTGGACCTAGCTTCCGGCGTCAGCTCAGAGCGGGCGTAGCTCAGGGGTAGAGCACAACCTTGCCAAGGTTGGGGTCGAGGGTTCGAATCCCTTCGCCCGCTCCAGACTGTCAAACCTTTGAGAGTTCAAACCCTCGGGTTTTGATGGCGCTCCGGCGCTTTCATGCGTTACTTTCGTCAAATCGTTCGAACGGCCATGACGGCATCGTGGACCCCACGACCGTCATCGCTTTGTGCCTGCTCTTCGCGCTCGGAGCGGCGCTGTATTCAAGCGTCGGGCACGGAGGCGCGTCGGCCTACATTGCAGCGATGGCGCTGTTTTCGGTGGCGCCGGAGGTGATGAAGCCCACCGCGCTGGCGCTGAACCTGCTGGTCGCCGGCTTCGGCGCCTGGCGTTACGCGCGGCGAGGGCTGACCAACTGGAAGCTCGTGCTGGCCTTCGCGCTGACCGCGACGCCGGCCGCCTTCATCGGCGGCGGGATTCATCTGCCCGCGATCTATTACAAGCCGCTTGTCGGGCTGCTGCTGTGGGCCGCGGCAACGAAGCTGCTGTGGCAGCCGAAGGCACTCGCCGAGCGCGAGACCACGGCGCCATCGCCATGGATCAGCCTGCCGGCCGGCGCAGTTCTCGGGCTGCTCGCCGGCCTGACCGGGACCGGCGGGGGCATTTTCCTCAGCCCGTTGATCATCCTGAATGCCTGGGAGGAGCCGCGCCACACGTCGGGCGTAGTCGCGGCCTTCATCTTGTTGAATTCGATCGCCGGGCTCGCTGGCAATTGGACGTCGGTCGGACACCTGCCGCACGAGCTGCCGCTGTTCCTCGCCGCGGTTGGTGCCGGCGCTGTCATCGGCACCTGGCTCGGCGTCGAGCGGCTGCCGCGGCCATGGCTGCTGCGGACACTTGGAGTCGTCCTTGTCGTCGCGGGCGCGAAGCTGCTGTTCACTTAGTCTTCGATTCGACCGCGATCCCTCCGATCACCATCGTCCGGTCGAGGGCCTTCAGCATGTCGAACAAAGTGAGCCCCGCCACGGAAACGGCGGTCAGCGCTTCTATCTCGACACCGGTTTCGGCCTTGGTTCGAGCCTCGGCACGGATGCGGAAGCCAGGCAGCGAATCGTCGATGTCGATTCGGACCTCGATCTTGGTCAGCGGCAGCGGATGGCAGAGCGGGATCAGCTCGGCGGTGCGCTTGGCTGCCATCACGCCGGCAAGCTCGGCAGTTTGAATCACCGCGCCCTTGGGTGTCGTCCCGGCGCGGACCTGCTCGAGCGTTTCGGGCCGGCAGGTCAGCGTTCCGACCGCCGTCGCGGTTCGGACGGTCGCCTCCTTACCGGAGACGTCGACCATCCGTGCGCGGCCCGATTCGTCGAGATGGCTGAGCTTGCTCATGACGGCACCAGGTCGCGGAGGCGCGGCACCAGCCCGGCGAGCGAGCAGGGCCGGTAACGGCTGTCGAGCTCATCGCGCAGGACCAGGTCCCAGCCGTCGCGGCAGGCGCCGGTCGAGCCCGGCAGGCAGAAGATGAAGGTGTCGCCGATCTGGCCGGCGAAGGCGCGCGACTGCAGGGTCGACAGGCCGACCGTGCCGTGGCTCGCCTGGTGGAACAGCACCGCGAACCCGTCCATTTCGCGCCTGCACAGCGGCCGGATTGCCTCGGGCGTGACGTCGCGCGGGGCGAAGCCGGTGCCGCCGGTCGAGATGATGACGTCGACTTGGTCGTCCTCGGCCCAAGCCTGAACCTGGGTGCGAATCGCTTCGACGTCGTCGGCGACGATCGCCTTGCTGGCGAGCCAGTGACCCGCTTTTGTCAGGTGCTCGGCGAGCAACGCGCCCGAGCGATCCGATTCCTCGTCGCGCGTATCCGACACGATCAGCACCGCGATCCGCAGCGGATGGAAGGGCAAGCTGTCGTCGATCCCGGCCATCGGTCAGCCCCAGCGGTCGCGGTCGGCGAGATCAGCCTCGGTTGGCTCGATCCACTGAGCGCCGTCGTCGCCGACCTCGCGCTTCCAGAAGACAGCCTCGGTCTTCAGCCGGTCCATCAGATAATCGGCCGCGTCGAAAGCCGCGCGGCGGTGGATCGACGACGCGCCGGCGAAGACGATCGGCTCGCCCGCCGGCACGGTGCCGCGGCGATGGACGACACGAACGTGGCTGACGTCGAAGCGCTCGGCGCAGGCCACGGCGATGTCCTCGAGCGACTGGCGGGTCAGGGTCGGATGATGATCGAGCACCACCGCGTCGACCGCATTGCCATCGCGCGATTCGGGCCGCGCCAGTCCAACGAAAGTGACGATCGCGCCGTCGCCGCGCGCCGCTTCGGTCAGCTCGGCAAGCTCTAGCTGCGGGTCGAGGGCTTCAGCTTCGAGGAGCGCGACGACGCTCATCCGCCCGACACCGGAGGCAGGAATTCAAGCTCGTCGGATTCGCTGACAGGCTGGCCGTCACCGACCATTCGATCAGCGATCAACGCGCTAGAGCGGGCAAGTGAATGCGCCGCCGCGGCATGGTCAGCAGCGAGTCGCCGGCGCACGTCGCCGACCGTGCAGCCCGCAGCGGCCAGGTCGATCTCGGGTGCGATCGCGTCGGCAAGCCGGCCGTAGAGCCGAATCCGCAACTCATCCTCCTTTGCTGCATTGGTCTTGGCCCGGCACGCGCGCCGGGTCTAGGGCGCGTAAGCATCAGGAGACTCGTCAATGGCTGAACAGGCTGAGCTCACCCGCCCGCCCGCTGAGGACAAGCTGCAGACGGTGAACCCCGCGACCGGCGAGCCGGGCAAGGCCTATGCCGCCCACTCGATCGATGACGCCAAGGCGGCGGCAACAGCGGCGCGGGCGGCATTCCTCGACTGGCGTCGGACAAGCTTTGACGACCGCGCGGCGGTGATCCGCAAGGCGGCCGAGATCCTCCGCGCGCGCAAGGACGAGTTCGCGCAGCTGATGACCGAGGAGATGGGCAAGACCGTCACCGACGGGCGTGCCGAGGTCGAGAAGTGCGCGTTCCATTGCGACTGGTTCGCTGACCATGCTGAGGAATATCTCCGCCACGAGCCGGCCGACATCGGCGGCGGTGAAGCCTTCATCACCTTCAACCCGATCGGGATCGTGCTGGCGGTGATGCCGTGGAACTTCCCCTTCTGGCAGGTCTTCCGCGCCGCGGCCCCGGCGCTGATGGCCGGCAACGGCATGCTGCTGAAGCACGCCAGCAACGTCCCCGGCTGCGCGCTCGCGATTGAGGACGTGCTTCACCAGGCCGGCGTGCCTAAGGACCTCTTCCGGACCTTGCTGCTGCCGAGCCATGACGTCGAAGCGCTGATTAAGGACGACAATGTCGCGGCAGTTACGCTGACCGGAAGCGTTCCTGCCGGCAAGGCAGTCGCGACGGCGGCGGGATCGGTGCTGAAGAAATGCGTGCTCGAGCTGGGCGGAGCCGACGCCTACCTCGTGCTGGAGGACGCCGACATCCCGGCGGCGGCGAAGATCGCGGCGACGGCGCGAATGGTGAACGGCGGCCAGAGCTGCATCGCCGGCAAGCGCTTCATCGTCATCCGCTCGGTGCTCGAGGCGTTCGAGCAGGCCCTGGTCGAAGCGATGCGCGGCTACGACATGGGCGACCCGGCGCTAGAGGGCACCAAGCTCGGCCCGATGCAGAGCGTGAAGGCGCGCGACGAGATCCACAACCAAGTCGAGGGAAGCGTCGCTAAGGGCGCCAAGCTGCTGCTGGGCGGCAAGATGCCCGATCGACCTGGCGCCTGGTATCCGGCCACGGTGCTAGGCGATGTCCGGCCGGGCCAGCCGGCGCACGACGATGAAGTGTTCGGCCCCGTCGCGGCGATCATCGCCGCGGAGGATGAGGCCGAGGCGATCCGAATCGCGAATGAATCCGAGTTCGGGTTGGGATCGGGTGTGTTGACCGGCGACATCGACCGCGGCCGGCGGATCGCTGCCGAGGAGCTCGAGGCGGGAATGAGCTTCGTCAACGAGAATGTCCGCTCCGACCCGCGCACCCCGTTCGGCGGGGTCAAGCACTCGGGCTTCGGGCGCGAATGCGGCGTGTTCGGCATCCGCGAATTCGTCAACATCAAGACGGTGCACGTGAAGGCTGCCGAGCACGGGACGGGCAGCCGGACGGAATAAGCTTCAGTCTTCGAACAGGGCGGTGCCGACGCGGACCACGGTCGCGCCGAGCATGATTGCGGCCTGGAAATCGCCAGACATTCCCATGCTTAAGCCGGTGACGTCATGACGCCCGGCGATCTCGGCGAGGAGCGCGAAATAAGGGGAGGGTTCGGGCCCGAGCGGCGGGATCGCCATCAACCCGGCGGGCGGTAGTGGCGATTTGCGCAGCGCCTCGACTAGATCGCCAACCTCGGCGATCGGGCAGCCGCCCTTCCGTTCCTCCTCGCCGATATTCACCTGTACGTAAACGGCAGGAAAGCGCTCGGCCTTGTCCGCTTCCTTGACCAGCGCCTCGAGCAGCGAGGCGCGATCGAGCGAGTGGATGATGTCGAACAGCTGCACCGCCTCGGCGGCCTTGTTGGACTGCAGCCGGCCGATCCCGTGAAGCCTGATATCCGGATTGCGCGCCAACAGCTCCGGCCATTTGGCGAGCGCCTCCTGCACCCGGCTCTCGCCGAAGTCGCGCTGGCCCGCGTCAATCAGAGGTTCGATCTCTTCCACCGGGCGCCCCTTGGTGACGGCGATCAGCGAAACATTGGCGGGGTCGCGCTTCGCCAGCGAAGCCGCCTTGGCGATGTCGTCGAGAATCTTCTGGCGGCGGTCGACGGCACTGCTCATGGCGCGCCGCTATAGGAAGGGCAGGTTGGGCCGTCACGGGAGTAAATCCCGCGACGTCCGTCGGGATCGGCTAGGCCGCCCCGCCTTCCGGCATGCGCCATCTCGACGCGCAGTTAACGCCGCGCCCGGTGGCTGTGCTTAGAACTTGAAAGCAGTCCCGACGTAGACAGCCTGGCTGTCGTGGCGCTGGTCCTGAAGCGCCGACAGGCGCTCGCCCTCGATATTGTAGCGGACGCCGCCGGTCAGGGCGATGCGGCGCGACAGTGAATAAGACGCGCCAGCGTCGAGCGAGACATTGTCGCTGCGGCGAAGCGCCGGCAGCGGGTTGCCCGATGTCCGCTCGGCGCCGACAGCGACTCGCGTGCTCAGCTTGTTGCTGAGCGAGTAGCTGACACCGACAATCGCGGCCTCTCGGCCACCGATAGCCCCGTCGGCGTTCTTGGCCTTGGCGACGTCGCCGGCGACCGCGAAACGCTTCCAGCCAACGGCGACGCCGAGGTTGTAGCCCGTCGGGGTCAGCTGGCTGATCGTGCTGGTCGCCGCCGAAGCCTGGGCCACGCCGGACGGCGCGATCGTACGGGCGCGGATCGCGACGCGGACCTGCGACGGCCGGTTCTTGGCGGCGGCCGGTGTGAACTTGAAATCGGTCAGGGGCAGCGACTTCCCCGACAGAGCCGCGGCAAGCTTGGGATCGGCATTGGCCGGCGTGAAAGAGGAAACCGGGTCGAAGCTGAGCGCCACTGGCGCCGGGCGCTTCTTGGCCGCCGTGGTCGCGAACGCGGGAGACAGCACAAGACCGGCTGCGGCGGCTGCCGCAACCAGCTTGGGTCCCGTACGCTGAGCGACTCTAAGCACGATGAACTCCCTGTCGGAGTCGATATAGTCTGAGTCCGCCCAAGGTTCCATGGAGCGGAATCGATTCATCGGCGCCCTGTTGCCGACTCAACACAATATCGTCCCTGGACGGCACGCTTGCGGGCCAAGCTTGACCTTCTATAACGCTCGAAACGTCCATCCCCCGATGTTCGAGGACCCTAGATGAACCGCCCCCTAACGACCGCCGCTTTGCTCGTTCTGGCGCTCGCCGCTCCGGGCTGCGCGAAAGACCGCACCCTTCCCAATCAGCTAGCAGCGTCGAACGTGACGACACTGGCGATCAATTCCTATTTATGGCGCGCGGCGATCGACACCGTGTCCTTCGCTCCGCTGCTCCAGGCGAACCCCAATAGCGGCGTGATCATCACCGATTGGTACCGCAGCCCGAAGGTCCCCAACGAGCGCGTCAAGCTGACTGTCTCCGTGCTCGACCCGGACCTGCGCGCCGATGCGATTCGGGTCTCGGCCGCCAAGCAGGTCTATCAGAACGGCGCATGGTATGACGGCCAGGTCAGCGCCGCGACGACGCAGAAGCTCGAAGACATCATCATGACCCGCGCCCGCGATCTCCGCCGCGCGACCATCGCACCATCGAGCGGAAAGCGCGGCTCCGGTCGTCGCAGCCGCTAGTACTTCCCGATGAGCAGCCGGTTCAACGCGGCTGACGCCGACCGTCGCTGGCAAGCGCGGTGGGACGAGGCGCAATGTTTCCGCGCCGACAGCAGCAGCGCCAAGCCTAAGGCTTATGTGCTGGAGATGTTCCCCTATCCGTCAGGGCGCATCCACATGGGGCATGTCCGCAATTACACCATGGGCGACGTGCTTGCCCGCTATCGGCGGATGCAGGGCATGGAAGTGCTCCACCCCATGGGCTGGGATGCCTTCGGCATGCCGGCCGAGAATGCGGCGATGGAACGCAAGGTGCACCCGGGCGAATGGACCTGGGCAAATATCCGGGCGATGCGCGAGCAGTTGAAGAGCATCGGTTTCGCGCTCGACTGGAGCCGCGAGTTCGCGACCTGCGACCCAGCCTATTACGGCCACGAGCAGACGCTATTCCTTGACCTGTTTCAGGCGGGCCTCGTCTACCGCAAGGAAAGCGAGGTCAATTGGGACCCGGTCGACATGACCGTCCTCGCCAATGAGCAGGTCATCAACGGCAAGGGCTGGCGGTCCGGCGCGACGGTCGAGCGGCGCAAACTTGCGCAATGGTTCCTGAAGATCACCGATTTCGCCGACGATTTGCTCGATGGGCTGCAGACGCTCGACCAGTGGCCCGACAAGGTTCGCCTGATGCAAGAGAACTGGATCGGCAAGAGCCAGGGCCTACAGTTCCGCTTCCGGCTTGCTGAAGCGCTGGGCTCGATCGATTCGGTTGAGGTGTTCACGACGCGGCCTGACACGATTTTCGGTTCCAGCTTTGTTGCGGTCGCGGCCGACCATCCGATTGCCTTGGCGGTCGCGGCGTCGGATCAAAAGGCCGCGGCGTTCATCGCCGAGTGCAAGGCTGGCGGGACCAGCGCGGCCGAAGTCGAGACCGCCGAGAAGAAGGGCTTCCGCACGAATGTCGAGGTCGTGCACCCGCTCGATCCTGAGTGGAGACTGCCGCTCTACATCGCGAACTTCGTTCTCATGGACTATGGCACGGGGGGGATTTTTGGCGTTCCCGGTCACGATCAGCGCGATTTCGAATTTGCGACGCAATATTATTTGCCAGTCCTGCGGGTGGTCGCGGAGAGCGCGGACGAGGGTTCGGCAGCGATCGGCGATGAAGCCGAATCCATGTCCGGCGTCGCGGTCAACTCGCGCTTCCTCGACGGATTGACGACCGAGCAGGCGACCGCCGAAGTCATCCGCCGCGCCGAAGCCGCCGGCTGGGGCCACGGCACCGTCCAGTATCGGCTGCGCGACTGGGGCGTGTCGCGCCAGCGCTACTGGGGGACACCGATCCCAATCATCCATTGCGCCCAGTGCGGCGCGGTCCCGGTGCCGCGCCAGCACCTGCCGGTTGTGCTTCCCGACGACATCGAGTTCGACAAGCCGGGCAATCCGCTCGCCCGCCATCCAACCTGGAAGAATGTCGATTGCCCGAGTTGCGGCGGCGAAGCGATCCGCGAGACCGACACGCTCGACACCTTCGTCGATTCGAGTTGGTACTTCATTCGATTCGCCAGCCAGCCGGACGACAAGCCGTTCGACCGTGCCGAGGCCGAGAAATGGCTGCCTGTCGGCCAGTATATCGGCGGTGTCGAGCACGCGATCCTGCATCTGCTCTACGCGCGATTCTGGACGCGGGCGCTGAAGCAACTCGGGCAGATCTCGGTCGACGAGCCGTTCAAGGGCCTCTTCACGCAAGGCATGGTCACCCATGAGACCTATCGTGCGGGCGACGGCAGCTGGCTCAGCCCCGACGAGGTCAAAAGAAACGGCGATGACTGGATTCACATCGAGAGCGGGCACCCGGTTACCACCGGCCGCGTCGAGAAGATGTCCAAGTCGAAGCGCAACACTGTCGATCCTGAGCCCATCCTCGCCAAATATGGCGCGGACGCGGTTCGTTGGTTCATGCTGTCCGACAGCCCGCCCGAGCGCGACCTCGAATGGTCCGAGGCAGGAATTGAGGGCGCGGCGCGCTTCGTCCAGCGGGTATGGCGCCTCGCCAGCAGCAGCAAGACGGCAGAGGGTGAAGACGACGCGCTGAAGCGCAAGCTGCACCGGGCGATCGCCGCGGCCGGCGAAGCAATCGAGGGCCTGCAGTTCAACAAGGCTGTCGCCCAGCTCTACGAGCTGACCAGCGCGATCGAGAAAGCTGCGCCGTCGGCGACCCGGCACGAGGCCGTGCGCGCGTTGATCCTGCTTGCGGCGCCCGCCGCGCCGCACCTCGCCGAGGAAAGCTGGGCAGCGCTTGGCGAGAGCCGAATGGTGGCGGATGCGTCGTGGCCGAGCTTCGACCCTGCGTTGCTGGTCGATGAAAAGGTGACGCTGGCGGTGCAGGTCAACGGCAAGCTCAGGGACACGCTGCACGCGCCGCGCGGGCTCGACCGCGCCGCTGCCGAAGCTCTCGCGCTTGCGTCTGACAAGGTCCAGCGCCAGCTCGCGGGCGCGGCGCCGCGCAAGGTGATTGTCGTTCCCGACCGGCTGGTGAATATCGTCGCCTGATGCACATCGCCCTTCCCCTACTTGCCGCAATGGCGCTCAGCGGGTGCGGCCTGCATCCGCTGTACAGTGGCGGATCGGGAAGCCCGGTCGCGGCAACCCTTCGGTCGATTTCGGTCGGCCCGATCCAGGGCCAGTCGGGCTGGTTGGTTCGCAGCAAGCTGATCGACCGCTTGGGCGATCAGGGCGGTAGCGCCGCCTATCGGCTCGACGTCACGCTCGACGATAATATCACCACCTTCGGCCTCCGGAACGACCGCGCGGCAACCCGCGAACGCCGCACCTTGCGCGCCCGCTACCAGCTGGTCGACGCCCGGAGCGGCATGGTGCTGCTCGACGCGACTGCCGGGTCCGACGCCGGTATAGACATTGTCAGCTCCGAATATGCGACGGTCGCCGCCGAGCAGACCGCGCTCGAGAACCTCTCCGACATCGTCGCCGATCAGATCACCGCCCGCGTCGCGCTCTACGCGTCGCGAACCGCCAAAGCGAAGTGAAGGCGAACAAGGGCAGTATCGGCCGCTCAGTCGACCAACCGGCCGACGCCATTCGCTTCTACCTGTTCCATGGGCCCGACGAGGGGCAGTCGCGGGGCCTGGCGGCGCGTCTCCTTGAAGCGCTGGGCGCGACCAAGTCAGTCGTCGCTGCCGAAGCGATCAAGTCGGACCCGGCAGTGCTGGTCGACGAAGCCCGCGCGATGAGCCTGTTCGGCGGGAAGCGCGTCATCTGGATCGAGCCGGCGACCAAGGACATCGAGGAAGGCGTGACGGCTCTGCTCGAGGCCGAGGCAGTCGAAAGCCTGGTGGTGGCGATCGCAGGAGCGCTGACGCGGGCGTCGCCGCTACTGAAGCTGGCCGAAGGCTCGCCGCGCGCGCTCGCTTATGCGTCCTATCTGCCGGAGGGCCGGGATGCGGAGCGGATGGTGACCGATCTCGGCCGTCGTTACGGGCTCAAAGTCAGCGGCCCCGTCGCCTCGCGGCTTGCTGAGAGCGCCGGCAATGATCAGGCTATCGTCGCGCAGGAGCTGCAGAAGCTGGCACTCTACATCGGCGCGTCGCCCGAAGCGCCGCGCGAGCTCGATCACGAGGCGGTGGACGCGGTCGGCGCCGAGAGCGCCGAAGGCGATTTCCTGCGCCTCGCCGACTTGGCGATGAGCGGAGAAATCGACGAGCTGGCGGACGAACTGGTGCGCCTACCGGCCGGCGGCAATGAGGCGATCCCGGTGGTGCGCTCGTTGCAGCGGCGGCTGCTGATGCTTGCGCCGCTGAGGGCCCGAGTCGAGCTGGGCGAGCGTCCAGACGCCGTCTTGACGTCGTTGGGTAAGTCGCTGTTTTTCAAGGACCAGGCCAAGGTGGGGCGGATGCTATCGCGGTGGACTGCCGAGGGGTTGGCGACCGCGGCCGAGCGCGCCGGCAAGCTCGAGCGTGATCTAATGCGCCCTCGAGCCAGACCGAACTCTGGACCGCCCGAGACAGAGGCGCTGGGCGAGGAATTGCTAGCGATCGCGCGGAAGGCGCGGTCCGGGAGCTAGATCGGCTCGCCCGAGAGCCGCTGGCAGATCATGTCGAGCTGGTCGAGGCTCGAATAATGGAGCGTCACTGCCCCGCCCTGCCCCTTGTGCACGACTTGGACCTTGAGGCCCAACAGGTCGCCGAGCTGCCGCTCGAGCACTTCGAGGTCAGCATCGACGGTCTTGGCGGCGTTGCGGGCGCTTGCCCGGCCGATATCGGCGCCCGGGCCGGGACGCGTCTTTTCGCGTCGAGCACGGGCTTCGGCCTGACGAACGGACAGCCCTTTGGCGATTATCTCTCGGGTCAGATCCTCGGGATCTCCGGAGGTCGCGACGGCCCGAGCGTGGCCCATGCTGATGTCGCCTTGCAGTAGCGAAGTTCTGACGAACTCAGGAAGGTCTAG
>Ga0074063_10140009_pt1 | contig 14453 bp, 11 predicted proteins | sample SoimicmetaTmtHMB_FD_76857 | JGI IMG/M metagenome (GOLD analysis project Ga0074063, IMG submission 76857) | Soil and rhizosphere microbial communities from Centre INRS-Institut Armand-Frappier, Laval, Canada - Soil microcosm metaTmtHMB... | ecosystem: Engineered > Artificial ecosystem > Soil... | reverse complement strand
CGGCGCCGTGGCACTGGCGCGCTTCGAAGTGCGCGACGCGTTGCGCGACGATGCCCGTGCCTGCGTCGATCGCCTGCGCGCGCTCGGCCTGAAAGTCGCGGTGATCAGCGGCGATGCCGAACCAGCGGTGCGTGAAATCTGTGCCGCACTCGCGATCGACGATTACCGGTCGCGCCAGGGCCCGGAAGACAAGCTCGCGCGCATCCGCGAATGGCAGGCGCGCGGTCATCGCGTGCTGATGCTCGGCGACGGCATCAACGATGCGCCGGTGCTGGCCGGCGCCGATGTCTCGATGGCGATGGGCCAGGGCTCGGCGTTGGCGCAGGGCGCGGCGGACGTATTGCTGCTCGGCGAGCGCCTGACCCGGCTGCCGCTGGCGATCGCGCTGGCGCGACGCACGCAGGCGCTGATCCGCCAGAACATCGCATGGGCTTTGCTCTACAACATCGTGGCGGTAGCGATTGCCGCCGCCGGCTGGGTGCATCCTGGCCTCGCGGCCCTGGGCATGGCCGGCTCATCCTTGCTGGTGACGCTGAATGCCTTGCGCCTGCGTCGCGGGACGGCGACGCCGGCATGAACATCCTACTGGTGCTGATCCCGATTTCCCTGGCCTTGCTTGGCCTGGCGATCGCGGCATTTTTCTGGGCGGTACGCAGCGACCAGTTCGAGGATATGGATAGCGCCGCGATGGATATCCTGCGCGAAGATCCGCCACCAATGCGCGACGACGACAACGCGCGGATCGGGGAATGACATGCCGATCGATCTGCTGACGCTGACCGCGGCCTGGCTCAGCGGCCTGTTCGGCGGCGTGCATTGCCTGGCCATGTGCGGCGGCATCGCCACTGGCTTTTCTGCGACGTCGCGCGCGACGAATGCGTTTCGTCATGCGCTGCTGCTGAACCTGGGACGCATCGGCGGTTACACGCTGGCCGGTGCGCTCGCGGGCGGATTGGGCGGCGGCGTGTTGCGCATTGCGCGCGTCGACGGGCTCGCACTCGGTTTGCGCACGCTGGTGGGGTTGGTGCTCGTGGTGACGGCGCTGCGCCTGTTGCTACCCACGCGACTCGCCGGTTTGTCGCGGCTGGGCCATCGCGTCTGGCAGCTGTTGCAACCCTTGCGCGAACGCACGCTGCCCGCGCAAGGTCCGGCGCGCACGCTGGTGCTCGGTCTGTTCTGGGGCTGGTTGCCCTGCGGATTGAGCACCACCTTGCTGATGGCGGCGTGGCTGGAAGCCAGCGCGCTGCACGGCGGGCTGTTGATGCTGGCGTTCGGGCTGGGCACGTTGCCGCTGATGACCGGTGTGAGCTGGAGCGGCGCGCATTTCGCCCGGCATCTGGCGCAGCTACGCTGGCGCATCGCCGCTGCGGCTGCAATCGCCGTCGCCGGACTGGTGACGATCACCGCGCCCTGGCTCGGTCTCGATGCCCATGCCCATGCCGTGCTGACGGCACTGGGCTGTCGCTCGCTGCTGCGCTGACGGCGCGCCCGGTCAGCGTTGCGCGCGGCTTCCGCTGACGTAGTCGTGGGCGAGGCCATTCAGGCGTTCGCCATCGAGGATCTTCATCTCGCGGCCATGCACCGCGATCACGCCGTCGTCCTGCATCTTGCTGAGCGTGCGGCTGACAGTCTCGATCACCAGGCCGAGGTAACTGGCGATGTCCTCGCGGCTCATCGGCAGCAGGAAACTGTCGCCGGGGCGTCCCAGCGCCCGGTAACGTTCGGAAAGCTGGTGCAGGAACGTCGCCATCCGCTCCTGGGCATTGCGTCGCCCGAGCAGTTCGATGTGCTGCTGATCGCGGCCCATGCTCTGACCCATGATGCGCAGCAGCTGATGCTGCAATCCGGGCACCTCGGAGGCTACCGATTCAAGTTGCGCCAACGGCACTTCACAGACGTCCGCGCGCGTCAGCGCCTGGGCCTCGCAGGCATGCTGGCCGCTGCCGAGAGCATCGAGCCCCATCAGCTCGCCGGGCAGATGGAAGCCGAGCACCTGCAGATCGCCAAGCGCGTCGGCCGCCGTGGTCTTGAACACGCCTTCGCGCGCGACATACAGCGACCCAAGAGCCTGCCCGGCATGGAACAACACATCGCCGCGCGCCAGCGGGCGCCGCGACAACACGATGCGATCGAGGCGATCGATATCCTCGCGGCCGATGCTCGCCGGCAGGCACAACACCTTCAGCGAGCATTGCGAGCAGCTGCGCCGCAGGCGCGCGAGGTCGATGACCCCGGCGCCCCCCGCCGGTGCGGCCGCACTCGCCGGCACGCTCGGGTCGCGGCCTTCAACCACCGAGATGCTTCTTCAGCCAGGCATTGACGGTGTCGTGCCACATCACGCTGTTCTGCGGTTTGAGCACCCAGTGGTTCTCGTCGGGGAAATACAGCAGCTGGCTGTCGATGCCGCGACGCTGCAGCGCGGTGAACGCGCCGATGCCCTGCTCGACCGGAATGCGGTAGTCGAGCTGGCTGTGCACGATCAGCATCGGCACGCGCCAATCCTTGACGTGATTGACCGGATTGAATTTCTCGATCGCCGCCGGCGCGTCGTAAGGCGTGCCGCCGTTTTCCCATTCGTTGAACCACAGTTCTTCGGTCGAGTAACCCATCATGCGCGCGTCGAACACGCCGTCGTGGCTGACCAGGCATTTCCACGGCTGCGGCCAGTTGCCGGCGATCCAGTCGACCATGTAACCGCCGTAGCTCGCGCCAAGCGCGCAGGCGTTGCCGCCATCGAGGAAGGAATATTTCTTCAGCGCCGCCGCCCAGCCTTTCTGCAGATCTTCCAGCGGACGATCACCCCAATGCTGCGAGATCGCGTCGGTGAACGCCTGGCCGTAACCGGTCGAACCGTGGAAATCGACCATCACCACCGCGTAGCCCTGGCCGGCATAGGTCTGCGGATTCCAGCGATAGCTCCAGCCGTTGCCGAAGCTGCCCTGCGGCCCGCCGTGGATAAGGAAAGCGACCGGATATTTCTTGCCGGCCTGATAGTTCGCCGGCTTGACCACGTAACCGTGCACGGTCTCGCCGTTCCAGCCGATGAAGTTGAATTGCTCGAAATCGCCGAACGCGGTGTTCTTCAACACCTCGGCATTGTTGATGCTGACCTGGCGCGGCGAACTGCCATCGGCGCGCGCGGCGAACAACTGCGCCGGCGATTTCAGCGTGTCGCGGGTGAACACCAGCGTGTCGCCGGCGATCGCGAAACCGCCGATGCTGCCGTCTTTCGCCACGTTCGCGACTTCGCCATTGGCCACGTCGACGCGGAACAAGGGATGCTGGCCCATTTCCTGCGACTGCGTGTAGATCGACTTGCCGTCGTCGGACAGCACGATCGTGTCGGCGGACGCATCCCAGCGCGAATCGATCTCGTGGCTCTGGCCGCTGGCCAGGTCCATCGCCATCAACGCGAAGCGATCGGCTTCGAAGCCCGGGCGCTTCATCGCACGGTAGTACAGCGTCTTGCCGTCATGGCTGAACACCGGGCCGGCGTCCCAGGCTAAGTTTGCTGCCGTCAGATTTTTGGGCAACGCCTTTCCGCTTGCGGGAACGAGATAGATATCGAAGTTGGTGGACCACGGCTCCGACTTGCCGGCGATGCGCGCGTTGAACGCCACCGACTTGCCATCGGCCGACCAGGCGAATTCGTCGATGTCGCCGAAAGGCTTCGACGGCACGTCGCCATCGATGCCGCGGCTGAGCTTGAGCGGCTCGCCGGAAAGTTTTCCGTCGCTGCCGAAGCCGGCGACGAACAATTGATTGCGGCGACCGTCGGCCCAGGTGTCCCAGTGCCGGATGAAAACCTTGTCGAACACCTGCCCGCTGGCCTTGTTCGCCGCGGAATCATCCAGGCGTTTTTTCGTGCAGGCGAGATTGGCGCAACCGTTGAACACCTCGAACACCACCAGCGCCGACTTGCCGTCCGGCGACAGCTTGAAGCCGCCGACATCGAGCGCGTAATCGGACACCTGCACGGCATCGCCACCGGCGACCGGCTGTGACCACAGCTGCATCGAACCGGATTTCGCCGCGAGGAAATACACCGTCTTGCCATCACGCGAGAACGCCGGGCTGTTGACGTTGAAACCGGCGGCGGTGAAGCGCACCGGCGGCGCGGCATCGCGCGCGACCAGATCCTCGATCCACAGGCTGGTGCTGCCCTTGTTGGCGGCGTAATCAGTCTGGCGCACGGCGAACACGACCTTGCGCCCGTCCGGCGACAACGCCGGGCTGGAGACGCGCTCGAGGTTGACCATCGTGCGGACATCGAAAGGCTTGCCAGCCTGTGCGGCCATCGGCAGCAAGGCGGCCAGCAACAGCGGCAGGCGGACGGAACGAAGGATCATGGCGAACTCCAGCAGAGAAGCGGCGACAGGAAAACGAGGATGTTGGGGAGACACCACGGCACTGAAAGCCAGTGCCGCAAAACGGAGACAAAAGGGTTGCGATCAGCTCGCCGTCGCGCGCCGACCCAGGCGCTCGACCCAGCGATAAAGCAGGAACACCGCCGCGACGAACGCCGCGCCGCCGATCCAGAAAGCCGCGCCGGCAAAGCTGTCGCCGACCAGTGCGAGCGGTGCATCCTTGCCCGAGAACGCGACGACGGCGGCGATCAATACGCCGATCAGGCCTTCGCCGACGATCATGCCGGACGCCAGCAAAATGCCGAGTTGCTTGACGGCTTCCGGCTTGGCGCTGCGCTCGGCACGACGGTCGTAATAAGCGCCGACGAACGCACCGACCACCACCATCAGGGTCGCCGACGTCGGCAGATAAATGCCCAAGCCCACGGCCAGCGGCGACAGATGCGCGGATTTGCTGAAGCGGCGCAACAGGACGTCGAGAATGATCAGCACGACACCTATGCCCGCGCCGATCCCGATCAGGTTCCACTGGATATTGTTCTGGATCACGCCCTGCGCCAGCGCCGAAATCAGTCCAGCCTGCGGCGCCGGCAACGCGTGTGCCGGATCAGCACCCGGCGCGCCAGCGAAACCATAGGCATGATTGAGCAGGCTCAGGATCGGCGGAATGATCGCAGCGCCGGCGAAAACGCCGACGACCAACGCCCATTGCTGCTTGGACGGCGTGGCATCGACCAGCTGTCCGGTTTTCAAATCCTGCAGATTGTTGTTGGCGATGGCCGCGACGTTGAACACCACCGCCGTCACGAACAGCGCGAACGCGACCAGACCTTTTTCGTGGCCCGGCTGCAGCAGCGGCTTGACGCCGAACACCAGCAGCAGCGCCGCACCGATCACCACCAGGATACCGACACCCGACAACGGACTATTGGATGATCCGATCAAGCCGGCCATATAACCGCAGACCGCCGACACCAGGAAGCTCATCACCACGCAATACACCAGACCGCCGATCACCAGCAGCCACATGTGATCGCCGAGCCCGCTGACGATGCTGAAGTGGCCGAACAACCACGCGATCGGCACGAAGCTCACCAGCGTGATCACGCCGACCACACCGATCGGAATGTCCTGCTCGGTGCGCGGCAGGCTGGCGGCATTGCCGGACTTGCGCAGTCGCGAGGCGCGCATCGCCGAAGCCAGGCCATCGGCGACCGGCTTGACCAGTTTGAGCAGCGTCCAGATCGCCGCCACGCCAATCGTGCCCGCACCGAGGAAACGCACCTGATGCGCCCAAGTCGCCTGCGCGGCATCCGCAGCAGGGCCGGCCATGCCGGCCATCGCTGAGAAATGCGGCACTGCCCAACCCCAGCCAATCACTGCGCCCAGCAACATCGCCACGCCCACCCACAGGCCGACCAGATGCCCGACCGCTAGCAGTGCCATCGATAATTGGAAATCGAAACCGCTGACCGGGCCCTTGTCGCTGCTGCCGAAACGGAAGTACTGCGCGATGTCGCTGGCGAAAACTTTCGTCGCGACGATCACCGAGAACGCAGACGCGCTGATCGCGCCCCAGACTACCGCCTGCAAACCAGCGCGGCTTTCTTCCACGCCAACGCTGTCGTCGCCGCTGCCGACCTTCAACACTTCCGCGCAGGCCACGCCTTCGGGATAGGGCAGATCGGAATTGGTGACCAGCGCGCGTCGCAGCGGGATCGAATACATCACGCCGAGCACGCCGCCGAGTGCGCAGATCAGGAAGGACTCCCAATACGGGAAGCCGGTCCACCAGCCGATCATCACCAGCCCGGGCAATACGAAGATGATCGAGGAAAGCGTGCCTGCCGCCGAGGCGACGGTCTGCACGATGTTGTTTTCCTGGATCGTGGAATTCTTGAAGTTGCGCAGCAGCGCCATCGAGATGACGGCGGCGGGAATCGAGGTCGCGAAGGTGAGTCCGGCTTTGAGGCCGAAGAACACATTCGCGGCGGTGAACAGCACCGTGATCACGATGCCGAGGATCAAAGCGCGCAGGGTCAGTTCGGTGCGTGGCTCGGCAACGGGGACAGGCGCGATGGCCTCGGTCGAATTCGGAGTCATGGTCGGTGCCGGGTCGCGGAAAAAGGTGCCCGATGTTGACACGGGACCCGCCCCGCGCAAAGCGGCTACCGGCGCGTGGGTATACTCGGGCATTGCCCCGCCCGGGCCCCACTCGTACCAGGAATCCGCGTGAACCAAACCGCCGCCCTGCCCGCCAGCGACGAATTCCTCGGCCACCCGAAAGGCGTCTTCGTCTGCTTCTTCACCGAGATGTGGGAGCGGTTCTCCTTCTACGGAATGAAGGCCTTGTTGTTGCTGTACCTGATCGAGCACCACAAGTTCGGCGACTCGGTCGGCCTCGATGTGCTCGGCGCATACGGCGGATTGGTCTACTGCATACCGGTGTTCGGCGGCATGCTCGCCGACCGCTACCTGGGCATGCGCAAGGCGGTGGTGTTCGGCGGCATCCTGCTGTGCCTCGGGCATTTCGGCATGGCGTTCGAAGGGCATACCGCGACCATCGCCAACGGCGTGGTCACGCGCGATGACGGCGCCTTGCGCGTGTTCTATCTGTCGCTGTCGCTGATCATCATGGGCGTGGGCTTTCTCAAGCCGAACATTTCCACCATCGTCGGAAAGCTCTATTCGCAGGACGATCCGCGCCGCGATTCCGGTTTCTCGCTGTTCTATGCCGGCATCAATCTCGGCGCGTTGTTCGCCTCCATCGTCTGCGGGTATCTCGGCCAGACCTTGGGCTGGAGATACGGTTTCGGCGCCGCCGGCATCGGCATGGCGCTGGGCCTGGCGCAATTTCTCTGGGGCCAGAAATACCTGCGTGGGCACGCCGAACCGCCGAAGCCGCTGGCACCCGCAATCGAATGGTCGATCTATTTCGGTGGCTTCGCCGGTCTGTTGCCGCTGGCTGGCCTGATGTGGGCGGTGGCCAATGGCGCCTTCAAGTTGCCCGGCGACATTTCCTTGGCGTTCGGGCTGATGATGCTGGTGATGCTCGGCGTGCTCGTGTGGTTCATGTGGTACGTGCTGGCCAAGTGCACCCCGGTACAGCGACACCAGATGATTTCGCTGATGACGCTGATCTTCATGTGCCTGGTGTTCTTCACCCTGTACGAGCAGACCTACGGCAGCTGGGTGACCTTCACCGATCGCCTGATGACCAAGGACATCGTGCCCGCTCTTGTGATCACCACCGGCACGCCGCTGCCCTGGTCGATCATCTCGCTGCTGCTGGCGCCGCTGTCTTTCATGGTCGCGGCCAGCCTGTCGGATCGCAACCCGGCGTCGAAGGCGCCGAAGCTGCTTTTCGCCGGTGCCTTCGTGCTGATGCTGATCTTCCTGGTACGCGACTCGGTGGTGCTGCCGCAGACCGGCGGCTCGCTGACGTATCTCGGCGCGATTTTCCTGGTGCTGCTGGCGCCGATCTTCTCGGGCCTGTGGGGCTGGCTGGACAAGTTCAACGCCGATCCGTCGAAGCCGATCAAGAGCGCGATCGGTTTGATGTTCGGTGGCCTGGCCTTCGTGCCGATGGCACTCGCTGCGCAATACGCCGGCGCCAGCGGTGAGCAGGCGAGCGTGTGGTGGCTGGTGCTCGCGTATTTCGTGCTCGAAGTCGGCGAGATGTGCCTGTCGCCGGTCGGGCTGTCGGCGGTGACGCAGTTGTCGATGCCGCGCGTAGTCAGCCTGATGATGGGCACGTGGTTTCTGGCAACGGCATTTTCGGAAACGCTGGCGGCGCTGCTGGGCAAACTCGCCTCGCTGGACAAGGAATTGCCCAGCGGCGGCACGCTGGTCGCGCATTCCGCGGAATGGACGACGGCTGCCGCGAAATACGAGCACCTGTTCTGGCTGATGATGTGGGTGGGCCTGGGCTTCGCCGCCCTCGCCTTCGTCTTCTCGCCGCTGATCCGTCGCGGCATGCATGGCGTCAAGTAGCCGCAGGAGCGGTCATGACCGCGATTGCTTGAGGTGGCCTCGCCAGATTCGTCGCGGCCAGGTCCGCAGCTATAGGGCGGCCACAAAAAAGGGCGGAATTTCTTCCGCCCTTTTTCTTGCCTTCGCTGATCCGGATCAGTTGTTGATGCCGAAACTCAGGAACAAGCCGCGCATCGAGAGACTGTCGTTGCGGTCACCCAGCGCGGCGTAGTTCGGCACGTAGACCGAACCGAGTGTCGGACCACCGTCGGTCGCGGTGAACTGCGTGGTATCGAGACCGCCATGGCGCAGATCCTGGTAACCGAGGCTGAGACTGCCGCGCTGCGGACCCATCGCAAAAGTGAAACCCACTTCCGCACGCCACATCCGTTGCGTCGCGCCAACGCTGCTGCCGCCCGGCAAGGCATCGGTCAACGTGCCGTCGAGGGTGTGGTCGCGATCGCCACTGGCATGCGCCTGCTGGATCTCGGCCTTGACGAAGCCGCGCGTGGCGAATTCCTGCTTGAAGCGCAGACCCGCGACCCAGCCCGTGTGGCTGAAGTGCGTCGCCACCGTCTGCTGGAACACGCCGTCGCTGCTGAAAGGAATCGTGTCCAGTCCTTCGCGCACGTCGTCGAACTTCATGCGCCGGATGCCCAGATAAGGGCTGAGCGTGGTCTTTGGCGTGAGCTGGAAGGCCCAGCCGGCGATCAGGTCGGTGTTGCTGCTGCGGTAGTTGGAGGTGAAGTTGCTCGTCGTACTGCAATCGGCCTCGTAGAAATTGTTGGAGGCGATGCATGGCGAGGAATCGGCGCCAGTCAGCGCCGGCGCAGTGCCATTGAGATTGGCGTGGGTAATCGCCAGTTCGACGAACAACGGCGAAGAGAAATCCAGGCCCATCCGCAGCGAGCGATCATCACCCGAGTTGAAGCCAACGCCCGGCAACTCGGTGAAGTTGGTGGCGGTCGCATCGACGGCGAATTCATACGGATACTCCGCACCGCTGGCCTTGAGGTGGCTGAATTCGACGCTGCCATAGAGCGTCGGTGCCGCCGCGAAAGTGGCGGGAGCCATCAGGCACAGGCCGAGACCGGCAGCCAGAGACAGCGCAAGCGTGTTTCTAATCATTGTTTCTCTCCTGCAGGACGAAGGGGCAAAAAAAGGATCGGCTTGAAATCATGCCGCCGTACAGCGACTCCGCGGCACCAAACAGGACAACGCGAGGGCTAGTGGATCATGGACAGCGAACGCTCTACAACCCAATTCCACTCCTGGGAGCGGGCATGACCGCGATTGTTTGAATAGGCATGGCAAGCTCGTCGCGGTCATGCCCGCTCCTACAAATTACAGGGTGCGCGCCTCGGCCATCTCGCCGATCACTTCGCGCAGGCCCACGCGCCAGTCGGGCAGGCGCAGACCGAAATCGTTGGCGAACTTGCTGCAATCCAGGCGCGAATACGCGGGGCGCTTGGCCTTGGTCGGATAATCGCTGCTCGGGATGCCGAGCAGGCGCGGCGCGCGTTCGATGACTTTCGCCGCCAGCGCTTCGGAATAGATCGCCGCGGCGAACTGGAACCAGCTGCATTCGCCATCGGAAACGACATGCCAGGTGCCGTTTCCCTCGTGTTTCTTCGCCAGCGCCAATGCGGTGCTGGTGGCCAGCCAGCGCGCCGGCGTCGGCGAACCGATCTGGTCGTGGACGATGCGCAATTCCTCGCGCTCCTTCGCCAGCTTCAGCGCCGTGCGCAGGAAATTCTGTCCGCGCGCGGCGTACACCCAGGCCGTGCGCAGGATCATGTGGCGACAGCCGCTGTTGCGCACCGCTTCCTCACCGGCGAGCTTGCTGCGGCCATAGACGGCAAGCGGATGCGTGGCATCGTCTTCGCGCCAGGGCCGCTGGCTGTCGCCGCCAAACACGTAATCGGTCGAGTAATGCACCAGCCGCGCGTCGGCGCTGCGGCAGGCCTGCGCGAGTTCGCTCACGGCTTCGGCATTGACGCGTTGTGCCAGTGCCGGTTCGTCCTCGGCGCGATCGACGGCGGTATGCGCGACCGCATTCAATACCAGTTGCGGTCGTTGTTCGGCGATCAATTCCGCGAGAGCGCCGGCGACCGCGAAATCGATTTTCCCGCAGCGCTGCGCACCCGGCAGCTGTCCCGAATACGTGTACGGCAGGATCTCGCCCAGCGGCGCGCAGGCGCGGTGCAATTCGTAGCCCAACTGTCCGTCGGCGCCAAGAAGAAGGATTTTCATGCGCGATACTCCGGCAAACGATCAGGGCTGATGGCATCGAAGAAAGGTGCGCGTTCGTCCTTGTCCGACAGGTCGGGCGCGCTCACTGGCCAGTCGATCGCGAGACGGGCATCGTCCCAGCGGATGCCGGCGTCGGCCTCGCGCAGATACGGCGCCGTGCACAGATAGTGGAAAACCGCGCGCTCCGACAACACGACGAAGCCATGCGCGAAACCTTCCGGAATCCAGAACTCGCGTTTGTTTTCCGCGCTCAGGATCACCGCCGTCCAGCGCCCGAACTGCGGCGAGCCGCGACGGATATCGACGGCGACATCGTAGACCTCGCCTTCGAGCACGCTGACCAGTTTCCCCTGCGGTTGCGGCCACTGGTAATGCAGGCCGCGCAATACGCCGCGTCCGGAGATGGAAACATTGCTCTGCACGAAATCCAGATCCAGCCCAGCCTGCGCCCACTTCGGCTTGTTCCAGGATTCGTAGAAGGCGCCGCGACTGTCGCCGAACACCTGCGGCTCGATGATCTTGCAGCCGGGCAGATCGGCATCGAGGATCTTCATTCGACGCGCTCGTGGTCGAGCAGGCTCAGCAGGTATTGGCCATAGCCGTTCTTGGCCAGCGGCGTCGCGAGTTCGCGCAACTGCGCCGGCGTGATCCAGCGGTTGAAGAAGGCGATTTCCTCGGGGCAGCACACGCGCAGGCCTTGTCGCGCTTCGATGGTCTCGATGAAATTGGACGCCTGCAGCAACGACTCGTGCGTGCCGGTGTCGAGCCAGGCGTAGCCGCGGCCGAGTTTTTCCAGGTGCAGCGCGCCCTGTTCGAGATAGCAGCGGTTGAGATCGGTGATCTCGAGTTCGCCGCGGTGCGAAGGTTTCAGGCCGGCGGCGAAATCAGGCGCGCGGCCATCGTAGAAATACAGACCGGTGACGGCGTATTGCGACTTCGGCTGCGCAGGCTTTTCTTCCAGGCCGACGACGCGACCGTCGCGATCGAATTCGGCGACGCCGTAACGTTCCGGATCCTTGACCCAGTAGCCGAATACCGTCGCACCGTCGCGGCGGGCATCGGCGCGCACCAGCAATTCGGTCAGGCCCTGGCCATGGAAAATGTTGTCGCCAAGCACCAGGCAGCTGGGCGCACCGGCGAGGAAATCGCGACCGATCAGGAAGGCCTGCGCGAGACCGTCGGGGCTGGGCTGCGCAGCGTATTCGATGCGCATGCCCCATTGCGAACCATCGCCGAGCAGGCGCTTGAACAATTCCTGTTCGTGCGGGGTGTTGATGATCAGCACGTCGCGGATACCAGCCAGCATCAGCACGCTGAGCGGGTAGTAGATCATCGGCTTGTCGTACACCGGCAGCAGCTGTTTGCTGATGCTCTGGGTGATCGGATACAGGCGCGTGCCCGAGCCGCCGGCGAGAATGATGCCCTTGCGTTGCATCGTGCTGCTCATGCCACCACTCCCTGGCCGATGCGTTCGAGGCGATAACTGCCGTCGAGCACCTGCCGCGTCCATGCTGCGTTGTCCAGATACCAGTCCACCGTGTCGGCGATGCCCTTTTCGAAACTCAGTGTCGGCGCCCAATCGAGTTCGCGCTTGAGCTTGCTCGCATCGATCGCATAGCGACGGTCATGCCCAGGTCGGTCGGCGACGTAGGTGATCTGGCTTTCGCGCGGCCTGCCGTCGGCGCGCGGGCGGCGCGCGTCGAGCAAGGCGCAGAGTGTTTTCACCACGGCGATGTTTTCGCGCTCGGCATCGCCGCCGATGTTGTAGGTCTCGCCGACGCGGCCGGCGGCGAGCACGCGCCGGATCGCCAGGCAGTGGTCGCCGACGTACAACCAGTCGCGGATATTGCGGCCATCGCCGTACACGGGCAGCGGATCGCCGGCCAGCGCTTTCTGGATGATCAGCGGAATAAGTTTTTCCGGGAATTGGTACGGGCCGTAATTGTTCGAGCAATTGGTCGTCAGCGTCGGCAGGCCATAGGTGTGTTGAAAGGCGCGGACGAGATGGTCGGAAGCGGCCTTGCTCGCCGAGTACGGCGAGTTCGGCGCATACGGTGTTTCTTCGGTGAAGGCGCCGGAATCGCCGAGCGAACCGTAGACCTCGTCGGTGGACACATGCAGGAAGCGGAACGCGCCGCGCTGCGACTCCGGCAATGCGCGCCAGTAATCGCGACTGGCTTCGAGCAGCGACAGCGTGCCGACGACATTGGTCTGGATGAAAGCGGCCGGGCCGTCGATGGAGCGGTCGACGTGGCTTTCGGCGGCGAAATTGATTATGGCGGTCGGCTGATATTCGCCGAGCAGGCGATTGACCAGGGCGCGATCGCCGATGTCGCCGGCGACGAAAACATGCCGCGGATCATTCTTCAATCCGGCCAGGGTGTGGACATTGCCGGCATAGGTGAGCGCATCGAGGTTGACGATGCGCAGCTCCGTCCCCGCCGCCAGCGCGCCGATGACAAAATTACCGCCGATGAACCCGGCACCGCCCGTGACCAGCCAAGTCTGCATGTCCATCCCTGCGTTCCCCGATGGCCCAAGGATATCGCAGCGCCTTGCAGGCCGGCCAACCCTGTTGCGGCCCTCGCCGGGGAGTTGCGCGGGCGGGACGACGAAACACCAGCCTGCGCCTGCGTATCGGGGCCGGCTTTAGCCAGCGGGGCGAAACCATTTGCCGGCGCGCTTAATCTCGTCGGCGCTTCTGGGCCGATATTGCGCTTCGGTGGACCCGACCGCGCCGCCGGATTTTTCCGCGTCATGCGCGAAGAAGATGCCATGGAGGAAGACCGTGCCCGAATCTGCCGCATAGAAGGGCGTATTGCCCAGCGAGGGAATGGTCACCTCGCTGGCCACCTCCGTGGAATACCAAAGGACGATGTCGTCGCCGGTGTCGATCGGCTGCGCTGCGAAGCTGTGTTTTCCGTCGAAAAAATCTGCCCACTCGCTTGTGGTGAGCTTGGCCAGCGGCGTCTGCTCCGGATCACGCCACGACGTGAGCCGTGTCACTGCCACCTTGATGGTCTGCATGAAGATGCCCAGATCGACCAGCGGCTTGCCAGGAAGAAAATGCCGGAAGCCGTAGTCGTAGTCGGCGCCCGGAATGATCCCGGTATTGTTGATCAGCTCGCCCCATCGCCAGTGGCAATGCGCCGCGTGGAACGCTCCCGGCGCGGAAATGTAGGTGTTCGCCGCGTAGCGCGTGCCCCACCAATGGATGTTGTCCCAGCAGCTCACCTTGCCTTCGGGCGGCGGAACCGCCAGATCGCCGCCTTCGGAAACGCCCTTGAACAATCCGGGCGCGGTGACTTCCAGGACCAGGGGCTTTTCCACCGCCGCGAATGCCAATGTCGACATGTCCCGGACTGGCGCGGTGACGGAGCGCCAAAAACCCAGGCTGTCCCTGTCAGCGAACAAGCCGGCCTGATTGCCCTGCGAACGCCGCTTCCGCGTCTGCGCTGCGTCCGGCTTTTCGGTGAATTCGTGGCTGCTGTCCAGATACAGGTGCAATCGGTAATCGAAGCGGATGCTTCTGATCCGCGTGCGCGAGAGCATTGGATCGTAGGCGGTGTTCTTCGTCAGCTGATAGTGAATCAGCGGATGGAAGCGCGCCGCGAGCAGCGCGCCCGATGGTTCGTGCGCGGGTACGTTGGAATATCGCGAGAACAGGAAGATCTGTTCGACCGAGAATCCGGAATATTCGCAGGGCGGAAAACCCAATTCCCAGACCAGGCTGTCGAGTACCAGCGACCCGTCGTATTTTGCCGCCACACCGAAAGCGACCGCGTTGTCGCCGTCGCGGAAATAGTCCGAGAATAGCAGCGCGGTATTGCTCTCTTCGAGGTACTTGAACGTCTGCGCGTG
>Ga0074063_10126854_pt1 | contig 14481 bp, 12 predicted proteins | sample SoimicmetaTmtHMB_FD_76857 | JGI IMG/M metagenome (GOLD analysis project Ga0074063, IMG submission 76857) | Soil and rhizosphere microbial communities from Centre INRS-Institut Armand-Frappier, Laval, Canada - Soil microcosm metaTmtHMB... | ecosystem: Engineered > Artificial ecosystem > Soil... | reverse complement strand
AAATATCCTTGACCGCGCGCTGGCTGATGCGGCGCTTGCCCTTGAAACTGCTGTCGCTTTCCAGCTTCGCTTCGAACGCCACCGGCGACCAATCCACCAATCGCAATTTGTTGATGTGGCCATCGAGCCGTCCGGTCATCGAACCGAAATCGAAGGCCTTGGTCATCGGTTCCAGATCGATGTCCTGCAAGGCCACGTCGGCCGACAACGTTGGCGCGATGCCCAGCGGTCGCTCCATGACGAGATCGGAAAGGCGGATGTTGCCGCCGAACAGATCCATCTCCAGCCCGCCATCGAGCGTGAGGATGCTGGCGGCGTAACGCGCCGAGGGAATCTTGCCGCCGATGGTGCCGGTGAATGGCGGCCAGCCGAGTCGCTGCGACAGGCTGGCGAGATCGAGTTTGTCCATGCCGACGCCGAATTGAAACGTCGCGCCGGTCTCGCCCTGCGGCGCCTGCCAACGCAGGTGATCGAGTGAGATGCGACCCTCAAGCACATCCATCGCCACCGGCGCGTCAAGACGCAATTCGCCTTTCGCGCTGCTGAAACCAAATTCCGCACGGCCCAGGCCGATGCCATAAAGCGCGCCGCTGCTCCAGGAAAAACGACTCGCCACGGGCGCTTCGCCTGCGCTCCAGCGCAGATCGCCATTGACGCCAGCGATGGTGAAGCGCGCCTTGCTGTCGATGGCATTGACCGCAGTGAACTGCCCCTGCGCCGCATCCAGTTGCCCGGCACGCAACCGCAATCCGGCCTGCACTTTTCCGGTCAGCACGAGATCGGGGAAACCCGCCGGCGCAAGAAATCCGCTGAGATAGCGATCGCGTGCGGTCGCGAGATCGCCCAGCGAGAGGTCGAGGTCGAGGTCGGCGATCGCGCCATCGGCAGCGAGCGTCGCCGCGCCTTGCGCATCGAACACGCCGGGATCGGACCAGCGCAGCAGCGGCAGTCGCCAGCGCGCTGTGCCCTGACGTTCACCAAGCACCTGGATGGTCACTGGCGTTGTCGGCAATTGCGCGTAGAAATTCGAGGCGAGGAATTCGCCGCCGCGCAAATCGAGACGCGTGTCCAGGCTCTGACGGCCGGCGAGGTCGCGATAATTTATTTTCAGCTGGCCCTTGAGTCCAGCGGCCGCGAGCCAGCCGGTTGGCGTCTCGACATTCAGACTGTCGATGGCGAGATCCGTGCGCACTTCGAACGGCCCCTTGGCCGGCGTCAGCACATCGATCTGTCCACCCAGCCTGCCCTGTGGCCAGCTCCCCTCGGGCCAGAGACTCGCAAGATAAGCCTTGAGCCAGGCCACCGGCACGCGCTCGAGTTTGATACGGGAATCATCCGGTGCCGCCGCCAATGCCTGATAAGCGATGCGGCTGTCGCCGATGCGCAGTTCCGCTTCGGTGGCCGCTGCGGAAAACACCACAGCCAGTGGCGCGCCGGCCGAGCCGTTGGCGCGCACTGGCCCAACGCAGCGCCAGCCCTGTGTTTTTGTACGCGCCAACGGACACTGCCAATCGATATCGCGGGCGCGGTAGGAGATCGAGGGGAAATCCAGCGACGCCGCGCGCAGGCGCAACGAACCGCTGCTCGCGCCATCAGGCCAATCCAGCAATATCGTGACGCCTTGCAGCGAGCCAGCGCCGGTGCTCAGGTGCGCGACGCGCAACTCAAGTTGCTTTGCCTGCGCGCCGCCAGCCACGCAGGCCGCGGCGAACAAGAGGAGCTTGATGACGGCATGGGTAATCCGCATGCTGCAAGAATAGTCGGTTTGACCGGACCTGTGAGCGAAGCCGCTGACGATGAGCACGATGGGCCCGCACCTGTTGTTGATCGAGGACGATGTCGTCAGCCGCGCGTTTCTGCACGAGGCGCTGTCCGGCCTGCCGGCGCAGGTCGATGCCGTGGCCAGCATCGCCGAGGCCCGCGTACGAGTTGATCTACACGGCTACGCGTTGTGGCTGATCGATGCCAACCTGCCCGATGGCGACGGCTGCGGCGCGCTCGCGGCATTGCGTGAAGCGCATCCGGATACACCGGCGCTTGCGATCACCGCACAAGTGCACCGCGACGATTTCGACCGGATGTGCAGCGCGGGTTTTCTTGAAGTGCTGCAGAAACCCATCACCGTCGCTGCCTTGCAGGCATCGGTGCGACGCGCGTTGCGGCCGGAGATGTTGGTAGCACCGGCCTGGCACATCGGCGAGAAACGACCAGTCTGGGACGAAGCCCAGGCATTGTCCGCCGTCGGCGGACGCCGCGAATCCCTGCAGGCACTGCGCGGATTGTTTCTCGAGGAGTTACCGAAACAGCGCGATGCCGTCATCGCCGCCTGCGCCGCCGGGGACGTGCATTCCGCGCGCGCGGCGCTGCACAAGCTCAAGGCCGGCTGCAGTTTTGTCGGCGCGGTGCGCCTGTTGCAAGCGGTCGATCGGCTCAGCGTCGCGCCGCTCGACCCCGGCAATCTTCAGCTCTGGGAATTCGCGGTAGCCGATCAGCTCGCGACGGCCGCGCTCACTCCTGGCGACGCGGCCTGACCCGCGCCAACTCGCCGAGCAAGCCCCACGAACGCAAGCCTTGTGGACCAAGATGCGAGGCGAGCACGCCGCGCAGCGCCGCGCGCAATTCCATCAACAACTCAGTCGCGGGCATCTGGTCGGCAGCGAGCGCGATCAGCGCCGCACCGCTCACGCTGTCGATACCGCGGCGCGATTCCCGCACCGGGCCGTGTTCGGGATCCAGTCGATAACGCGCCTCAGGCTCCAGCGCTTCGTCGTCGGCCAATGAATCCCAGGGCAGGCCATAACCGAGGGCATCAAGCAGATCGCGTTCGAAGCGACGCAGCGTCCAGGCCAGCGGCGCGTTTCCGGCGAGATCGCCACGCACGCGCGCATAAAGATCGAACACTGGCGCGATGGCATCGTTGCGCGGCGTCAGCTTGAGCACGAGCTCGTTGACGTAGAAGGCAGCCATCAAGGCTTCGCCAGCGAGCATCGGTGCGGCATCGATGGCTTCGGCCTGGATCAGCCGCGCCAGTTCGCCGCGCGGCAGGTAGTCGATGCGGATCGATTGCAGCGGTTGCAGCGCGGCGCGCAGGAGATGGCGCTTGGCGCCGGTAACACCGCGTGCGACGACGCCGACGCGGCCGTGATCGCGAGTCAGCAACTCGACCAGCAGGCTGGTTTCGCGCCAGGGCCGCGCATGCAACACGAACGCTGGTTGTGCATCGATGCGCATGCAGTCTTGCTAGCCGCGCGGGAACCCGTCGGCGCGCATGCTCAGTCGGTGTAGCCGAACCGGCTCAGCGCCGCTTCGTCGTCCGACCAGCCCTCGCGTACCCGGCACCAGGTTTCGAGAAACACCTTGCGATCGAACAGGCGCTCCATGCCCAGGCGCGCACCGGTCGAGATCGCCTTCATGCGTTCGCCGCCCTTGCCGATCACAATGGGTTTCTGGCTCTCGCGTTCGACCCAGATCACCGCGGCGATGCGCAGCATCTCGCCATCGACTTCGAATTTCTCGATCTCCACCGTCGCCGCATACGGCAGTTCTTCGCCGAGGCGCAGCATCAGTTGTTCGCGCACCAGTTCGCCGGCGAGGAAGCGCTCGCTCTTGTCGGTGATCTCGTCGTCGGCGTAATGCGCTTCCGATTCCGGCATCAGCGCGATCAGGGTCTTGACCAGCGCATCGGTACCTTTTCGCTTGGACGCGGAAATTGGATGCACGGCGGAAAACTCGCGCTCGCGCGTCACTTCGGCGATGAAAGGCAGCAGGCTGCCCTTGTCGGTGATCTTGTCGACCTTGTTGACCACCAGCACACAGGGCACGCCCGATTCCTTGAGCGCGGCATAGGCCAGCGCGTCGTCCTCGAACCAGCGGCCGGCCTCGATCACCAGCACCGCCGCATCGACATCGGAAACCGCGCCACGAGCGGCGCGATTCATGTAGCGGTTCATGGCGTTCTTCTGCTTGCCATGGATGCCCGGGGTATCGACCAGCATCAACTGGCCTTCGGGAAACGTGGCGATGCCGAGCAGACGGTGACGCGTGGTCTGCGGGCGCGGCGAGACGATGCTGACCTTGGCGCCGACCAGGCCGTTGATCAGCGTCGATTTGCCGACGTTCGGACGGCCGATGACGGCAATCGTGCCGGCGCGGTAGGGCAAAGTCATTTCTGTTTCTCCAATTGCGCCAGCACCTGTTCGGCAGCGGCCTGTTCGGCGGCGCGCAGCGAGGCGCCTTCGGCCTCGGCGGCCAGTGCCGGCGCGTCCAGGGAACAACGGACCAGGAACACGCGCTCGTGATCCTGCCCGCGGGTATCGACCAGGGCGTATGCCGGCCGCTCCAGCTGCCGCGCCTGCAACCACTCCTGCAATCGCGTTTTCGGATCCTTGTCGACCTTGCCGGCCGGCAACTCGGCCATCATCGCATCGAACCAGGGCAGGACGACGCTGCGACAGACTTCAAAGCCGGCGTCGAGATGGATCGCCGCCACCAGCGCTTCCAGCGCGTCGGCGAGGATGGAGTCGCGGCGATGGCCACCACTCTTGAGTTCGCCCAGACCGAGTTCGATGCGATCGCCCAGTTGCAACGTGCGAGCAATACCGGCGAGCGCCGATTCGCGCACGAGGCTGGCGCGGGCCCGGGTCAGCGCGCCCTCATCGGCCTTGGGCCAGCGGGCGTGCAGCGCCTCGGCGACGATCAGGTTGACCAGCGCGTCGCCGAGGAATTCAAAACGTTCGTTGTTGGGAACCCCGATGCTGCGGTGGCGCAGAGCCTGGCGCAGCAGGTCGGGGTTCTGGAAGCAATGACCGAAAGCCTCAACCACCTCAGTTGGTGGTGTAGTCAAACGTCACCAGGAATTCGACATTGCCCATGAGCGGTTTGCGGACTTCGTAATGCACCATCAGTTTCTTGTTGCCGGAAGCCGGGGCGAAGACGATCTGCTTCTGGTCCACGGAATTGACGTAGTCGGTGTTGAAGTGCTTGCTGATCTTGCGCTGGACATCCGTGATGTCGGTATCGAGCCCTTCCTTCACCACCGAATCCATCGCCGCCTTGACGCTGTAGTACTCCGAATACACCGGCACCAGCTGCATGCCGACGCCGACGAAAACCATCACGAGTATCAAAATCATGATGAAACCCATGAGCGTGATGCCGCGCTGCTTCTTGTCCATGACCTGTCCCCCGGGTGGATGTGGAAGTGAAGACTACTGGATGGTATCGCCAATCCGCTTGTAATCGAAACCGTCCATGCAGACCCAGCCCTCGCAATTGAGCCAGATCACCATGGCCCGCCCGACCAGGTTGCCCTCGGGCACCAGGCCCCAGTCGCGGCTGTCGGCGCTGTGGTCGCGGTTGTCGCCCATCACGAAATAGTGGCCGGGCGCGACCTGCCACTGCCCCGGGGGAAACGGACTGCCCGGTTCATCAAGGACGTGGTGGGTGCGGCCGGGCAGCATTTCGTTGGCGATCGGGGTGTCGTTGGATTCGAGGGACGAGCCGCTGCCGACGAACACGCCATCGGCCGCGTAGGCCACCGGCTTGCCGTTGATGGTGACCTGATCGTCGGACACCGAGACCGTGTCGCCGGGCAGGCCGATCACCCGCTTGATGTAGTCGGTACCCTTTTCCGGATCGTCCTCGCTGCGGCCCGGGTAGCGGAACACCATCACGTCGCCGCGTTTGGGCTCGCCCACCGGTACGAATTTGTTGTTGAGCACCGGCAGGCGCAGGCCGTAGCTGAACTTGTTCACCAGGATGAAATCGCCCTTGAGCAGGGTCGGCATCATCGACTCGGACGGAATCCGGAACGGCTCGGCGACGAACGAGCGCAGCACCAGCACGAAAAGAAGCACCGGAAACAGCGAGCGGGCGTAGTCGACCGCGGCGGGCTCGACCATTTCCTCGCCGTCCTTGACCATCAGCTGGCGGCTCTTGGCGAAGAACAGGCTGTCGACCAACCAGATGACGCCGGTCAGGACGGACAGCGCGGTCAGAATCAGGGCGAAATCGAATTTCACTGGCAACGTTCCTTGCTGGAGCGGTGGATTATTTGTTGTCGGATTGCAGCACGGCGAGGAAGGCTTCCTGCGGAATCTCCACCTTGCCGAACTGTTTCATGCGCTTCTTGCCTTCTTTCTGCTTCTCGATCAACTTTTTCTTGCGCGTGGCGTCGCCGCCGTAACACTTGGCGAGCACATTCTTGCGCAATGCCTTGACCGTCGAGCGCGAAATGACCTGCGCGCCGATCGCCGCCTGGATGGCGACATCGAACATCTGCCGCGGGATCAGGTCCTTCATCTTCTCGCATAGCTCGCGGCCGCGACGGTCGGCGTGGTTGCGGTGCAGGATCATCGACATGGCGTCGACGCGATCGCCGTTGATCAGCACGTCCACGCGCACGAACGGACCCGCATCGAAGCGCAGGAAGTGGTAATCGAGCGAAGCGTAACCGCGCGAGACGGATTTGAGACGGTCGAAGAAGTCCAGCACCACTTCCGCCATCGGCAGCTCGTAGCTGATCTGCACCTGGCTGCCCATGTAATTGATGCCCTGCTGCGAACCGCGTTTTTCCTCGCACAGGGTGATGATGTTGCCGACGTAATCGGGCGGCGTGAGGATGGTCGCGAGAATGATCGGCTCGCGGATTTCCTGGATCTTGTTGACCGGCGGCAGCTTCGCCGGGTTGTCCAGCGGCAGGATGCTGCCGTCGGTCTGCAGCACTTCGTAGATCACCGTCGGCGCGGTGGAGATCAGGTTGAGGTCGTACTCGCGCTCCAGGCGCTCCTGCACGATTTCCATGTGCAGCATGCCGAGGAAGCCGCAACGGAAACCGAACCCCATCGCCTCGGAGCTTTCCGGTTCGAAATTGAGCGCGGCATCGTTGAGCTTGAGCTTGTCGAGCGCCTCGCGCAGCGCCGGGTATTCGTCGGCATCGACGGGAAACAGACCGGCGAACACGCGCGACTGCATCTTCTGGAAGCCCGGCAGCGCTTCGCTGGCCGGGTTGGCGGCGAGCGTCAGCGTGTCGCCGACCGGTGCGCCGTGCACGTCCTTGATTGAAGCGTTGATCCAGCCCACTTCGCCCGAGCCCAGCTTGACCAGCGACTTGCGTTTGGGCGTGAACACGCCAACGTCGTCGACCTGGTGCACGCGGCCGGTGGACATCACCAGAATCTTGTCGCCGGGCTTGATCTCGCCCTGCATCACCCGCACCAGCGAGACCACACCGAGGTAGTTGTCGAACCAGGAATCGATGATCAGCGCCTGCAGCTGGTCGCTGCCGCGCGGTTTCGGCGGCGGGATGCGCTGGACGATGGCTTCCAACACCTCGATCACGTTCAGGCCGGTCTTGGCGCTGATCGCCACGGCGTCGTCGGCGTGGATGCCGATCACCGCTTCGATCTCGGCCTTTACCTTTTCGATATCAGCGGTCGGCAAGTCGATCTTGTTGAGGACCGGAACAACCTCCAGGCCTTGCTCCACCGCCGTATAGCAGTTGGCGACCGACTGCGCCTCAACGCCTTGCGCTGCGTCCACCACCAGCAAGGCGCCTTCGCAGGCAGCCAAGGACCGCGAGACTTCGTAACTAAAATCGACGTGGCCGGGGGTGTCGATGAAATTCAACTGATAGGTCTTGCCGTCGCGCGCCGTGTACGGCAGCGAGACTGACTGCGCCTTGATGGTAATGCCGCGCTCGCGCTCGATCGGATTGGAGTCGAGCACCTGGGCTTCCATCTCACGGGCCTCGAGGCCGCCGCATAGCTGGATGATGCGGTCGGCCAAGGTGGACTTGCCGTGATCGACGTGGGCGATGATTGAGAAATTGCGTATGAGCTGCATGGGGGCGGCGCGATGCCGTCTGGAGAAGTGAACACGGCATTATCGCACAGCGCCCCGGCGCCAAGCCCGCCCTGAACAGGCCGGCGCCGGGACCCCCGCCTAGACCTCTTATTGCGCCGCCACCGTCACCAGACCAGTGCTCTCGGCGTTGCGCACCAGCAAACGGACGCGATCTCCGGACTTGACGCCCTTGAGTGCGGCCTCGAATTCCGCGGGGCTCGCAACTGCGGTCTTGCCGACCTGCAGAATCACGTCGCCCGGCGAGAGGCCGACCTGCTTCGCGGCAAGCCCGGCGACGCGGCTGATCTTCACGCCCTCGTCGGCGGACAAACCGAGCTTGGCGCGGGTGCTGCTATCGACCGGCGCCACGACCACACCCAACGCATTGAGGTCGGAGGCAGGCGCGGACGCTGCCGGCGATTTGCCGTCGTCAGCAGCCACCGATTCGTCCAGCGTGGTCAGTACCACCACCATGTCCAATGGCTTGCCGTCGCGCATCACCCGGACATTGGTGCGGCTGCCCGGCGCCAGCGCGCCGACCAGCGGCGGCAGTTCCGCGGCACTGCCGATGTCCTTGCCGTTGAAGGCGACGATCACGTCGCCGGGATGGATGCCCGCCTTGGCGGCAGCGCTGTTGTTCTGCACCGAGCCGACATAGGCGCCGGAAGCACGAGTCAGGCCGAGCTCGCCGAGCTGCTCACGACTGACCTCGCCGATCGCCACGCCCAGCTGTCCGCGCGTGACCTTGCCGTGAGCCTTGAGCTGCTGCACCGCGTTCATCGCGACCTCGATCGGGATCGCGAAACTCACGCCCATGTAGCCGCCAGAATTGCTGAAGATCTGCGAATTGATGCCGACCACTTCGCCACGGACATTGAGCAGCGGGCCGCCGGAATTGCCGCGGTTGATCGCGACATCGGTCTGGATGAAAGGGACGTAGCGCTGGCTGCCATCGATGCTCGGCCGGCCCAGGCCACTGACCACGCCGGCAGTGACCGAATGATCGAAACCGAACGGCGAGCCGATCGCCACCACCCACTGCCCCGGCTTCAGGCTATGCGAATCACTCAGTTGCAGCACCGGCAGATCGCGGGCTTCGACCTTGAGCAAGGCCACGTCCGAGGACTCGTCGCTGCCGACCACCTTGGCCTTGAGCTCGCGGCGATCGACCAGATGCACGATCACTTCACTGGCACCGTCGACCACATGATGGTTGGTCAGCACATAACCATCGGAAGAAATGATGAAACCGCTGCCAAACGACGTGCCGTTGCGTTGCGGCCCCTTGTCGCCACCCTCGGGGCCACCCGGGCCACCCGGGCCGCCGGGCTGGCCAAAGAAATGACGGAAAATTTCCGGCACGTCCTCGGGATTGATCTGCTGCGACGGATCGGAATCGTCCTCGTCGCGCTGGGCAACGGCGTGGCGGCTGCCGCTACCGATCGTCGCCTCGATATTCACTACGGCCGGCCCGGCCAATTCGACCAGATGCGAGAAATCCGGCAGGTTCACCAGCGGTGCGGTATTCGGAGCTGCCGCCGTCGGGGTGACGCTGGCCTGGGTCAACGCGGTAGGCGCCGAGGTCGTCGCGACGGCGCGGTCCTGCCACTGGGCGAACACCAGGCCAGCAAGGGCGACCGAGGAAAAAGTGATGGCGATGCGTGGAAGCGTCTTCATGGCGGAATCGACTCTGCGAAAGTGTCAGGAATGCATTTCAGGATGGACCAGGCGTGGCTGCGCCAGCGTCGGCTTGGAAGAAAATATGGCGGCGGAAGTTCCGGCGACAAGCCCGGCACAGGTGAAAATATCAACGGCCATGCCGAGCCCGCGCCCTAGCGCATATCCCAGCAAAGCCCCCAACAACAGGCCAATCCAGGCGCGGCCGTAGCCCGCCCAGGCGCTGCGCCGCAGCGCGACATCGTCCAGCGAGAGCACAACCAGATCGCCAACCTGCAACGGCGCAGCAGGCTTTTCACCTGGCAACTCCAGCTCGCCCTCGGCATCGCCGACGAACAGGTTGCAACGGCCACCGCAACCGTTTTCGCAGGGAGTGCAACGACTGCCGAGCAAGCGCAGCCGCACACCCTGCGGCGCGATCGCAACGATGCGCGCCTGGCGCTCAGCCACCGGTCTTCACACCAGGCGCGGCCTGGACGTTGCGCGCGAAATATTCGACGGTCTGCACCGGCACCTTGCCGATCGCCACGACTCGGCGACCGCCCTGCCAGTAGGAAATGGCGTTGACTGCACCGCGATGCATCGCCGAGCGCCCCACCTCGGCACTCGGCATCGGTTCGATATACACCGACACGCTGGCGAGGCCATCGCTGTAAAGCAACTGCACCGAATCACCGAGACGACGCGCACCGCGCAGTACGAAACCCGGCGGCGGCGAGCCGACGCGCCAGCCTGGATCGGTTTCATTGCCAGCGCTCAAGGTCTGTACGCGGCGCAGATCCTGATCCGTCGACGGTTTCAGGTCAGCCGCGTCCGGCATCACATCCATCTGCAGATCGGTGAACACCATTTGCTCCAGCGACTGCCCGCTCTCGCCGATCAACGCCAGACGCAGTGGCAGCGCTGTCTCTTTGTCCAGCCAGAGGCGATAACCATAACGCCAGGGATCGCGCGCCTGGATGTCGACGATCTGGGCATCGCGATTGGCCACGCGTCCAACCGCGCCAAGCTTGGCGTGATAGCCGGCAAGACCGGCGGCATCGGCAAATTGCCCGCCGGGATTCCAGCGCCCGGCGGTATCGGCGTCGTAGCCGACCGGGCCGATCCCTGTGCCAATGCACATGACCAGTTTGTCGTCCTGGATCACTTCGCGGCGTGGACCAGTCAGCGCGACCAGGCGCATGCGCTCCACGCCCTTGTCGTAAGCATGGAAAACACCCAGCGTTTCCATGTGCGCGCCGGACACCATCACCAGCGTGCCCTGATAATTTTTTTCGGTCAGCGCCGGGCCGATGCGCGCCAACCATGTACCGGCATCCTGTCCCCACAGGCCGCTTACCCAGGACTTCGCGCCCTGATACCAGCGCACCGGCGCCGAAGGCTCATCCGCGAATGCGGATTGACTCAGGCCGGCCGCCAGCAGGAGAACAAGTACGCGCGACTTCACTTATCGGTGCCCCCGCTCTGGTTTTCGCCGGCAGCATTGCCCGGGTCGTTGCTGACCACGTCGACATACGGCACGAAACCGCTCAGGCCGTCATCGCTCATCATCTGGTTGTGGCGGACGAGATAGGCCTCGAGCGCCGGGTCGTTGGTGTTTGATGGCAGCGTCGAACGCGGCCAGGCCTTGGCGCCATTGCCTTCAACCAAGGGGAAATCGGATGGTGACTGCGTGCCTGCAACCGCCGCAATCGTCGGCTTGCCGATGTCGGGATTTTTTGCCGGCACACTGCGCGGTGCCGGCTTGATCAACGATTCCATCGGCGCCGCCGTGGCGCTCGCCTCAGCTACCAGATCCGCCGAAGATGGCGTGGCGACGAAAGGCGCGAACTGGATCACCGGCGTATCGGCGAGAACAGGCGCCGTGCTGGACGTTTCGTGGCTGCCCCAACGTGGACCGAATGCCACGGCCAGCAACGCCACCGACGCGGCGATCGCCCAACCAAGCAAGGGGCGTCGGGATTTTTTCGCCGTCGGCTCGATCGCCAAATCCTTCGCGACATTTTCGGCAAGGCTTGCGCGCATCAGGCGCAGCGGCTGCCCCTTCATGCAGGCCGAGGCAAGCTGCATGCGCTCCCAGCGTTCGCGCAGGGCCGGCTCATTGGCCAGGCGACGCTCGAGGAATCGCGCCTCATCGGCCGGCAACTCGCCGTCCATCAAGGCACTGAGCTGTTCGCAGATTTTTTCGTCGAGGCTGTTCATGGGCGTACTCGTTCGCTGTCCATCAAGGGGCGCAGGCGGGCGTCGATCGCTTCGCGGGCGCGGAAAATCCGTGAGCGCACGGTGCCGATGGGGCAATCCATCGTCTCGGCGATCTCTTCGTAACTCAGGCCTTCCATTTCGCGCAGGGTGATCGCCTGGCGCAATTCTTCCGGCAATTCGGCGACGGTATCGCTGACTTCCCGGGCGATTTCCTGGCGCAGCATTTCGTGTTCGGGCGTGTCGTGGTCGTGCATGCGGCCAGCGCCGCTGTAGTGTTCAGCGTCGTCGACATCGACATCGGAGGTCGGCGGTCGGCGTTTCATCGCGACGAGATGGTTCTTGGCTGTGTTCACGGCAATCCTGTAGAGCCATGTATAGAACTGGCTGTCACCACGGAAGTTGGCGATCGCCCGGTACGCGCGGATGAAACTTTCCTGCGCGATGTCCTGGCTTTCGGCGTAATCGGGTACGAAACGGCCAATGACAGCGCCGATGCGGTGCTGGTATTTGCGCACCAGCAGATCGAAAGCTGTCTTGTCGCCGTGCTGTACACGCTTGACCAGATCCAGGTCGAGTTCGTTCTCGCCCATCGGGGCCGCTGCTCCTTGCGGCCGACGGGGCCGCTGGAAAGACAATGCCATGTCGGAAAAGTTCGCGCCGGGCGTCGATCGGGCGAATGTCGGGGCTGTGCGCTTCACGCAACACAGACCGGATCCGCGATCCACTGCCGCCGGATCGCATCCGGATCGCGGCGCCGTCATTGACCGGGGCCCGACCCTGCCCGGATGATACGGCCCATTCCCCTACCCTGACGTATGGAACAGCCATGTTCGACGGCCTTCGCCTTGCCCATTGGAAACCCGAGCTGCGCCCGGACGGCATCCTGATCCTCACGCTCGATCGCGCCGACGAAAACGTCAACGCCCTGTCCCGCGCCGTCATCGACGAACTCGACGCGATGCTCGAACGCATCGCGCTGGAATTGCCCAAAGGCATCGTGATCCGCTCGGGCAAGGCCGCTGGCTTCATCCCTGGCGCCGACATCAAGGGCTTCGAGGAAATCGAGGCCAAGGGACTGGTCGAGGACTGGATACGCCGCGGGCAACTGATCTTCCAACGCCTAGCCGAATTGCGCTGCCCCACGGTCGCGGCGATCCACGGCCATTGCATGGGCGGCGGTACCGAAATCGCATTGGCCTGTCGCTATCGCGTCGCCAGCAACGATGAAAAAACCCGCATCGGCCTGCCGGAAATCAAACTCGGCATCTATCCGGGCTGGGGTGGCAGCGTCCGCCTGCCGCGCCTGATCGGCGCGCCGGCCGCGTTCGATCTGATGCTGACTGGACGCGCGCTGTCGGCGTCTTCGGCAAGAGCGATGGGCCTGGTCGACAAGGTCGTCGAGCCGGCGATGCTGCTTGAAGCCGCACTCGGTCTCCTGCAGCGCGGCGGCAAGCGTTCGATCAAGCAGCGCCTGCTCGCCTGGGCCACGAACACCTGGTTGGCGCGGCAAATCCTCGCGCCGCAAATCGCCAAGGCGACCGCGCGCAAGGCCCGCAAAGAGCACTACCCCGCACCCTTCCTGCTGATCGAAACCTGGCGACGCAGCGGCGGCCAGCCGATACCGGTCGCCCTCAAGGCCGAGGCGAAATCAGTGGTGAAGCTGGCCAGCACGCCGACCGCACACAACCTCGTGCGCGTGTTCTTCCTGATGGATCGCCTCAAGGGTCTGGGGGGAAAAGAACATGGCATCAAGCACGTGCATGTGATCGGCGCCGGCGTAATGGGCGGCGATATTGCCGCCTGGTGCGCGCTGCGCGGCTTCGACGTGACCTTGCAGGATCGCGAGATGCAATACGTGCAACCGGCGATGGAACGCGCGGCGAAACTGTTCGAAAAGAAAGTGAAGAACGACGCCAAGCGCGCCGAAACCAGCGCGCGCCTGGTTGCCGATGTCGAAGGCAGCGGCGTCGCCAAGGCCGACCTGATCATCGAAGCGATCTTCGAAAATCTCGACGCAAAGCGCGCGCTCTACGCCAAGCTCGAAGACGAGATGAAACCCGGCACCTTGCTGGTCAGCAACACCAGTTCGATTCCGCTGACCGAGTTGCGCGCCAATCTCAAGAATCAATCCAACTTCGCCGGCCTGCACTACTTCAATCCGGTCGCGCTGATGCCGCTGGTGGAAATCGTCAAGCACGACTTTCTCGATCCGGAAGTGGAACGCCGCCTCGCCGCGTTCTGCCGTGCGATCGACAAACTGCCGGTACCGGTTGCTGGAACGCCCGGCTTCCTGGTCAATCGCATCCTCGCGCCGTACATGCAGGAAGCGATCATCGCCTTCAGTGAGGGTATTCCCGGCGCGGTGATCGACAAGGCGGCGCTGAAATTCGGCATGCCGATGGGCCCCATCGAGCTCGTCGACACCGTCGGCCTCGATGTCGCCGCGAGCGTCGGACGGATCATGGCCGACTTCCATCAGCAGACCCTGCCCGACGTGTTCAAGGTCGAGGCCGGCAAGCGTGGCAAGAAGGATGGCCAGGGCTTGTACAAGTGGGAAAACGATCGCGCGGTGAAGCCCGAGGTTCCTGCGGGTTATCAAGCGCCTGCCGACCTCGAAGACCGATTGATGCTACCGCTGCTCAACGAAGCCGTGTCCTGCCTGCACGACGGCGTGGTCGCCGATGCCGACCTGCTCGACGCCGGCGTGATCTTCGGCACCGGCTTCGCGCCGTTCCGCGGCGGCCCGATCGAATACGTGAA
>Ga0074063_10126773_pt1 | contig 14567 bp, 10 predicted proteins | sample SoimicmetaTmtHMB_FD_76857 | JGI IMG/M metagenome (GOLD analysis project Ga0074063, IMG submission 76857) | Soil and rhizosphere microbial communities from Centre INRS-Institut Armand-Frappier, Laval, Canada - Soil microcosm metaTmtHMB... | ecosystem: Engineered > Artificial ecosystem > Soil... | reverse complement strand
GCGCGTTCGCGCACCGTCGGCAGGTGGTAGACATAGCGCGGCGTGCCTTTTTTTGCGGAGTCGAGCAAGCGCTGTTGCTGACCATGCCACCAAGCCGGCCGGCGCGGACGTCCCTGCGATTCGATCTGCCGCCAGCTCGGTCCGAAGACTTCGCTGACATCCACCGGCATCGCGCCCGAATGCGTCAGCAGGTCGTGTAGGCGCGGCATCATGCCGTCGACCAGGCCTTCGTCGACGACGAAGGTGAGGTTGAGATCGTTCGAGCTCTGCGAAATCAGATGCACTCGCTCGCGGCCAAATTCGCTCCACACATCCGTGAGCTTGTGCAACAGCGAGCGCATGCCGCGGCCGACCAGGGTGATCGCGCTGCAAGGCGCAATCACCTTCACCCGGCACACTTCCGCGAGATCGGCGCAGAGCGCATCGAGCACATTGGAATTGACCAGGTTGTCGGAAGGGTCGAGCGAGACGGTGACGTTGGCTTCCGACGAACCAATCAGGTCGATCGACAGGCCGTGGCGCTTGAAACGCTCGAACACGTCGGAAAGAAAACCGACCTGCTGCCACATGCCGATGGTTTCCATCGACACCAACACAATGCCACGACGCGAACTGATCGCTTTCACGCCCGGCACCGTGGCGGCACGGTGGTCGATCACCGTGCCGGCCATTTCGGGGCGCTCGGTATCGCGAATCCAGATCGGCACGCGCGCTTCGCGACAGGGATGGATGCAGCGCGGATGCAGGACTTTCGCGCCGGTGGTGGCGATTTCCTGTGCTTCCTCGTAGTCGAGCCGCGACAGCAGACGCGCATCGGGCACGGCGCGCGGGTTGGCGCTGAACATGCCGGGCACGTCGGTCCAGATTTCCACGCGCCGCGCCTGCAGCAGCGCGCCGAAATATGCGGCCGAGGTATCGGACCCACCGCGGCCGAGGATCGCCGTGCCACCATCCTCGGCGCGGGCGATGAAGCCCTGCGTGATCAGCAGCGGCGCATTCGCGTTGAAACGCGCGCGCAATGCGCTGTCGCCGATATAGCGACAGGACACCGAGAGCCGGCGCGACCAGTCGTTCTGGTTGGGCAGCGACTGCGCATCGAGCCAGTCGCGGGCGTCGAGCCAGTCCACGGCCAGACCCTGACTGCGCAGATAGGCGACGCCGAGCGTCGATGACAGCAATTCGCCCTGCGCCATGACCTCTGCCTGCCAGGCCAGCGAGCCGGCGCTGCGCCGCGCATCGTCGCCCAGTGCGCGCAACGCCGCGAGGCGTTCGCCGAGTACAGCGTCGGCATCGATCGCGAGCTCATCGCAATAGCTGCGATGACGAAGCACCAGCGCCTCGATGCGCCGCGCGACCTCATCGCCATCGGCGTGATGATCGGCGATCGCCTGCAATTCGTTGGTCACGCCCGAAAGCGCCGACACCACCACCAGCACGCGGGCGGGTTCGTCGCCCCTGCCCTCGTGGCGTTCGCGCATCAGGCGCCCGATCGTGTCCCAGCGGTTGCGGCGGGAAACACTGGTGCCGCCGAACTTGAGGACGATCCAGTCGGCGGGGGCGGCGTCGGAAGGCATGGGCGGGGCGCTATGATCGGCAGGCGCGCAGTGCGCAGAATCCGGAATCATAAACGATGCATCCGCCCCGCCGCTTTCTCCAGCTCGACGTTTTTGCCGATCGTCCCGGCGCCGGCAATCCGCTGGCAGTGGTGATCGCCGCCGAGGGACTGGATACCGCCGACATGCAGGCCTTCGCGAACTGGACCAACCTCTCCGAAACCACCTTCCTGCTGCCGCCGACCACCACCGAGGCGAGTTATCGCGTACGCATCTTCACCCCGCGCCAGGAGCTGCCCTTCGCCGGCCATCCCAGCGTTGGCAGCGCCCACGCTGCGCTCGAAGCCGGGTTGGCCACCAGTGTCGACGGCAAGCTGGTGCAGGAATGCGCGGCCGGCCTGTTGCCGATGCGGGTGGAGGGCGAAGGCGCGGCGCGACGGATTTTTGTGCGTGCCCCACGTGGTCGCGCGATCACCGCGACGCCGGATCCAGCGATATGGGAGGCCGCGTTCGCAGACCTCGCATTGGGCGCGCTGCCCGCGACCATCATCGACATCGGCCCGCGCTGGTGGATCGTCGAACTCGCCGACGAAGCGACGGTGCGCAGCATGCAACCGAAACTGGCCGCAATCGCCGCGCTCACCGAAAGCACCGGCGCGGTCGGCCTGTGCGTGTTCGCCTTTTCCACCGATAGCGATTACGCCCTCGCCGTGCGCGCGTTCTGCCCGGCCGACGGCATTCCCGAAGACCCGGTCACCGGCAGCGCGAACGCCGCGATCGGCGCCTGGCTGCACCAGAACCAGGCCCTGCCCAGCCAGCAATATGTCGTGAGCCAGGGCCGCGAGCTCGGCCGCGATGGCCGTATCGAGGTCGAGGTCGACGATACCGGCGGCATCTGGATCGGCGGCCAGACCCAGACCGTGATCACCGGCACGCTCGCATGGTGAGGCGGGCGCGGGTGCGACCGTTTTTCCAGGTCGATGTCTTCGCCACGCGCGCCGGCGTCGGCAACCCGCTGGCGGTGGTATTCGACGCCGCCGATTTGAGCGGCGAACAGATGCAGGCGATCGCCGCCTGGACCAATCTCGCCGAAACCACCTTCGTGCTGCCGCCGACGACGTCTGAAGCCGACTACCGCGTGCGCATCTTCACAACTCAAAAAGAAATCGCCTTCGCCGGCCATCCCAGCATCGGCACCGCACATGCGGTGCTCGCCGCAGGTTTCGCGAGACCGCGCGCTGGCGCGCTGCTGCAGGAATGCCAGGCCGGCCTGCTGCCGGTGCGGATCCTCACGCAGGAAGATCGACAGACTTTGTCGGTGCGTGTGCCGCGTTCGCGGATCGTGCGTTATGCAGGCAGCGAGGATGACCTGTTGCAAAACATCCTCGCGGCGACGCCAGCAGGAGTCACTGCGCCTGCCGTGGTCGAAGGCGGACGGCGCTGGTGGCTGGCCGAACTCGCCGATGAAAATGCCGTGCGCACTTTTCGTCCCGATCGCAACGCCATCCGCGAACTGGCGCAGACGACGCAAAGCCTGGGTCTGTGCATCTTCGCGCGCTGCCCGGAAGTGGAGTACGACATGGTCGTGCGTGCGTTCCCGCTCGGTGTCGGCATCGATGAGGATCCCGCCTCGGGTGCAGCCAATGCCGCGATCGCCGGCTTCCTCGATGAAGCGAACGCGCTCGGGGATCTCGGCAACCGTTATGTCGTCAGCCAGGGCCGCGAAATCGGCCGCGATGCCACGCTGGAATTGCAGATCGATGCGCAGCACGAGGTCTGGGTCGGCGGCGAAAGCCAGACGCTGATCTACGGCGACATCGCCTGGTGATTTTCGCAGGAGCGGCCCTGGCCGCGACCGCTGTTGATCCAGCGATAGCGCGCATAAGCGCGACGGCTGTGAATCAATAAGCGTGCCCATGCAATTTGCGGGAAATCGCGCTCATGCGCGCTCCCGCGGGGAAGCGAAAAAGGCTGGGGTCATGCGTCTGGCAGCGAACACGACATCAGGCGCCCTGCCGGATCGCACTGGGACTCATGCACGTTGCACCGAGTTCGGGGATGAGTACACTCACCGCAGCCCATGAAGTCCTCCTTCCGTCCCTTCCGCTCGCGCTTCCTTCGCCTTCTGGCCTCCGTGCTGGTGACGATGGCGCTGTTGGTCAATGGCTTTGCCGTGGCACAAGCGGCCTCTGGCGGCATGAAGAAAGATTGCTGCGCCGAGATGATGGGGCACAAGAGGCACGGTGGCGATTGCGATCAGGCAGGCAAGCCCTGCCCCGCTCCCAGCGCCAATTGCGATGACCAGTGCCTGATGCGCTGCCAGGCCAATAATGCATTGCTGTCGCTTGCCCTTCTTTCGCTGCCGGGCATTTCCTTGCCCCGGCCTGCATTGCCGGTCATTGCCATCGGCAGCTTTGTCTCCGCCGATCCCGGCCCCGGGTTACGACCTCCGATTTCCGCTTGACGCTCGACACCTGATCCGCGGCGCGCAAGCGTCCGCGCGTGTTTGCGTTCATCGGAAAATCGCCATGAAATCCCTGTTGTTGACCGCCTTCGGGCGGATGCCCGCGCGGGCTTTTGCCGCGCTGCTGCTCGTGTTTCCCCTCATCGCCTGCCAGCGCGAAGCGCAGTTGCCACCTGCGGCGGGCAAAGCCGTCACGCCAGCTGTCTCGGCCGCAAACGCGCCGCCTGTAGTCACCAATATCCGCTACGTCTGTCCCATGCACCCGCACATCCAGCAGCACGGACCGGGCGTGTGTCCGATCTGCGGGATGACGCTGGAGAAAAAGGAGGTGCCCGCCGCTGCGTCACCGATGCCGGCGACAGGCAACGATCCATCGACGCAAACGCCGCCAGCCAAGGATGATCACCGCGTCCTGTACTACTACGACCCGATGCGCCCCGAAGTGCATTTCGACAAACCGGGCCAATCACCCTTCATGGATATGGCCCTGGTGCCGAAGATGGCAGTGGGTAATGACGCGACCGGCGTCGCCGTCAATGCGGCCGTGGTGCAAAGCCTGGGCATCCGCACCGCGCAGCCCATTCGTCGCGAGGTTCGTCCCAGCGTGCGCGTGCCTGCGCGTGTCGTCGCAGACGCACGCGGCCAAGCGCGCCTGCAGTCGCGGGTCAGTGGTTGGATCGAGCGCTTGGACATTCGTGCGGCAGGTCAGTCCGTATCCGCCGGCAGCATCGTCGCCGAAATCTATTCCCCCGAGTTGGTGCAAGCACAGGAAGAGCTGCTGCTGGGAGCGGAGACCGCCGGCCCCGCGGCCGAACGTCTGCGTCGTTTCGGCATCGCCGACATCGACATCCAGGCCATTCGCCGCGCCGGCAAGGCGTCGCGGCGTTTGCCACTGCGCGCACCGGTCAGCGGGGTCGTCACGGAGCTGGGTGTGCGCGAAGGATCGAGCGTCTCGCCCGATTCGTTGATCGCCGATTTTTCCGGCCGCAGTGCCGTCTGGATTGAAGCGCAACTATTCCCCGCGCAGAAAGTCCTGCTCGGCGATCGCTACACCGCACGCTTCACCATGCCAGGACTGCCGGGCCGGAGTTGGAGTAGCGACAGCGGCACACTCGTGCCGGTCGTCGACGCCGTGACGCAAACCTTGGCAGTACGGTTTCCGATCAGTGATGCCAGCGATTTGCCGTTGGGTTCTGTGCTCGATGCGGAGATTGATGGCCAGGCGCGCACCGATGTCCTGGTGGTTCCGGTATCGGCGGTGATTCGCACCGCGCATGGGGACCGGGTACTCATCCAGCGCGACACCAATCGCTTCGTACCGAGTCCTGTGACCCTGGGTCAACGCTACGGCAATGAGGTCGAGATCCTTGCTGGCCTGACGGCCAGCGATCGCGTCGTGACGTCCGGTCAGTTCCTGCTCGACGCCGAAGCCAACCTGCAATCGGGATTGAGCCAGATGGACGCCGAACCTGCGCCTGCACTGGCCGGACCATCGTCATGATCGAGCGATTGATCCATGCGTCGCTGGCCCATCGCGGACTGGTGCTGACGCTGGCGGTGTTGCTGGCCGCGCTGAGCCTGATCTCGGTACGGCAACTGCCGCTGGATGCGATTCCGGATCTGTCGGACGTGCAGGTGATCATCCGCACGCCGTATGCCGGCCAGGCGCCGCAGATCGTCGAAGACCAGGTCACCTATCCAATCACCACGCGGATGCTGGCCGTGCCGAAAGCCAAAGCAGTCCGCGGCTTTTCGATGTACGGCGATTCGTTCGTGTACGTGCTGTTCGAAGACGGAACTGATCTGTACTGGGCGCGTTCGCGCGTATTGGAATACTTGTCGCAGGTGCGCAGCGATTTGCCGGCCGGTGTGGAGCCGCAACTCGGGCCTGATGCAACCGGCGTGGGCTGGGTATACCAGTACGCGCTGATTGACCGGACGCACCAACACGATCTGGCTGAGCTGCGGTCATTGCAGGATTGGCGCCTGCGTTTCGAGCTACAGCGCATACCGGGCGTTGCAGAAGTGGCTAGCGTCGGCGGCTTTGTCCGCCAATACGAGGCCGTCGTCGATCCACGGCGATTGCAGGCCTACGGTATCGGCTTCAATCAACTGATCGCCGCGGTCCGCGCCGCCAACCGTGAGACCAGCGGTGCCCGCCTGGAGATGGCCGAGAGCGAATACATCGTGCGCGGCGTCGGCTACATCCGCTCGCTCGATGCGCTGGGTGCGGTTCCGACCGGCGTGATGAAGAATGGCAAGGCTATCTTGCTGCGCGATGTCGCGGAGTTGCGCTTCGGTCCCGTGCCCCGCAACGGCATCACCGAACTCAACGGCGAGGGCGAGGCTGTCGGCGGCATCGTCGTCATGCGCGATGGCGAGAATGCCAAGGCCGTGATCGATGCGGTCAAGGCGCGCCTCGATAGCGTGCGCGCCAGTCTGCCGCCGGGCGTCGAGATCGTGCCGGTCTACGACCGCTCGAGCCTGATCGAACGCGCCGTGAGCAATCTGCGTGGCAAACTCATCGAAGAACTGCTTCTCGTGTCGCTCGTGTGCGCGCTATTCCTGTGGCACGTGCGCTCGGCGCTGGTGGCGGTGATCAGCCTGCCGCTGGGTGTGTTGATCGCGCTGGCAATCATGCGTTGGCAGGGATTGAACGCGAACATCATGTCGCTGGGTGGCATCGCGATCGCGATTGGCGCCATGGTCGATGCCGCCGTCGTCATGATCGAGAACGCGCACAAACACCTGGAGGAATGGACCAAGGCCCACGACGGCAATCCGGCCGAGGGCACGGACCATTGGCGGGTGATTGCCGCCAGCGCGGTCGAGGTCGGGCCGGCGCTGTTCTTCTCGCTGCTGATCACCGCCTTGTCGTTCCTGCCGGTGTTCGTGCTGCAGGCGCAGGAAGGTCGCATGTTCGCGCCGCTGGCCTGGACCAAGACCTGGGCACTGGCAGTGGCCGCCGGTTTGTCGGTCACGCTGGTGCCGGTGCTGATGGGTTACTGGATTCGCGGGCGATTTGCCGATGAATCGGAATACCGGTTGACCCGTTGGATCGTCAATGCCTATCGACCGGTGCTGGCATTCGCCTTGCGTCGCCCGAAGACAATCGTGCTATTCGCAATGCTCGGGTTGGTGAGTGCGCTTTGGCCGATCACCCGGATCGGCAGCGAGTTCATGCCCGAGCTTGAAGAAGGCGACGTGCTGTACATGCCCACCACGTTGCCGGGTCTTTCACCCGGCGAAGCGCAAGCGGTATTGCAGCGGACCGACCGCCTGATCAAGTCGGTACCGGAAGTGGCAACGGTATTCGGCAAGGCCGGGCGCGCGGAAACCGCGACCGATCCGGCGCCGCTGACCATGCTGGAAACCACGGTGCAGTTCAAGCCGGAGTCGGAATGGCGCCCAGGCATGACCCGCGACAAAGTGATGGCCGAACTGCAGCAAAAACTGGCACTGCCCGGCCTTACCGCGGCGTGGGTGCCGCCGATTCTCAACCGTATCAACATGCAGGTCAGCGGCATCCGCACGCCATTGGGTGTGCGCGTGACCGGGCCGGATCTGGCGACGATCAGCAAGAACGCCGAGCGTATTGCTGCAGTATTGTCCAAGGTGCCTGGAACGCGATCGGCCTTTGCCGAGCGGGCAGCAGACGAACGGCAGATCGATGTGACACCGGATCGGGAAATGCTCGCCCGCTATGGTGTGTCGATGGAGGACGCCCAGGAATGGCTGGCATCGGCGATTGGTGGTGAAGCGATCAGTCGCGCCGTCGAAGGTCGCGAGCGCTATCCGATCGCGTTGCGCGTGCCGTCTTCCTGGCGGGATTCACCCGAGTCGATTGCTGCCTTGCCGGTGGTGACGCCGTCGGGTGCACAGGTGCCGCTCGGAGAGCTGGCCAGGATATCGCTGTCCGACGGCCCGCCGATGATTCGTAGCGAGGACGCGCAACTCGCCGCCTACGTCTTCGTGGATCTCGGCGATCAGGACTTGGCCGGCTACATCACTCGTGCTGAAAAAGCGCTAGCCGAACAGGCCAAGCTCACCCCGGGCGTAAGTTGGCATTGGGCCGGCAGCTACGAGCATTTGCAGCGCGCTGGTGAGCGATTGCGCCTGGCAGTACCGCTGACCCTCGTCATCGTGTTCGGGTTGTTGTTCGCCGCCTTCCGCCGTGTCGCCGAAGCCAGCTTGATCATGCTGACCGTGCCGTTCGCCTTGGTGGGTGGCCTGTGGCTGCTGTGGCTGCTTGGCTATGCCTTCTCGGTGGCCGTCGCGGTTGGTTTTATCGCCTTGGCAGGCGTGGCTGCGGAGTTCGGCGTGGTGATGCTGATCTATCTGGATGCGGCGGTGAAGCGCGCTCGCAGCGCCGGCGAGCTGACAACCGTTGCGGATCTTGATGCCGCCTTGAGCGAAGGCGCGCTTCGGCGAGTCAGGCCCAAGGTCATGACGGTCGTGACCATCCTCGCTGGCCTGCTGCCGATCTTGCTGGCCTCTGGCGCTGGCGCCGCGACAATGCAACGCATCGCCGCGCCGATGTTGGGCGGCATGCTCAGCGCGCCGCTGCTGTCGCTGATCGTGATTCCTGCGGTTTACAAACTCTGGCTCAGTCGTCGCCTGTCAGCGACGCGGGGAGAAATGCCATGAAGCGTTCAACTCTCATCACCGCTGCTATGGCGCTGTCTGTGGTGTTGACGGCCTGTGTCACTACGCCTGCGAGTGTCGACCGCACCACTGTCTCTGCAGCAGTGGTGCAGGCCAGCATCGGCGCACCACGCCTTCCTACTGCTGGCGAGAGCTATCTGGATGCGTCCTGGTTCAACGATCCGCTGACGGTGGATCGCTCCGTGCAGACCGCACTGCTGAACAATCCGCGAGTACGCGCCGAACTGGCGCGCCTGGATACCGCTCAGGCCGAGCATGTACAAGCCGGATTGCTGCGCAATCCCATGGCGTCGTTGATGGCGTTGCGACCGGAAGGTGGCGGTCGCTTTGAACTCGACTACAGCCTGATGCAAAGCCTGTTCGATCTGATGACTCGCTCACGGCGCATCGATGTGGCGGATGCAGCGCAGCGGCGTGTTGAGGCGGAAGTGATCGGGCAGCTGATCGCCATTGCCCAGGATACCCAGGCGGCGTACTACGAGACCTTGATCGCCGAAGCGAAAGTTCAAGTCCAACGCGAACAATGGGCCATCGACAACCAAGGTCTGCGCCTGCTGCAACGCCAAGCCAGTCAAGGCGCTGTGTCGGCGGCGGCGACATTGGAGCAGCAGGCGATCGCATCCATGCGGGCCCATGAACTGCAAACCGCGGAAGCGACACTAGCCCAAGCACGCGCGGTGTTGGCGCAGCAGTTGGGCTTGTCATCGACGGTTCCGCTGGTGCTTCCCGATTCCCTGCCGACGTTTGCATTTCCTGGGTTGGATGCGCCCGCTCTGCAAGCACTGGCGGCGACACACCGTCCTGAGTTGCAGGCCGCCGCAGCGACGGTGGATCAGGCTCGCGCCGAACAGCGACTACAAACCGGCGGTCTTCGCGCAACGGAACCAGCGCTGGGACCCGCGGGTATCAGGGAGAGCGGTGGCCTGGCGCTCGAGGGCTTGAGCATCCAGATGGCGTTGCCAATCTTCGATACCGGCAGGGCGCGTCGTGATCTGGCGGCTGCACAGATCGCCCAAGCCGAATTCACGGAGGAGGCGCTGCGACGTCAGGTGCCTCTGGAGGTCGAGCGCGCGATGGCCACCTTGATGGCAGCACATATCGCGGTCGGGCACGCGGACCATCATCTCTACCAACAGCAACAACTGGAGCGACTTGCACAGCAAGCCTACGATCAAGGCATCTCCGATCGTCCCCGCTACCTGCGGGCGAGTCGCGCAAGACTGGATTCAGTCATGGAGCAGCTCGACGCGCAGCAGGCGCGGTGGGCAGCGCTGGTTGCCCTTGAACGCGCGACGGGGTCGGCTGCGTTGGCAATTACAGCTCCGCCGCCATAAAGCGTTTTGCTGTGCAACAGCCGACCCGTCTTCTTCAGCTTTACTAAACCTCATTACCAATCTGTCGATGAGTTTGTGCGCCCTGCCGATTTTCGCGAGTAGGCGAATTTTCGCGAGAAAAAAAGAAGGGGCCTTGCGGCCCCTTCCTCTTTTCATCGTGTTGACGCGATCACTCAATAACCCATGGCCACGTGACTCTGGTCCTGTGGCACCACGCTGACGGCGACGCGCATCGTCGTGCCGGGGTGATAGGCCGTGGTCGTGTGATAGGTCTGACCACCGTAGCGATAGGTCACGTTGTAACCGATCACACGCTGATCGTTGCCGTTGCTGTAGCCGTTGTCGCTGACCATGCGGCAACGCTGGACGGTACCGGCCTGGCCGTTGCCGTAACCGTTGTCGCCATAGACGTTGCCGCCATTGCCATAACCATTGTTGTTGCCGTAGCCATAGGCGGAATTGTTGCCGTAGCGGGCATCACCGTTCTGGCGATGATTGGCGACGGTGTTGCCGATCATCGCGCCGATCGCCGCACCGGCGACCGTCGCGGCCTTGCGTCCGTCACCATGACCCGCCTGGTTGCCCAGCGCACCACCGATGATCGCACCGAGCACGGCGCCGCCGGTGTTGATGCGGGAGTTGCCACCCTGGCCGTAGGCATTGCTGCGCACGTCGTAACCATTCGTGTTGTAACCACGCGAGCTGCGGTTGTTGTAACCGCCATTGTCGTACGGGCCGCCGGCGTTTGCGGCCGGCTCGTTCCAGCATTCCTGATGCTGCGAAGAATGGTCTTGTTCGATGATCGGGTCGACGCTGGTCACCTGCGCGACGTCGTAGCGCGGGCCATCATCGTTGTTGGCCGAAGTGTCGTAACCGTTGTTGCGGGAGTCGTAGCCGTTGTCACGATAATCGGCGAAGGCGGTGCCGGAGGCGGCGGCCAGGGCCAAGGCGAGCGTGCTGACAGCGAGGCGGTTCATGTGTTGGCTCCAAGCACCGGAGTGGTGCGGGCGAACAGTACGGACGCGGATGGCAACGCCGGCTTAATTCCCGACGCGCAAGACCAGATTGTTCAGAAAGGCGACAGCCCGCGACGCTACCGCCGCTGCCTCACGGCCGCATAGCGGACCAACATGACTGGCCCCGGGCAACAAAAGAAATTCCGCCGAAACCGCCTGCGCCACTACTGCCGATGCTGAAGCAGGAACCTCGTCGTCGCGCTCAGACGCAATCATCAACACAGGGCAACTCGGTGGCGCCACCGCGACCCCGGCAATGGCCTCCTCTATCACCGCACCAGATTCATCGCGCCAGTGCCGGAATGCGAACAGGCAGGCAGCTTCGTCGGCATCGGGCAGCGCGCGACGCGTGCCAGCCAACGAGGCATCGCGTCGCCAGGGAATCACCTCGGGGAATTTTTCGCGTACCGGCAATAGCGCCGACCACGGCGACGGCGGCAAGGGATTGACCAGCACCAGAGCGTCGGCGATGTCGGCATTGGCCAGCGCGAGCAAGCCGCCGAGGCTCGCACCGACCAGCACGCGCGGCGACGGCAGCGCCACCGCCGAACTACGCACCTGCGCGAGATAGTCGACGAGCCGCGTGTTCGCCAACCCGCTCGCAGCAGGCTGCAGATCCGGTGCCGACACCGCGAGGCCCGCAGCGCGGAAAACCCGCGACCAGACATTCCATTCCCAGCCGCCGCCACCGGCGCCATGGATCATCAATGCATTCATCGATGCTTGCGACCCGGCAACTTGCCAGCGGCAACAGGAAAAAAAGCAATCACACCAGCGTCGCGTTCATCGTCACCGGGATCGCGAGCGCCTTGGAGATCACGCAATTGGCTTTGGCGGTGTCGGCGATCGCGGCGAAACCGGCGGCGTCGATGCCGGGAACGGTAGCGCTTACGATCAGATGCACGCCGACCGCATGTGGGCCGGGACTGGTTTCCATCAGCACTTCCGCGCGCGTGTCGATGCGCGTGGCAGTGAAGCCGGCGTTCTGCAGGATGAAGCCCAGGGCCATCGAATAGCAGCCGGCGTGCGCGGCGGCGAGCAGCTCCTCGGGATTGGTGCCCTTCTCCTCGCCGAAGCGGGTGTTGAAGGAATAATTTTGCTCGGCGAACAATCCGCTTTGCGGCGTGCTCATCGCGCCTTTGCCGGATTTGAGGTCGCCCTGCCAATGTGCGGTCGCAAAACGCTTGAAGCCCATGACGTTCTCCTGCCCGAGGTGGGCGGCCATTATGCGACGAGTCGAAGATATGGGTACGCGATGGCGACGCAGCGAATTGCAGAGCCAGGACGCCCCGGCTTGACCGGACCGGGCAGCGGAGCGAGGCTAGACATCCCGGCGACCCCGGGAACACCGCCATGACCGCCCGCCGAGCGAACCGCTCGGTCGGTATCGCTCCCCAACGCGGACGACCATGACGGCCTCATCCACCCGAACAGGGAGAGGCTCGTTATGTCGTATTCAACGGAACAAATCAGGAATGTGGCCCTCGCAGGCCACTCCGGCGCCGGCAAAACAACGCTTTTCGAAGCCCTGCTGCATGCCGGCGGCGCAATTCAGACGGCAGGCAGTGTCGAACGCGGGACCACGGTCTCGGACTTCGACCCGATGGAAAAAACCCGCGTGCATTCGCTCAACACCGCGATCGCCTCGATCGATCACGCCGGCGTGCACATCAACCTGATCGACTCCCCCGGCTTTGCCGATTTCCGCGGCCCGACGCTATCGGCATTCTCGGCCGTGGAAACGGTCTGCGTCGTGGTCAACGCCAGTCTCGGCATCGAATACGGAACGCGCCGGATGATGGAAGTGGCGAAGGCGCGCAATCTGTGCCGCGTGCTGGTGGTCAACAAGATCGATGCCGACCCCGACAAACTGCTCGCGCTGATCGAACAATTACGCGCCGAATTCGGCAATGAATGCCTGCCAATGAACCTGCCCGCCGACGGCGGCAAAGCCGTGGTCGACTGCTTCTTCAATCCCGCCGGCGATTCCGATCTCGGCAAGGTCGCCGAACGTCACCAGAAGATCATCGACCAGGTGGTCGAGGTCAATGAAACCGTAATGGATCATTATCTCGAAGGCGGCGAGGCCGGCGTTTCCGGCAACGAACTGCACGACGCCTTCGAGCAATCATTGCGCGAAGGCCATCTGGTGCCGATCTGTTTCGTCTCCGCGCGCACTGGCGCCGGCGTCAAGGAATTGCTCGATCTCACCGAACGCCTGTTCCCGAATCCGCTGGAAGGAAATTCACCGCCGTTCGTCAAGGGCCAGGGCGCCGATGCGCAGGCGATCGTCGCCAGACCGGATGCGAAAGCGCATGTGATCGCCGACGTGTTCAAGATCGTCAACGATCCTTTCGTCGGCAAGCTCAGCGTTTTCCGCGTCTTCCAGGGCACGGTGCGCAAGGACACGCAGTTGTTCGTCGACGACGGCAAAAAGCCGTTCAAGGTCGGTCATCTGTTCAAGCTCAAGGGCAAGGACCACGTCGAGATCGACGCGGCCATCCCCGGCGACATCGCCGCTGTCGCCAAGATCGACGAGATCCATTTCGATGCGGTGTTGCACGATTCCCACGACGAGGACCAGATCCACCTCGAGCCACTGGAATTCCCCAAGCCGATGTTCGGCCTCGCCATCGAGGCGGCGACGCGCGGCCAGGAACAGAAGCTGTCGACAGCGTTGCACAAGCTCGCCGAGGAAGACCCCGGCTTCCACGTCGAGCACAATCCCGAACTCAACGAGACGGTGATCCGCGGTCTGGGCGAATTGCACCTGCGCGTGATGATCGAGCGCATGAAGGATCGCTACGGCGTGGAAGTGAAATCGCGACCGCCGCGCATTGCCTATCGCGAAACCATCGGCGCGCAGGCCGAGGGCCATCATCGGCACAAGAAGCAGACCGGTGGTGCGGGACAATTCGGCGAGGTTTTCCTGAAGATCGAGCCACTGGAGCGTGGCGCGGGATTCGAGTTCGTCGATGCGGTGAAAGGCGGAACGATTCCCGGGCAATACATGCCCGCCGTGGAAAAAGGCGTGCGCCAGGTCCTGCATGGCGGCGCGGTCGCGGGCTATCAGCTGCAGGACGTGCGCGTGATCGTCTACGACGGCAAATACCACACCGTCGATTCCAAGGAGGTCGCGTTCGTCGCCGCGGGCAAGAAGGCATTCCTCGACGCGATCACCAAGGCGCGGCCGCAGATCCTCGAACCCATCGTCGACCTCACCATCACTGCGCCCGAAAGCCACATGGGCGACATCACCGGCGGCCTCGCCTCCAAGCGCGCGCGCATCAATGGCACCGATTCCGTCCGCGATGGTGAAATCCTGATCCGCGCGCAGGTACCGTTGTCGGAACTCACCGACTATGCCGCCGAACTCAAGGGCGCCACCGCCGGACGCGGCCGCTACGATCTCGAGTTCAGTCACTACGAACCGGTGCCGGGCAACGTGCAGAAGCAACTGGTGGAAGCCTACAAGCCACGGCATGAGGAAGATTGACGCGGCGCATGCGGCGCGATGGCTTGCAATGGCCGGCGG
>Ga0074063_10139412_pt1 | contig 14600 bp, 12 predicted proteins | sample SoimicmetaTmtHMB_FD_76857 | JGI IMG/M metagenome (GOLD analysis project Ga0074063, IMG submission 76857) | Soil and rhizosphere microbial communities from Centre INRS-Institut Armand-Frappier, Laval, Canada - Soil microcosm metaTmtHMB... | ecosystem: Engineered > Artificial ecosystem > Soil... | reverse complement strand
ATCTGGCAGGCCAATCCGCAGGTCAAGAATCCGCACCGCATTTACCCGGGTGACGTGCTCAGCCTGGTCTACATCGACGGCCGCCCGACCTTGACGGGTCCGGAAATCCACTCCGGCGAGCCGATCGAAACGATTCCGCTGTCCGAGGTCGAGCCCTTCCTCAAGCAGCTGTCGGTCGTCAATGATGTCGAGAGCCTGCCTTACGTCATCGGCCTCGAAGAAGACCGGCTGCTGACCACTTCTGGCCAGCTCGTCTACGTCCGTAACCTGGCTGGTGCGCAGGTGGGCCAACAGGTCCAGATCGCCCGTCCGGTGAATGTCTTCGCGAACGGCGTGTCGCCACTCAACTATCGTGGCGTCCGCTTCCACTCGCACTGGGCTTACACCGACCCGGGCCTGACCAAGCAGGAAGCGCACGGCACCAAGCTGGGCTTCGAAATGATGGCCCAGGCGAATGGCCAGGTGACCCAGGTCAACGGCGACGTTGCCTCGGTGTTGTTGCAGGATGAGGGCCGCGAGGTCCGCGTCGGCGACCGCATCCTGCCGCTGGCTCCTCCTTATGATGCGCAGTTCTACCCGCAGGCGCCTGCCAGCATTCCGGCCGGTGCACACATCATGGCAGTGGCCGACGGCATCACCGCCGGACCGCAGGTCGTGGTTGCGCTGTCGGTGGGCGCCAACGATGGCATCAAGAACGGCACCACGTTCTCGATCTGGCATCCGGGCGCGCACATCGCCGACCGCGTGGCGCATCGCAACGTGCTGTCGGCCAAGGCCGACAAGGTCACCATGCCCGACGAGTTCAACAGCCACGTGATGGTGTTCCGCACCTTCGACAAGGTTAGCTACGGCCTGATCATGGATGGCATCCGGCCGGCGCATGTCGGGGATGTACTGAAGCATCCCGACGCGACCCAGTAAGTGTTTCCTACATCACGGCGCCCTCGGGCGCCGTGATGCTATCGGGCCCATGAAAGATGCCCGCTCACTATTGATCCTCCAGCGCGGCAGCGGCTCGGCCGCTGCCATCCGTCAGTTGCTCGAGCAATTCGGCGATGCCGACACAGCGCTCGATGCCGGCCCTGCCGCCTGGCGCGCCGCAGGCGTCACCCAGGATCGCTTCGCGCTACTCCGGACCCCGGACACCCAAAACCTCGACGCCGATCTGCGCTGGCTGGAAGACCCCTGCCATCACCTGATCGGCTGGCACAGCCCGGACTACCCCGCCTTGCTGCGCGGCATCGGCAATCCACCGGCGCTGCTGTTCGTCGCCGGCGATTCGGATCTGCTCTGGCATCCGCAGATCGCGATGGTCGGCAGTCGCCGACCGAGTCCCGGCGGACGCGACCATGCCAGGCAATTCGCGACAAGTTTTGCCAGCGGCGGCCTGGTTGTTACCAGCGGGCTCGCCGAAGGTATCGATGCCGCCGCCCATGACGGCGCGCTGATCGCCGGTCGCACCGTCGCGGTCATCGCCAGCGGCACGGACATCGTCTACCCAGCCAGCAATCGCGAACTGATGGCACGCATCCGCAGCGAAGGCACCATCGTCAGCGAACATCCCCCGGGTACCGCGCCGCTGCAGTCGCACTTCCCTTCGCGCAATCGCATCGTCGCCGGGCTCGCGCTGGGCACATTGGTGGTGGAGGCGGCGATCCGCTCGGGCGCCCTGATCACCGCACGCCTCGCTGCAGAAAGCGGCCGCGAAGTCTTCGCTCTCCCCGGCTCAATCGACAACCCGATGGCGCGCGGCTGTCATCGTTTGATCCGGCAAGGCGCCGCGCTGGTCGAAAGCCCCGGCGAGGTCATCGATGCCCTGGTGCCGATGGCCGGCCAGCTCGCCCATGCGCTGCGCGGCCGCTTGGCGCTCGATGCCAGCGTCAGCGCCAACGGTCTTCCGCGCGGCGGCTCCGGAGAGATCGAGCCTATCCAGCAAACCCTGTGGCAGGCGCTGGACCAGGATCCCGCGACGCCGGACCAGCTCGCCGAACGCACGGGATTGACGGTCGCAGCCCTGTCCGCCATGCTGCTGGCCATGGAGCTGGACGGGCACATCACCGCCAATCATGGCCGTTATGTCCGCCGCACCTAGCACAACACTCCCGGCGCGCCGACGATCGGCGCAGGCGATAGGGTGATGAAAGAAACCATACTCGACGTCCTTCTCTACCTCTTCGAACACTATTTCTACGACGATCCCGACGCCGTTCGCGATCGCGACTCTCTCCAGAACAGCCTGATCCAGGCCGGCTTCAGCCCCACGGAAATCAACAAGGCCTTCGACTGGCTCGATGCGCTCGCCAGCCAACGCCCGACCGTGGCCGATCCGCAGGTCGGCGGGCCGGTGCGGATTTTCGTCGAGGCCGAGCTGGACCGGCTCGACGTCGATTGCCGGGGCTTCCTGATGTTGCTCGAACAGCACGGTGTGCTCGACGCCGACCAGCGCGAGCTGGTGCTGGATCGCGCGATGGCGCTGGATCAGGAAGAGATCGACTTGGACGACCTGAAATGGGTGGTCCTGATGGTGCTGTTCAACCAGCCGGGCGCCGAAGCGGCCTTCGCCTGGATGGAAAACCAGATCTTCGGCGACGAGCCTGAACCGATTCACTGATCCGGCCCGATGCCGGCAGCAACCCGCCGTCACCGGCGGGTTTTTTATCTGCGAGGGGAGTGGCAAAACGCCATGAGCGCAAGTCTTTGGTATTACGTCGACAGCCAGCAACAGCGCGTGGGGCCGGTGCCCGCAGAAGAACTGCGCAGCGCCTACCGCGAAGGCCGCATCACCGGTGATTCGCTGGTCTGGCGCGACGGCATGGCGCAGTGGCAGCCGCTACGCCAGTTCGAGATCGAATTCGACCTCGAGGACGAACCGGCGATCCTGCAGGCACCGCCGCCAACCATCGTCACGCCGGTCGCCGTCAGTACCGACGCCTCACCCTATGCGCCACCGCAGGCGCCCGTTGCCATGGCGACGTATTTCAACGCCAACGCCACCGACATCGTCTACGCCGGCTTCTGGCGGCGTTTCGCCGCCTGGTTCGTCGACGCGACGCTGGTGACGATCGTCTACTACGCGATTTTCTTCGCCATCATGATGATCGCTGGCGTCGGTCTCCGCGGCTTCGAGCCTGGCGCCGATCCGGCCGCCATGCAGCCGATGATGATGGTGGTGATCCTCATGGGCTATGTGGTCTATCCGATCATCAGCAGCCTGTATTTCGTCTTCCAGGAATCCTCCGAAGCGCAGGCGACCCTGGGCAAGCGCCTGCTCGGCATCAAGGTCACCGACCTCGATGGTCAGCGCCTCAGCCGTGGCCGCGCCCTCGGCCGCTGGGCCAGCCACATAGTCAGCCTGCTGACGATGTACATCGGCTACATCGTCGCGGCGTTCACCGAGCGCAAGCAGGGCCTGCACGACATGGTCGCCAGCACCCTGGTCGTCGACGAATGGGCCTTCACCGATCAGCCCGACAAACAAAAGCGCGAACTCGGCGGCTGCCTGATCACCTTCATCGTGGTGATCGCGATCCTGCCAGTGGTCCTGATCGGTGTCTTCGTGGCGGTGCTGATCCCGCTGATGCAGGGCCTCGGCGGCATCCACTAACCCCCTCCGACAGCCGCCCGGCTTGACAGGCCCGGGCATTCAGGGGACTTAATAAAATAAGCAGGGCCCGCGGATACGCGGGCTTTGCCTTCTGTGCCGGCCGTTTTGGCCGACCCTTCACCGCGGTTGCGGAGCATCGGACCCCCATGGCAAAGAACCTCCTCATCGTCGAATCGCCCGCCAAGGCCAAGACGATCAACAAGTACCTCGGCAAGGACTTCACCGTCCTGGCCTCGTACGGCCATGTCCGCGACCTGATCCCCAAGGAAGGCGCGGTCGACCCCGACAACGACTTCAAGATGCGCTACGAGTTGATCGAAAAGAACGAGAAGCACGTCGAGGCGCTGTCCAAGGCCGCCAAGATCGCCGACACCATCTATCTGGCGACTGACCCGGATCGCGAAGGCGAGGCGATTTCCTGGCATATCGCCGAAATCCTCAAGGAGCGCGGCCTGCTCAAGGACAAGGCCCTGCACCGGGTCGTGTTCACCGAAATCACGCCGCGCGCGATCCGCGAGGCCGTCGACCATCCGCGCAAGATCGCCGGCCCGCTGGTCGATGCACAGCAGGCGCGACGCGCGCTCGACTACCTGGTCGGCTTCAACCTGTCACCGGTGCTGTGGAAAAAAGTGCAGCGCGGGCTGTCCGCGGGGCGCGTGCAATCACCGGCGCTGCGCATGATCTGCGAGCGCGAGGAAGAAATCGAAGCCTTCGTGCCGCGCGAATACTGGTCGATGGAAGCGGAGCTCAGCCATCCGCAGCAGGCCTTCACTGCGCGCTTGGTGAAACTCGACGGGCACAAGTTCGAACAGTTCACCGTCACCGATGGCAAGACCGCGGAAGCGGCGCGCGCGCGAGTGATCCAGGCCGCCGGCGATGCCCTGCACGTCACCGACGTCACCAGCAAGGAACGCAAGCGTCGGCCCTCGCCGCCGTTCATCACGTCCACGCTGCAGCAGGAAGCCGCGCGCAAACTTGGTTTCACCACCAGCCGCACCATGCGCGTGGCGCAGAAACTCTATGAAGGTTTTGCCCTCGGCGAAGAAGGCACGGTCGGCCTGATCAGCTACATGCGTACCGACTCCACGCATATTTCCGAAGAGGCGCTGGCGGAATTGCGCGATGTGATCGCCCGCGATTTCGGCACGCAGGCGGTGCCGGACAAACCCAACGTCTACAAGACCAAATCCAAGAATGCCCAGGAAGCGCACGAGGCGATCCGTCCGACGTCCGCCCTGCGCACACCAGCCAGCGTCGCCAAATATCTCGGCGACGACGAACGCCGTTTGTACGAACTCGTGTGGAAACGCGCGGTCGCCTCGCAGATGATCCCCGCGACGATGAACACCGTCTCGGTCGAACTCGCCGCCGGCAACCAGCATTCGTTCCGCGCCAGCGGCACCACCGTGATCGATCCCGGCTTCCTCGCCGTCTACGAGGAAGGCAAGGACAGCAAGACCAGCGAAGACGAAGACGAAGGCCGCAAGCTGCCGCCGATGAAACTCGGCCAGAACGTGCCGCTCACCAGCATCCACACCGACCAGCATTTCACCGAGCCGCCACCGCGCTTCTCGGAAGCCTCGCTGGTGAAGACGCTCGAGGAATACGGCATCGGTCGCCCGTCGACCTACGCCAGCATCATCCAGGTGCTGCTGTACCGCGAATACGTGATGCTCGACGCCAAGCGTTTCCGGCCCACCGACGTCGGCCGCGCGGTGAGCAAGTTTCTCACCGGCCACTTCATGCAATACGTCGACTACGACTTCACTGCCAAGCTCGAGGACGAGCTCGATGAAGTCTCGCGCGGCGAAAAAGACTGGATTCCGCTGCTGGAAAAATTCTGGAAGCCGTTCAAGAAAACCATCGACGAAAAAACCGAATCGGTCGACCGCGGCGAAGCCACCGGCGCGCGCCTGCTCGGCGTCGATCCGAAATCCGGCAAACCGGTGAACGTGCGCCTCGGCCGCTACGGACCATTCGCGCAGATCGGTACCGCCGAAGACGAGGAGAAGCCGACTTTCGCGTCGTTGCGCGCCGGCCAGAGCATGCACACGATCTCGCTGGAGGAAGCGCTGAAGCTGTTCGGCCTGCCGCGCAAACTCGGCCTGCATGAAGGCAAGGAAGTCAGCGTCGCGGTCGGACGCTTTGGCCCGTTCGCCAAGCTAGGCGACACCTATGCTTCGCTGGGCAAGGAGCAGGATCCGTACACGATCACTTTCGACGAAGCCGTCGAACTGATCCGCGCGCGCGCCGAGCTCGTCGCCAACCGCACGATCAAGGTGTTCGAAGGCACCAACATCCAGGTGCTCAACGGCCGCTTCGGCCCGTACATCACCGATGGCGAGAAGAACGGCAAGATCCCCAAGGACCGCGACCCCGCCTCGCTGACCCAGGCCGAATGCGAAGCCCTGCTGCTCGAAGGCAAGCCGGTGCGCAAGGGCGGCCGTTTCGGCAAGAAAGCCACGGCGAAAAAAGCTCCGGCGAAGAAAGCTGCCGCCAAGAAAGCGACACATGCGGAAGGCGCAGCGAAGAAAGCACCGGTGAAGAAAGCTGCCAAGAAAGCCGCGAAGAAGGCGACGAAAAAAACGGCGAAGAAAGCCGTGACCAAGAAAGCAGCAAAAAAGGCGCCCGCCAAGAAAGCGACGAAATAATGCCGCCGTAGGAGCGATGGCAATCGCGACATCGCGACATCGCGACATCGCGCTACGTAGCGTGGAGTCGCGATTGCCATCGTTCCTACGAGGCGAAGATGAACAATCCCGCTGGCGAGGCCGCGCCCGCAGTCGCACAATGCCGACATGATCCGATATCCGCTCCTTGGCCTGGCGACAATCCTGCTGCTGATCGCGGCTGGCGCACGCGGCGGCGACGTACCGGCGGCGCTGGCGAGCAGCGAGGTCACGGTGTATCGCTGCGTCGACATCAAGGGCCGGGTGAGCCTGCAGGGCGACCCTTGTCCGAAGGGGTCGCAGCAGGTCACACGACAGATGCAGCGCCCGATCGATCCGCCGCCGCGCCCAGCAGCGAACAAGAAGACGGCGGCAGCCAAACCGGCGCCAGCGCCGATGCTGGAACCGGAGCCGCCGCCACAGCAATTTTTCCCGCCGCCGCCGATGTTCCGTTGCACCAGCTACGACGGCATCGTGCGCGACAGCGAGGTCTACGATCCGAATCCGCGCTGCGAGCCGCTGGCCCTGTACTACCCCGAGCCACAATCACTCACGCCCGCGCAGGCCGGCTCCTGTCGCTGGGTGCAGGACAGCTGCGTGCGCCTGTCCGACGACGCCGCCTGCGATCTGCTGAAGAAGAAAAAGCGCGAAGCCGCGTCCGCCGCGATGCATGCCTTCAGCGATACCGCCGCCTATCGCAAGTCCGAACTCGAGCGCTTGACCCAGATCATCGACGAAAGCTGTCCGTGACTGTGCACGCTCCCGCAAATCCGCGAAAAATCAAAACCCGTAGCGCAGGAAGCCGCCGTCCACCGCGATGCATTCGCCGGTGACATAGCTCGCCGCCGGCAGGCACAGAAACGCCACCGCCGCCGCCACTTCCTCGGGTTCGCCGACGCGACCCATCGGCGTGCGCTCGATCACTTCCTCGTAATACTCCGGCTGCGCCAACGCGTCGGACGTGCGCCGCGTGCGGATATACCAAGGCGCGACCGCATTCACGCGCACACCATCCTCGGCCCATTCGCAGGCAAGATTTTTCGTGAGCTGATGCAGTGCGGCCTTGGTCATGCCGTAAGGTGCGCCGGTGCGCACGTGGGTCAGGCCGGACACGCTGCCAACATTGACGATGCTCGACATCGCGTGCCGCGTGAGCAGCGGATAGGCGAAGCGCGACAGCTCAAACGCGGCAAAAACATTGGTCTCGAACAGCGCGCGCCATTCGCCCTCGCTGTAATCCATCGTCGCCTTGCGCTGATTGCTGCCGGCATTGTTGACCAGGATGTTGAGACCTATACCGAGGTCCTCGACCCAGTCGAAAATCTCGCGGCGCTGTTCCTCGTCGGCGACGTCGGCGGCGAAATGCCGGACTTCCCGCGAAGGAAATTCGTCGGCCAGCTCACCCGCCGTCGCGGCCAGTTGCGCCTCGTCGCGCGCGACGATCAGCAGGTCCGCGCCCAGCCCGAGCAATTCCGCGGAGATTGCGCGGCCAATGCCAGCACTGGCGCCGGTCACCAGCGCCACCTGTCCCTCAAGCCGCCAGCGGTTCGTGCTCATCGCCACCTCGTGATGTCTGTCTGCGCGATCGGTGCACGCGGCCCCGGAAAACTTCGTCGTCGCGGGCGTAGGATAGCCCGCAGCACCCACCCGAGGAATCCGATCATGCGCCTGATCATCCTGGTCCCGTTGCTCGCCCTCGCCGCCTGCAGCGCGACGCCGACACCCGCGCCCAGCGCCGATGCCGCGCCCAAGCCTGCCGAGAACACGCAGCTGCGCGACAGCATCCAGAAGCCGATCGACAAGGCCAAGAGCGCCGACGACATCCAGAAGAAAGCCGACGAGGAGCAGCGCAAGGCGATGGAGGCGGCGGGCGCCTGATTTCCCGGCGCTAGCGAGCCCGGATCGCGCAAGAAAAAACGCCAGGCTTTCGCCCGGCGTTTTTCTTTTCTATCGCGTGGTCATCGCGGACGTGTCCGCTCCCACAAGAAATTACAGGCTGCAGAAGCAGTGGGCGACGGCGCGGATCGGGCTGCCGCCCTTGCGATCGAGCCAGCTCAATTCGCTCTGCACGCGCTCGGTGGTTTCGCGGCCGAGCAGCGCCGGCACCGGGCCGAAGGTGCGCAGCAGGCCGGCGTAACGCGCATTGCGGCTCATGTCGAGAAAAATCTGGTCGATCGCCGACACCTGCGGCTCGACGTAATGCACCTCGTAGCTGTCGGGCGCGAGCTTGGCCAGTTTCGCCGCCGCGAGCTGTGCTTCGCGGACGCCGCCGAACTCGTCGACCAGGCCGCGTTCCTTGGCCTGCGCACCGCTCCAGACGCGACCGCGGGCGATCGTGTCGATCTTCTCGGGCACGCTGCCGCGCGCCTGCGCGACCTTGCCGATGAACTGCTGGTAGCCGTGATCGATCACCGACTGGATCAGGCCGCCGGCCGCGGGATCGAGCGGACGCGTTACGTCGAAGGCGCCGGCCAGCGGCGTCGTGCCGATGCCGTCGCTGTGCACGCCGATTTTCTCCAGCGCGCGCGGGGCGCTCATCCACAGGCCGAAGATGCCGATCGAGCCGGTGATCGTCGACGGGTCGGCGTAGATGCGATCGGCGTTCATCGAAATCCAGTAACCACCGGACGCTGCGACGTTGCCCATCGACACCACCACCGGCTTGCCGGCTTCCTTGGTGAGGGCGATTTCGCGGCGGATCTGCTCGGATGGGAACACGCTGCCGCCCGGCGAATTCACTCGCAGCACCAGCGCCTTGACGTTGTCGTCCTCGCGCGCCTCGCGGATCAGCTCGGAGGTGGAGTCGCCACCAACCGTGCCCGGGCTCTGCTTGCCGTCGGTGATTTCGCCCTCGGCGACGACCACCGCGACCTGCGCCTTGCCGCTGAACAGCGACGAGGCCGTGAGCTGCTGCGCGAGATACGCGTCGAGACCGATCTGGCGGAAGCTGTCGGATTCGTCGTCGTAGGCGCCGCGCTCGGCGAGCATGGTTTCCACTTCGTGCGGCGTCTTCAGCGCGTCGACCAGCTTGGCGTCGAGCGCAAGCTTGGCCAGATCGCCCTGCACGGCTTCGACGCGCGTCGGCATCGCCATGACCAGCGCGGTGAGATCCTCGACCTTGAGCTTGCGCGCACTGGCGATGTCGCCCAGATAGCGATTCCACAGATCGTTCATCCAAAACAAGTCCGCTTCGCGCGAGGCCGGCGAGGCGGCGTCGAGGATGTAGGGCTCAGCGGCAGATTTGTATTCGCCGACGCGGAACAGATGCACGTCCACGCCGAGCTTGTCCTGCAGCGCTTCGCGGTAATACAGGCGATAGCGACCCAGGCCTTCGAGCAGCACGGCGCCATCGGGGTCGAGGTAGACCTCGTTGGCCTGCGCGGCGAGGTAGTACTGCTTCTGCTCCATGCCGGCGCCGTAAGCGACGATCTGCTTGCCGCCCGCGCGGAAATCGCGCAGCGCCGCGCCGAGTTCGTGCAACGCCGCGAAGCCGGCGACGTTGAACCCGTCGGTCAGCAACACGATGCGATCGATCTTCGGATCTTTCTTGGCGGCAGCGATCGCGCTGAGCAGATCGCGCAGCTGGAACTCGCGATCGGTGTTGCCGGTCGCCTGGGCGAAAGCGCGCTGGATCGGAGCGCTGGTGTATTGCTCGACGAGGTTGCCCTTGAGGTCGAGCACGAGCGCGGTTTTTTCCTGCAAGCTGCCGGCGCCCTTGACGCCGTTGCTGGCCGAAACGCCCAGCGTGAGCGCCAGGAAGAAAAACACCAGCACGAACAACAGGCCGATGAAGAAAACCAGGTGGTTGGTGAAGCGGATGAAACGCCAGACACCGACCAGGAAATTCCAGAGCGGATTGGAACGGGACTCGGCCATCTAAACACTCCTCAAATCACAGTCCACAGGATACCCGGCCAGGTCCGCCGGGGCATGCGCCTTTGGTCACCCTGACGATGTGCCGCCGGGCTCAGCCGCGCCGTGCAATCCGCCAGAAGCGCAGACCAAGCAGCCCGGCCGCTGCACTCAGGCCAACGATCAGGCCTAGCCACAGACCCGGCGCGCGACCACCCTGGTGCAGGCCGAACCAGGCGCCCAGGCTCAGGCCGATCCCCCAGTAGGCGAGGATGGTGATGATCATCGGCACGCGCGTGTCCTTGAGGCCGCGCAGCGCGCCGGCGGACAAGGCCTGGATGCCATCCGGATACTGGAACACCGCGGCATAGAACATCAGCGTCACCGCGAGCGTCGCCACGCGCGGATCGTCGGTATAGAAACCGGTGATCCAGCGGCCGGCAAAGATCAGCAGCAAAGCCGCCGCCGTCTGCGTCACCAGCACCAGTGCGTAGCCCGCACCCGCCGCCCAGCGCACCGCCGCGCGATCATCGGCGCCGGCGGCATGGCCGACGCGCACCGTCGTCGCCATCGCCAGGCCCAACGGCAACATGAAGCACATGCTCGCCACGTTCAGCGCGATCTGATGCGCGGCAACGTCGATCGCACCGAGGCGACCGATCAACAGCGCGGTCATGACGAACAGGCTGCCCTCCATGAACACCGACACGCCCATCGGCAGGCCGAGCGCGAGCAGGTCGCGGATCGCCGGCCAGCGCGGGCGATCGAAGCGCGCGAACAATGCGAGCTCGGCAAAACGCGGCGACAGGCGCAGATAGAGGAAAAACCCCGCTGCCTGCAGCCACAGCACCAGCGCAGTCGCATAACCCAGGCCGGCTGCGCCTAGCTCCGGCACGGGTCCGAAGCCGAACATCAGCGCGTAGCCCAGCGGAATCAGCAACAGCAATCCGCCGATGCCGAACAACATCGTCGGCAGCGTCCAGGCGATGCCTTCGCTGAGATAGCGAAAACAGAAATACAACGCCAGCGCCGGCGCACCGATCGCAATCGCGTGCAGAAAGTCTGCGGCTTGTGGCCGCACTTCCGCAGCGATGCCGAAAGCATCGAGCAGCAGCGGCGATACATAGACCAGCGCGCCGAGCACGACCCCCATCGCCAGCGCCAGCCACACGGCCTGTCGCCACAACGGTCCGATTTCGTGCCGGCGGCCGCCGCCATTGAGCTGCGACACCAGCGGCGGCACCGCCATCAGCACGCCGATGCACAGCAGCAGCGCGATCGTCCACAGAGCACTGCCGACCGCGACTGCCGCCAGCGTCACCGAACCATGACGCCCCGCCAGCAACGAATCGACCAGACTCATCGCCATCGCCGCCAACTGCCCCGCGGCCAGCGGCAGCGCGAGGAAAAAGCTCACGCGCATCTCGCGCAGGCCGCGCGCGAAGAAGGTTTCGGTATGACTCATGGCTGGGGGCGTTCGAAGATTCTGTCGCTATAGTACCGGCACTCGCCCCGGAGCTCTGCCATGCCCGATATCACGACCGCAGCAGCAAGTGCAGCGCCGCCACGCGTCTGCGAAAACTGCGGGCAGCCGCTGCTCGGCGAACACTGCTATTCCTGCGGGCAGCCGACCAAGGGCCTGGTGCGCGAGTTCAGCACGATTCTTGGCGACTTCTTCGACACGCTGCTCAACATCGACGCGCGCATCATCCGCACGATCGGCCCGCTGTTCGCCCGCCCCGGCTATCTGAGCCTGCAGTATTTCGAAGGCCATCGCGTGCGTTTCGTCAGCCCGGTGCGACTGTTTGTTTTCCTGAGTGTGGCCGCGTTCGTGCTCGCGCAATGGAGCGTGCACGTACGAAGCGACGGCCAGCCCGGCGTGCATATCGGCACCGGAAACAACGGCAGCACCGGCGGCATCGAGCACGCGACCACCGTCGTCGAGGTCGAACATCTGCGTGACGAGGCCCGCGCTGCCGTCGCCCAGGCCGAGAAGAAAAACATCGATGTTCCGGCGGCGCAGATCGGACTCGACATCGCGAAAACACAGATCGACAAGGCCGCGGACCGGCGCATCGAGCAGATCAAGAGTGGCAAACCGCTGTCCGACGACAACTCGGCGGACATCACCTTCAACGACAAGCCCTGGGATGCCAAGAGCAATCCGCTGGTGATCTCCTGGCTGCCCGATGTCGGCAACGCCAAACTCAACGAACTGATCGCCCGCGCGGCGGAAAACCTCAAGCGCGGCAGCAAGGATCCGCAGTTGCTCTGGAAGGCATTCATGAGCGCGGCGCCGCAGACGCTGTTCGTGCTACTGCCCTTGTTTGCGCTGCTGCTCAAGTTGTTTTACGTGTTCAAGCGCCGGCTCTACATGGAGCATCTGATCGTCGCGTTGCACAGCCATGCCTTCCTGTGCCTGACGCTGGGCTTTCTGAGTGTGCTATCGATCGTTGGCGGCTGGCTGACGCCGCATTCGGCTTTTGCCGGCAGCGTGATCGCTTTTCTCGAGGTCGGTCTGCTGATCTGGATGCCGGTATATCTGCTGATCATGCAAAAGCGCGTGTATCGGCAAGGTTGGTCGATGACCTTGCTGAAATTTTTTGTGCTCGGCATGGCCTACTGGATCATGCTTTGCATCGGCGCCCTCGCCGCGCTGCTGATCAGTCTGGTGCTGATGTGATCGTCTACGAGGTCAACCTGTTCGTGCGCCGCGGGATCGAGGCCGAGTTCCGCGCCTGGCTCGATCAGCATGTGCGCGAAATGCTCGCTCTGCCCGGCTTCACCGGCGCCGAGGTGATGGAACGCGACGATCCGGCGGCGACAGAAGGCGAAGTCGTGCTTTGCTCGCAGTACCGCCTGCGCGATGCGGCGGCGCTGGACGACTATTTTCGCCAGCACGCCACGGCGATGCGTGCCGATGGCCTGGCGCGCTTCGGCGAGAATTTCCGCGCCGAACGGCGCGTACTGCGCACGCTGGCGAACTACTGATCCGCTACAGGCGCGATCTGCGCTGCGCGATTACTGCGCCAGGCGTTGCCGGATCAGGGCCGTGCGCGCAGCGGCGGGCGTTGCCAGCAGGTCGCGGCGCAGGCGTTCGCGCTGGGCGTTGTCCAGGCGCGCGGCCAGCGTTGCGAGATCGATGCGCGCCTGCGGTTCGAGCTCGCGTAGCAAGCTCGCCAGGCCCGGACGATCGGGCTCGGGCACGAACGCGAACAACGACACCAGCGGCGCCGTCTGCGCGCCCAGCGTCGGACCCAGCGACCAGGCGCGCTGGCTGTCGAAAGATTGCTTGGCAAAGCTGTCGCGCAGCAGTTGCTGCTGGTCGGCCGGCAGCGCAGCGAATTCCGCCGCCAACCGACGCACTTGCACACGTTCGCTCTCGTCCAGGCGCAGCCACGCTGCGAAGGGCGCACGCCGGCGCGCACGCTCCGTGGGTGGCAACGCATCCCAGGCCTGCATGCGCGCACGCAAGACCGCGCGCGCTGACGGCGGACGCGCCAGCCAGTCACGGGCGTTGTCGTGCAATTTTCCGCGCGTGTCGGCATCGAGTTGCGACCAATGCTCCTGCGCGGACGCCAGCAACACCTGCTCATCCGCGGGCAGGTCGCGGAAATCGTCGCCAACCAGGACGAACCCGCTGAGCAGCAGACAAGCCGGCAACCACAGCCAGCGCTTCATGGCGCGTTCTCCACATCGCCATCGGCAGCGACCGGACTCGCGTCTGCGGCGGGCTCCGGCAGATTCGTCGTCGCCGGCGTTGCCAGCACACCCGGACTGCCGGCGCCGATCCAGCTGAGCAGGGCAAGATCGCGGATTGCCGCTTCGTCCTGCGCAGCGGCGAGCAGCGGGTAATCGGGATGGATCACCACAGCCGGATCGTCCAGCACCGGTGCCACTCCTGCGGCCACCGGCGGCAGCGCACCGCTTTGCGCGGAAGGCCGATGCGGCCAGACGAAGGTCGCGATGAACGCCAGCACCAGCGAGGCCAGCGCGCCCCAGTGCCATGCCCGCAGTCGCAGACGTGGCGCGCCTTCTGCTGGCAGTGGCGATGTGGGTGATGACGTCACGCCCTGCATCGCTCGATCGCGCAGATCCGCCAGTCGCTCGCATTGTTCGGCAGACAGCTGCCGCACGCGCTGCTGCAGATCGTCGCGCAGGCGGCGCAACGCCTCGGGATCGGGATGCGCCTGACTCCAGCTCGTCACTGCACGCGTCAACGCGAAGCGGTAGGCGGGCTCGCCGACGCCCAAGACGTCGGCGGCATGCGCGAAGTCCAAGCCGCCGACCAGACGCAGCAGCAATGCTGCGCGCGGTCCTGGCGTCAGTGCCGACAACTCGCTCGTCGTCTCCGTGGCTTCGAGAAGCGCCGGCTGCTGCGACAGCCGTGTCCAGAACAGCATCGGCCAACGCGGCAGCGCAGCACGATCCGCGTCGACGACGAATTCCCGCAAGGCCGCGGCCACTGCGCGCGT
>Ga0074063_10131193_pt1 | contig 14639 bp, 14 predicted proteins | sample SoimicmetaTmtHMB_FD_76857 | JGI IMG/M metagenome (GOLD analysis project Ga0074063, IMG submission 76857) | Soil and rhizosphere microbial communities from Centre INRS-Institut Armand-Frappier, Laval, Canada - Soil microcosm metaTmtHMB... | ecosystem: Engineered > Artificial ecosystem > Soil... | reverse complement strand
CGCTTGCCCTGGTCGCGGTCGCCGCCAGCACCGAACACGGTGATCAGCCGACCCTCGACGTGCGGGCGGAGCGCAGCGATCGCGGCTTCGAGCGCGTCCGGGGTGTGGGCATAGTCGATGTAGACCGGAACGCCGCCGCGGCTGATCACCGCTCGCTCGAGCCGGCCGCGAACCGGCGCGACGCGCTGCATTGCCGAGAAGGTCGCGTCCCACTTGCCGCCTGTCGCCAACACCAGCCCCGCTGCGGTCAGAACGTTGGCCGCCTGGTAAGCGCCGATCAGCGGCAGCGGGAGCCTGTGCTGCTTGCCGCCATGCTCGAGCACCAGTTTCTGACCAAGGGCGGTCGGGCTCTGCTCGACGAGTCGGATCGTCTCGCCATTACGGCCGACGGTCATCACCTCGAGGCCGCGTTGTCTGCAGCGCTCGGCGACCTCTCCGGACTTGGGATCGTCGGTCCAGACGACGGCGGGTTTGCCCGGCTCGAGCAGGCGGTCGAACAGCCGCATCTTCGCTTCGAAATAGGCGTCCATCGTCTCGTGATAATCGAGGTGGTCGCGGCTGAAATTGGTGAAGGCCGCGGCGGCCAGCGGAACGCCTTCCGCGCGATGCTGGTCGAGGCCGTGGCTGGACGCTTCGTATGCGACATGGCTGATTCCCATGCGCTTGAGGCCCGCCATATTGTTGAGGAAGGTGACGATATCCGGCGTCGTGAGGCCAGTCTTCACCTGCTCGTCGGACGTCGTGACACCGAGCGTGCCGATCGACGCCGACCGGTGGCCCGACATCCGCCAGATCTGGCGGGTCATCTCGACCGTCGAGGTCTTGCCGTTGGTGCCAGTCACCGCGACCACCGTTTCGGGAAACGGCGCGTAGAATTTGGCGGCGAGCGCGGCGAAGAGTCGGCGCGGCTCGGGATCCGCAAGGAGCGGGACTGACGAAGCTGGCGCATCCGGCGTCGCGACGACTGCGACTGCGCCGCGCTCGACCGCCTGGCCGATGAAGTCCTCGCCGTTGAAGACCGCCCCCTTGAACGCGCCGAACACGCTACCCTTGGCAACCTTGCGATGATCGAGGGCGAAGCCGGTCACTTTAGAATCGGAGTCGACATCGGCGAGGTCGCGCAATTTCAACCCGGTCAGTCCTTCTTCGCGTCCGCTTTGGCATCCTGCACGAAGGGCATGACCTGGGACATTTCCGGCTCACGATTCATGTCAGGGGCGATGCCGAGCATCGGCGCGATGCGGCTGATCGTCCCGCTGACGACCGGCGCGACGTTCCACCCAGCGGTCGTGAAGCCGTAGGTTTCCTTCGTCGCTTTCGGTTCGTCGAGCATCGCAACGATGACATAGCGCGGGTCGTCCATCGGGAACACACCTGCGAAGCTCGTGATGTTGATCGTCTGGCTATAATGGCCATTGAATAGCTTCTGCGCGGTTCCCGTCTTGCCACCCACGCGATAGCCGGGCGCATCGGCCTTCTTGCCAGTACCCTTCATCACCACCAGTCGAAGCAGCGCGCGCATGCGATAGCTGGTTTCTTCTGTGAAGACCCTCTTGCCCTGCGGCAGCGGGTGGCCGGGCCCAATCTTGAGCAAGGTGGGCGGGTGGTAGACGCCGCCGTTGAATAGAGTGGCATAGCCCATCGCCAGCTGCAGCGGCGCGACGGCGATGCCCTGGCCGAACCCGACCGTCATCGTCTCGAACGGGCCCCATCGAGAGCCGGGCGTCAGCGCGCGTCCGCGCTCCTTCAGCTCGATCGGGACGGGTCCGGTGAAACCCATCTTCTGAAGCCAGGCTTTCTGGCGCGCAGTCCCAAGCTGGTCCGCGATCTGAGCAGTGCCAATGTTGGAGCTTTCCTCCATGATCTCGGCGACCGTGCAGATGCGACCAAACGGGTGGGTGTCGTGGACGATGTGTCCGTAAACGTGCAGCTGCTGAGGGCAGTTATACTGCTGCCCCCACGATTTGATCACGCCGCTATCCACCGCCATCGCTACCGTGAAGGGCTTGAAGGTCGAGCCGAGTTCATAAACGCCCTGCGTGGCGCGATTGAACCGCGTCTCGGGCGGCGCTGCGCCTGCAGCGTTCGGGTTCAGGGTTGGAAACGAGGTCATCGCCAAGACCTCGCCCGTGTGGACGTCCATCACCAGGCCCGCGGCGCCGATGGCCGAAAAGTGAACCATCGCAGCGTTGAGCTCATGCTCCAGCGCCTGCTGCACGCGGCTGTCGATTGAAAGTACCAGCGGCCGGCCGCGGGTAGCGGGATCGGACAGGTAGGAATCGAACGCCCGCTCCATGCCGGCAACGCCGTGGCCATCGATGTCGGTGAAACCGATGACGTGAGCCGCGAGGCTGGTCTGCGGATAAAGGCGGTCAGGCTCACGCTGGATGGCAAGGCCGGGCTCGCCGATCGCATTGACCGCTTCGACTAGTGCGGGCGAGGCGCGGCGGCGCAGGTAGAAGAAGCTCTTGTCGGACTTCAGCAGCCCGAAATACTGTTCCTCGCTATATTCCGGCATCAGTTCGGCGAGGCGACGGGCGAGCGCGAGCTTGTCGCCGATCACCTTGTTGGGGTGGATCGCGATCGTCCAGGCGTCGATCGTGCGCGCCAGCGGATCGCCGTTGCGGTCAACGATGTCCCCGCGCTCGGGAACGTAGGACGTCAGCTCTTCCTTGCGCCCGGCATGATCACCAAACGCCGCGAGGTAGAGGAGGCGAAGCGCGATGATGGCAACAATGCCGGCATAGACCAGCATGCCGAACATCAGGCGCTGGTGCATGACGGCAAGCAGCTGACGACGCTGCCCGACCAGTCGGAGCCGCTCGGGCCGGGGCGCGACGAGAGCGGGCGACGGTGCGTTCATCTCTCGGCAGTCAGACCCTTGGAACGTTTCGCCGGGAGCGGCGCTAGCGGATCGACTTTCGCAATCCGCACGCCCCTTGTCACCGCCTGCGCCGTAGCGACCGGCGGCTTATCCACGGATTTCTTGGCCGCCGCCTGAGCTGATTTGGCTGGCGGCTTCTTGAGTTGGGCGGCCGCGAGGTCCGGCTTCGCCACGGACGGATTTTTCGCCGGCTTAGCCGATGTTGCCGGTCCGTCCGTGGATCTGGCGGCCGTCAGGGGCAAATTGACGACCGGCCGCGCCGGAACCTCGCGCGTTTCAGTTTTCAGGCTGGCCTCATGAAGCAAGGCGCTGGGCGTGACCGCTGCGGCGGCGACGCCGGAATCGTCGGTCGCCGGCTGGCCGACGACAGGCTGCCGCTCCGGCGCAGGCGCGGAAGCCAGCACCACCGGCGCATCGAAGTCGACCTTGTGCTCGGGCCGGGCGAGACGCGCGAGCTCAAAGCCACCCTTCAGGAACTGGTCGGCCGACGGGGCGCCAAGGGCGAAGGCGCCGGCGTTCCAGCGCTCGAGCTGCGAAAGACGGCCCCGCGTGCCGATCTCGGTCTGAAGCACGCGCATGTCGCGCTGGGCGAGCACGATCCGGGTCTCGACCGCTTCCAGCTGGGCGCGCTCCGATGCGACGCGGAGCGAGACCATGTAGCAGCCAAGCGCCGCGCCGGCGCAACTGGCGACCATGAAGACGGAGCGGAAGCTGCGGCTACTCATTGCAGGCGTTCCTTGCGTGAAGGGGCTGAGGTTCGGACGGCGGAGCGGAGGCGCGCCGAACGGGAGCGCGGATTGGCGGCCAGCTCGTGCTCGGACGGGCCGACCGGCTTGGCGACCCGCTCGAACGTCGGCTCGTTCGGGTCGACGATCGCGGGACGATGTCGCGAACCGGCGGGCGTGCTGCCGCTGCGCTCACGGAAAAAGCGCTTCACGATGCGGTCTTCGAGGCTGTGAAAGGTGACCACCGCAAGGCGGCCGCCGGGCTTCAGCGCCCGCTCCGCGGCCTCCAGCCCCTGCTCCAGCTCATCGAGCTCGGCGTTCAGGTGGATACGAATGGCCTGGAAAGTGCGGGTCGCGGGATCAGCCTTTTGCCCCTGGCGGAAGCCAGCGGCACGGCGCACGATGGCGGCCAGCTCAGCGGTGCGTTCGACGGGACGTGCGGCAACGATGGCGCGGGCGATCGCCCGGGCGCGCGGCTCCTCCCCATAGTCGCGCAGGACCCGGGCGATCTCGGCCTCATCGGCCGTATTCAGGAATTCGGCGGCGGTCAGGCCCGACCGGCTCATCCGCATGTCGAGCGGACCGTCGGCCTGGAACGAAAAGCCGCGCTCGGCGCGGTCGAGCTGCATCGAGCTGACCCCAATATCTAGGGCGATGGCGTCGACCAGACCGATCCCGCGCTCCGCGAGGACTCGGTCCATCTGGCTGAAATTCTCCTGGATCAGTTCGAGCCGCGGGTCCGGGACGAGCGACCTTCCCGCTTCGATCGCATCGGGATCGCGATCGAATCCTATCACTCGTCCCGCCCCCGCAGAAAGCAGGGCGCGTGTATAGCCACCCGCTCCGAATGTGCCGTCGACAACCGTTTCGCCGCCCTGGAGCATGAGCGCGGCGATGACGTCGCTGACCAGCACCGGCACATGTGGGGCCTGTTCCGTACCGGTGCTGGTCATGACTGGCCTCGTTCTTCGAGGCGGAAGCGGGCGATGTCCTTGAGGTCCTCGGGGATGCGCGGATCCTTGAGGAGCAGGTCGGGGTTCCAGATCTGGAAGGTCTCGCCCGTGCCGAGGAACAGCGCGAGCTCGCCGATCTGGCCCTTGCGGCGCATCATCGGGGGCATGAGGATGCGGCCGGAGCTGTCGTAGGGGACTTCCTCGGTGGCGGCGAAGGCCATCAGGTTGCGCTGCTGGTACTCGATCGCGGCGTCGGGGCCGGTTTCTTCCTTTTCGAGCAGGCGCTCGAGCTTGGCGTGCTTCAGTGCGGCATAGGCGGGGTCGTACGCGCTGAGGCAGGGGAACGCCTCGTGCTTGGCAAGGACGATCGTGCGGGCGTCGCCCCGGCGTTCAATCACGCCGCGCAGGAATGCGGGAATGGAAACGCGGCCTTTCGCATCGACCGCGTTCAAAGCGCTGCCCTGAAACAGATGCTCTAGCGCCACGCCAAACCACTCCCCGTTCGGAGCGCGCAGGCCGTTGATCGCGGATGCGCACCGTCGCGCGCGCCGCGTTCAACTTCGAATCAAAGGGTTAGTCCCTGCGCTCCAGAGATGTTGGTAACTCAACACCTTGCGGGACACAATGGGTTTTCGTGGGATTCGATGGGATTACATGGAAAAACTTGGATTTATAAGGTTTTTCCTGGGAAGCTAATGAGCCGGTTCTGCTCCTGTTCTGACCATCAAACCCTGTGGATAAGTCTGTGACTGAGCGAATCACCGACTCGTCAGTTGCGCAAGCTCTTGAGTGACCGCGCTCAAATTATCATGGGCTTCGGGGCCAAGATTGCCGGCGTTCAGGAGGTCGGCATCGGCGACCACCACGGCCCTACCCTTGCCGATGCGGCAGTCAGCGACCAGCCGGTCTGCGCTGATCTCGCAATTGCCGTCGAGCTCCCCGGGCGAAACGGCCACGATGCGATAGCCCGCCAGGCTGCGGGTCACTGGACCGCGCTGGTCCGGGGCGTCGAGGCGTAGCCCCCAATGGCCGAGAAGCCCTGTATCCGTGAACATCGGCGGGGGCCGCAGCGGGTCGCCGAGTGGGCGCTTGCTCGGCCATTCGAGCAACGGGTCGGCCAGGAGAAGGACCCGCCCCCCTGCCCGCACCCAGTCGTCGAGGGCGACGAGGTTCTCGGGAGCTTGCGCGGGCGGTTGAGCCATCAGAAGCAGTCGCTCCTTCGAGAGATCTTTCGCGCTGGTCGTGCTGATCGGCACGACTTCAAATTGCGCGGACAGGGCGGTCAGCGCGGGCGAGCCATTATCCTTCAGGCTGAAATCCTCGCCGAGGACGATCGGCAAGCCGCTCAGCAAGGCCAGACGCGGCCTGGGCGACGCGCGCGAACCCTGACGAGCAGACAGCACGAGCGCGGTCACGCCGACCAGCACGATCAAGATTGCCGCGAGCGCGCCCCACCGCGCGCGAGTCATTTCTTCTGGGCTGCGCTGTTGTTGTTGGCTTCGGATGCGCCCGGCGCCACGCCAAGCTCGGCCAGGGGCTCGCTTGGCTCATTCGCGGCGGCCTGCTGTGCGGCATTGCTCGCCCCATCACGACTCGACTTGCTGATGATCGAACCGAGCAAAACGAGCAGGAAGGCGAAGGCTAGACCAGTCAAGCCGATGCGGATGCGCTGCGCACTGCTACCAACTTGATACGGCATCGTCGGTCGATGAAGCTATGTCCCATATCGACAAGATGCAAGGACATGCCCTTGACGGCTGTTCTTAAGACAGCGAAGTGCGCGGCATATGACTCGCATTGCTCTGCTCATCCCGCTTGCTGCCGCCGCTGCGCTAGCCGGCTGCAACAAGGAAAGCCACACGATCACCGGCGACTCGCCGGATGACAACATTGCCGCCAACGCGCCGGTCGCGCTGCCGCCGTCGATCACCGGCAGCAAGTCCTACCGCTGCAAGGACAACAAGCTGATCTACATCGACTGGATGTCGGACGGCACCGCGCGCGTGAAGAACAAGCGCGAGGAAGTCGGAACGACTGTCACTCCGGGCGCCGAGCTCAAGGGCGACAGCACCGCCAAGTCGGTTACCTACAACGGTCAAGCCTGCAACAGTTAAGCGGCGCCGATCAATCGAACAGCAAGCCCCCGCGGCGCCGACAGGCTCTGTGGGGGTTTTCACATCTGCGCTTGGCGCTTAGTGGCCCCGCATGGACGTTCTCGATGCCCCCCGCATCACCGCTGACATCGTCGCCGAGCACGGGATCTCGCCCGACGAATATATCCGTATCCTCAAGGCCCTCGGCCGCGAGCCGAACCTGGTCGAGCTCGGCATCTTCTCGGTCATGTGGTCGGAGCATTGCAGCTACAAAAGCTCGCGCGTCCATCTGAAAAAATTGCCGACCGAGGCGCCGTGGGTGATTTGCGGCCCGGGCGAAAATGCCGGCGTGATCGATATCGGCGACGGCGACGCCTGCATCTTCAAGATGGAGAGCCACAACCACCCGTCCTATATCGAGCCCTATCAGGGTGCGGCGACGGGCGTCGGGGGCATCCTGCGCGACGTCTTCACGATGGGCGCGCGTCCGGTGGCCAACTTGAACGCGCTTCGCTTCGGACGGCCCGATCATCCCAAGATGCGCCACCTAATGGCTGGCGTCGTCGCGGGCATCGGCGGCTACGGCAATTGCGTCGGTGTTCCCACGGTCGGCGGCGAGGTCAATTTTGACCGCGCTTACGACGGCAACATCCTCGTCAACGCGATGACGGTCGGCGTCGCGAAGACCGATAAGATCTTCTACTCGGCGGCCAGCGGCATAGGGAACCCGATCGTTTATGTCGGCTCCAAGACCGGCCGCGACGGCATCCACGGCGCGACCATGGCGTCCGCCGACTTCGACGAGAACAGCGACGAGAAGCGCCCGACCGTGCAGGTAGGCGATCCGTTCACGGAAAAACTGCTGATCGAGGCCTGCCTCGAGCTGATGGCGACTGACGCCATCGTCGCCATCCAGGACATGGGCGCCGCAGGGCTTACCAGCTCGTCGGTCGAGATGGCGTCGAAGGGCGGCGCCGGGATCCGCCTCGACATGAACAAGGTGCCCTGCCGCGAGACCGGCATGACGCCCTACGAGATGATGCTCTCCGAGAGCCAGGAGCGCATGCTCATGGTCCTGAAGCCCGGCCGCGAGGCTGAGGCCGAAGCGATCTTCCGCAAGTGGGAGTTGGATTTCGCGGTGATCGGCGAAGTGACTGACACCGGCCACATGGTACTGGAGTTTGACGCCGAGGTCGTGTGCGACATCCCGCTCGGCCCGCTGGCCGACGAAGCGCCGTTGTACGAGCGGCCCTACTTCAGCCAGGAGCTATATAAGGCCTGGGCGGGCGTGAAGCCGCTGACCGATGTTCCCCAAAGCACCAACATAGCGGGCGACCTGCTCAAGCTGATCGGCTCGCCCAATCTCGCCAGCCGCCGCTGGATCTACGAGCAATATGACCAATCCGTCGGAGCGGACACGGTACAGCGCCCCGGCGGCGATGCAGCGGTCGTGCGCGTGCACGGGTCAAAGAAGGCACTGGCGATCACCACGGACTGCACGCCCCGCTACGTTTATGCCGACCCAGTCGAGGGCGGAAAGCAGGCGATTGCCGAGGCCTATCGCAACCTCTGCGCGGTGGGCGCGAAGCCGCTCGCGGTGACCAATTGCCTCAACTTCGGCAACCCGCAGCGTCCTGAGATCATGGCCCAGCTCGTCGGCGCCCTTGAAGGCATGGGCGAAGCGTGCCGCGCGCTCGACTTCCCCATCGTGAGCGGCAACGTCTCGCTCTACAACGAGAGCAAGGCGACGGGCGGTGGAAGCGCGATCCTGCCGACGCCGGCGATCGGCGGCGTTGGACTGCTCGAGGACTGGGAGAAGAGCGCCACCATCGCGTTCAAGTCCGCGGGCGAAACCTTGGTGCTTCTCGGCCATTCGACCGGCCACGTCGGTCAGTCACTGTGGCTCGACGTCTGTCATGGCCGTCGCGACGGCGCGGCCCCACCGGTCGATCTATCCGTTGAGCGCAGGCTCGGCGAGCTCCTGCGGCAACTGATTGCCGATGGCCGGGTCACTGCGGTTCACGACATCAGCGACGGCGGGCCATTGGTCGCCATCGCCGAAATGGCGATGGCAGGCGGCATCGGAGTCCAATTGAGCCTGCCCAACGTGCCCAATCCGGCAGCCATATTGTTCGGCGAAGACCAGGGACGCGCAATCGTCACCACGACCGACCCTGATGCGGTGATCGCCGCGGCAAGTGCGGCCAACCTTTTCTCCGCTCCCATCGGACGCGTTGGTGGCAATGCGGTCTCCGGACCCGGCTTCTCTACGATCGTCGCCGATCTCCGCGCTGCGCACGAAGGCTTCTTCCCCAAACTGATGGGGAGCGAACTCAGCCCCGAACTCTGATGGCTTCCGGCTATTCGGGAACGCCGCTGGCGAAGAAGCTAAGCCTCAAGGATGGCCTGCGCGTGTGGTTTGACGGAATGCCGGAGAGCGTGCGCCAGGAGATCGCATTATCGGGCATCGTGCTGTCGGAAGAGGCTGTGCCGACGCCCGGAATCCATTGCGCGCATATCTTCGTCACTGAGCGAGCTGACCTGGAGGAAAAGCTTGGCCTGCTCCGGGAGCTGATCGACCCCGCCGGCATGATCTGGGCCAGCTGGCCGAAAAAGGCATCGAAAGCCCCGACCGACATCCCCGAGGACGTGATCCGCGACGTCTGCCTGCCGATGGGGCTGGTCGACGCGAAGGTCTGCGCGATTGACGCGACCTGGTCGGGATTGAAGCTGATGAAGCGGAAGACGGTCCGCTAGGGCGCGTCAGAGCCGGCCGAAGCTCTGGTTGCTCGCCTTGCGGCCGAAGCCGGTCGGTGCGGTGCGCTGGACCAGCGGATTGGTTGCCTTCTCGAACTGCTCGACGGTCTCGTTGAACAGCTTCCGAAGCTCGACAACCTGCGGCACGAGCTCATCCGGAAAGCGATGCGTCTCGACGCACAGCCGCGCCGTGGATTCAATCAGCTCGGCCAGTTTGGCGACGGGCTCCGCGCCGAGCTGCCGCGCCTCGCCCTTCAGGGTGTGCGCGGGGATGACGAGCGCGATCGTGTTCTGCTCGTGCATCGCAGCCTCGATCTGCGCGATCGACTTGACGCCATCTTCCCTGAAATAGCTCAGGATGCGGATGAAAGCGGGACCGAGCTCGGTCCGGCTCTTCTCGAAGTGCGTCCAGTCGACGACGTTCCGAGCTTCGTCGCTCAAACCCCATGCTCCTTAATTGCCGGGCGTGTCCGGCAGTGAACCCTTCCCATCCGGATACGAGGAAAAGGGTAAATTTTGCCTTAGCGGGGACCTAGCGGCGGCCGCGGTCGAAGGGGTTCGAACGGCCCCGGAACTCAAGCCGGATGGGCACCGGGCCAAGGTCTAGATCGCGCCGCATCGCGTTCAGCAGATAGCGCCGATAGCTCTCCGGAAGCTCGTCGGTGCGGTTTCCGAACACAACGAAGCTGGGCGGCCGGCTCTTCACCTGCGTGATATAGCGAAGCTTGATCCGCTGGCCCTTGGGCGCGGGCGGCGGATTGGCATCGACCGCGCCTTCGAACCAGCGGTTGAGCTCGCCTGTCGGGATGCGGCGGCTCCACGCTTCGCGCAATTCGAAAGCAACCTTGAGGATCGCGTCGGCGCCCTTGCCGGTCTTCGCGGAGACGGTGAGCAGCGGGACGTCACGCAGCTGCGCCAGGCCTTCGCCGAGCGCGGCCTTGACGCCATTGAAGAGGGACGAAGCATTCTCGGCGACATCCCACTTGTTGAGCGCGATCACCAAGGCGCGGCCCTCGTCGATCACCTGGGCAGCAATCTTCAGGTCCTGCGCCTCAAGGCCGCGTGTTGCGTCGAGCAGGAGCACGACGACTTCAGCATAATCGATCGCGCGGCGAGTGTCGGCGGCGGACAATCGCTCGAGCTTGTCCTCGACCTTGGCGCGTTTCCTGAGGCCCGCGGTGTCGACCAGGCGCACCGGCCGGCCGTCCCACTGCCAGTCGAGGCTGATCGAATCGCGCGTGATGCCGGCTTCAGGGCCGGTAATCATCCGCTCCTCTCCGAGCATTCGGTTGACCAAGGTCGACTTGCCGGCGTTCGGCCGCCCGACGATCGCCAGCTGCAGCGGGTGCTGACTGTCGTCGTCGGCGGCCTCGACATCAAAATGTTCATGCTCAACGTGTGGCAACAGCGCCTGAAACAGGTCGGCAATTCCTTCGCCATGTTCTGCGCTGAGCGGGATCGGCTCTCCCAGCCCCAGGCGATAGGCTTCGAGCGTGCCGCTTTCCCCGGACTGACCTTCGGCCTTGTTGGCGACGACGATCACCGGAGTCGATTCAGCCCGCAGCCAACGGCCGATTTCTTCGTCGAGCGGAGTCAGACCTTCGCGCGCATCAACAAGGAGAAGGGCTGCGTCGGCATCGCGTATCGCGGCCTCGGTCTGTTGGCGCATCCGGCCGGGCAGCGAAGCCGGATCCTCATCCTCGAACCCCGCGGTGTCGATCACGCGAAACTCGAGCCCCAGCAGGTTAGCGTCCCCTTCGCGCCGGTCTCGAGTCACACCGGGGCGGTCGTCGACCAGCGCCACGCGCTTTCCGACCAACCTGTTGAACAGGGTCGATTTGCCGACGTTAGGGCGGCCGACGATGGCGACGGTCGGGAGGGGCATGGCGGGTCGATAGCAGCGCCGCACTGGCGCTGCGAGATTTTACCTGAAGGCGTGAAGTCGACCGCGGTCGTCGAACAGGTAGAGCGTCGAGTTCGCCACCACTGGCGAGAGGCTGACGCCCGCGCCAACGGCGGTCTGGCTTTGGAATGCGCCGGTGGTCGGATCGACAAAGATCAAAGCGCCATTGGAGCCGGTGATGATCAGCCGTCGACCCGCAAGCACGGGGCCCGAATATTCGATTTCGCCCTTTTTCGACTTCGCCTTCTGAAACTGCGGCAGCTGGTTGATCCAGCGGATGTGACCGTTCTGGCGATAGACGCAGATCAGCTTGGAGTCGTCGGTGACGACAAAGATCCAATCGCCCGCGAGCCACGGGGTCGAGATGCCCGCGAGGTTGAGCTCCCACTGACGCTGACCGGTAATCAGATCGAGCGCGACCATGCGGCCGCCGCCGCCCACCGCAATCACCTGCCCATTGTCGATGACGGGATCGGCATCGATGTCGTTGAGGCTGGAAACGCTGGTTCTGATGCTGGTCCGCTGCAGGGCATCCTGCCAGACTTGCCGCCCATTCTCGTAGCGATAGGCGTTGAGTTCACCCGACGAGAACCCGGCGACGACCGTGCCCTGTCCGACGGCTGGCGAGGCCGAGCCGAAGACTCCCGCGATCTCAAGGCTGGCGGGCTGCGACCAGTTGGTCGCTCCATTTTCTTCCTTCAGCGAGAAAATCTGGTTGTCCTGACTCATCACATAGACGGCGCCGTTGGCGATGGTTGGCGAGCCGCGCATCGGCCCCGCGGGCCGCACCTTCCAGACCAGGCCACCGTTGCGCTCATCCAGCGCGACGACATAGCCGAGGCCGTTGGTCGCGTAGATCCGGCCCTGGTCGTAAGCGATCCCGCCGCCGTAGAGCGACTGTTCGCCGCCCTTCTCGCTAGGTGTCTGGCTGGCCCACAGCTGTGCGCCGGTGCGGCCATCGAAGGCGCGCACCGTGCCGATCGTGTCGGTGACGAATACATGACCATTGGCGACGATCGGAGTGGCGGAAAGCCGCGCGGTTAGCGAGCTGCCGCGACCGGCCTGAACACTGAAGGCGTTGGCCAATGCTGTGCCGAGCGCAAGCTGACCCATCGACTTGCTGGCGCTGCCGCCGGACTGCGTCCAGTCGGTGTTGGCGACCGCCTCGGGGAGACTCATCGGAAGCGATGCAGTGGCGGGGTCGACGGTCACGTCATTCTCGCCCGTCAAGACGGCGATGCGCTGCCCGAGGACTGGCGTATTGTTCTTCTTGCCCTTGTGCAACACGCTGCAACCGCCAGCGGCGAACGCCGCGGCGATCATTAGGGCGATTCGGATAGTTTTTGATCTCGTCATTCTTGGTCCTACCGGGCCTGGCTCTGGAGCGCGGAGCTTACATCGATGCCGAAGGAGGCGGCGAGTTGCGTCGCGCGATCACGGATTGAGCTAGGAACTGTGTTGTCCTTGGCGATCGTAGCGAACAGCTGTCCTGCTTCCGCCCGCTTGCCCTGTTTGACCAGCGCAAGCGCGGTCATCTCGCCGGCGCTGCCGAACCAGGGCTCGCCCGTCTTAGCCAGCGGCTGGAGCCTCGAGATGACCTCCTGCGGCTGGATTTGGTCGAATTCGAGCGCGGTCTGGCGGACGAGGGCCGCATCGCGGTAAGGCTGCGGCAATCCGCTGTCCGCCGCGAGCGACTTGTAGGTCGCGATCGCAGTCTTCAGATCGCCCTGCTGAATGGCCAGCGCAGCGCGCGCAAAGCGGGCCGACGCGCGAACCGCCTTGCTGCCGCTGTCGGAAAGATTGTCCAGCGTCTGCTGAGATTGCGCGATCTTTCCAGCGCCGATGTCGGTATAGACGCCGGACAGCTGCTCAATCTGGCCTTCCGCTTTCCGGACCTGGTGCTGGTGCCACCAGATCAGGCCGCCGCTCGCTGCAAGGAACAGGACGACACCGGCGATCAGCCAGTTGCCATAGGCCTTGAAAAAGTCGCGCAGCTGGTCTCGCCGCAGATTCTCGTCGACTTCGCGAACGAACGTATCGGTAATGTCAGGGGGTTGCGCCAACGTGATTCAGTCTGCTCGATCGGGGATCCAATTGCCGGCAGCTACCCTTCCCTTGCCCAGATGAACGGAAGCTGGCGCCGCATCGTCTAGCGGCTGATGCGCCAAACGCAAAGGGGGCCGCTACTTCGGCTGATAGGTCTGGTCGGCGGTCGGAAAGGACCGCGAGCGGACCTCATCGGCATAGTTACGCACCGCGTCACCGATCCGGCCGGCAAGGTCATCATATCGCTTTACGAAGCGCGGCGTCCGCTCGAACATGCCGAGCATGTCGTCGGTTACCAACACCTGGCCATCGCACTTCGCGGAGGCGCCGATGCCGATGACCGGCGCACCGACCGCTTTCGTGATGTCGTTGGCAATGCTTTCCAACACGCCCTCAACGACAATGCAGAACGCGCCCGCCCGGTCGACCGCCCGGGCATCGTCGATGATCTTCTTCTTCTCCGCCTCCTCACGGCCCCGAGCGCCATAGCCGCCAAGGACGTTCACGGCCTGAGGCGTCAGCCCAACATGGCCGATCACCGGAATGCCGCGATGAGTCAGGAACTCGATGGTCGGGGCGATCGCGTCGCCGCCCTCGAGCTTCACGCCTGCGCAGCCCGTCTCCTTCATGATGCGCGATGCTGACGTGAATGCCTCTTCCGGCGACGCTTCATAACTGCCGAACGGCATGTCGACTGCGACCAAAGCGTGCCAGCTGCCTCGCACGACCGCGGCACCGTGGGCGCACATCATATCCATCGTCACGGGAATGGTCGAAGGCAGGCCGTAGATAACCTGTCCGAGGCTATCGCCGACGAGGAGCATGTCGCAATGCGGGTCCAGCAGCTGTGCCATGCGCATCGTGTAGGCGGTCAGCATCACGATCGGCTGCTCGGTCTTCCCGCCGGACTTCCGGGCACGGATCGCTGGCGCAGTCGTTCGCTTTCCGGGCACCGGAGACGGCGTCGCACGGCTCGTGCTCGTATCTATCGTGAAGGTCGACATGGGACGCGGCTTCTAGCCCCAGCGCGCCGCGACAGCCAGTCCTGCCGCTCCGTCGTTTTGTCGACAATGCGGAACATTAACGGGCCCCCTTCGTACCTCGTGTAAGTGCTCCGGGCAAAACCTGGAGTGGGAATACGGAGCCGTCCATGTTCGATCGTCATTGGTTTGGCGACCTTGCGCTCGCTATCCTGCTGACCTTGCCGCTAGTCGGCCTCGCCAGATCATATTCGCCATCCAACCATCAGTCAGTTCAGGCCGCGGCGGTCAGCTCTTC
>Ga0074063_10119456_pt1 | contig 15076 bp, 10 predicted proteins | sample SoimicmetaTmtHMB_FD_76857 | JGI IMG/M metagenome (GOLD analysis project Ga0074063, IMG submission 76857) | Soil and rhizosphere microbial communities from Centre INRS-Institut Armand-Frappier, Laval, Canada - Soil microcosm metaTmtHMB... | ecosystem: Engineered > Artificial ecosystem > Soil... | reverse complement strand
CTCCGCCACCTCCGCCGCCTCCGCCTCCGCCTCCGCCTCCCCCGGCGGCTGAACGCGGCATCTAAACCGGCTTCACGGTTAATAGAGAAGGCCTCACCCGTTCGGGTGGGGCCTTTTCTTCAGGCGGCCTTGGCCTTGGAGGGATCGCTGGCAGCTTCGAGCAAGGCAGCGCGCAGCCGCTCGCCGTCCTCCTCGGTCAGCTTCTTCCCGTCAGTCCTCGTCAGGTAGAAAACGTCGACCGCGCGTTCGCCGTAGGTCGCGATATGCGCCGAATGGATGACGTGGCCGCATTGGTGGATCGACGCAGCAAGCGCGGCGAGCAACGCGGGACGGTCGCGGGCATTGATCTCGACCACCGTCGTGCGCGTCGACGCCCTGTCCGCAATCGCCACCGAAGGAGCGACCTCGAACGCTGAAGTCCTGCGCTGCGGCTCGCCTCCTGGTAGTGGAGGCGGAGCCTGGCTGGCCAGCGCGCCTTCGACCGATTTGACGAGCCGTTCGTGCAGGCGTCGGTCCGAATAGGGCTTCGCGCGTGAATCCAGCACCAGCAGATTATCGAGCGCCATGCCGTCGCGCGTCGTGTGGATGCGCGCATCGATGATGTTGGCGCCCGCGGCCGCTAACCCGGCGCAGATGCGGTAGAACAAGGCTTCGCGGTCGGGCGTGAAAACGCTGACCCGCGTCGCGCCAGTCTCGGTGTCGTCCTCGGCAACCACGTCGGGCTTGGCATCGCCGATATGGGCCTCAGCGGCGGCCACCTGGCGGGCATTGGCCAGCTGCCAGGCCGCTGGTTCGGCAAGCCAATAGCTATCGGGCAAGCGCCGGGCATGAGCCCGCGCGGCGCTTGCCTTCCACCCTAGGGCTTCGGCCAGCTGCTCCTGGCGTTGCTCGACCATCTCCGCACGTCCGTGCTGTTTGTGGCCAAGTCGCAGCCGTTCCTCGGCAGCTTCAAACAAGGTTCTCAGCAGCGTGCGCTTCCAGTCGTTCCAGACGTTGGGACCAACCGCGCGGATGTCGACGACGGTGAGGATCAGCAGCAGCCGAAGTCGTTCGGGGCTCTGCACTTGGCGGACGAAATCCTCGATCGTCTTGGGATCGGCGAGGTCGCGCTTGAAGGCGGTCGACGACAGCAGCAGGTGGTAGCGGACAAGCCACGAGACCGTCTCGGTCTCCGCCGGGTCGAGCCCGAAACGAGGCGCGAGCTTGAGCGCAATCTCCGCGCCGATTTCGCTATGGTCGCCGCCGCGCCCTTTCGCGATATCGTGCAGCAGCACTGCCACGTAGAGGACGCGCCGCGACGCAATCTGCTTGATGATCGCTGTCGACACGGGGTGATCCTGTTTCAGGTCGCCGCGCTCGATCGCCGCGAGCAGGCCGATGGCACGGATCGAATGCTCGTCGACCGTATAATGATGGTACATGTCGAACTGCATCTGCGCGACGACCCGGCCGAAGTCGGGTACGAAGCGGCCGAACACGCCGGCCTCGTTCATCCAGCGCAGCACGGTCTCCGGGTGCTGGAGCGACGTCAGCACTTCCAGGAACAGGGCATTGGCGCGCGGGTCGGTCCGTACCGCTCTATCGATCAGCGCCGCGTCGCGGCTGGCGGCGCGCATCGCCGCGGGATGGATTTCCAGCCGCTCACGCGCGGCCACAGCAAACATCTCGATTAAGCGGATGGGTTCCTTGCGGAAGTAATCGTCGGTTGGAATTGCAATCCGGCCGCGGTCGAGCACGAAGCCGCCAAGGCGTTTCGGCCGGCGGCGGATCGTCGGCAGCGCGAAGCGGAATCCCTTCTTGCCCAATTGCTCGTCGAGCTGGGCGAGGAAGACGCCGGTCAGGTCGCCGACCGTCTTCGCGTTCAGGAAATAGAATTGCATGAATCGCTCGACCGCCGATTTCCCGGGGCGCTCGGCGTAGTGCATGATCTCCGCGATGCGTGGCTGGTATTCAAAGCTCAGACGCTCCTCAGCGCGCTCGGCGAGCAAATGCAAATGGCAGCGAACCGCCCAGAAGAAGCGCTCTGCCCGATCGAAGCGCTTGAACTCGGCGGCGCTCAGCAGCCCGGCTTTGACGAGGTCGGCAGGCCGGTCGACGCCGTGCACATATTTGCCGATCCAGTAGAGCGTGTGGAGGTCGCGCAGCCCCCCTTTGCCGTCCTTGACGTTGGGCTCGACGACGTAGCGGCTATCGCCCATGCGGACGTGGCGCTCGTCGCGCTCGGCAAGCTTAGCCGCGACGAACTCGGCGGCGGTGCCGGCGACCACCTCCTTGCGGAAGCGGGTCATGGTGGCGTCGAACAGCTTGTCGTCGCCCCACAGCCAACGCGCCTCCAAAAACGCGGTGCGGATCGTCATGTCCTTCTTGGCCAGCGTAATCAGCTGCGCGGCAGAGCGGACCGAATGACCGACCTTGAGCTTCAGGTCCCAAAGCAGGTGAAGCATGGCCTCCGCCACTCGCTCCTGCTCGAGAAGAGGCGCTTTCGCAGTCAGGAACATGATGTCGAGGTCGCTGAACGGCGCCATCTCGCCGCGCCCGGTCCCGCCAAGCCCGACCAACGCCAGGTCTGCAGGTGGCTCTTCGAGCAGCCGAGTGCTGACGAAATCCCAGGCGAGCCGGACGAGTTGGTCGTGCAGGAACGCCGTCGCCTGCGCCGCGGCCCGGCCATTGCCCGGCTCATCCGTCAGCCGCTTGGCGATCTCCGCGCGGCCATACTCCAGAGCGCTGCGCAGGATCGATGTCGCCTCGGCTTTTAGCGATTTGCCCTTGCGCAGACTGGCGAGGCGATCGGCCAGCGCGCGCCGGTCGATGATCGTTCGCGGATGGTCGATCTCGTTCACGGCTCGCGCTCGGCTGCGATCCGCTTCAGGCGATAGAGCTGCTCAAGGGCTTCGCGCGGGCTAAGGCTGTCGGGTTCGATCTCGTCGAGCGCGGCAATGATTGGGTCGGGTCCATGCTCGGGTTCAGCCGCTGCGGCGAACAAGGGTAAATCGTCGAGCCCGGCGGCAATCCCGCCCGTTGCGTCGCGTCCCGCTTCGAGTTTTGCCAGCACGGATCGAGCCCGGGCGACCACCGCCGGTGGCAGTCCGGCCAGCTTGGCGACGGCAATGCCATAGCTGCGGTCGGCGGCGCCGTCGGCGACTTCGTGGAGCAGGACGAGGTCCCCCTTCCACTCGCGCGCCCGGACGTGGTGTAGCGACAGGCAGTCCAGCCGCCCGGCGAGCCGGGTCAGCTCATGATAGTGCGTCGCGAACAAGGTCCGGCATTTGACCTCGTCGTGCATTGCCTCGACCACCGCCCACGCGATTGCGAGCCCGTCATAGGTCGAGGTGCCGCGACCGATCTCGTCGAGGATGACGAGGCTGTTGGCGCTGGCCTGGGCGAGGATCGCGGCGGTTTCGACCATCTCGACCATGAAGGTCGATCGCCCCCGTGCGAGATTGTCCGACGCGCCGACGCGGCTGAACAGGCGGTCGACGATGCCGACCTTGGCGCGCGCCGCGGGGACGAAGCTGCCGGCCTGGGCGAGCACGGTGATGAGGGCCGCCTGGCGCAGGAAGGTCGACTTGCCGCCCATGTTCGGTCCGGTGATCAGCCACAACCGGTCCGAGCTTCCGAGTGATAGGTCGTTGGCGACGAAGCGCTCGCTGGTGTCGCGCAGCGCTGCCTCGACGACGGGATGGCGACCGGCCTCAATTTCGAGGCACGGTTGGTCGACCAGATGCGGCAGGCACCATCCGCCCTCGGCGGCGCGATGGGCGTGGCTTGCGGCGACGTCGATCTGGGCGATGGCTTCAGCGGTCGCGGTGATCTGCAGCGCCGCAGCGACCGCGAGTCCGGTCAGCTCCTCGGAGTGGGCGGCCTCGGCGGCGATTGCATGGCCGCCGGCCTCGATCACTCGGCTCGCTTCGTCATGCAGCTCGGGTGAGTTGAAGCGGACGACGCCGGCCAGGGTCTGGCGATGGGTGAAGCCGCTATCGGGGCTCATTAGTTTGTCGGCATGCCGCGCCGAGACTTCGACATGATAGCCGAGCACTGCGTTGTGCCGGATCTTCAGCGACGAGATCGCCGTCGAATCGCGGTAGCGAGCCTCGAGCGTGGCGATCGCGCGGCGGCCGTTGGAAGCGGCGTCACGCAAGGCGTCGAGGTCTGTGTCATAGCCCTCGGCAATGTAGCCGCCCTTGGAGGCATCGAGCGGCGGCGAGGTAACCAGTGCCCGCGACAGCTTGTCGACCAAAGCATCATGCCCGCCGAGCCTGGGCAGGAGTAAATCGAGCAGGGCCGGGCGGTCCGGCTCGGGTTGCAATTCGCTTTTGAGTGCGTTCGCCGCGCTCAGGCCGTCGCGCAGCAGCGCCAAGTCGCGCGGGGATCCGCGTCCCGCCGCAAGTCGCGCCAGCGCCCGCGCGAAGTCAGGCATCGCCTTTAGCGCGCTTCGCACCCGGTCGCGCCGGATCGCGTCATCATACAGCCACGCAACCAGCGCCAGCCTTTGCTCGATCGCGCGGCGGTCGGTCAGCGGCGCGGCAATGTCCTCGCACAGCAGGCGGCGCCCGCTGGCGGTCTGGCAGCGGTCGATCTCGCCGAGGAGGCTTCCGGCCACGCTTCCGCCCACCGAACGCGTCAGCTCAAGGCTCTCGCGGCTCGCGGCGTCGATCGCCATGTGGCTCGCCCGCGCGATTCGCCGCGGCGCGTCGAGCAGGACTCCCGCACCCTTTTGCGTGGTATCGAGATAGGTCAGCAACCCGCCTGCGGCCGCAAGCTCGGCACGCGACGGCGAGCCCAGCCCATCCAGCGTCGCCAGCCCGAAGCGGCTTTTGAGGGTGCGTTCGCCCGCGATGGTGTCGAACCCGCCCTTGCCCGCGGTCGTTTTTATGCCGGGCACCGATGAATCGGCAATCGTCTCCGCGGGCAACAAGCGCGCAAGCTCGGCGGCAAGCTCGCCCGGCCGGCAGCTCACCAGCTCGAACCGGCCGGTGGAGATATCGGCGGCGGCAATTGCCCAATCGTCTCCCGCCCGGCCTACTGCCGCCAGCCAATTGGCCGAGGCGGATTCGAGCAAGGTCTCCTCGGTCAACGTGCCGGGCGTGACGAGCCGAATGATCGCCCGTTCGACCAAGGCCTTGGATCCGCGTGCCTTGCGGGCTTCGGCCGGGCTCTCGGTCTGCTCAGCGATCGCGACGCGATGACCGCCCTTGATCAACCTGGCGAGATACGACTCGGCCGCGTGAACCGGCACGCCGCACATCGGGATCGGCTCGCCGGCGTCTTCGCCGCGCTTGGTGAGCGCGATGTCGAGGCAGGCCGACGCCGCCTTCGCATCGTCGAAAAACAGCTCGAAAAAGTCGCCCATCCGGTAGAACAGCAAGGCATCGCCGGCCTCGTCCTTGAGGCGGCGGTATTGGGCCATCATCGGGGTCGGAGCGTCTGCTCGGGCCATCATCGGACCGTAGCCGCTGGGCATCGACCAATCGACCCGGAATCGTCCAGCGCGTGACTCTTCCGGCGCCTGTCCGCTAAGGCCGCGGCCCAAGGAGAGGGAATGTCCGAAAGCAACGTCAAATATACTGAGGCCGAAGCGCTGGATTTCCATGCGCGCGGCCGGCCCGGCAAGGTCGAGATCGTCGCCACCAAGCCGATGGCGACGCAGCGCGACCTCGCGCTGGCTTATTCGCCTGGCGTTGCGGTCCCGGTGCGGGCGATCGCCGACAATCCTGGTTGCGCCTACGACTATACGGCCAAGGGCAACCTTGTCGCGGTCATCTCCAACGGCACCGCGATCCTTGGCCTCGGAAATTTGGGCGCTCTGGCCTCGAAGCCGGTGATGGAAGGCAAGGCGGTGCTGTTCAAACGCTTCGCCGACGTGGACGCGATCGACATCGAGGTGAAGACCGAGGACGCCAAACGCTTCATCGACTGCGTCGAATTGCTCGAGCCGAGCTTCGGGGGCATCAACCTCGAAGATATCGCCGCGCCCGACTGCTTCATCATCGAACAGACGCTGCGCGAACGGATGAACATCCCCGTGTTCCACGACGACCAGCACGGCACTGCGATCATCACCGCCGCCGGCCTCATCAACGCCTGCTATCTCACGAACCGGAAGTTGTCTGAAGTGAAGGTGGTCGTGAACGGCGCCGGCGCGGCCGCCATCGCGTGCACCGAGCTCGTCAAGGCGATGGGCGTGCACGGCGACAATGTCATCATGTGCGACCGTAAAGGCGTGATTTACAAAGGACGCACCGATCTCGACCAGTGGAAGTCTGCGCACGCGGTCGAGACCGACACGCGCACGCTGGCGGAGGCCCTCGTGGGGGCCGACGTCTTCCTCGGCCTGTCCGCTGCCAACGTGGTCAGCAAGGATATGGTCAAGTCGATGGCCAAGGAGCCAATCATCTTCGCCATGGCCAATCCGGACCCGGAGATCTCGCCGCCGGACGCAAAGGAAGCCCGGCCCGATGCCATCATCGCCACCGGCCGGTCGGATTATCCGAACCAGGTCAACAACGTCCTCGGCTTCCCCTTCATCTTTCGCGGCGCGCTCGATGTGCGCGCGACCGCGATCAACGATGAGATGAAGATCGCTGCCGCCGAGGCACTCGCGGAGCTGGCGCGCGAGCCGGTGCCGGAGGAAGTCGCCGCGGCCTATGGAGGGCGGGCCCAAAGCTTCGGACGCGATTACATCATCCCCGCGCCGTTCGATCCTCGGCTGATGGAGATCGTTGCCTCTGCGGTTGCGGAAGCTGCGGTGAAAAGTGGTGTCGCGCAGCGGCCGATTCCTAATCTTGAGGCTTATCGGCAGGAGTTGCGCGGCCGGCTCAATCCGACTGTCTCGGTCATGAGCCTCGCCTATGAGAATGCGCGGCAGAACCCGAAGCGCGTGCTGTTCGCCGAGGGTGAGGAGCCCAATGTTCTGCGCGCTGCGATCGCCTTCAAAGAGGCGGGGTACGGCACGCCGGTGCTAGTCGGCCGTGAGGAGGTCTACGACCAACTCAAGGAAATCGGCGTCGAGAACCCGCAGGAATATGAGGTCCTCAACAGCCGCAATTCACCTCTGGTGGGGCGCGCGGTCGATTTCATCTACGCCAAGCACCAGCGCCACGGGATGCTACGCCGCGAGGTCGAGCGGCTGGTCAATCAGGACCGCAACTATTTCGCGGCGGCGATGCTCGCGCTTGGCGAGGCCGACGCGATGATCACCGGCACGACGCGTCCGTTTAGCCAGTCGCTGCGGCAGGTGCGGCTGGTGATCGACGACGAGCCCGAGGCGACCGCGTTCGGTGTGACGGTCATCGTCGGCCGCAACCACACAGTCCTCATTGCCGACACAGCGGTAACGGAGCGGCCAACCCCTGCGCAATATGCGGCGATCGCGATGCGCTCCTCGTCCTTTGCGCGGCGGATGGGACTCGAGCCGCGTGTCGCCTTCACCAGCTACACGACCTTCGGCAATCCGCCCGGCGTGCATATCGAGGGGCTGCGCGAGGCGGTCAGCATCCTCGACGGCTTCAAGGCCGATTTCGAATATGAGGGCGAAATGGCCCCCGACGTCGCGCTCAACTACGACATGCAGAAGCGCTTTTACCCGTTCACGCGGCTGAGCGGCCCGGCCAACATCCTCGTGATGCCGGGACTGCAGTCGGCCAGCATCTCGGCGAAGCTGCTGCGCGAGCTCGGCGGCGAAAGCGTGCTCGGACCTTACATGCTCGGCCTCGAACATCCGGTGCAGATTGCGCCGATGACGGCGAGCGCGTCGGACCTGGTTATGCTTGCGGTCCTGGCCGGCGGCGATGCGCATTCGCGCCAGCAGCGGCAGGCGGCGCGGAAGGCCTAGCGCCCGTTGGGGCCGGGCAGGCGAGCTGCAGGGGCCGGACGAAGCAGTGGCGTTTGGCGGCGATCTCGTTCGCGACCGGCTGCCACGCGGGATAGAAAATCCACAGCACCGCTGAATCATTGCTGGCAGCCTCGACTAGCTCGCGCCCATCAAGTGTCAGAACCATGTCGGCCTTTGTCGGAAGGCCTGCGCGGTGGAAGAAATATTCCCCGAGCTTGGCGCGAGTCTCGGGCGCCAGTGTGTGCTGGCCCTTGTAGCCGAGCGAGAATTTGACGCTTTGGGGGCGGGTCGGGATTAGCTGCTCGGCGGCCCATTCCATGCTGGGCTCGCGGACCTCGATCGGCTCGGCGACCGCTGCGTAAAGCGCCACCGCTGCCGACAAACCGACCAGCGCAAGCCGTGCGGCGCCACCCGATGCTACCGTCACCAGCGCGAGCATGAGCGCCGGAGCGCAGGCGGTGAGATAGCGGTCGACGATTAGCGAGCGGCCCCAGCCGGCTACGAGCAGGATCGCCAGTGCCAGCACGCCTGCGAGCGACGCGAGGGCGGCAGCGCGCGATATCGGCTCATCGCGGCGCAGGTGACGCGACCCAAGCGCGATCATGACTGCCAGCAGCGCGAACGCGCCGAAGCCGTATATCACATAGGCGGGCAAGTTGGCGAAGCTGACCTGTGGCCACCAATTGGCATCGCCGCTCGCCACTGACAATAGGACCTTCAGATGCGTAATGGTCTCGACGATCGGGATGAGAAGCAGGATCAGCGACGGCCACAGCTTGAGCGCGTCCGTGCGAAAGGTCGCGAGCAAGACCAGGCCCTGCGCCAGCCCCAGGCTCGTGCCCATGTAATGCGTCAGCATGGTCAACGACGCGCAGCCGGTCCAGGCGAACGCGCGCTTGAGCCTTGGCCGATCGACCAGCCGGGCGAACGCGATCGTCTGCCCGGTCGCGACCAGGAACAGCAAGGCATAGGGCCGCGCCTGTGTCGCGAAGATCGCGCCGGGCAACCACAGGAACAGCAATGCCGACCAGGCAATGGTGCCCGCTCTCGATTGGCCGGGCACGCGCCAAACCAGCGGGAGCACCGAACCCGCGATCATGAACAGCCATGACGGGATGCGCAGCCCCAGGTCGCTGTTCGCGTGCGGGATCAGCCACAGCAGCGTGTAGTAGAGGGGCGCGGCAACATCGCGACGCGCCTCGCGCACGAAGTCGGCGAGGCTCGACTGGCTCGTGATGACCGCCGTGAACGTCTCGTCCATCGTCAGCGGCAGCCCGCGCGCGGCGACCACCCGCAGGACGAGGACGACCACCACAGCGAGCGCGGCAAACACGCCAATCGCAATCTCTTCGCGCCCGTCGCGGCGCGCCGTCGCGGAAGCGCTCAAATGCGCTCCACGCTCGACACCGGTTCGGCGTCGCGGAGCGCGGCGATGATCCCGTGCAGGTGCGCGAGGTCATGCACCTCGATGTCGAGATGAAAGGTCTGGAAGCTGCCGTCGCGATGGGCGAGCTGCAGGTTGATGATGTTGGCGTGCTTGGTGCCGAGGATGCCCGACATGGTCCCGAGCGCGCCGGGAATATCGCGCAGGATCACCGACAGCCGTGCCGCGCCGCCGTCCGAGCCTTCGCCCCAGGCGAGGTCGAGCCAGTCGGCGTCAATCCCGCTCGCGAGAGTATCGCAGCCGATGACGTGGACCTCAATCTCCTCGTCCTCGCGCCTAAGGCCGACGATGCGGTCGCCGGGAATTGGATGGCAACATTGCGCGAGGTGGTAGGCGACGCCCGGCGTCAGGCCCTTGATCGAGATCGCCTGACGCTGCCCCATCGGACGCGGTTTCACGTCGCCGCCCGCCGAGCCCGGCATCAGCGCTTCCATCAGCGATTCGTCGGTTACGCGCTTGCGCGCGATGGCGATCATCAGCTCGTCATCGTTCTCGATCTTGAGCTTCTTCAGCGCCCGCTTGAGCGCATCCTTGTCGAGCTCCGCGGGAAGCCGCGCGATGATCTCGTCATAGATCTTGCGGCCGAGCTGGATCGTCTCGTCGCGCTCCTTGTGGCGGACGAACCGGCGCACTCCGGCGCGCGCCTTGCCGGTGGCTACAAAGCGCAGCCAGCTCGGCTGCGGGTGCTGCGCCTCCGACGCGAGGATTTCGACCTGGTCGCCATTCTCCAGCATCGTCCTCAGCGGCACGACGCGGCCGTTGACCTTGGCGCCGACCGTGCGGTCACCGAGGTCGGTATGCACCGCATAGGCGAAGTCGACCGGTGTAGCGCCCTTGGGCAGCTGGATCAGCTCGCCCTTCGGGGTGAAGGCGAAGATCCGGTCCTGGTACATCGCCATCCGGGTGTGCTCGAGCAGCTCTTCCGGGCTCTCGGCGTGTTCCAGGATCTCGACCAAATCATCGACCCAGGGGATGATGAGCTCGCCCTTGGGCTTGCCTTCCTTGTAGGCCCAGTGCGCCGCCAGTCCGCGCTCGGCCTGCTCGTGCATTTCGCGGCTGCGAATCTGGATCTCGATCCGCATCTTGGAATCGTGGATCACCGACGTGTGCAGCGACCGGTAGCCGTTGCGCTTGGGAGTCGAAATGTAGTCCTTGAAGCGGCCCGGGACCATCGGCCAGCGACGGTGGATGAGGCCGAGCGCGCGATAGCATTCGGCCACGTCGTCGACGATGATCCGGAACGCCATTACGTCCGACAATTGCTCGAAGCTGATGTGCCGCTCGGCCATCTTCTTCCAGATCGAGAAAGGGTGCTTCTGGCGGCCGGTGACCTCGGCGACGAGGCCGTTGTCGGCGAGGTAGAGCTGCAGCCCCAAGCCGATGCGGTTGACGAGGTCGCCGCCCTGTTCGGTCAGCTGCTTCAGGCGGCGGGTGATCGAGGCGAAGGCGTCCGGCTCCAGCTCGCGGAAGGCCAGCGTCTGCATCTCGGTCATCATCTCATACATGCCGATCCGCTCGGCGAGCGGCGCGTAGATATCCATCGTCTCGCGCGCGATGCGGCGCCGCTTTTCGTCGGATGGGATATGATGGAGCGTGCGCATGTTGTGCAGCCGGTCGGCGAGCTTCACCAGTAGAACGCGGATGTCGTCGCTGAGCGCGAGCAGGAACTTGCGGAGGTTCTCCGCAGCCCGCTCATTCTCTGACTGCGCCTCGATCTTGCTGAGCTTGGTGACGCCGTCCACCAGCCGCGCGACGTCCTTGCCGAAATGCTTCTCGATCTCCTGGGGAGTCGCCAGCGTGTCCTCGATCGTGTCGTGGAGGATGGCGGTGGCGATCGTCTGGTCGTCTAGCCTGAGGTCGGTGAGGATGCCCGCGACTTCGATGGGGTGGCTGAAATAGGGATCACCCGAGGCGCGCATCTGGGAGCCGTGGGCCTTCATTGAGAAGACGTAGGCGCGGTTGATCAGCCCCTCGTCCGCATCGGGATCGTAGGAACGAACCTTCTCAACAAGTTCGTACTGCCTCAGCACGCCCCTAAGATGGGCAGACGGGCCGGGATTGTGCAAGCGCGAAAGAGGGGCTTGCCGACGAGAGGAAGGGATCGTCAGCCCCTGGGTAACTATTGGGCGGCGAGCGCCTTTGCGGCATCAGTCTTCGCGGCAGTGTTGCATTTGTCGAGTTCGGCCGCCGTGAAGGCGTGGCCATCGGCGAGGAAGCTGTCGACCTTGCCCGCGCGCCGGGCGAGCGACTGGCACAGCACGGCTGGCCGACTCTCTTCGGTCGACCCCTGACAGGCGCCGGCGCCGCAGTTCCAGACGACGTCACGAGCGATAATCCGCTCCGTGGCGGGGGCCGAAAGCTTGGCGGAATAGGTAGAGGCAGCAGCCGGCGCCGCGGCCAGCACTAGAGCGGAAAAGCCAAGGATCGAGCGAAGCATTGCGAATGTCCCCTAGTTCAGTTGCGATTGACAACGGAATAAATCATCCAGTTTCATTTGGCAACTGTTCTTTCGCTCATTTCTGTGCTTTGTTGAGAATCGTAGGGGAGAGAAGGGCTTATGCCTGGTGATACGCTGACCGCGCATCTGGATGCGTTCCGCGAAGCCGCGCTCGCATGCCCGCTGCCGGCGGCCGTAGAACTGATCGGCGAGAAATGGGCGTTCCTTATCCTTCGCGGCGCTTTCAATGGACTCAAACATTTTGAGGAATTTCAGGCGGGACTCGGCATCGCCCGCAACATCCTGTCGGACCGCCTGTCGAAGCTGGTGGCCGGCGGCATTCTCGAACGGGCGGCCGACCCGGATGACAAGCGCCGCGTGATCTATTCGCTCAGCCCGAAGGGCGAGGGCCTGCTGCCGGTCGTCCTCGCGCTGCGCCAATGGGGCGAGCAATGGGGCTATGGCCGGATGGAGGTCGTCCTGGCCGACGCGAAGGACCGCAAGCCGGTGCGCAAGATCTGCGTGCTTTCGCACGACGGACGCGAGCTCGGCCGCGAGGAACTCACCTGGATCGAGCGCGATTCGGGCGGCCTGTTGAAGACCGCAGCAGAATAATCACTCCAGCCCAATGAGGTGATCGCGCAGCGCACGCGCATCGTGCAGCGCATTGTGCGGCACCTTGCTGTTCGCGGCGGTGCTGAACCCGGGCAGCTGGACAACGCGGAAGCTCAGCTCCGGCACTTCGGCCATCACGCCCGGACCGGTAACCAGCAGCGCGTTGAACAAGGCGATGTCCTCGGGCCAGTCGGCGACAATCAGCGGGTGCGGATCGCCGGCGAGAAAATGGGCAATCGAGCGCGCGGCGTCCGCCCGGCTCAACCGCGGCGAGATCAATTGCTGCGGAACCATGTCGAGATAAGGCACTACGTTTCGCTCGACCCATTCTTCGAGCGCGCAGTCCCAGTCGAGCGTCAGGTACAATTCTTCGCCATCGTCTGGAACCAGCGCGAGGCTGATCAGCGCCCCGCCCCAGCCATTATATTCGGTGTCGAGGAAGTACCTCAGTGCTGACGCACCGCGGCGCAATTGTCGGTGGGAAGCGACTTGCCCTTGCGGCAGCGCTCTTCGGCGAGGCGAACTTGGCGCCCGCGTTCTTCCTCTTCTTTCCGGAGCTGCCGGCCGCGCTTCTCGTCGGCTTCGCTCTGGCTGGTCGTCACGGCGTCGACGCCCGCCGATGCCACTTTCACGGGCAGGGTGACGACATCGACCGCGGTCTTGGCGATGGTCCCGACGCAGCCCGACAGGACCGGGAAGGCGGCGAGGATAATGAACAGGTTACGCATGCCGCATCCTCGCCTGCCGAATTGACGCTGGCAACGTCAAAGCGACGAAAAGAAGCTCCACATCAGGTCGTTGGCGCTGATTGCCATCGACGGCTGCTTGCGTCCTTGCTGAGTCCCGCCGCCGGGCCAGCTGTGACCGCCGGTATCGGTCAGGCACAGTTCAACCGGCGCGCCACCCGCCTTCGCGGCATGGAGATCGCAATGCGCGCCGCTGACGGTCAGCACTCGCTTCGACTTGAGATCGGCGCGGTTGAGTTGGACCCACTTAGCCTGCGTCGCCGGCACCGAGGTGAAATCGGTGTGCGAAGGGCCGACCCCGACGCCGCCGTTGAACGGCACGTTGGGATCGTCGGCGGCATGGAACTGGATCACCGGAACCGGCCGCGACGGCGTGCAGTGGGCCGTATTGTCGGTTCCTTCCACCGGGGCGATGGCGCGGATCTCGGGCGCTTCGCAGGCCAGCCGCCAGCTCATCATCGCGCCGTTCGACATTCCGGTCGCGAAGATACGCTTCGGGTCGATGCTCGCCTGGCGCTCGACGCGGCGGATCACCTCGCGGATGAAGCCGACGTCGTCGACCTCGTTCTTCTGCGCGCCGCCGCAGCAGCTGCCTGCATTCCAGGTCGCAAGGATCCCGCTCGGGAAGCGCGAAAACCCGTTCGGGAAGACCGCGATGAAGCCGGCGGCTTCCGATTTGGAGATCAACCTGTATTTAGAATCGTCGGCCTGGAAATCGGCATCGCCGCCACCGCCGTGCAGCGCGACGAGCAGTGCGGTCGGCTTCCCGCGATAGCTCTTCGGCAAATGCACCAGATATTCGCGAGTGATGCCGTCATGGACGAAGCTGAAGCGATAATCGCCCGGCGCGGTGATCGCCGTGGGGTTGGGGTCGGCCGGTGCGCGCGGCTGCTGCATCAGCTCGCGGATTCGCTCAAATCGCTGCGCCGCTGCCGTACCGCCGATCGTGGCGCCGACTGATGTCAGCAGCGTCAGCCCGACGAGAAACCGAGATTTCACGACCAAACTCCTTTGACCAATTGCTCGGTACATTCTTGTTACGGCAGTTGAACGAGCGATGATGCGTCCGTTGGCCGTCCGTTCAGGAAGATTGACGGCCGCTAACCAAGGCTCATGGCTTCTTCGGCGAGCGCCTCGGCCTGGGCCAGCAGCGTTTCATCCGCCTCGGCGCCGGGCGGCAGGGCTTCGCGCCCGACGATCACCATCAGCGGCACCGCCATCGGCGTGATCCGCCCGGTCTCGACATGGAGCATGGTCGCCGATGCTCGGTCGACCAGCCGCACCAACCGCCCGAGCTCGGTCATCCGCCGCCGCGCATCGTCCCACGCCGCGCGCAGCAGCAGATGCTGCGGCTCATAGCGGCGCAGCACGTCATAGATGAGGTCGGTCGAGAAGCTGACCTGTCGCCCGGTCTTCTTCTTGCCGGGGTGCTGGCGCTCGACCAGCCCGCCAATCACCGCGACCTCGCGGAATGCGGTCTTCAGCAGGAAGGAGCTTTCGACCCATTCGACGAATTCCTGCTCGAGGATGTCGGCGGAGAAGAGCGCTTGCGGGTCCTTGACCGGCTCGAGCCCGTAGCAGGCTAGCGCATAGTCGTTGGCGACGAAGCCCAATGGCTTCAGGCCGGCCTTCTCCATGCGCTTGGTCAGCAGCATGCCGAGCGACTGATGAGCGTTCCAGCCTTCGAAGCTGTACGCGACCATAAAACACTGGCCTTCGTGTGGGAAGGTCTCGACCAGCAGCTGGTGCGGTTCGGGCAGCACCGACCGCTCGGATTGGACCTCCAGCCACTCGCGCACGTCGTCGGGAAAGCGGCTCCAGTCGTTGCGGTCGGCCAGCATGTTGCGGACGCGGTTGGCAAGATGCGTCGACATCGACATGCGCTGCCCGCCGTAGGTCACCACCTGCCCGCGCTTGGAGCTGGCGTGGACGATGATGTCGGTGTCCTTGAACTGCTCGACCTCGAGGCTGAGCCCAGCGAAGAAGAAGCGGTCGCCGGGCGT
>Ga0074063_10126173_pt1 | contig 15921 bp, 15 predicted proteins | sample SoimicmetaTmtHMB_FD_76857 | JGI IMG/M metagenome (GOLD analysis project Ga0074063, IMG submission 76857) | Soil and rhizosphere microbial communities from Centre INRS-Institut Armand-Frappier, Laval, Canada - Soil microcosm metaTmtHMB... | ecosystem: Engineered > Artificial ecosystem > Soil... | reverse complement strand
ATTGCCGCCGGCGTGTCACCGGTCGCCGATCCCAGCAACAAAGACGAAAGGTTCGAACGGGTGCGTGTGCGCCGCTCGCTCGCCGCGCTGGATTGGCTCGACGCTGGCGCGGTCGCCCAGTCCGCCACCATCCTTGCCGATGCCGATGCGGCGCTCGACTGGGCAATGAGGGAAGAATGGGATCGCTCGGTCCACGAAAAGCGGGGAAGCATCATCTATCGCCTGTCCGACGTTCCGGCCGAAATTGTGCGTCGGATCGTGGCTAGGGCCATCCGGCGGCTCGCGACCGAAGGCGACCGTGAGCCCCGCGGCCCCGAATTGACTCGGCTCGTCGCGGCACTCTCGGCCGGGGAGACAGCGACGCTTAGAGGTGTGCAGTGCCGCGGCGGGCCGGAATGGCACTTCATTCCGTCACCGAACCGGACTCGACCTGTGGATAACTTCGATTAGTATTCGCCCCGCGACTCGGGGGACGCGAGTTCGTGGAGGGCATATTGGAACCGGATGTTCGCTATTTTCGGCGCCGGGCAAGCGAAGAGCTTGCGGCTGCACGTCGCGCGGTGACCGATGAGGCCCGCGAGCGGCGGCTAATGCTCGCAGGCAAGTTCCTCGACCGGCTGAAATCGGTCGAAGCCGATTGCTTGATGGCTGAGTAGGCCGCCGCAAGGGTCGTTAAATTGACGCCGGACCTACCGTCCCGGCGCGGTACATTGCTCACCTCATCCTAAGCGCGCATTGTTATTGGCCCCGATACGCCTATTTTATCGGGACCGGCGCTGGCGCCCTGAAAGACGAGCGATGAACGACAAAGAAAAGAAGCCTGGCAACCCTTGGACCAAGAGCCTGCTGATCTGGGGCGGCGTGCTGTTTGCGCTCGTCCTGTTCGTGCAGATGATCGATGGCGGCTCGCGCACGCCGTCCGGTCACGCGATTCCTTATTCCGAATTCGTCCGCCAGGTTGACGAAGGCAACGTCCGCACGGTCGTCATCGCCGCCGGCGGCACAAGCAGCAATTCTGCGATCAACGGCAAGCTCGCCAGCGGCGAGGATTTCCACACGATTGCACCTGCCGGATCCGACATTGCCGACCGCATGGTCCAGAAGGGCGTCGCGGTTCAGGTCAAGGCCGAGGAGCAGTCGAGCATCTGGCTCTACATGCTCTACAACTCGCTGCCCTTCCTGCTCATCCTCGGCATCAGCTTCTTCGTGATGCGCCAGATGCAGAAGAATGCGGGCTCGGGCGCCATGGGCTTCGGCAAGAGCCGCGCGCGAATGCTGACCGAAAAGCAGGGCCGCGTGACCTTCGCCGACGTCGCCGGCATCGACGAGGCCCGCGAGGAGCTCCAGGAAATCGTCGAGTATTTGAAGGACCCGGGCAAGTTCGCCCGTCTCGGCGGCAAGATCCCCAAGGGTGCCCTGCTCGTTGGCCCTCCGGGCACCGGCAAGACGCTGCTCGCCCGCGCGATTGCGGGCGAGGCGGGCGTTCCCTTCTTCACCATCTCCGGCTCGGACTTCGTCGAAATGTTCGTCGGCGTCGGCGCGAGCCGCGTCCGCGACATGTTCGACCAGGCCAAGAAGTCAGCGCCGTGCATCGTCTTCATCGACGAAATCGACGCGGTCGGCCGCCATCGCGGCGCTGGCCTCGGCAACGGCAATGACGAGCGCGAGCAGACCCTCAACCAGCTCCTGGTCGAGATGGACGGCTTTGAAGCCAATGAAGGCATCATCATCATTGCCGCGACCAACCGGCCCGACGTGCTCGACCCGGCGCTGCTGCGCCCGGGCCGCTTCGACCGCCAGGTCGTCGTTCCGCGCCCCGACATCGACGGCCGCGAGCAAATCCTCTCTGTGCACATGAAGAAGGTGCCGCTGGCGCCCGACGTCGACCCGCGCGTGATCGCCCGCGGCACGCCGGGCTTCTCTGGTGCGGACCTCGCCAACCTGGTCAACGAGGCGGCGCTGCTTGCCGCTCGTCGGGGCAAGCGCCTCGTCGCCATGCAGGAGTTCGAGGACGCCAAGGACAAGGTGCTGATGGGCACCGAGCGCAAGTCGATGGTGATGACCGAGGACGAGAAGCGCATGACGGCCTATCACGAGGCGGGTCACGCGATCGTCGCGCTGCACGAGCCGGCGTCCGACCCAATTCACAAGGCAACGATTATCCCGCGCGGCCGCGCGCTTGGCTTGGTCATGCGGCTGCCTGAGCGCGACAGCTACAGCTACCACCGCGACAAGATGTACGCGAACCTCGCCGTCGCCATGGGCGGCCGCGTCGCCGAGGAGATGATCTTCGGCTACGACAAGGTTTCTTCAGGGGCCTCTTCCGACATCCAGTACGCGACGACGCTGGCGCGCGACATGGTAACCCGCTGGGGCATGTCGGACGCGCTCGGCCCGCTCCAGTATGCCGAGCCGGATGAAGAGGTGTTCCTGGGCTATTCGGTGAACCGCACTCGGCAGATGTCGAACGAGACCGCCCAGGCGATCGACAAGGAAATTCGCAAAACCGTCGAGGACGGTTACGAGCGGGCCAAGTTCGTCCTGACGGAGAACCAGGGGCAGCTCGAGAGCCTCGCCCAGGCGCTGCTCGAATATGAGACTCTGTCTGGCGACGAGATCAATAAGGTCCTCGCCGGCGAACAAATCGATCGCGGCAGCACCAAAGGGCCGTCGATTCCGGCCGCGGGTTCGTCGATTCCGAAGGCCAAGCGTCCGAAGCCCGGAGCGGTGGGCGGACCGGCCCAGGCCGGCGCCTAGTCGCTGATACCTAGGAGAACGACGGCCGCGGCGAATAGCGAGAAGGCTATCGTCGCGAATGTTAGCAGCAGCACCCAGCGCCAGACCGCGCTCCATCGACTGAGGCCGTAGGCGCCCTTCAGCTGCCGGTACATGTGGAAAGGCGGCACAAGGAATGCTGCCAGCCCGACACCCGGGATGCCGACCTTCGAGACGAGCGTCAGGACGATCGCCAGCAGCATCATGAAGGACAGCGAATAGGTTACGAACACGCTGTGGTCGTACAGCTTGAAGCGGCGGCTGAAGGGGAACAGCAGCCACAGGAACGGCACAGAAATCGGGATCAGCAGCCAGGCGAACTTCGAAGCGGCGTCCTGGAGCTTGTAGATTGCGAGTTGCGGGTTCGCCTTGGCGCGGCTGATTGCTTCCTTGAAAAGCGGGATGTCGGTGTCGACCTCATCGGACTTGCTGGCCAGAATCGCATTGGTGATTCCGTTTTTCTTGAAACCCTGCAGGGTGGTCAGCGCCTTTTGCTGCTCGGCCATCTGCTGGTCGATTTCTTCCTTGTCCGGGGCACTCACCGCTTTCGCGCGCCTCGCGTTCAGCCTCGCGATCTTGGCTTGCACCCCGGCAATCGCCTCGTCGGTGGAATGATAAACGTTGTCGCCGACTGAGACCTTGTTCAGGCCGTTCGATCCGCCGGCCAGCTGGAACGTCGCGAACAGCAGAAACACGCTAAACAGGAACAGGGCCAGTGGCGAGACGAACCGAGCGCGCTCGCCATCGATGTAGCGCCGCGTCAGGTTTCCCGGCCGCCACGCCAGCAACGGCAGCGTCTTGAAGGTCTTTCCTTCGAAATTGAGCGCCCCGGACAGGAAATCCTGCGCGAATGCACCGAGCGAGCGATGGACGTGCGCATGCTGGCCGCACGCGTGGCAATAATTGCCGACCAGGGCCGTGCCGCAATTTAGGCAATTTGTCTCGTCTGTGCGCCCGCCGCGAACGCCGGTGGCCGGCTCGACCGCCCGGCCCAGCATGCCCCCGGTGACAGCATCGGCAACCGCTTCGAATTCGCCCATTCGAGCCCCCTTGGGTTGCATATTATGCGGGCCTCGCCGCTCATGCTAGCGGGAGCGGCATGGCGCGCATCGGCCTTCTCGGCGGCTCCTTCAACCCGGCCCATTCCGGGCATCGGCGCATCAGCCTCGAAACAATGCGGGCGCTGGGCGTCGACGAGGTGTGGTGGCTGGTGTCGCCCGGCAACCCGCTCAAGGCGGAGGCGCGAGACATGGCTCCTTACGAGGCGCGGCTTGCGTCAGCTGAGCGAATGGCGCGGCGCTCGCGAATTCGGGTGAGCGATTTCGAGCTTCACGCAGGCACCCGCTTCACCATCGACACGGTGCGCAGGCTCAAGCGCTGCTACCCATCCCACAAGTTCATATGGTTGCTCGGAAGCGACAACCTGCCAAATTTTCACTTTTGGCGCGATTGGAGGGGTTTAGCCCGCGAAGTGCCGATTGCGGTGATTCACCGGCCCGGTTATGATTCAGCTGCCCACGCGGTGCGCGCGATGGGCTGGCTGAGGCGGTTCGTCCATCCGTCCAGCCAGGCAAAGCGGTGGACGGACTGGAGTGCACCGGCGATCATTTTCCTTCGCCTGCCGCCCGACCCGACTTCCGCAACCGCTATTCGCGCGCTCGACCCCGACTGGCATCGTCGAACGAAAACGCTCAATGAGCGTTCACATCGTTTTCGGCTCGCCATTGTTCGCCAGGAGACCCCTTGACCGAGCAGCCTGTTGAAAGCGCCGGCAAGGCCGGCAAAGCGCCCATCGACGTCGATGATCTTCACAAGCTCGTTCTTCAGTCGCTCGACGATGATCAGGCGCAGGAAGTTGTCAGCATTCCGCTAGTCGGAAAATCCAACATCGCGGACCATATGGTGGTAGCTACCGGTCGTTCTACACGGCAGGTCGCATCCATGGCCGTTAAGCTTGCGGACAAGATCAAAGAGCGATTTAATCGTAACGTCCGTATCGAAGGTCTCCCGGCGGGGGATTGGGTGCTTATCGATGCAGACGACGTGATCGTTCACATCTTTCGTCCCGAAGTTAGAAATTTTTATAATTTGGAGCGAATGTGGGCGTTTGGCGATGATTCGGGCGTGAGCACAGCTGCACGCGGGTGAGGGCTATGCGGATCGGTGCTTTTTTCTTGGCGCTATTGGCGTTCGGCGCGCAGCCCGCGCTTGCGGCCTCGTCGCCCAACCTCCTGAGCCTTGAGCAGCAGCTCAACACGGTGGTTGCCGGTAAGTCGGCCGACGTCGGCATCGCCGCGCTCGACCTCAATTCCGGCGAGACCGTCAGCATCAAGGGCAACACGCCGTTCCCGATGGCGAGCACGGTCAAGGTCGCCGTCGCCGCGCTCTACCTCGCCCAGGTCGACAATAAGCGCCGCTCCCTCGACGACATGATCGACGGCCAGCCGGCCCGCGGCCTGATGCGCCGTATGCTCGTGCACAGCGACAATCATGCCACTGATCTCCTACTTGCCGACCTCGGCGGCCCGCGCGCCGTCCATGACTGGCTCCAGGCCAATGGCGTGAAGGGCCTGCGCGTCGATCGCAACATTAACGACCTCCTGCGCAGCAAGCGCGACCTGTGGGACCATCGGGATTCCAGCACGCCGGTGGCAATGGTCGACCTCCTGAAGCGGCTCTACAAGGCGGAGCTGATCTCGCCCGAAAGCCGTAATTTCCTGCTCGATTTGATGGCTCAGTGCGAGACCGGCAAGAATCGGATGAAGGCGCTGCTCCCGGGTGTCCCGATCGAGCACAAGACCGGAACGCTCGACGGTCTGGCCGACGATGTCGGTTTCATCACCATGCCCGACGGGCACCGCGTCGCTGTCGCTATCTTCACTCGCGGGGGCACCGACCGACCGCGCACGATCGCCGAGACGACCCGCGTCATCTACGACGGGTTCAAGGCCATTTTCACCTGGCCGTTCGGCGCGCCTGCCCTGCAAAAATAAGGGTTCGGACCGGCGATCGGCGACGCCCTGATGGTGACGAAAAAGCGATCTGGGAGTGAGCGAGTGAAGACAGGTAGCGGGGCCTACCTGTCGATCGAGCGAGCGAAACGAAGTGGTCAGGGCGCGTTTTCGTCCCACCCGAAGGGCATGGCCCTGTCGGCGCCGGGTCGTCGTCGAAGCACTTGGACAGGGGCCTACTGGCCCGCCCTTCGTGCTCTTCCTAGCCCATCATTCGGCAGGAGCCATGTCACGGCGGCCGCCGATTACCGGTCCGAACCCTAGTGCTTCTGCACATCGTTGCTCGCGGGAAGATCGGCCGCTCACCGGAGGCCGATCTGGTCGACCGCTATCTGAAGCGTATTCAATGGCCGACCAGGCTGACCGAGCTGCCCGATCGCGGCGGCAAGGTCCCTGACCTGCCGACCAACAGCGTGACCGTGGTGCTGGACGAAAAGGGCGGGGCGCTTACCTCGACCGAGCTCGCCAAGATGCTCGAAGGCTGGCGCGACAGTGGCAAGCGTGAGGCGCGCTTCCTGATTGGCGCGGCGGACGGCCATGACGACAAAGAGCGCCGCTCCGCCGACCTGCTCCTGTCGTTCGGGCCTGCGACCTGGCCACACCTGCTCGTCCGCGCGATGCTCGCGGAGCAATTGTTCCGGGCGACCTCGATCCTTGCCAACCACCCCTATCACCGCGAAGGTTGAGCGATGCGCCGCTTGGCCCTCGCAATCTTGCTTTGCCCCATGGTGACGGCCAGCGCCTTGGCTCAGGAGGGTGGGCTGCCGCTCGACGCGGCGCTGAAATCTGCCGTCGCCGAACAGTCCCGCGCCGATGCCGAAACCGCCCGCCTTGAACGGGCCGCGGCCAAAGCCCGGACTGAGGCCGATCGGCTTCATGCCGAGCAGGCAGCCGCCGCCCAGGCGATCGAGGCCGCGGAAGCGCGCATCGGCACTGCAAACGCGCGCCTGCAACTTGCTTCGGCCTTTGTCGCCGCGCATCGCCGCCAGCTTGCGGCTGAGCAGCAGCCCGTCGCCTCGCTCCTCGCGGGGCTGGCGACGATGGCGCGTCGGCCGCCGCTGCTCGTGCTCGCGGACCGCAACAGCACTGACGAACTGGTCAAGGTCCGGCTCCTCCTGGACGCGACGTTGCCGGTGATCCGGGCTCGGACCAGCCGTCTCTCCGCCGAGGTGCAGCAAGGCGAGCGCCTTAAGGCGTCGGCGCTGGCCGCGCGCACCGAGCTGGCGCGGAGCCGCGACAACCTCGCAACGCGTCAGCGCTCCTATGCCGCGCTCGAGCAGAAGGCCGTTCAGCTAGCGCTCGCCTCGCAAGGCCAGGCGCTGGGTTCGAGCGACCTCGCGCTCGCTGCCGGCGAGAATGTTGAGCGCTTGCGCGGTCAGCAGGCCAACAGCCAGTCGATCCGTAATGTCGCGGCCCAACTGGCCGGGGACGATGCGGCGCCGCTCAGCCCGTTCGCTCCGGAAGGCGCGGATCCGCGACCACCCTTCATCTATCAGCTTCCGGCCGCCGCGCCGGTAACCGATGGCCTGGCGTCCGTCAGCGCCAGCGGCGTTCGCTCACGCGGCCTAACCCTCGCAGCCTATCGCGGCCTGGCGGTGGCCGCTCCGGCCGACGGCGTCGTCAAGTTCGCCGGGCCATTCCGCGATTATGACGGCGTCCTGATCATCGACCATGGCGGTGGCTGGCTCAGCCTGATCGTCAATGTCGCGAGCGAGCTCCATGCCGGCGACAGGGTTCGCCTCGGCGACCCGGCCGGGCGTGCGCTCGGGCCGCTACAGGTCGAACTGTCCCACAATGGGCGACAAATCTCGCCGGCCCTCATCGCAGGTTCATCTCAATCTCTGTCAAAGGGCCCCAAAGGCGGCTAAACCGCTTGGGAATGATCCAGCCCGAATGAGCGACCAGGATTCGACCATGAAACCCAACATCAAGCTGCTCCCCCCGCTCGCCCTCGTTGGCGCGCTTGCTCTGGTCCCCGTGACCGCCAGCTCCTTCGCTGCGACGGACACGACCAATTACCAAGAGCTCGAGAAGTTCATGAGCGTCTACGAGCGGGTTAAGGCCAATTATGTCGATCCGGTTGACGACCATACGCTCATCAAGGGCGCGATCGACGGCATGCTGGCCGCGCTTGACCCGCACAGCTCCTACGCCGAGGCGAGCGACTTCGATCAGTTGAAGGCCACGACCGACGGCAATTACGGCGGCCTCGGGCTCAGCGTTTCGATCGAGGATGGTGCGGTCAAAGTCATCGCCCCGACCGAGGACACGCCGGCGTGGCGTGCCGGGATCAAGGCTGGCGACTACATCACCCATATCAACGGTGAGTTCGTCTATGGTCTGACGCTGGACGAAGCCGTGACCAAGATGCGCGGCGCGCCGGGCACGCCGATCAAGCTCACCATCGTCCGTCCGGGCCGCGACAAGCCATTCGACGTCTCAATGAACCGCGAGCGGATCGAGCTCCGCCCGGTGAAGTGGGAGATCAAGGAAGGCGTCGGCTACATCAACATCAACACCTTCACCGGGAACGTCGCCGAGCAGACCAAGGCGGCGCTGGTGGGCATCGACAAGGCGACCGGCGGCCATCCGCTGGGTTACGTGGTCGACCTTAGATCCAACCCGGGCGGCCTGCTCGACCAGGCGGTCGATGTCGCTGACGACTTCCTCGAAAGCGGCGAGATCGTTTCACAGCGTGGCCGCACCAAGGACGATATCGAGCGCTATTATGCGCGTCCCGGCGACATGGCCCATGGCCTTCCGGTGATCGTCCTGACCGATGCCGGCACGGCGTCAGCGTCGGAGATCGTCGCCGGCGCGCTTCAGGACCACCGCCGCGCGCTGATCATGGGTGAAACGAGCTTCGGAAAGGGCTCGGTCCAGACTGTCGTCCAGACCGGGCCGGAGACCGCGCTCCGGCTGACCACGGCGCGCTATTACACGCCTTCGGGCCGCTCGGTTCAAGCCGGCGGGATCGATCCGGACGTTGCGGTGCCGCAGCTCAGCGACCCGGACTACAAGGACCGCAAGGTCGTTCGCGAAGCCGACCTCCGCCGCCACCTGCTTGCCCAGGCCAAGGTCGAGGACAAGCTGCTCGAGGCTGACGACAGCCCCGATCCGCGGTTCATGATGACCCCGGCCGCGCTTGAGAAGCAAGGCATCAAGGACTTCCAACTCGATTACGCGATTAAGACGATCAAGCGACTGTCGATACCGGTGAACATCGCCTCGGCCGCTCCGATCAAGAAGAGCCGCTAAGGACCGCATGAGCGAAGCGGCGGTTGTGGCAGGGTCTCGGGCTGGTGGTTTCGATGCCGCGGCTGCGGCGCGGCTTATTGCGCTTGCACTGCCTCTGGCGCTGCTGGCTGGGGCATATAGTTCGCAATATATCGGCGGCCTCTACCCGTGCGAGATGTGCTGGTGGCAGCGTTATGCCCACTTTGCGGCGCTTCCCTTCGCGGCACTCGCCTTCGCGGGGCCGGCGGCCTCTTCGCGCGGCCGGGCCTTCACCTTGCTCGCCGCGCTGGCGATCGCAGTGTCGGGCGCAATCGGCGTCTATCATGCAGGCGTCGAGGCCAAGATTTTCGAAGGCTTCACCCAGTGCACCGCGCTGACGAGCAGCAGCAACCCTGCCGACTTGCTGAAAGAGATCACTCACGCGCCGTTGGTCCGCTGTGACGAGGTTCAGTTCCGCTTCCTCGGCATCACGCTCGCCGGCTGGAACGCGATCCTGTCGCTAGGCGGCGCCTTGCTGATCGCGATCCTCACACTGCGCGGTCGCCGGGCATGAGCCACTGGCGCCCCGGCGACCGGTTGGCCGACCGCTCCTCGATGCTGCGCGTCGATCAGGCCGGTGAATATGGCGCGACCCGGATTTACGCCGGTCAGCTCGCCGTGCTCCGTCGCAATTGCCCGGAGGCCAAGCTGATCGCGCGCATGGCGGCGCAGGAGGAGCGCCACTTGAAGCGCTTCAACGCCCTGATCGCCGACCGACGTGTCCGACCCACCGTCCTCCAGCCGCTGTGGAATGTCGCCGGCTTCGCGCTTGGCGCGGCGACCGCGCTAATGTCAGAGAAGGCCGCACTGGCCTGCACCGACGCGGTTGAGACCGAAATCGACCGCCATTATGCGGACCAGCTCTCAGCGCTCGGCGATGAGGATCCGGAGCTTTCGGCCGACATCGCCGAATTCCAGGCCGAGGAGCTCGAGCATCGCGACACGGCGCGCGAGGCGGGCGCGGCGCAGGCAGTGGGCTATCCCCTATTGACGGCGGCCATCCGTGCTGGCTGCAGGGTGGCTATCGGATTGTCGAAACGCATTTGAGGAACTTCTCGGCGGTCCCAGCCGCTGAATGCTCGTGAAAGGACGTTCGTGATGAGAAGGCTGGTGATCAGTTCCGCCGTCGGGGCGGCGATGGCAATGGGCCTCGCGGCTATTCCGGCGCCCGTGTCCGCCCAGCAGGTCGAGGTCTCGGTGTTCGGCACCGATCCCTGCCCGCGTTCAACCGAGAGCCAGATCGTGGTCTGCAAACATTATCCGGAAAGCCAGCGCTACCGGCTCGCGCCGTCCCAGAATCCGCAGGGCACGCGCCAGCAGCGCCAATCCTGGTCACGCCAGTCGCAGGCGCTGAAGACCGTTGGCGCGACCGGCACAGGCAGCTGCTCAGCGGTCGGCCCGGGCGGCTTCACCGGTTGTCTGCAGCAGGAAATCAAGCAGGCGCGGCGCGAGACGCGCGAGCAGCAGAGCCAGGATCAAGCACCGCAATGATGCATTAAGCCGGACTCGCCGGTAACGGCGTTGTGAAGGGGACAGTCCAGCGATGACCATTGCCGACGCTACACCCGACCTCGAGCAGGTCGACCGCGACGATCGTGCCTTTCTCGGCCATCCCAAGGGTCTAGGCTTCCTCGGCTTCACCGAGGCCTGCGAGCGCTTCTCCTATTACTCCATGCAGACGCTGCTGGTGCTCTACATGGTCAACTACCTCCTCGTGCCGCAGCGCATGGACAAAGTCGTCGGCCTGCGATGGGTGCAGAGCCACGTCTATCACGGCATCTCGGGCCAGCCGCTCGCCTCGGCGATCTTCGGAACCTACGCGTCGCTCGTCTACGGGACGCCGATCCTCGGCGGGATCATCGCCGACAAATGGCTGGGCCGCGACCGGACCCTAATCCTCGGCGGGATCTTGATGGCGATCGGCCATTTCCTGATGGCCATCCAGTCGGCGTTCGTTTTCGCATTGATCGCGCTCGTGCTCGGCGTCGGCGCCTTCAAAGGCAATATCGCGACCCAGGTCGGCGCGCTCTACGGTCCCAACGACCTCCGCCGCGCGATGGCGTTCCAGATCTTCTACATCTTCATCAACGTCAGCGTGATCGTCGCGCCATTGATCTCGGGCACGCTCGGCCAGAAGGTGGGCTGGCACTACGGCTTCGGATGCGCCGGCGTCGTCATGGTGCTCGGCCTGTTCATTTACCTGGCGGGACGACGCTACCTGGCGCCGGAAGCTGCCCCGTCGCGCAACGAGCCCGTCCACCATGAGCCGCTGTCTCGCGGCGATTGGATCTGCGTGATCTATTTGATCATCCTGATCCCAGTCCTCGCGGTGTCGCTCCTCACCAATCAGGAAATCTTCAACGCTTACCTGACCTGGGGCGACCAACAGTTCGACCTGACGCTGCTTAACAACACCAGCAGCTGGCTGATCACCGTCGATGCCGCGGTCAGCTTCACCATGCTGGTCGCGGTCGCGGCATTCTGGAAATGGTACGGCACAAGGCGCCGCGAGCCGGACGAGATCAGCAAAATGATCATCGGCAGCGGCTTCACGGTGGCCGGCGGCCTTTGCCTGTTCATGGCTGCGCTGACGCAGCCTCACGGCGGCAAGATCAGCCTGTTCTGGCCGATGATGTTCGAGGTCCTCAATAGCATCGGCTTCGCGCACGTGTTGCCGGTAAGCCTCGCGCTGTTCTCGAAGATCTCGCCCAAGCAGATCACGGCGACTGTGATCGGCCTCTATTACCTCGCCTTCTTCATCGCCAATGCGGTCGTCGGCTATGTTGGCGGCCTCTATTCCAGCCTGCCAACGACGACCTTCTGGCTGATCCACGTCGCCAGCGCGGTCTTCGGCCTCGTCGCCTTTGCCGTCTTCAAGATCGTGATTGGGAAGCGAATGATGGGCAGCCCGCAGGACCAGGCAGCGGCCTTGTCCTGACCGTGTCGGACGACCTTGCTCGCGAAAGCAAGTTCCAGTGGCTGGCGCGGTTCGGCTTCGTCACGCGGGGGCTGCTGTACATCGTCATCGCAACGCTGGTGATCGGCAGCGGACGCACCGAGGACCTGACCGGGGTCATGGAATATCTTAGCCGCGACTTCGGCCGCTGGCTGATGATCTTCATGATTGCCGGGCTCACCGGCTACGGCGCGTGGCGCGTGTGCGACGCCGTGTTCGGCATGGACAGCGGGCGTCATCATCCAAAGGCTTGGCGTCGCCGCATCGCCGCAGGCATCAGCGGGCTCATCTATCTTTACCTGGCCTACAAGGCGCTGCGCCTGCTCTTGAGCGGCCGAGCGCCGCCGGGCGACGTGCAGCAGAATGCGGCGGCCGCATTGCACCTGCCCGCCGGGGAACTCGCGCTGTTGATCGCCGCTGCCGTGCTTGTCGGCGCTGGATTCGTGCAGCTGTGTAAGGCGGCGACCTGCTCATTCCTGCGGCACCTCGACGCACGGGCCCAGCGCCCGCTCGCATCGTGGCTCGGGCGGCTCGGCTATGCGGCGCGCGGCGTGATCTTCCTGACCGTTGGCTGGCTGTTGGCGCGCGCCGGCCTTGATCATAGCGCATCCGAGGCGGGCGGACTTGAGCAAGCGCTCGACACCCTTCGCGGCCCGCTCCAGTTCCCAGTCGCAGCGGGCCTCGCCCTGTTCGGCTGCTATTCGCTGGTCGAAGCGCGCTTCCGCTCAATCCACAAGCCGCCGACCGAGCATATCAAGCGCAAGGTCGAGGAGACGGTAGCAGCAGCCTAGGGAGCGATCGGCAGGTAGACAGCGCTCGCCGTCGCCCCGCCGCGGTACACGCTTTGCGTCGCTTTCCGATAATCGCCAGCCTTCGCATAGAAGATGTTCGGGACGAATGTCTGCGGATTGCGGTCGTAGACCGGGAAAAGGCTCGACTGGACCTGAACCATGATCTTGTGACCCGGCAGGAACACGTGATTCACGTTGGGCAGGCCCCAACGATAATGCTCGATTTTGCCGGCCCGGAGCGCTCGCGGCTTGGCGAAGCTGTCGACGTAGCGGCCGCGGAAGATCTCGATGCCGAGCGCCAACTCATAGCCCGACATGTCCTTCTTCGACCCCTGCGCCGCGCCTTCCGGAGTCTCGTTCGGATAGACGTCGATTAGCTTGACCACCCAGTCACTGTCGGTCCCACTGGTCGCTGCGAACAGGTCGACCTGCGGAGCGCCCATGATGTGTACGGCTTTTTTCAGCGGCGCGGTTGTGTAGTTAAGGACGTCTGTCCGGCTGCTGACGAAGCGCTGGTCTTGGACGAGCCAGCTGCGCCACTGCGCCCCGGTGATCGGTCGCGGCAGATAGGGCACCGGCTTCGTGGGGTCGGAAACATAATCGTCGTGGCCGGGCGTCGCCGGGCGGTCGAAACCGGCCATGCCGTTGCTGCTCAGATAAAGCGGCGTCGGCGCGCCGACCGGCCAATGGTTGCTGGCCTGCCATTCGTTGATGCCGGTAGCATAGGTCAGCGCTGTCGGAGTGTGCGGGTCCGCCGCGCCCTTCAGATAGTGATCGAAGAACGGCTTCACATATTTGGCACGCCATTCATCGGCAGTGTCGCCGGTGAAGATGACGTCGCCGAGGTCATAGCCATAATGGTTGGCGCCGGAGTGCCGCCATGGCCCGATGGCCAGGTGCAGCAGGTCGCTTCCCTCATATTTGTCCTTGAGCGCCTTGTAGACGGCCGGCCCGCCGTAGCTGTCCTCCTGGTCCCACTGGCCGACCTCGATCAGTGTTGGGACCGTGAGCGGCCGCGCGGCGAGCCACTTATCGACGGCCTGCAGCGACCAGAAGTCGGTGTAGGCCGGGTTCTGGAACAGCTTCTGGACGAACGGATAGTTCTCGATGTTGAGCTGGCGGGCGTAGTCGGCCATCGACCCGGCCTCGAGGTAGCGCGTGTAATCATCGCCCGGCGCGTCAGCGAGTCCCGAGCCCTCGGCTTTGCCGGTGCTCTGCGACACCGCGTAATCGAGGCTGCCGGTACGGAACGCGCCGTTGTGGAACCAGTCGTCGCCTATCCAGCCGTCGACCATCGGGCTTTGCGGCACCGCGGCCTTGAGCGCCGGATGCGGATTGATCTCTGAAGCCAGCGTCGTGAAGCCGAGGTAGGAGGAGCCGATCGTGCCAACCTTGCCGTTCGACTCCGGAACATTCTTCACCAGCCAGTCGATCGCGTCATAGGCGTCGGTGCTCTCGTCGATCCCGGTGTTGTTGAGTGGCCCGATGATCGGCCGGTTCATCACGAACTGGCCTTCGCTGTTGTGCAGGCCGCGGATGTCCTGTTGGACGATAATGTAGCCGTCCTCCACGAACTCCTTGTACATGATCGGAATCGTGTCGACGGCCGACTGGCTGGTCTGGCGCTTCATGCTGCCCTTGGCGTCATAGGGCGTGCGCGACAGCAGGATCGGGCCGTTCTGCGTGCCCTTCTTCATCACGATAACGGTGTAAAGCTTGGTGCCGTCGCGCATCGGCACCATCGCGGTGCGCTTGATGTAATCTGCTTCAGGAAGGACAGGGTCGTACTTCGCGACCACGTCCGGCGTCATCGGGGTCACCGGGCCGGCTGCTTGGGGCGGCGCGGCGGCGAGGGAAAAGAGGGGGAGGAGGGCGGCTGCGGTGCGGAGCGCTATCTTCATGCGCTCCGGCGATAGCAGGCGTGGCGACCGCGGCAAGCGCCCCCGGACAAGGCCTAGAAGCTGACCTCGGCGACATGCTCCTTTGCCCCGGCATCCGGCTTGCGACCGAGGAGCTTGTTGATCGCGGGCTTGAGGAATCCTTCGGCGGTGCTGATCCAGATCTTGGCGTCTTCGATGTCGAAGCGGATCAAGGCCATCTTCGGATCGTCCTTGCCCTCGTACCACCCGGCTACCATCGGGCTCCACAAGCGATCGATGGTTGCCCGGTCGTTGTCTACCTGAAGCGTTCCGCGCAGGCTCGCGAAGACTTCGTGGCCCTTACTAGAGAAGGACCCGATCGCGCGGTTCGACTGATCAATCGCTCGGGTCAGGTCGTGATCGTTTGCGGTAAAAATCCAGACCCGCCCGTCGGCGCAATCCTGGTCTTCGAAGTTGGCTGTCATCGGCTGGGTCGCGCCATCGCGTGCGCCTTCGACACCGAGCATGATGAATGGGCTGCCTTCCAGCGCCTTCCAGAATTTGTCTTCGATCTCGCGGTCGTCCGCCATCCTTGCCTCCTTGGGTCCGAACAAGAATAACCGCTGCGACGAGCTGCCGTTCCGGCATACGGGCTTTAGACCGTGTCGAGCCTCTCGAGAGCTAAGTTATTGTCTTGAAACGCTTCACGGAAGAACATAGTGAGAACAGATGGCTCAGCTCGACCTACAGGCCAAGCTCGCGATTCTCGCCGATGCCGCAAAATATGACGCGTCCTGCGCGTCGTCGGGCACATCGAAGCGCAATAGCCGCGGCGGCAAGGGCGTGGGGTCGAGTGAAGGCATGGGCATTTGCCACGCCTACGCGCCGGACGGCCGCTGCATCTCGCTGCTCAAGATCCTTCTGTCCAATAGCTGCATCTTTGACTGCGCGTTTTGCATCAACCGGAAGAGCTCGAACGTGCGCCGCGCGCGCTTCACGGCGGAAGAGGTCGTCCGGCTGACGCTCGCCTTTTACAAGCGCAACTATATCGAGGGACTGTTCCTCTCCTCGGGCATCATCCGCTCGTCCAATTACACGATGGAGCAGATCGTCGAGGTCGCGCGATCGCTGCGCGAGGATCACGACTTCCGCGGTTACATCCATTTGAAGACCATCCCCGATGCCGATCCGGAGTTGGTGCGGCTGGCGGGACTCTATGCTGACCGCGTGTCGATCAATGTCGAGCTTCCAAC
>Ga0074063_10068882_pt1 | contig 16647 bp, 12 predicted proteins | sample SoimicmetaTmtHMB_FD_76857 | JGI IMG/M metagenome (GOLD analysis project Ga0074063, IMG submission 76857) | Soil and rhizosphere microbial communities from Centre INRS-Institut Armand-Frappier, Laval, Canada - Soil microcosm metaTmtHMB... | ecosystem: Engineered > Artificial ecosystem > Soil... | reverse complement strand
TGTTCACCTCATAGCGGTGGCGGTGCCGCTCGCTGATCAAATCCTCGCCGTAGATCGAATGAACGACGCTGTTGCCGGCGAGCTTGGCCGGATAGGAGCCAAGCCGCATCGTGCCGCCGAGGTCACCGCCAGCTGACCGCTGCTGCAGCCCCTCTTCGCTCATCCATTCGGTGATCATGCCGACTACCGGCTCGGAGGTCTCACCGAACTCGGTCGTCGACGCCTCGCTGATCCCCGCCTGATTTCGCGCGGCCTCGATGCAGGCCATTTGCATGCCCAGGCAGATGCCGAAGAAGGGGATGTCGCGCTCGCGTGCGAATTTGACCGAGGAGATTTTGCCCTCGCTGCCGCGCTCGCCGAAGCCACCGGGCACGAGGATGCCGTGCAGCGGCTCTAGCTCGGCAACGACATCCGATTCGGGATGCTCGAACAGCTCGGCATCGATCCATTGGATATTGACCTTAGCGCGGTTGGCGATGCCGCCATGGACGAGCGCCTCGCGCAGGCTCTTATAGGCATCGGGCAGGCCGACATATTTGCCGACGACGCCAATCGTGACTTCGCTCTCGTAATGGTCGATCCGGTCCATGATCTCGCGCCAGCGGGCGACATCGGGCCGCGGCGCATCCTCGATCCCGAAGGCGTAGAGCACTTCATCGTCGAGCCCGGCCTCATGATATTGAAGCGGCACGTCGTAGATGTTGCGGGCATCGAGTGCCGGGATGACGGCCGTCTTTCTGACGTTGCAGAACAGGGCGATCTTTTCGCGCTCGGCCTCGGGCAAGGGCCGGTCGCAGCGGCACAGCAGCACCTCAGGTTGAACTCCAAGGCTGGAAATCTCGCGGACCGACTGCTGGGTCGGTTTGGTCTTCAGCTCCCCCGCCGCCGCGATCCACGGCACCAGGGTCGTGTGGACGCTGACGCTGTTGCCGCGGCCAAGGTCGTTACGAAGCTGGCGGATCGATTCGATGAAGGGCAGGCTTTCGATATCGCCGACGGTCCCGCCAATCTCGCAGATGACGAAATCGAGGCCTTGAATGTCGGCCAGCGCGAATTCCTTGATCGCGTTGGTGACGTGCGGAATGACCTGGACGGTCGCGCCGAGATAGTCGCCGCGCCGCTCCTTCGCGATGATGTCGCGATAGATGCGCCCAGTCGTGACGTTATCGGACTGTTTCGACGACACCCCGGTGAAGCGTTCGTAATGGCCTAGGTCGAGGTCGGTCTCCGCCCCGTCGTCCGTCACATAAACTTCGCCATGCTGGTACGGGGACATCGTCCCCGGATCCACGTTGAGATACGGGTCGAACTTTCGAATGCGGACCTTGTAGCCACGCGCCTGGAGGAGCGCCCCAAGGGACGCCGAAAGCAAGCCTTTTCCAAGCGATGAAACCACGCCGCCGGTGACAAATATGAACCGCGCCATGGGAGTTGAGGCTTAGGGGGACTACCGCAGGGGACGCAACCCCAGCGCAAAAAAGTTTTCGTGGGAAGCGGTTATTGCGCGAGCGGGACCGCGGGCGCCTGCTGGTTGCTGGTCGGCGCTGTCTGAGGCTGGACCGGCTGGGTCTGCTGCGATTGCTGTTGCTGGGCCGGAGCGACCTTATTGGCCAGCGAGGTATCGATCTTGGCCGGCTCACGCGTGGCGCCCGCTATCGCCGCCATGACGATCGACAGAACGATGAACAGGCCGCCGAGGACCGCCGTCGAGCGCGTCAGGAAGTCCGCTGCGCCGCGCGCGGTCATGAAGCCCGACGAGCTGCCGCCAACGCCAAGGCCGCCGCCTTCGGACCGCTGCATCAGGATCACGCTGATGAGCGAAACGGCAATCATGGTCTGAACGATCAGCAAGAAGGCGAACATTTCGGGCTTTCCAGTATCTTGGGTCGCGGCGACTTAGGCGATGAAGCCTCAGCCTTCAACCGCCGCGGCTGCCGCCACGATCGGCACGAAATCCGCCGCCTTCAGGCTGGCCCCGCCAACCAAAGCACCGTCGACATCGGCAATCGCGAAAATTTCACCGGCGTTCGAGGCTTTGACTGACCCGCCATAAAGGATGCGCACGCCGCGCCCGTCCGCGCCGTAACGCTCTACCAGCCGAGAACGGATCGACGCATGCATCTCGCCGATCTCTGGAACGGTCGGGATCGTGCCGGTGCCGATCGCCCAGATCGGTTCATAGGCGATGGCGAGCTCCGCTTCGGCTTCAAGGCTGTCGGGAAGCGAAGCGTTTAGCTGCGCGCCAACGGTCTTGACGGCCCCGCCCGCCTCGCGCACGTCGAGGCTCTCGCCCACGCAGAGGATGACGTTGAGCCCGACCGCCAACGCCGATTCGGCCTTTGCCTTCACCTCGGCATCGCTTTCGCGCTGGGCTTCCCGGCGCTCCGAGTGGCCGACGATGGTCAGGCTTGCGCCGGCATCGAGCAGCATCAGCGCTGATGTGCAGCCGGTGTGGGCGCCATTTTCGGCATGGTGAATGTCCTGGCCGCCAATGGCGAAGCCGGAAACCGCACGCGCTGCGCGCTCGATCAGGATGGCCGGAACACACAGAGCGACGTCGACGGCTGGATAATCGCGAGACGCAGTTGCGATCGCCTCGATTTCCTGGAGGTCGGTCGACAGGCCATGCATTTTCCAATTGCCGGCGACGAGTTTCCTGAGCGCCATGTTCTCCCCTTTCGAGCGCCCTAGCGGTGCCGCTTGATGCGCACCAGTCCACCTCCTAAAGCGGCAAGCCACTTCCCCATTTCTTCCGGAATCCGATGCTCACCTTCTTTCGTCGCGTCTCAAAATCCAAGGTCGGCACGTGGATCATGGTGCTGGTCGTCGTCGCTATCATGGGCGGCTTCGCGATGGCCGACATTTCCAATTTCGGCAGTGGCACGCTTGGCTTCGGGATGAGCAGCGGGACGCTGGCCAGCGCCGGCGGCGAAACCGTCAGTGAGCGCGACATGAGCGACGCCATGCAGCACCGCCTGCAACAGGTCCGCCAGGAGCGCGGCGACGCCGATTACGCGAGCATCATGTCGGACTTCGGCCCAATCCTCGACGAGCTGGTCAACCAGCGCAGCTTGCTCGCATTCGCCGACAAATATGATTTTCCGCTGTCGAAGCGACTGATTGACGCGGAAATCGCCCAAATACCGGGAACGAAGGGCCTCAACGGCCAGTTCAGCGAGCAATCCTATCGCACTTTCCTTGCGCAGCAGCATTTGACCGATTCGCAGGTGCGGCAGCTGCTCAGCGCCGACCTCGCCCGCCGACTGCTGATCACGCCCGTCGCGGCGTCGGGCCACGCCCCGCTCGGAATGGCCACCACTTATGCCTCGATGCTCCTCGAGGAGCGGAACGGCGAAGCGGCGGTCATTCCCGCCGATGCGTTCAAGGCCGGCCTTCAGGCGACGGACGCCCAGCTTCAGCAATATTATACCGCCAATCGCGCGCGCTACATGATCCCGGAGCAGCGGGCGCTGCGGATTGCGCGGATTGGCCCTGAGCAAGTCGCGGGTCTCGCCGCCACCGACCAGGAGGTCATGGCCTATTATAATGCGAACAAGGCGACCTACGCGCCTACCGACACGCGCTCGCTGAGTCAGGTCGTGGTTCCCGACCAGGCGACCGCGAACGCAATCGCCGCGCGAGCGAAGGGCGGCGCAGCCCTTGCGGCGGCTGCCGCTCCGGCGGGCGCCAATGCCGCTGTCACGACCCTCGCCGACCAGACCCGCCAGGCTTACGCAGGGGTTGCGGGCGACCAGACCGCCAATGCCGTGTTCGCCGCGGCGTCGGGCGCCATCGTCGGCCCGATCCATTCCGACTTCGGCTGGGTCGTCGTGAAGGTCGATGCCGTGAAGGCGGGCGGCGGCAAGACGCTGGCGCAGGCGAAGGCCGAGATCGCGACCAAGCTGAATGATGAGAAGCGCAAGTCGGGCATCGAGGAGCTGGTCGATAAGGTCCAGAACGCTCTCGACGGCGGCGCGAACTTCACCGAAGCGGTGGGTGAAGCCAAGCTGCCGGTCTCGACGACGCCGCTGGTTACTGCTTCGGGGGTCTCCCGCGGTGACGCTTCCTTCAAAATGCCGCCGGAGTTGGTTCCCGTGCTTCAGAGCGGCTTCCAGATGGCGCAGAACGACGAGCCCGAGATCGTCACCTTGGCGAACAACGCCGGCTATGCCGTCGTCTCGCCGGCGCAGATCGTCCCTGCGGCCCCCGCCCCGATCGCCTCGATCCGTGCGCAGGTTCTTGGCGACTGGGTGCAGGATCAAGCGCTGCAGCGCGCACGTGTGGCGGCGACCCAGGTCGCAAGCAAGGCATCGTCAGGGATGACGGTCGCCGACGCCTTGAAGAGCCTCGGTACCGCAGTCCCGGCGGTGCGCCCGATGACGGCAAAGCGGATCCAGATCGCAACGTCTCAAGGACCGGTTTCGCCCGCGCTGAAGATGTTATTCTCGCTCGGCGCCGGGAAGAGCAGCTTTGCCCCAATCCCCGAAGGCGGCGGCTTCTTCGTCGTGAAGGTCGACAAGATCACGCCCGGTAACGCGATCGTTGCGCCGCAACTGATCGCCCAAGTGCAGGGACAGCTCGGAGGGGTCGCGTCGCAGGATTATGCCGAGCAATTCATCACCGCGGTCAAACGCCAGATGAAGGTCAAGCGCAACAACAGCGCGATTGAAGCCTTCCGAGCGAGGCTGGCGACGAGTGGCAGCTGAGACCCGCTTGACCTGAGCATCTTTGTTGCCTAAAAGTTCCCCGTTCGTTCCTTATGGGGAGTGAAGGTCCGATGCTTACCGCCAAGCAGCGCGAATTGCTGCTCTTCATCGACAACCGCCTCCAGGAGAGCGGGATTAGCCCGAGCTTCGATGAGATGCGCGAGGCGCTCGACCTCAAATCCAAGTCGGGCGTGCACCGGCTTATCTCCGCGCTCGAGGAGCGCGGGTTCATCCGCCGCCTGGCCAACCGGGCGCGGGCGCTCGAGGTGGTGAAGCTGCCCGAGGTTCGGCCAAGCGCGACCGTTACCCCGCTGCGGCCCGCGGTTGCAGCGCCGGCCAACGACACGATGGAAATTCCGCTGCACGGTCGGATCGCCGCCGGCACACCGATCGAGGCGCTCCAGGGTACCGAGAATTTCGCAGTGCCCGCCGCCCTGCTCGGCCCGGGCGAACATTACGCGCTCGAAGTGTCGGGCGACTCGATGGTCGACGAGGGCATCCTCGATGGCGACTTCGCACTGATCCGCAAGGTCGACACGGCGCGAGATGGTGAGATCGTCGTCGCGCTGATCGACAATGAGGAAGCAACACTGAAGACCTTCCGCCACGAAGGCAGTATGATCCGCCTCGATCCAGCCAACAGAAACTATGAGGCGCAGCGCTACGATCCGCGCCGGGTCCAGATCCAGGGCCGGCTGGCGGGCCTGATCCGCCGCTACTGAGCAGCGGTTTCAGCCCACGGATGGCCACCCACGTGGTCTCGCTCTCCCGCTGCCGACGAAAAAGCTGCTGAGCGCGCAACCTACGGCGACACACAGGAATGCGGGCCGCTCCAGGGGCGAGCCGAGCGCGAACCAGGCCGCAATCCCAGAGCCGAAACCGACGACGAACCAAGGTGGAAGCTGGGCACGCCCCGCCTCGAGGTGCCGTTCCAGCGCCTCGCTTGCCGCGGAAATCCGCGTCTTCCAATAGCCCCGAGCACGCTGTGGAAGAGGCGCTTCCCCCATGCTAGGGGCGCTCGTCCATTGCATTGCACAATTAGAGAAGAGGAAAGCGCGCTTGAGCGCACGCACTGTTTCGCGGCCTGTCGTAACCCGCTTCGCCCCCTCCCCGACCGGTTATTTGCACATCGGCGGAGCGCGCACCGCGCTGTTCAACTGGCTATATGCCCGCCACACCGGCGGTAAGTTCCTGCTGCGGATCGAGGACACCGACCGCGCGCGCTCCACCAAGGAGGCGATCGATGCCATCCTCGACGGCATGCGCTGGCTCGGGCTCGATTGGGACGGGCATGAATATTATCAGTCGCAATTCTGGTCGCGGCACGCCGAGGTCGCCCACCGGCTGCTTGAGCGTGGCGCAGCCTATCGCTGCTACATGACGCAGGAAGAGCTGGCCGAGCAGCGTGAAAAGGCCAAGGCCGAGCGCAAGCCGTTCCGGATCGACAGCCCGTGGCGCGACGTCGAGGAAGAGCAGGACAAGCCCTACGTCATCCGCCTGAAAGCGCCGCGCGAAGGCGAGACGGTCATTGAAGACCAGGTCCAGGGCCGGGTGACGGTCCAGAATGCCGTACTCGATGACTTCATCCTGCTCCGCTCGGACGGGACACCGACCTACATGCTCGCGGTGGTGGTCGACGATCACGATATGGGGGTCACTCACGTGATCCGCGGCGACGACCATCTCAACAACGCTTTCCGCCAGCTGGCGATCATTCGTTCGATGGGCTGGCCGGAGCCGACCTATGCCCACGTGCCGCTAATCCACGGGCCCGACGGCGCCAAGCTGAGCAAGCGGCACGGGGCGATGGGCGTCGACGCGTATCGTGATGAACTGGGACTGCTCCCCGAAGCGGTCGGCAACTATCTTCTGCGGCTCGGCTGGGGCCATGGCGACGACGAGATTATCAGCCGCGACCAGGCGATCGGGTGGTTCGACCTGCCCCAGGTCGGCAAGTCGCCGTCGCGGTTCGACTTCAAGAAGCTCGAGAATCTGAACGGTCATTACATCCGCGAGGCAGACGATGAGCGGCTTGCCGGACTCGTCGCGCCGCGGCTGCAGCTTTCAGACGCCCAGCGAGCGCAGCTGGTGATGGCGATGCCCGAGCTGAAGGCGCGCGCCCATACACTTCATGAGCTTGCCGATGGAGCGCGCTTCCTGTTCGCAGAACGGCCGCTAGATATCGACGACGCGGCTGGCGCGCTGCTGACGGACGAGGGGCGCCAGAACCTCGCTTCGGCTCACGCCAAGCTTGTTGCACTTGCGAACTGGGATGCGCCGGTCCTAGAGGCGGCCATCCGCGAGGTCGCGGAGGGTACCGGAGTGAAGCTCGGCAAGTTTGCCCAGCCGCTCCGCGCTGCCCTCACGGGGCGCACGACGTCTCCCGGGATATTTGATGTGCTGGTGCTGTTGGGTCGCGAGGAAAGCCTCGCCCGCATCGCCGACCAGATGGAGCCGAAGGCATGACTGACAAGACCGCGACCCTAGGTGTTGAGGGGACAAATCACCAGTTCATGCTGCTCGACGGGACCGTCGGTCCTGAGGTGATCGACATCCGCAAGCTGTACGGCGAAACGGGGATGTTCACCTACGACCCCGGCTTCACATCGACCGCGAGCTGCAAGAGCGCCATCACCTACATCGACGGTGAGGCTGGGATCCTGCTGCATCGCGGTTACCCGATCGATCAGCTGGCCGAAAATTCGAGCTTCATGGAAGTCGCTTACCTGCTTTTGCACGGCGAGCTTCCAAAGAAGGAGGAGCTCGACGACTTCGCCTACACGATCAGCCGCCACACTATGGTGCATGAGCAGCTGGCGACCTTCTTTCGCGGTTTCCGGCGCGATGCGCACCCCATGGCGATCCTGTGCGGCGTGGTCGGCGCGCTGTCGTCATTCTACCACGACAGCACCGACATCACCGATCCCGAGCAGCGGATGATCGCGTCGCACCGGCTAATCGCGAAGATGCCGACGCTGGCGGCCATGGCGTTTAAATATTCGATCGGGCAGCCGTTCCTCTATCCCGACAACAGCCTTTCCTACACGGGCAACTTCCTGCGCATGACGTTCGGCGTCCCTGCCGAGCCGTATCACGTGAATCCGATCATCGAGAACGCGATGCGCCGGATCTTCATCTTGCATGCGGATCACGAACAGAATGCGTCGACCTCGACGGTACGCCTTGCAAGCTCGTCCGGAGCGAACCCGTTCGCCTGCATCGCGGCGGGAATCGCCTGCCTGTGGGGCCCGGCGCACGGCGGCGCCAACGAAGCAGCGCTGAACATGCTGCGCGAGATCGGCGACGTGAAGCGGATTCCGGAATATATCGCCCGCGCCAAGGACAAGGACGACCCCTTCCGGCTGATGGGCTTCGGCCACCGCGTCTACAAGAATTTCGACCCGCGCGCGAAAGTCATGAAGGCGACTGCCGACGAGGTGTTGAAGGAGCTCAACATCTCTGATCCGGTCCTCGATGTCGCCAAGGAGCTCGAGCATATCGCGCTCAACGACGAATATTTCATCGAAAAGAAGCTCTACCCGAACGTCGATTTCTATTCGGGCGTGATCCTCAACGCGATCGGCTTCCCGACCGACATGTTCACGGCCTTGTTCGCACTTGCGCGGACCGTGGGCTGGGTCGCGCAGTGGAACGAGATGATCGCCGACCCCGACCAGAAGATCGGTCGGCCGCGCCAGCTCTACGTCGGTTCGACGCAGCGCGATTACGTCCCGGTTGAGAAGCGCTAGGCCGCCGGCAGCGTCAAGGTAAAGCGCGCGCCTTCGCCGGGCGCACTGTCGAGAGTCACGTCGCCGCCCAATGAGCGAGCGAGCCGGCGCGAAATCGCCAGGCCAAGGCCTGTGCCCTCGCCCCTGGACTGAGCGCGTTCGAACCGCTCGAAAATCCGATGCTGGTCAGCTGCATCCACGCCGTGACCTTCATCAGTGACGCTGACCGAGGCCCGGCCCGCCGTGGCGCGGAAGCTGAGATGGATGATGCCGCCTTGCGGCGAATGGCGGATGGCGTTGCCAATCAAATTGACCAGGATCTGGATGACGGCGCGTTCCTCACCGGTGGCACCAAGCGAACCGCTGCTGTCCGACCGGATCGCAACGCCCTGCTCCTCGGCTGAGGATTCGAGCATCACCACGGCTTCCGCCGCAAGCGCCGAAAGGTCGATGCCGTGCTGGCTCGACGCCGGCTCCTCGCTCATCGAGGTTAGCACCGAGAGCAGATGGCGGGCGGCTGCGGCGATGTCGTTGCCGTAGCCCGCATAGTCGCTGCGCAACGGCCCGTCGGCGCGCTCGACGATCCGCTCGGCGCTTTCGATGATTCGGTCGAGCGGTGAGCGCAGCACCTCGTCCAGGGCATGGTCGAACGCCGCGGTTCGCCCGTCAGTAGTCATCGGAGGCGCCCCGCTAGCTTGAACTGAGCCACGGAAGCCCGCGAAGCCGCCGTCGGCGCCAGCGACGACTTCGCCGCTCAACACGACGTCGCGGCTTTCATCGGCTCGGCTGCGCGCATGCTGGCCGGTGAAGCTGCGCCGCGACGCGAGCGCGCTGATCAGCGGCATTTCGCCATGCTCGTCTTCCTCCAGACGGAGCACACGCGTCAGCGGCTGGCCGGCGACCCCGGCGGTGTCGACATTGAGCATCTCAGCGAGGTCAGGCGACAACGAAATGATGCGCAGCTCCTCGTCGGCGGCCCATTCATTGCGCTGTCCGCCGGTCTCGGATTCGGCGCCGCCGCCAAGGATCGCGGCAAGGCGCGGGCCGGCGGGAGCGCGCTCCGTCCAGCCTTCGAGCGTAAGGGCAATCTCATCGCCTTCGGGCGTCGCCGTAACCCACAGATCTATGTCGTGGTCGGTCGAGGCGGCTAGCGCTGGCCGCGAAACCGGTGTTCGGAGCTTTCGTGCGAGCTCGGCTACCGAGGCTACCTGCGGCAGGGCCAATGATTGGCCGAGCGCCGAGCCTGCTTCGCGCTGAAGCGATTCAAGCGCCGGATCGGCGGCGACCAAGCGGCCGGCACGATCGATGCGGCCGAACACCGGCCGCGGCTCGGACGGGACGCTAGCCATGCTTCTCACCAAGCCGCTCGATCGCCGAGCGATAGCCGGGCGCCGTCACCAGCCAGCTGCGCGCCGAACGCACGTCATCGTCGCTCATGCGATCGAACAAGGCGATCGCTTCGCCGGCTTCAACGATTCCGAGAAGGTCGCCAATCCCGCCCAGAAGCCCGGCACTAAGGGCGCGAGATGCGCCTGCGACGCGGAGCAACACCATCAACCGTTTGAAGTCGCCTGAAAGCAGCTCCTCTATTGCCGAATCGATCGGAATTCCGGCGCGACGCGCGACATATTCGGCGACGAAACCGATTTCACCCTCGTTGGCGGCGGCCAGGAGCAGATCGTCGGTGAGGCCGCCGCCCTCGTCCAGAAAATGGACCAGGGCCGCAGTCAGCGATTCGACGCTTCGCTCGGAATCATGACCCTCCAGGACAGCATCAGATGTTTCAGTCAGCTCGGCATCGGCAATCGACGGCCCGCGCGTGGCTGCAAGCTCGTGCCTCAGCCCCGCTGCGATGGCGTTGGCCAGATGCTCGGCGGCTGCCTCGGAAAGATCGTCGAACGCAATCAGGCATTGGCCGAAACGGTCACGACGCCGTCCCCGTGCAAGGATCAGGGCCATGGCGGCAGCGGCAACCGCGCCATAATCGTGGCTGACGAGGCCCTGCAGCACCCGAGCCTCGCGGCGGCCGCTGCGCGCACGGGCCGCAGTCGCAATTCGTTCCTCGTCGGCGCGGCGAAGGAGAAGCGCCATCAGTCCAGGCTCGTCGAGCAAGCCGGAGTCAGTCAGCGCCTCGACCAACGCCGCGTCGCCCTCATCATTCGCAGCGATCCGGCCGCTCGGCATGGCAGCGCGAATGGAGTCGGCGACGTCGCTGACGAGGCATTGGAGCATCGCGGTCATCAGCGCCCGCTCCTGCTCGGTCAGGCGCTCCTGCGGGTTGAGGAAGAAGTCGCGACGAACGGTAGCCAGGCGGCCGCCGCGCAGGGGGCGCGAACCGCCGCTCCCGTCAGCTGCCGGTGCAGCAATGGGCCATTCCTCGGGCATCATGCGTCCGCGTTAGCGGAATCCGGTTAAATTGGCGTCAACTCGTTATCTGGTGACGCACACGCTGGACGATGAAGAAAGAAATCGCCGCATAAGCGAGCAGCCCGAGTAGGTAAGCGGTCCATGTACCGGCTATCGCGAACGGGATCGCCAGGGCGATGGCATTGCGGCGCGACAGCAGCCACAGATCACCACCCGAAAGCATCGCCGCTTTCTCGATCCGCATCGCCTCCGCGAAGGCACAGGCCGAGCCGGCGGTAACCAGTGCACCCCATCCTGGACCGTGGCGCATCTCCCACAAGCCAATCGCAAGCGCGGCAAGGCCGGCAGCCGGCCACAGCGCAAGCCGCGACAGCATCTTTACCGGCAGCGGCTTGAGGCGCAGGCTCGCCAGGCGCGCAGCAATCAGGTCGAGTGGCGTTGAGAGCACGAGGAGGACCAGGCCCGCGCCGAGCCAGCCACGGCTGAAGCAGAAGGCACCGCCAAGCGTCAGGGCGAGCGCCCCCCAGACCAGCCAAAGCGGCCGCACCGGCGTTTCCATCAGTTGCTCGGTGGCCAAATCCTCGATCGAAGCGAGCAAATAGCGGCTGGCGAAGTCGGTCCGAGCGCCGCGTGACGCCTGGACCAGCACACGTTGGAAGCCTGCCAGCTGCTCAGTGCTCTCGACCAACAAGGGCTCGCCGCCCGTCTCGGACGCCGGCACCCGAAGAGCGCCTTCCTGGATTGCGCGCCGGAGAAGCGTTGACTGCAGATCCCAATCGCCAAGCATCGCCGCCGTCGACCCGAGCAATCGGGCATCGGCCATGGCGACTCCGGCCCAGCGCGTTCCCGCATCGATCCGCTCATAGGATTCGTGCTGCTCGTCGTCGGGCACGATGGCGACCGCCGGTTCGGCCTGGTCGGCCATCTGCATCACCAGCTCGACCGGTGGCGCGACACCATCGGCGATGAGAAGAATTGAGGAGCCAGCCTCGAACCTGCTGATCGCTTCGCTGATGTCACTCACTGGGAAGACACCGATCGAATCGAGCCGGAGGCGCTCGAACGCATCCTGCAGCGCCTGCGGCACACGCTCGACGATCACGACGATGGGAGCAGCGCCAGCGGCTGAAGCGCAGCGCGCCTGATATTCGACCAAGGTTCGGCCGGCGAGCGGAATCAAGGCGCGAAGCGCGCCGCTGTCGTCCTCCTGATAGGCGCCGATCAGCGCCCCGACTGCCATGATCCGGTGTGTCCCGCTTCGTTACGCCCCAATTCTCTCTAACCGCTTTCGTGCGCGGTCAAAGATGGTAAACTGCTCCTTGCGATGACACCCACTCCAAAGCGCGCCGAAACTCTGCCACCGGCCGACGACGCGGCAGACACCAACAATCTGCTGTCGAACAGCGTCGATTTCGTCGAGCCGTCGTTCGACCAGGATCAGTGGCTTGAACGAACCGCCGAAGAGCGCGGCTCCGGCGGCCGGCAGGTCCTCGCGGGAGCGCTGGCGGTACTCGCCGCGCTTTGGCTCGCTTATGCCGGTTGGTCGGCTGGACGGACCCTTGGCGGTCAGCCTCTGACCTCGCCGCTGATCGCGCAATGGTTGGCCGTCGCGGCCGGCCCGCTCGCCCTCATGGGGCTTGCCTGGCTGATCTTCGGCCGCACTCGCCGCAAGGAAGCGGAGCGCTTCACGCGCTCGGTCATCACGATGCGCAGCGAAGCGCGCTCGCTCGAGGCCTTGCTCGAAGTTCTATCGCAGCGAATCACAGACAGCCGCACCGAGCTGACCGCGGTCGCTCAGCAGTTGATGCAGCTTGGCGACGAGACCACCGGGAAGCTCGGCGGGATCACGAAGGAATTCGACAGCAGCAGCGAGAAATTGGTGCGCCACGGCGAGGCTCTGGACCGCGCCGCGGGCGCCGCGCGGGTCGATATCGGGGTTCTCCTAACCGACCTGCCAGAGGCTGAAAAACAGGCGCGCGCCGTTGCCGACCAGCTTAAGCTTATTGGCCGCGATTCGGCGGAAAAGGCCGCTGCATTCGGGCAGCAAGTCACCGAGCTGGGCGAACGTGCGCGGAGCGCCGATCAGATTGTGGCCGAAGCCACTGCTCGGCTGGCCGAACGCCTGGCCGAGATCGAGACCGCGAGCGCCAAAGCCTCAACAAGCGTCGGGCAGGCCGAGCAGGCCTTTTCGGGGACCCTCGACGCATTGCTCGAGCGGACCGCTACAAGCCTTGAGCAGATCCGCTCTGGGATCGACGTCCAGGCGGCCGCGGTTGCCTCGCTGGTCGCTCAGGCTTCGGCTGGCATCGGGAAGGCGGGAGCTATCGCTGCCGAATCGCTGGCAGCCAATCTTGACCACGCCACAACCTCGCTCGAATCGCTATCCGGTCGGGTCGCCGAGCAGGACCGCGCATCCCAGTCGATGATCGCCGAAATCGAACGCGGCCTCTCGCTGATCGACCAACGCTTCACCGAGCTTGCTGCAAACGGCGACGAACGCGCCAACCGCTTCCTCGAATCCCTGACTCGTGCCCGGGTCGAGCTAGATACGCTTGCCGCCCAGGCGAGCACGCAGGACGGCGCGATCGGCTCGCTTGCCGAACGCACGGGAGCGCTGCGCGACAGCATCGAGCGCCTTAGCGTCGACATTCGTGAGGGCGTCGGCACGCTGATCGGCGAAGCCCAGGGCGGCGCCGACAGATTGGTCGAGACTGCTGCAGCAATCCGGCCGGAGATCGACTGGCTGCGCAACGCAACGGTCGAGACCACCGAACGGCTCGCAGCGACGGGAACCGAGATCGACCAGCAGCGCGAGCGCTTTTCGATCTTGCTCTCAAGCGTGGATGGCGGCGTCGAGGACGCTCAGTCCAAGCTCGCGGAACTGGCATCGACATTGGTCAAGGTCGAGCGCGAGGCTGCAACTCTCAGCTCGGAAACTGGCCCGGCCCTCGTCGCTTCGCTGGTCCAGGTGAAGGAAGCCGCGGCGCACGCGGCCGACCGGGCTCGCCAGGCGATCGAGGCGGCGATTCCCGAAGCCGCGGGTAAGCTGTCCGAGGAGACGCGGGTGGCGCTCGAGCGAGTCATTCGCGAGAGCGTTGAAGAGCGGCTGCGCGAAGTCGAAACCGTCGCGGCCCGAGCCGTCGAGTCGGCCCGCGCTGCTTCCGACCGGCTCACCCAGCAGATGTTCACGCTTGGCCAAACTGCCTCGGCGCTCGAGGCGCATATCGAGCACACTGGCAAGGAGCAGCGCGAAAAGGACAGCGAGGTCTTCGCCAAGCGCGTCTCGCTGCTGATCGATTCGATGCACTCGGCTGCCATCGACGTCGGAAAGATCATGGCCGACGAGATCGACGACAAGGCGTGGAATTCGTACCTGAAGGGTAATCGCGGCGTCTTCACCAGCCGGGCCGTCCGGCTCATCGGCGGAAGCGAAGCGCGCGCGATCCGGACGCATTACGAAAGCGACGCGGAGTTCCAGCGCTCGGTCAACCGCTACGTCCACGACTTCGAAGCGATGCTTCGTCGGGTCCTTGCCGAGCGCGATGGCGGAATGATCGCCGTGACCTTGATGTCGTCGGACATGGGCAAGCTCTACGCCGCGCTCGCCCAGGCGATCGACAAGCGCCGCTAAGGGCGGTGGTAGAAATCTAAGTCCTCCGGCGTAATCCAGCCGTAGGTCCAGTTCGCGTAATAAAGCGCGAATAGGACGGCTCCCAAGATTGCCGCCTTCAGGAGATGCCGCCGCAAATCGAACCGATGCGGCGCGCTTTCCGCCTGTCCGGCGATCCTCGGCGTCCCCGCTTCCTCGTCGGTCCGCACCCCGAATGGCAGCAGCACGAAAGCGCTGAAAGCGAAGAACAGGAAGTAGATGGCGACAATCGAGGTAAGAGCCATCAGGCGACCTGCAACAGCATGACCTCGACGACCGGCTTCTTGCCGGTCCACAATGTCGCGCAACGGCGCACGGCGAGACGAACGGCTTCGCGCATTTTCTCCTCATCGCCGCCGGGGCTGTAGGCGCGCTTTGCAGCGTCGGTCGCATCGGCGATGAAGTCCTCGCGGTCTTCCTCAACGGGAACGCCGAACGGACGAATTAGCGGATCGCCGGCAAGACGGCCGCCGTCGCCGATGGGAAGCGCCACCGTGATTAGGCCGCCGTAACCGATCCGCCGCCGCTCGGTGACCGTCGGGCCGTCGGCCGGAAGGATCACATCGCCATCCAGGACGAGTCGGCCGACCCGCACCTCGTCGACCTTCTTGGGCTCGCCGGGCGCGAGGCGGATCACATCGCCATTCTCCTGCACGACGGCGTGGGCAACGCCGTGACCGAGCGCGAGACGCGCATGCTCGGCGAGGTGCCGTGCTTCGCCGTGGACAGGGACGACAATCTGCGGCCGCACCCAATTGTACATCTCGACGAGCTCTGGCCGGCCGGGATGGCCGCTAACGTGGACGTGGGCCTGGCGCTCGGTGACCATTCGCACGCCAAGCTCGGACAATTGATTCATGATCCGGCCGATCGCGACCTCATTGCCCGGGATGATGCGCGACGAGAAAATGACCGTATCGTCTTCGCCGATCTTGAGGTCATGGGTGCTGGACGCGATCCGGCCGAGCGCAGCGCGCGGCTCGCCCTGGCCGCCGGTCGCGATGATCAGCGCCTCGCTTTTCGGCAGGCGCATTGCCTCGTCAAAATCGACCGGCGGAGGGAAGTCTTCAAGATAGCCAGTGGCTTGGGCGACACGCAGGATCCGCTCGAGCGAGCGGCCGGCAATGCATACCCGGCGCCCGGTCTCGAGCGCGACCCGACCGATGGTCTGCAGCCGCGCGGCGTTCGACGCGAAGGTCGTGACAAGCACGCGTCCCTTGGCCTCGGCGACCTTGGCCAGAAGCCCGGCGTGGACACTCTCTTCCGAGCCCGATGGCTGCTCCTGGAAGACGTTGGTCGAATCACAGACGAGAGCCAGCACGCCCTGGTCGCCGATCGCGCGCAGCGCGTCGGGGCTCGGCGCCTCGCCGATGACCGGAGTCTCGTCGATCTTCCAGTCGCCGGTATGGAAGATGTTGCCAAACGGCGTCTCGATCAAGACACCGTTGCCTTCGGGGATCGAGTGCGACAGCGCGACGAAGCTGACGCGGAACGGGCCCAGCTCGATGGTCCCGCCGCGCTCGACGATGTTGAGCTTCACCTGGCCGGTGAGACCCTCTTCCTCCAGCTTGCCGGCGATCAGGCCCGCGGTGAACGGCGTCGCGAAGAGCGGCGCCTTCAGTTCTTCGGCGAGATACGGCAGCGCGCCGATATGGTCTTCATGACCATGCGTCAGGACAATCCCCGCGAGCCGCTCCTGCTGGTTCTCGATAAACTCGAGGTCAGGAAGGATGAGCTCGATTCCGGGATACGTCGGGTCGGCAAAGGTCAGGCCAAGGTCGACCATGATCCATTGGCCGCGGCAACCGTAGAGGTTGACGTTCATGCCGATCTCGCCGGAGCCGCCGAGCGCGACGAACAGCAGTTCTTCTCCCGGGATCATTTCGAAGCGCGCGTCGCCATGTCGTACAGCTGGCTCAACCCCTGGATCGTGAGGTCGGGCTCAATCGCGTCGAAGACATTGGTGTGCTTGTCGAACAGGGTCGCAAGTCCCCCGGTTGCAACGACAGTGACCGGCCGGCCTATCTCAGCCTTGATGCGCACGGTCAGCCCTTCCAGCATCGCGACATAGCCCCAATAGATGCCGATGATCATCTGGCTGGCGGTCGTTCGGCCGATGACGCTGTTGGTCGCCGGGGCTTCGATCGCGATTCGCGGGAGCTTGGCGGTGGCGCCGACGAGCGCGTCGAGCGAGAGG
>Ga0074063_10140379_pt1 | contig 17188 bp, 19 predicted proteins | sample SoimicmetaTmtHMB_FD_76857 | JGI IMG/M metagenome (GOLD analysis project Ga0074063, IMG submission 76857) | Soil and rhizosphere microbial communities from Centre INRS-Institut Armand-Frappier, Laval, Canada - Soil microcosm metaTmtHMB... | ecosystem: Engineered > Artificial ecosystem > Soil... | reverse complement strand
GAGGCGATTGCCCAGCACACCGAGCGCTTCACCGGCGCCGACCTCGAGGACCTCGTCCGCCGCGCCGGCCTGACCGCGCTTCGCCGCGGCCTCGATGCCGGCAAGGTCACCAAGGCCGACTTCGACGTCGCACTCACCGAGAGCCGAGCTTCGGTGACGCAGGAGATGCTCGACGAATATCAGCAGATCCAGGAGACGTTGAAGAGCGAAGCGACGCGGCCAATGGGCGGTATCGGATTCGTTCTTCCCGGCATGCTGCGGCCCAAGCCCGGCGGAAAGGCCTAGTCCGAGAGTCGGCTCCGGCCGGCGGCGGCCAGGCCGACCAAGACCAGCGCAAAAGCGACGAAAGGCAAATCGTGGTGCCAGCCGTACATGCTGATGCCCAGCGCGGGCGCCAGCACGTAGCTGATGCCGTTGGCCGAGGTGATCACGCCGGCGACCGCGCCCTGCTCGGCCAGGGGCACGGCCAGCGAAGCGCCAGCGGTGTAGCCAGGCCGGGTGAACCCAAAGCCCAAAGAGGCGACCGCGAAACCGGTCGTGATCCCGTAAAGGTCCTGGGACAGCGTCGTGCCGATCAGGCCGGCGGCGGCGATTAGCGCGCCTGACAAGATCAGCGCCCGGGGCTTCAGCCCAAGGCGGGGAATGAGACCCCACTGCGCGCCCAAAGTCGCTCCTGCGCCGGCCATCATCACGATTGCGATCGGGCCTTCGGAGCCGGCCGCCGTCAGGCTCAGCCGGTCGATGACAAAGAAGCCGATGCAGGTCAGCGTCGCTGCCTGCGCGTGTCCGGCGACCACTCCCGCAATGATCCATGGCCGGATGCGGCTGTCCTTCCAGCTGAGCCGCTTCTGCCGACGCGGCTGCGTTGCTGCGGTGACGCTGGCGCCCGTCGGCGGGCTGGCCAGCGACGGATAGCTCATCGCCGCGCCATGGCCGACGCGCCGCCCGTAGCGGTCGTTGGGCAGCCACAAGGCGACCGAGACGACGACGACGAGGCCGATCAACGCGAAGGCGAACAATGGCCCCGCCAAGCCGACGACAGGCAGCACGAACAAGGGCGCGACCGCAGGGCCGATGATCGTCCCCAGCCCGAACGAGGAGGACAGTGCCGACAAAGCGGCGACTCGCCCGCTGCGCCGGGTCTTGGAGGCGAGATAGGCTTGGGTGGCCGAAGGGGTCGCACAGCCGAGTCCGCCGTAAATCCCGCGGAACACGCCAAACAACGAGAAGGTCAAAGCAGCGCCGATGACGCCGTGAAGACCGCTGTACAGCGCGATCCCGCACAGGGTCATGGAGACGATGAAGCCGGTGACGCCCATCATCGTCAGAGTCTTGCGGCCATGGTGGTCGCTCTTCTCCGCCCAGTAAGGGGCGAGCAGCACCCAAAGCACCGCCGACCAGGTGTAAGCGATGGCGACGTAGAAGTCCTTGATCCCGATTTCGCGGCCGATCGCAGGCATGACCGATTGCAACGCGGTGTTTCCCGCGGCCGCGACCAGCATCGCGGCGTAGAGCAGCAGGAAGTGAGCGGCGGAAAGCGCGCTCGCGCCAACGCCGCGGTTCCGCGCGATCGAAGCCATGCATCGGGCTTACGGATTCTGCCGCGGCAGTAAAACCTCTTCGTCGTGGAATTAGCGCATTTCGCAGATCAGGCCTGTCCACGATTTTCAGCGCGGCGTTGTCAAACTTGCATTCTGGCGGGCCATTTGCCAACGCTCGCCGACCCCCAGGAGACAACGATCGACATGCCGCAATCCACTGCGCGAACTTTGAAGCGCCCAAAGCGCCTCGCGCGTCGCCTCGACCGCCGCTCGCCGAGCGAGAAGTGGCAGTTCCTTCGCGGGTTCCTCAAGAACCCGGTGATGGTCGGCTCGGTCATCCCGTCGAGCCGGGTCCTGATTGATCGCATGCTCGAGCCGGTCGACTGGGCGAACACCAAGCTGTTCGTCGAATATGGCCCGGGCGTTGGCACCTTCACCCGGCCGGTGCTCGAACGGCTTGCGCCGGACGCGCGGCTGCTGACGATCGACACCAATGCTGACTTCACGCGCTTCCTCAAGCAGTCGATCGACGACCCGCGACTGATCGCGGTCACCGGATCGGCTGCGGATGTCGATAAGATCCTTGCCGAGCGCGACCTCGGCTCAGCCGATTACGTGCTGTCGGGCCTGCCCTTCTCCACCCTTCCGCCTGGCGTCGGTGATGCGATCGCGGAAGCGACGGCGAACGTCATTCGTCCCGGCGGCGCCTTTCTGGTCTATCAGTTCAGCCCCAAGGTGCGCGACTTCATCAAGCCCTATTTCGCGCCGATCAAGCGAGGCTTCGAGTGGGTCAACGTCCCGCCGGCGACCCTGTTCTGGGCCTACAAGGGCGAGCCGAAGGCCTAGCGTTCCGCGCGGAAGTTCAGCCGCCTCGTCACCGTGTAATCCATGATGTTCACGAGATAGTGGGACACAGCCCACTTGATCCGCCGCCACGTGCTGGCGCGGCGCTTGTGCAACTCGGGCGTGATCCACTTGCTGTTGGCGATTTCGCCCTCGACATAATTGCGCATCGCGTCGGCGAAGGTCGCGTCCTTGATTCGCAGCATCACCTCCATGTTGATGTAGAGGCTGCGGTAGTCGAAATTCGATGAGCCGATGTGCACGACGTCGTCGACGATCGCGAGCTTGGTGTGCAGCTTGGCCGGCTGATATTCATACATCTGGACGTGGCGGCGAAGCAGGCGGCTGTAGCTGTGCCGCGCGGCGGCGATGGTCGCATTATTGTCTGATCTGGCGGCAGTGATGATCCGCGCGCGGCCACGCCGGCCGATCCGTCCGATGCGCCGGAGCAATGCCGACGGCGGCGCGAAATAAGCGAAGATCATGTCCAGCCGCTGGGCGTTGCGCATGTCCTGGCCGATCGTCCGCCACCAGCTGTTGCGCAGGCTCAAGGGGCCGGTGAATTTCCACTGGAGCGGGCCCCGCCACTCGCTGAACTCCGCCAGTCGACGTCGCGCATGTTTGAGGTGCGGTCGGCCATGCGTGACCCACCGGAACAGTAGGTCGAAATAACGGCTCGGCATGGTCACTTCCGGGCCGTCGATCCGCAGCCACAGGTCGCGCCATCGCTCATCGCCGCGGTCGGTTAGGTACGTGTCATCGATGTTGGCGCCGCCGATGATCGCGGTCGCATCGTCGATCACCACCAGCTTCTGATGATTGCGAATGAAGTATCGGCGCCCATAACTTGGGTTGAAGCGGCAATGCTCTCCGCCCGCCTCGTCGAGCTTGGCGAAGAACTCGTCCGGAGCCGCGGAGCCGAACCCGTCGATCAGCAGTTGGACTTTCACGCCGCGGCGAGCGGCCTCGGTAAGGGCATTGCGCACCCGGATCGCCACGCGGTCGCCGTTGAACATGTACATCAGCATCCGGATCGACTGCTGCGCGCCGGCGATCAGTTCGAGTAGCAGGCGGAGACGCTCCTCACCGCTTTCGATCAACTCGATGCGGTTGCCGGCGATCTCCGCGCTGATGCGGGATCTGACGATGGGCGCTTGGTCAGGCATGGGACGAGCTTTGTTGACTTTTCGACGGGCTGCAAGCTATTGCCGCGCCCTTCCTCACATCCCATATTCTGGGCTGGCCAAAAGCATGGCCAGACTTTGCGGAGCGATCGATGGCGCGCGTTACGGTTGAAGATTGTGTCGACAAGATCCCGAACCGGTTCGACCTGGTTCTGATGGCCGCGCAGCGCGCGCGCCAGATCTCGGGCGGCGCCGACCTCACGATCGATCGCGATCGCGACAAGAACCCGGTCGTTGCGCTACGCGAGATCGCCGAAGTCACGGTGAAGCCGCGCGACCTCGAGGAAGCGATCGTCACCAACCTGCAGAAGGTTCGGATCGACGAAGAGGACGAGACCGAAGAGCTGGCGTCTCTGAGCGAGGCCGCCGAGGCCCTGCGCCTCACCGCCGCCGCCCCGCCGCGTCCGACTCCGTCGGGCGGCGACTACGAGTAAAATTCTCGCTCTAGATTGACAGCTGGGCCGGCGTTACAGCTGGCCCATGGTTCCCTTTTCGTTCGCAGGCGAAACGTTCGCGGCAAGCCCCGACGGCGCGCTTTACTGGCCCGCCCGCGAAGCCCTGCTCGTTGCCGATCTTCACCTTGAGAAAGCGAGCTGGTTTGCCCGCCTCGGACAATTCCTGCCGCCCTATGATTCGCATGCGACGCTGACCGCGCTCGCGGTCGAGGTTGCGGGAACCGGCGCCAAGCGCCTCTACTGCCTCGGCGATAGCTTTCACGACCGCTTTGGCTGCGACCGGCTTGACCCGAGCGCGCGCGAGCTACTGACTTCGCTCACCTCGCGCCTCGACTGGACCTGGATCGTCGGCAACCACGATCCGGGTTTCGCCGACCATTGCGGCGGGACGATCGCGGACGAGGTCGAGATCGGCGGCATCATCCTTCGCCACGAAGCCGAGCGCGGCGAATCAAGGCCGGAGATCTCCGGCCATTTCCACCCCAAGCTTCGCGTTAACCTGCGCGGACGACGCGTGTCGCGACGCTGCTTCGTCGCTTCGCCGAGCAAGGTCATCATGCCAGCATTCGGCTCACTGACCGGCGGGCTCGACGCCCACCATCCCGCAATCATTGGCCAGGTCGGCGTCAAAGCCGCTGCGCTGGTACCCGTCTCCGACCGACTTTTGCGCTTCCCGTTGGCCGCCTAAGCGGGCTTCACCTCGATCGCCATCGCGCCCGTTGGCGATAGCACTAGGCGAGCGGTTGCCGGACGGCGCTTGCCGAATGTCGCGGCCTGGAGTTCGTTGCGCGCGGCATGACGGTCGAACTTGAAGCCCTGGGCAGCGGCTGACGTGCTCAAGCGGTCGAGGTGCGCATCGAGGCCGGAGATTCCATCCTCGGGGTCGAAATGCATGGTCTCTTCAAGATCGCTCATCGGTCCAATTCATCAACGGGCGCGAGCGAAAGGACAAGGGCCTAGATTGCGCGAGCCCAATGCTGTTCCTAAACCCTCGCAATGACACGCACCGCATCGCTCCTCTTCGCCGCCGCCCTGCTCTCCTCAACAGCGGCTTCTGCGCAAGCCATCGACCCGAAGGTCCAGGCGCGGATCGACCGCATCCTCAAGCGCACGCCGCTAATCGACGGCCACAACGATCTCGCCGAGGAATTGCGCGAGAATTACGGCGGAAAGACCGAGGGGCTGGCCAGCGGTACCGACAAGTGGACCCCGAAGGCGTTGATGACCGACATGGCCCGGCTACATGAGGGGCGCGTCGGCGGCCAGTTCTGGTCGGTCTTCATTCCCGCCGAGGTCCCCGGCGACCGCGCAGTCCGCAACACGCTGGAAGAGATCGACATCGTCAAGCGCTTCGTCGCAGCCTATCCGCGCGATCTCGAGCAGGCCTACACTGCCGCCGATGTGGTCCGCATCCACAAGACGGGCAAGGTCGCCTCACTGATCGGCATCGAGGGCGGGCACCAGATGGGCCACAGCTTCGCTGCGCTTCGCCAATTCTACGATCTCGGTGCGCGCTACATGACGCTCACCCATTTCAAGACGACCGATTGGGCCGATTCCGCGACCGACGTCCCCGCGCACGGCGGCCTCACCGACTATGGCCGCAGCGTCGTGCACGAGATGAACCGGATCGGCATGCTCATCGATTTGAGCCATGTCAGCGAAGGGACGATGAATGCCGCGCTGGACGTCTCGAAAGCGCCGGTCATCTTCTCACATTCCAGCGCCAAGGCGATCGACGGACACCCGCGCAACGTCAGCGACGCGGTGCTTCGCCGCCTGGCCCAGAATGGCGGTGTCCTCATGATCAACTTCGCGCCGGACTATGTGAACGAAGCGATCTGGAGGTGGTCCGCTGACCGAGATGCGGAGAAGGCGCGGATAGCCCGCATGTACACCGGCCGGACTCAGGCCGACATCGACGCTGCTCTTGACGTCTGGGTCAAGGCTCACCCGGAGCCAGTGGCGACGGTCTCGCAAGTCGCCGACCATGTGGACCATGCGGCCAAGGTCGCAGGTTACGATCATATCGGGATCGGCGGTGACCTCGATGGCATCCCAAGCGTCCCGACCGGCCTCACCGGCGTGCAGGATTATCCCAACCTGTTTGCCGAGCTCATTCGCCGGGGCTGGTCTGACGAGAATCTCGCCAAGCTTGCTGGGGGCAACATCCTCCGCGCGCTTCGCCAGGCCGAGGTCGTGTCTAAGTCGATGGCCAACGAACCGCCTGCAGCCGACAATCTCACGCCCGATTACAAATGAGCGAGCCCACGCCTCCGCTGCGCGCCGCGGTCATTCCGGTGACGCCGCTGCAGCAGAACTGCACCTTGCTGTGGTGCACGGCGACGATGCGCGGCGCCTTCGTCGATCCGGGCGGCGACCTGCCGCGGCTCAAGGCCGCTGCCCAGCAGGCCGGTGTGACAATCGAGAAGATCCTGCTGACCCACGGCCATATCGACCATTGCGGCAGCGCCGGCGTATTGGCGGAAGAGCTCGGCGTGCAGATCGAGGGACCGCACGAAGCCGACATCTACTGGATCGAGCGACTGACCGACGACGGCGCGAAATACGGCATTCCGGGCAAACCCTTCACGCCATCGCGCTGGCTTGCCGACGGCGACCTGGCGAGCGTCGGCGAGCTAACCTTCGACGTCCGCCACTGCCCCGGCCACACGCCCGGCCACGTCGTTTTTCACCATCCGAAGTCGAAGCTGGCGCTAGTCGGCGACGTCATCTTCCGCGGCTCGATCGGCCGCTGGGACTTCCCCCACGGCAACCAGCAGCATCTGATCAGCTCGATCACGACGCGGCTATGGCCGATGGGCGACGAGACGGCGTTCGTGCCTGGCCACGGGCCGATGTCGACCTTCGGCCATGAACGGGCGACCAACCCGTTCGTCGGCGACGCCGCACTAGCCGCGGCCTAGGCTGGCCAGAAGCTGGTCGAGCTGGGTGAACTGCTCGGGCATGATGTCGGGCATCCCGGCAATCGCCTCGTCGAGCGCTTCCTTCGTCGGATAGAGATCGTGGAAGATCAGCAGGGTCTTTCCGTCCCGATCCTCGAACGTCACGGTCGTGACCGCTCCGCCTGTCTCGTCCTCGTCATTGGTCCAGACGAGACGCGCGTTCGGCAGCACTTCGAGGTATCGGCCAAAGAACGCGAACGTGTTCGCTTCGTCCTGGCCGAATTCGAGCCGGTACTTGCCGCCTTTGCGGACGTCCATGTCGCACGCCCGCAGCGGCACACCCATCGATCTCGGCGCCCACCATTTCATGAACAGCTCCGGCCGGGTCCAGGCCTCGAACACCAGGCTGACTGGTGCGTCGAAGGTTCGCGTGATGACCAGCTCCCGGTCGGATGTGCGTTCGACCGACGTATGGTTCTGCGTGGCCTGTTCGCTAACTCTCTGATCCATTGTGCGGCTCCTTCAGTTTGAGTTCTCCGATCACCTCGTCCAGCTGGTCGAATCGTTCGTCCCAGATCCGGCGCTGGAGATCGATCCAGGTTGCCTCGTCCGCCAGCCCGTGCTGGCCAAGCTTGCATGTGCGCACTCTCCCGACCTTTTCCGTCGCAACGAGGCCCGCTTTCTCGAGAACCCCGACGTGCTTCTTCATGCCCGTCAGAGTCATGCGGAATTTCTCGGCGAGCTCGGTAATCGAGGCGTTGCCACGTCCGAGTTGCTCCAACACGCCGCGCCGGGTCGGATCCGACAGCGCGGCGAACGAGGCATCGAGGCGGGTATTGGAATACTGAACCATTAAGTTCAGTATTAGCCCGCGACACGGCCAATTGCAAGTGGCGGCTAACGCCTTGCGCTCTTGGCCTATTGCGCTATAGGGGCCGCGGTTCGCGACGATCCGGCCGCCGCCTGCGGGGAAACCTGCTGAGATGAGGCGCAGATCGTCGCAATTTTTATTGTTGTCCTGAATATTTCAAAGGTGCCGCAATGGCTGTCCCTAAGAGAAAAACCTCGCCGTCCAAGCGGAACATGCGCCGCAGCCATCACGCGCTGAAGGCCACCCAGTTCCAAGAGTGCCCGAATTGCGGCGAACTCAAGCTGCCACACAACATGTGCGCGGCGTGCGGCCATTATAACGGCCGCGAAGTCGTCTCGACCGAAGCCTAAGAATTAGCATCCCCATGACTGGGGGACCGCGCATTGCCATCGACGCGATGGGGGGCGACGCCGGCCCGGCGGCGATGATTGCCGGCGCGGCCAAGGCGCTTCGCCGTGACGAGGGCCTGTGCTTCACCTTTTATGGCGATGAGGCTTTGGTCCAGGCGCAGCTCGGCAAGCATCGCGCGCTCGCCGAGAATTCGATCGTCGTCCACTCACCCGAGGCAATTGCATCGAGCGAAAAGCCGAGCCAGGCGATCCGCCGTGCCCGGACGACGTCGATGGGCATGGCGATCAACGCCGCCAAAGAGCATCTCTGCGACGCGGCTGTGTCGGGCGGCAACACCGGCGCGCTGATGGCCATGTCGAAGCTCGCGCTGCGCACCATGCCGGGGATCGACCGGCCGGCGCTTGCCGCATTGCTTCCGACCCTCGCCGAAACCGACTGCGTGATGCTCGACCTCGGCGCCAACACCGAGTGCGACGCACAGAACCTCGTCCAGTTCGCGGTCATGGGCTCGGCTTATTCGCGCACGGTGCTCGGCATCGCCCAACCGCGCGTGAAGCTGCTCAACATCGGCACCGAGGAATTGAAGGGCACCGACGAATTGAAGGACGCCGCAGCGCTGCTCCGCGAGGCCGATTATCTGCCCTTCCGCTTCGATGGCTTCACCGAGGGCGACCAGTTGTCGCGCGGTGGGGTCGACGTCGTCGTCACCGACGGCTTCTCGGGCAATATCGCACTCAAGACCGCCGAGGGGACCGCACGCTTCGTAACCGACCTGTTGCGGCGCGCTTTCACCAGCTCATTCCGATCGAAAGCGGGCTTCGCGCTGTCGCGGCCGGCGCTTAACCTGTTGCAGGTCCATCTCGACCCCAACAACCACAATGGCGCGGTCTTCCTTGGCCTCAACGGCCTGGTCGTGAAGAGCCATGGCGGCGCCAATGCCAAGGGCGTCGCCAATGCGATCCGTGTTGCTGCAAGCATGGTCCGGAACGACATCACACGGAAGATCGGCGACGACCTCGACAACTTCCGCGCTCACGCTTTTGCAGGAGAAGCCGCGGAATGACGCGCCGTTCCGTGGTCGCTGGAGTCGGCAGCGCGCTGCCAAAGCGTAAGGTCACCAATGCCGAGCTGGCGGAGACCGTCGACACGACCGACGAGTGGATCGTCGAGCGCACCGGCATCCGCAACCGTTATATCGCCGGTGAAGGCGAGACGACGGCAACGCTGGCGACGGACGCGGCGCGTGCCGCGCTCGCCCATGCCGGGATCGACGCAACGGGCATCGACCTCATTGTGCTAGCGACAGCGACCCCCGACCAGACCTTTCCATCGACCGCGACCAAGGTCCAGGCTGCGCTCGGAATCAACGACTGCATCGCCTTCGACGTCCACGCCGTCTGCACCGGCTTCCTCTATGCCTTGTCGGTCGCCGACTCTATGCTTCGCTCGGGCAGCGCCAATCGCGCGCTGGTGATCGGTGCGGAGACCTTCAGCCGGATCCTCGATTGGGAAGACCGCGGGACATGCGTGCTGTTCGGCGACGGCGCGGGAGCGCTCGTGCTCAGTGCCGAGGATGGCGAAAGTGGCATCCTGGCGACCAAGCTGCATGCCGACGGCCGCCACAACGACCTCCTGTTCGTTGACGGCGGCCCTTCGACCACCGGCACCGTCGGCAAGCTTCGGATGAAGGGCCGCGAGGTTTTTCGCCACGCCGTCGTCAACCTCGCCGACGTAATGGGCGAAGTTCTCGACGGCGCGGGTCTGTCGCCCGCCGATGTCGACTGGGTGGTCCCGCACCAGGCCAATGCGCGAATCCTCGATGCAACCGCGAAGAAGCTCGGACTGCCGCCGGAGAAAGTCGTCGTCACCGTCGACCGTCACGCCAACACGTCAGCCGCCTCTGTGCCGCTGGCGTTCGACACCGCCGTGAAGGACGGACGAATCAAGCGCGGCGATCTCGTCGTGCTGGAAGCGATGGGCGGTGGATTTACATGGGGTGCGGCCGCGCTCAGGTATTGAAATCTTTGGAATATCCAGCGAAAAGCCGAATTGCCGACAAAACGGATTTCCGTTACGAAAGCGTAATCGATGCGGCGGGGGGCGCCGTCACGAGCGGGAGAATTTCAATGGCCGACCTCGGGATCGCGCGGGTCACCAACAATGCTGACAGCGGCAACACGTTGACGAGGGCCGACCTCGCCGATGTTGTGCATCGCCGGCTCGGCCTCTCTCGCGCTGAGTCCGCGGGCCTCGTCGAGCGCGTGCTGCATCACATGTGCCACGCGCTGTCGGACGGAAAGAACGTCAAGGTGTCGGGCTTCGGAACCTTCATCCTACGCGACAAAGGCCAGCGTGTCGGCCGCAATCCTAAGACGGGAATCGAGGTGCCGATCGCACCGCGCCGCGTCATGACATTCCGCGCGAGCCAGATCATGCGCGACCGGATCGCGAAAGGCTGACCTTGGCAACGGCCGGAGAGAAAGATCCCGGCGCGCTCCTGACGATCGGTGAATTGTCGCAGGAGCTTGGCGTGGCCCAGCACATCCTACGCTATTGGGAAACGCGTTTCCCGCAGCTGAAGCCGATGCAGCGCGCCGGCAACCGCCGCTATTATCGCGCCTCGGACGTCGATTTGGCGCGGCGCATCCACCGCCTGCTTAACCAGGAAGGCTATACGGTTCGCGGCGTGCAAAAGGTGCTGCGCGACAGGGGCAGCGTCGAAACGCCGGTGTCATCGATCGCCGTGATGCCCGTGTCATCGGTGCCGGAAGGACCGGAGCCGGACGAGGCCGCCGCGAACGGCGTCGATGTCTTCCGCTTGATCGCGCTGCGCAACCGGCTGGCGGACGCGCTCGACAGCTAGTCCAACTCCTTCGGCAGGATCAGCTCGACGATCCGTCCGCAGCCCTTTCCGACGTCACTCCAGTGTTTCGCCTTGAGCTCGAGGATCGCGAGCGCGCCGGTCGGGAGCTTGCCTTTGATGCGTTGCCTCAAACCTTGATCGTCGTCCTCCGTTAGATCTGTGATCAGCATTTCGAGACCGGGATTATGGCCGACGACCAGCAGCGCCTTCACCTCGTCGTCGAGTGAGCGAACCAGCGCGAGCAACGTCGCGTCGCTCGCGAGGTAAATGTCCTGCTCGAACTTGATCGGTGCGTTGAAGTCATAGTGACGCTTCACGCCGTCGATCGTCTCGCGCGTTCGCGCGGATGTGCTCGACAGCACCAGGTCGAACTTCGTCTTTCGCTTTTCCAGCTCGCGGCCGAGCCGCCGCGCCGCCTTCCAGCCGCGCTCGTTCAGGGGCCGGTTGAAATCGTCGAGACCGGGGTCATCCCAGCTCGACTTGGCGTGCCGCAGAATCGCCAGTCGTTTCATTGTTCCTCTCCCGGGGCAGGAAGCATTCGACCCGCTCGATAGCAACGTCCAGCGGCACGCGGCTGACCGGCACTCCCGGCGGGAAGGCCTTGAGCAGACGCGATGGCATCGCGGCCGACAGGATGACGAACAATCCGCAATCGCCCTGCCGCCGGATCAAGCGCCCAAACGCCTGGGCAAGCCGGGCGCGGACCACGCGATCGTCATAGGCACTGCCGCCCCCGGCCATGCGCCGCGCGGCGTGCAGCACGGTCGGCCGCGGCCAGGGCACGCGCTCCATCACCACCAGCCGGAGCGATTCGCCCGGCACGTCGACGCCATCACGCAGCGCGTCCGTTCCCAGCAGCGACGCGCGCGGATCGTCGCGGAAAATGTCGACAAGCGTCCCGGCATCGATCGGGTCGACATGCTGGGCGAGCAAAGGCAGCCCTTCGCGCGCAAGCCGGTCGGCGATGCGCGCATGAACCGCTTTCAATCGCTGAATCGCCGTAAACAACCCCAGCGTCCCGCCCCGCGCGGCCTCTATCAGACGCGCATAGGCGCCGGCCAGCGAGGCAATGTCGCCGTGCTTGATGTCGGTGACGATCAAGACTTCCGAGCATGCCGCGTAATCGAACGGACTCTCCGCTTCGAAGTGGGCGGCCGGTGCGGGCAGGTGCAGCGCTCCGGTTCGAGCATCGGCCGCATTCCAATCCTCGCCACCGCGTAGCGTCGCGGACGTCACCAGCACGCCATCGGCCGGCGCGATCACGGCCCCCGCTAGCGGCTTGGTCGGGTCAAGCCAGCGGCGGTGGATCGCGACGTCGAACTCGCGCCCGTCGATCCGGTCGACCGCCAGCCAGTCGACGAACTCCGGATCGGCCTCGCCGCCGATCCGCGACAGCAACGCGATCCATGCGGCGACCGTTTCGCGCCGCCAAGTGAGCCCGCGGATCGCTCCGTCGACCCGCGCCCGCGCCTGCGAATCGAGCCAGTCGGGCGCATCATCGAGCACCGCTTCCAGCCGCCGCGCCAGCGCCGCAAGCGGCTTGCCGAGGCTCTCGAGGATCTCCGCTGCCCCAGCCGCGGCGGACACCAGCGCTCCGTCCGGCTCGGCCAGCTCGGTTTCCAGCCCGTAGCCCGCCTCCTGCGCCTTCGCGCGCGCAAACACCGTCCCGCGAACCTCGGCGAGAAGGGCTTCGACGGGCCCGAATGGATCACCTTCGACCAGCCGCTGAAGCCAGCCATCCGACGGCAGCGCCTTGGCCGCTTCGACCGCAGCGTCGAGCGCTCGATTACCTTCCTCGTCGTAGGACGCGACATCCATCAGCCGCGCGGCAAGGCCGCGCCGCCGCCCGCGCGAGCGCCCTTCCGGGCCAACGATCCAGCGGCGCAATTCGATCGCTTCCTGCCCGCCGACCCCGATCGCAAAGGTCGAATCGGCGGCATCGAACAGATGATGCCCCTCGTCGAACAGGATCCGCCCCGGCGCGTCCTCGCGCGCCCGCGCCGCATTGACCATCACCAAAGCATGGTTGGCGATGACCAGGTCGGCTTCGCGGCTCGCCCGTTCGGCGCGTTCGATGAAACAGCGGCGATAATGCGGGCAGCCGGCATAGACGCACTCGCCGCGGCGGTCGGTCAGCGCGGTCGCGCCGGCGCGACGAAACAGGCTCGGCAGCCAGCCCGGCAAGTCGCCGCCGACCATGTCGCCGTCCTTGCTGTAGGCCGCCCAGCGCCCGACCAGCTGCGCCAGTACGGCCGCGCGCCCAGCGAAGGCGCCCTGCAACGCATCTTCGAGATTAAGCAGGCAGAGATAATTCTCGCGGCCCTTGCGAACGACGATCCGCTTCGCGCGCTCCTCCGCATTCGCAAACAGCTTGGGTCCCTCGGCGTCGAGCTGACGCTGCAACGCCTTGGTGAAGGTAGACACCCAAACGGTGCCGCCCGCCTGCTCAGCCCAGAGCGACGCCGGCGCGAGATAGGCGAGCGTCTTGCCGATTCCCGTCCCCGCTTCGGCGAGCAGGACGTGGGGCGAACCCTTCGCCGGCTTGGGCGCGAACACCCGCGTCACCGCCTCGGCCATCGCCCGCTGGCCCTCGCGTGCTTCGGCCCGACCGGTCAGCCGGTCGAGCGTCGTGCGCGCATCCGCCGGGTCGACCAAAACCGTTCGCGGCGGCGGCCGCTCGCCGACCTCTTCCCACTGCTTCAGCCTCGCGAAGAGCATGCGCTCGCCGCGCTCGGGCCGCTCCAGCCGTGCACCGATGAGCGGGGCCCAACCCCAGCCCAGGCGATGCAGCGTCATGTTGGACGTCCACGCGCCTTCGCGCTCGCGCCAGTCGGGATCGGCCAGGACCGCAAGCAGCCAGTCTGCGATGCGCTGCAACTGCCCTGCTGCTTCAGCTTCGCCGGCGGGCGGCTCGAGTCCGAGCATTCGGCTCATGGCCGCGACGGTCGGCACCGCGAAGCGCGCCGGGTGGATGAAGGCGAACAATTCGAGCAGGTCGAGCCCGCTCAATTCGGGATAGCCGAGCCGTTGGCCGATGAGCGGCGCGTTGAGGATGATGTGCGGCGTCTCGGCTGCGCGAGCGATCGCTTCGCCGCGCGTTGCCTCACGGACCTCGCCGCTGCCGTCAGCAAGCCAGATGCCGGCGTGGGTTGCGTGGAGCGCGGGAAGCGGCAAAGGAGCGGCCATCCCCGCGACCCTGCCGCCAGAAGAACAGAAGAGCAACGAACTTGGACGCCGAAACGCTTCGATCCGCCGCAATGGCCTCCAAGGCCTGGCCGTACGAGGAGGCGCGCAAGCTGCTGAAACGCTGGCCCGAGGGAAAGCCCGCGGGCGCGCCGATGATCTTCGAGACGGGCTATGGTCCCTCGGGCATGCCGCATATCGGAACCTTCACCGAAGTGCTGCGCACGACCATGGTCCGCCAAGCCTATGAAGAATTGATCGGCGCGCGGCCGGAGGACAAAGCGACCCGCCTGATCGCCTTCAGCGACGACATGGATGGGCTGCGCAAGGTCCCAGACAACGTTCCCAACCAGGAGATGCTCGCGGAGTATCTCGGCGAGCCGCTGAGCCGCATCCCCAATCCGTTCGGGACCGATGACGTTAGCTTCGCCGATCACAACAACGCGATGCTGCGGCGTTTCCTCGACCAATATGGTTTCGACTATGAGTTCGTCTCGGCGGCGGATCGCTACAATTCGGGTGCTTTCGACGACGCTCTGCGTAACGTGCTGCGCCATTGGGGCGACATTCTCGAGATCATGCTTCCGACGCTCCGCGAAGAGCGGCGCCAGACCTATTCGCCGATCCTGCCGATCTCGCCAACATCCGGGCATGTGCTCCAGGTGCGGGTCGAGGTCATCGATGCCGATGCCGGTCTGATCGGCTTCATCGACGAGGACGGCGTCCGGGTAGAGCAGTCGGCGCTCGGAGGCCGGTCGAAGTGCCAGTGGAAGGTCGACTGGGCGATGCGCTGGGTGGCCCTCGGCGTCGACTATGAGATGTACGGCAAGGATCTGACCGACAGCGGCGTCCAGTCGGGCCGCATCGCCGCCGTGCTAGGCGGCCGCAAGCCAGAGGGACTGATCTACGAGATGTTCCTCGACGAGAAAGGCGAGAAGATCTCCAAGTCGAAGGGCAACGGCCTCAGCCTCGACGAATGGCTGACCTACGGGTCCGACAACAGCCTCGCCTTCTATCTCTATCGTGAGCCGAAGAAGGCGAAAAACCTCCATCTCGGCCTCGTGCCACGCGCAGTCGACGAGTATCACCAGTTTCGCGGAAACTATCCTGGGCAGCCGATCGAGCAGAAGCTCGGTAACCCGGCTCACCACATCCATGGTGGAAGGGTTCCCGCCGGCGAGCTTCCCTTGACCTACGGACTGCTCCTCAACTTGGTGTCGCTACCCGGCGTGCAAGACAAGGAGATCGCCTGGAAGTTCGTCCAGCAATACTCGCCCGACACGTCACCGGAAAAGGACGAGGAACTCGACGCGCTGATCGGCCTCGCCGTCAATTATGCGCGCGATTTCGTAGTCCCGACCCTCAAGCGCCGCCCGCCAACGGATATGGAAGCCGAGGCCCTGCGGGATCTCGATGCGGAGCTTGCCAAGCTGCCGGCCGACGCATCCGCCGAGGACATCCAGACCCAGGTGTTCGAGGTTGGCAAGCGCCACCCGTTCGAGTCGCTGCGCGGCTGGTTCCAGGCGCTTTACGAGACTCTACTCGGCTCCTCGCAGGGGCCGCGCATGGGCAGCTTCATCGCCCTTTACGGGATCGACAATAGCCGCAAGCTGATTGCCGAGGCGCTGAACGCTTAGGGCATCAGGTCGGAAGTGAACTGACCCCAGGTAGCAAGGCCACCACTACCCTTGACCACAACCGTGGTCGGGGCGGGGGTCACCTTTTTCCAGGCTAGTGTCGCGGCTGTGGCCTTAGCCGCGGCAGCGGCGCGTGCGCGCTCCTGTGGGCAGCTGGAGCGGTCGTGAGTCGTCGGCCATGCGATGGCCGGGGCCGCCGGCAGCAGCGCCAGGAGGGCGGCAATCATCAGACTGTTCTTCGACATACGCCTGACTCCTCGTGTCAACATACACCAACTCGGATGCTTGCGCGACTCATCATCGCGCCCTGAGCTTGTCCGAATGAACCGGTTCCGCCGGTATTTCCTGAGCGTTTAGCGCGACGGCTTGCTCATGGCTGAGCCCGGCCTTTTCGAGCGCGACGACCAGCGCCTGCGTCGGGTCGACGGCGATGTCTGGAGCAACGCCTGCGCCTTCCCAGTCCTCGCCGGTCTTGACGTCATAGGTGCGTCCGACCGGCATCCAGACGTTGAAATGATCATTGAGCTCGGAAGGGCCGCCAAAATGGTTGGCGCCCGCCGTCGCTTCGCCGATCAGCGTTCCGCGTCCGGTCGACTTCATCGCCAGCGAGAAGTGCTCCGCCGCCGACGCCGTCTTGTTCGAAACGAGCAGGTAGACCTTCGCCTTGCGGAGCGGAGTCGCCTCGCCCGGAATCGCTTGGTGCGTGCCGACCATCTTGTCGCCCTCGGCGGCGAAATGGAGCGTCGGAACATTACCGAACATCGAACCGCGGCTGTCGTAAACCGACTTGGCGAGCGCCATCGTCACCAGCGGCGTCGGTTTCGCAAAGATGGAGGCGAAGATCGCGTCCTGCTCCTTGAGACCGCCGCCATGGTGGTTCCGAAGGTCGAAGATCAGGGCCTTCGCACCCTTGTTGTCGGCGAGCCACTTGCGCACCGCCGCAACCTCGTCGTCCTTGCCGGCGAAGGCCGTGAACCGGATGTAGCCGATGCCCGGCGCGATGGTCTTGGCGGACTGGATCAGCGGGGGCACCCCGCGCGGGCCGCGGTTGGCGCCCGGCGCTTCACTTTCGGCGCTCGCTACCTCTAGGTGCAGGTGCCCATCCTTGTGAACCGCAAGCAGATCGTCGGTCATCAGCTTGGCGAGCTCGCCCCGCGTGCCGTTATCGTAGCGGCCTTCGGCTGCGTTCTTGCGTAGCATCGCCGCATAGGCCTCGGCCTGGTCGGTGAAGACGAACGACTTCACTAGTTCGTCGGCTAGTTTGGTCGCGACGGCGCGGCCTTCTCCAGCTTCGAGCGCGAGCGCGTTCTCGGCCGGCGGCGACGGCTTCGCCGCGGGTGCTGCCGGCGTCGAC
>Ga0074063_14109391_pt1 | contig 18194 bp, 16 predicted proteins | sample SoimicmetaTmtHMB_FD_76857 | JGI IMG/M metagenome (GOLD analysis project Ga0074063, IMG submission 76857) | Soil and rhizosphere microbial communities from Centre INRS-Institut Armand-Frappier, Laval, Canada - Soil microcosm metaTmtHMB... | ecosystem: Engineered > Artificial ecosystem > Soil... | reverse complement strand
ACAACTCAACTCGCTCGAGTGGCCCGATGCTGTATCTCTGCTCGGCCAGTTGATCATGGACTGCCCGCCCGTGCCCGAAGGCATGTTCGAGGCGCTTGAGCTGCTGGAACCGTTCGTGGACACGCTGAACCGCATCTACATGAACGGCGACGTCGTGGGCACGGCGTTGGAAGAAGGTGCCAGCGTGAACGTCCCCGGTGCACCATTCACGGGCTGCTATAACCTCAAGATGCTGCGCCTGTTGAAAGGGGTGGCCACACACGTCGGGTTCGACTGTTACCCGCATCCGGTGCCCTTCTACGGTGCCAAGCTGCGCGGCGCTGTTGCCGGCATACGCATATGAGAGACGATGCGCTCGGGTTGTTCTGGCAAGACCTGCCACCGGAAGGCCGGGCGCGCAGCAACGTCATCCGCCCACAACCGTTGATCCCCGACACTGGCTGGCTCCCTCCTAGGGAATTCCCTAACCTGTCCGGCGTCACCTGCATCGGCCTCGACACGGAAACCAAAGACCCTGAGCTGCTAGAACATGGGCCGGGCTGGGCGCGCGGCAAGGGCCACATCATCGGCGTCAGCATTGCGGTCGACGACGGCGCTGGCCGGTGGTACTTCCCCGTCCGCCACGAGGTTGAGCCCGAGTACAACATGAACCCCGACCACGTGTTCGCGTGGCTGCGGGACACGTTGCGCAATCCGCACCAGCCAAAGATCGGCGCGAACCTTGTGTACGACCTTGGCTGGTTGATGGAAGAGGGTGTGGAGGTTGCCGGCGATCTGGTTGACGTGCAGTACGCCGAGGCGCTGCTGAGCGAACGCGGCATAGTGGACGTCGACCACCTCGGCATGAAGTACCTCGGCCAAGGTAAAGACACGAGTCTGCTCTACCAATGGCTCGCCGACTTCTACGGTGGTGCTGCCGACGGTGAACAGCGCGCGAATATGTACCGCAGCCCCGCGCGCCTTGCCGGCCCGTACGCCGAACAAGACGCGGCGGTGCCGCTACGCGTGGCGAAGGCGCAATACCCGCAGCTCGCAGCCGAGGGACTGCTGCCAGTGCTGCGCATGGAGAACGGGCTCATACGGTTAATGATTGCCATGCGCCGGGCTGGCGTGACGGTTGACATAGCGCGCGCCGAAGAGCTGCGGCACCGCCTGCTCCTCATGCAACAAGACGCACAAGGCAGGCTCGACCACATTGCCGGGCAGCGCGTGGATGTCAATGCGAGTGCTAGCATCCAGCGCGCGTTCGACGCGATGGGCCTCGAGTACCCGCGCACAGCGCCAACGTCGCGCAACCCGAACGGGCTGGCCAGCTTCAAGAAGGAATGGCTGGAAGCACAAGAGAACCCGGTAGCTGCTGCGGTGCTTGAAGTCCGCAAGCTCGACAAACTACGCGGCACCTTCGTCGAATCCTACATTCTCAACTCACACGTCAACGGACGGGTCTATGGACAATTCCATCTGCTACGAAGCGACGACGGCGGTACGCGCTCGGGTCGTTTGTCATCTTCCACTCCAAACCTCCAGAACATCCCCTCAAGAGATCCAGAGCTGGCTCCGCTGGTGCGTGGCATGTTTATCCCTGACTACGGTCACAAACAATGGCGTCGTTACGATTACAGCCAGATCGAGTATCGCTTTCTCGTCCACTACGCCGAAGGAGTAGGCGCGGACGAAGCGCGGCAGCAGTACCACGATGACCCCGATACCGATTACCATGACTTCGTCATAGCGATGATCAAGCTGATGACCGGGTACACGCTGGCGCGTAAGCCGGCAAAGAATATCAACTTCGGTCTTATCTACGGCATGGGGATTAAGAAGCTGCTGCGCGTGCTGGGCCTCAGCCGTGCCGAAGGCGACAAACTGTTCGCCGCTTACCACAAGGCTATCCCCTACGCGTCTTCGTCCATGGAAGCCTGCTCGCGTGTGGCTAACGAGACCGGCATTATCACCACCATCCTCGGCCGCCGCAGCCGCTTCGAGCTGTGGGAACCGGGTGGCCGCGACAGCCACGGGATCGCGCTGCCGTACGAAGCCGCCATCCGCCAGTACGCCAACATCCGCCGCGCGCATACGCACAAGGCACTCAACCGCCGCTTGCAAGGTAGCGCGGCCGATATGATGAAGTTCTGTATGTGGCGATGCTGGGAAGACGGCATCTTCGCTGAGACCGGCGTGCCGCGCCTAACAGTGCACGACGAGCTAGACTTCAGCGACCCCGGCGGTAAGGACGTCGCCTTCAAGCATATGCAGCACGTACTAGAAACCGCGCTGCCGTTACGCATACCAGTTCGGGCAGACGAGGAAGTCGGGCCTGACTGGGGTCACTGCGAATAACCTGCTACGCTTAGCCCGAACACCACCACGGAGGCCGCCATGTTCAATCCCATCCTGTACCGCTTTCCCGTGTCCCGCCGCACTCGCAACCGTCAGCGGCTCAAGCACATCCTCATCGTCGTAGGCTTTGCCCTCTACAGCGTGTGGGCGATCTACGTGATGGTGCGCGGATGAACGAGCATGTCGTCATCTGTGTCGACCCGGCAGGCAAGGACGAGTTCGCGGGGCATGTCTATATCAAGCGCGGTGCTGTGCTGGTGCTGATAGGCGAGCTCACGGCGCTGCACTATACGGCCGACGGAGCGGTGCACCTGCCGGCGTTCGTACCCGCTACAGCCACGGTAGAGATTCATTATCCATTCAGGATATTCGACCCGCCAGTGCTGCCACCCCTCAAAGTATCCAAGTCAGGCAAGGGGCCGCCACCCCAGCCTACCGGCAAGGGCCGGCTCAAGCGATGGTAGATAAGAAACCCCCCGGCTAGCTGCCGGGGGGTTTTAGGTGGTGCCGGGGCTGGCCGGCGGCCTAGCCGCTGGGCCTAGGCGCTGCGATCGCCGCCGGGGGCGCGGCTACCCTACCGGGTACGGCGGCTAAGGCTGCCCCGGCGGCTGGGCTGGGGGGCTGGCCAGCGGTGCCAAGCTGGCCCGGCGGCGGTGCCGGCAGGCTAGGTTCCACCAGCTACAGGCCTCGGCCCGGCCTTGGGCTATGAGGATAACTGCCTGATCCACGAAGCTGCGAACCCGCACCTTATCCTTCTCGTCCAGCCATGCCAGATCATCCAAGTCGGTAGCCACCGCCATCAGCTGCCCGTTCTTCTCCGCCTCGTCCGGGTGCTTGATGGGGCCAGCCACCTCGCGCGGCTCAGTTAGGGTGTGCACCCCCAGCTGAAGGATCTGCAGATCGGTCGTGGGCGAGGCGACGCGCACGGGCTGCGTCCCGCAAGCCGACAGGCACAGCAGCAGCGTCCCAAGTAGCAGCAGCCGCATCAGTTGACAGGACGTTCTGATATTGTGTTGCATAAGTATCCCTCGCTTGATGAACGGTGATTTCCACCTTCTGCGCATCCTGCGTCGCGGCGGAAAGGTTAGAGGTGACGGCGCTGGTAGCCTTTGCCGTCTCCGACAGTGTGGTCACTGTGGCCGCGTTGACGTGGGCGGCGTTGTACCAGCTCCACACGACGTAGATTAGAACGCCGAGTACGATGGCTAGTATGAACGCCAGCACCGCCTTCGCTTCCTCCTCGTATTGCTTCAGAATGATCATGGTCCCTCCTAAGGGATGGGTTGATCGCTAGCCCGGCGGCGTGGCACCACGTCGGGCGCGTGTTTGTAAGAGCCGCTGATGTAACGCCACCACGGCGGCATCCCCGGTGTCGTGAGCCACGTCAGCGCGAATCCCCACACCATCGCGAAGGCGCAGCCCCAATAGAGCCACCGAAGATGGAAGTGGGCTGACCACACTGGTTCCAGAAGGAAGCCGGCACTGGCCGCACCTGTGAGCCAGAAGCCGACGCGGCGGACGTTCCAGTGCCAGTTCTTCAAGCGCCAGCCGATGTCATTGGCCCGTACGAGCGCGGTGACGGCTAGTATCAACAGCGCGGGCAGCATTGCGAGATAGACTTGCAGTGTGAACATAGCGTTACTCCTTCTTCTTAAACGGACTGAAACGGTTGATGAGCCACGGCACGAGGTTCTCAGAGAACGCGGGCCACAGCTTACGCATGGAAGCCGACAGGATGATAGCGAACCCGGCTAGCTTGGCGGGTTCGATGGTCCAGTGCAGTATCCACGGGATGAACGACGTGCCGGCAACCGCGATGACGGTGTAGCCGAACGCATGGCCGAACAGCTTACGGCGTGGCTCGATGGGGTCACCGAGGGAGATGCCGGCGATGGTGCCTAGTACGGATGCGATGACGATCGGCACGGTCGCCCCCGTGAACGAAGTGGTCAGATCCACCGTGAACACCGATCCGGCGGCTGCCGTGATGACACCCGCCGCAAGGGCGAGCAAGCTGCCCAGCGGTGACGAATAGAGTTTCATTGGCGCATCCCCTCTCTGTTGTGTTTGTTAATCGTGCAGGCCGGGGAAGTAGTGAGCCTCCCCGTTGACGCGATGCGCCGTGAGCTGTTGCGCGCGCTGCGGCCCGGCGCGCTTGTGGCTAACGTGAACCCATTGGCCGAATTCCATGATGACTTGATCGTACGGCACGCCGATGCTGACGAGCAGCCGGGCCAGTGCAAGCGGTGCCATGCCGTGCACGTTGATGTCCGCGGCTTCACCCTTGCAATGCTGCGACGTGGACGCACCACCGATGAGGCGGTTCAACGCCGGCGGGCGATAGCCGCTGGAGACGATGATGGGTTGGCCGACAGCGAGGCGCAGAGGATCGAGCACGTTGAAGCACAACGCGCGCAGGTTGGACTTGATGTCCCCGCTCGGCGTCATATCGATACCCTTGCGCGCGGCAGCCTGCGACACCAGCATTTCATCCAACGAGAAGTAACGGCTCAACATCATGGCACGGCTCCTTACAGTAGATCGGCGAGGTTAGCCACAGGCCCGGCATGGGCAGCGGCGGCGATGTTTGTGCGGATGCTGCTGTGGTCGCGCACGGTCTTGTCCAGCGGGTGGTTCGGCCATTCGGGGTCTTCGCCGAGCACCGTCAGCAGCATGAAACGCTGAAACGCTGCCATGCCGCCAATCTCGTCCACGTTGGCGGTGTCGGCCGAGCGCGTGTAGTACGACTCCACCACCTGCCCGGCTGCGTCAACGAACGTGCTGCCGTCGGCGTTCACCATGCGGGCGCGCGCTGTGATGACCGCGTTGCCAGTGTTGGGCTCGACGCTGCCCACGGCGAGCACTGCCACCAGTTCGCCGCTATCGAGGCGCACCACCAGCTCGTCGAGGGCTAGCCCGTCCACCGCTTCTTGCTCTTCCGTAGCCGGTGTCGCTATGCGGAATTTCGTCTGGTCTATTTTCTGGTACATAGCAGCCTCACGGTTTAATTGTGTTGTGGGAATAGATGCGGTGCAGCGCGTTCTTGCCGGCGGCATAGCTGACACCGCCGACACTAATGCGGCACACGGCGCGCATACCGATCGGCGTCACGCTATCCACGACGTCGATACCACGGTCTGTCACTACACGCTGGCCGGGCATCTGTGGCGCGAAGGCGGTGCCGCCGCCAATTAGATCAAACGGTGTGGATTCACTACAGTCTAGCACAGCACCGCCAACCGTTACGAGGCGGACACAGGGCTCCACGGCGTGCTTGATCTCTTCGATGGCGTGCGGGTAGATGATCCCATTCTTTGGCAGGTTGATGCAGTCAATCATTCGGCCAACCTGCGCAGCGCCAGCGGCGAGCGTGTAGTGCAGGAACATATCGTCTGTCACGCACTCGTGGCCGCCACCGCCACCGCCACCCGAACCGCTGGCCTGATAGATAACCGACACGCTGCCAATCAGCACGCGCCCGTCGTTCTGGTAGCAAGCAAGCGCGGTCGTCGTAGCGACGAGCGTCTGCGCGCCGCCGGCATACGAAGCGTCGTCGAGGTACAGATAATAGAGCACGGTGCCAGAACCAGACGTGCCGACGCTGGTGGCGTTGTAACTCACCGTCACGCTGCCCGCCGTCATGGTGAAGGCCGCGACGCTGATGGTGGCTGTGGTGGTGGTCGACGTGTAGGTGATAACGGTGGGAACCTTCGATTGCAGATTGCCGACGGTTATCTGCGGGAGATTGCGCTGGTCACCGATGCGTTGGTTAGAACCAGCGATGCGGAGGCCGACGCGGTTGCTCGACAAGTCCGAGACCGAGACGCGGCCGTACGTGCCCGAGTCAGCAATGTTGTCGAGGTTCTTACCGCTGTGAATGCCCTCACTGAAATCGATCCACGGTTTACCCGCATTGAGGCGCGACAGCAGCGGGCGACCGTAAGTAGAACCATCGTCGATGTCGTTGTCGAGGTTGCGCATACGCGTCAGCCAGATCGCGTCGAATTCGCCGATACCACCGTTCGACCCGCAAGCCAGCGTGAGGCGGAAGTATGCGGTCGTCGCCGGCGCGGCAGCGACGCCGGCCAACGCACCCCACGAAGTGGAGGTGGTGGACTGCAACAGCGAACCGCTGATGAGCACGTCCGCGCCCGTGTACCACGCGATCGCGATATAGCAGTTACCCGTCGCGTTCCCCATCTTGGCCATACAACCCGCACGCCAGCGGTCACCAGCGTCGCACGCGTACTTCTGCGTCGACTGGTAGCCGCTCAACGCTGCCGACGCTGTCAGCTTCAACGACCGAACGCCGGCATACTGCGTCGTCGTATCGTAAGTCTGAACCGAGTTGCCGGTGGTGAAGCCCCAGCCGATCGCCGGAATGTCCGCACCCATCTCGAAGTTCGCATTCATCACATCTTCGCTGCCCGACTTCGGCGCGAAGGTCAGGCTGTTGGCATTGCTTGCAATCTTGTTGAGGCAGGCTTGCCGCGCAGCGTAGACGTCAGTGAACTTGGAGCGGAAGGTGGTGCCGACGATGGTGGTATTGCCGCCGAGGTTGCTCCACAGAACCGGCGTGGTCAGTGTGGCCAAATAAGTCGTCAACGCACTCACGGCGGTGTCGTACGTTGTTTTCTCCGTAGTGACCTGATACAAGTCGGCACCAGCGTCGATACCAGCCTGCTCCGCCGTTATGGTGTCGCGGTCCTTAATGATGGTCGGCTTCTCGCCGGGGGTGAGTAGCGAGTCGCTGGAGATGTCGGTAATGCTGGCCAGCGCCGAAGTCGCGTCGGCTTGTGCAGCGTTGGCCGCTGCCTGTGCGGTGGCAGCGTTGGTGATGCCGGTAATCGCCAGCCGCGCCGGGTTGCCCTGTGCGAACAGGCTCGGCGTGGTGAGCTGGCCGATCTGCGGCTCCACCATGATGCGATCGAGCGTAACCACGCGACCCGAGACTGCGCTCATGTTCGTGTTGATATACAGCAGCTGATTCACGCTTGTGGACGCTGTGGTATCCACCGTCGCCGAGTACCGCGTGAACCCTGTCGTATTGGTGATAGATATGTTTGCGCTCGCGCGGTTCACGGCAGCGTCGTCTTTCAACACCAGACGAACCTGATGGCCCGAAACGCTAGCACGTCCATAGAACGAGATGATATATTTGCCCGGCGCGAGTGGCAGGTTGTAATCCGTGGCGCTCGCGCCGAAGACACAGTACGCACCGTTCGACGTGTTCGTAGTGGTGAGCTGGAGTGCGTTGCCGCCTGTGGCCAACGCATCCGCCACGACCGCAGCCGTAGTCAAGTTGAGGTTCAGCGCCGGTGCCGTTGTGGTCAGGTAACGTGCATATTCATCCCACAACAGATTCACGCCAGCGCCGGCAGTGTTACCGAACGTAACCACATCCGCGATCTTCTGCAGCAGTGTCTGACGCGCAGCATATACGTCCGTGAACTTCTGCCGGAACGTGGTGCCCACGATCGTCGTATCGCCGGACAAGTTCGACCACAATGTCGGCGTCGTCAGGGTGGCAAGGTACGTGGTGAGGGCGCTCACGGCGGTATCGTAAGTCGTCTTCTCCGTGGTGATGTTGTACGTGGTGGCCTGAGCATCGATGCCGGTCTGCTCAGCAATCAGCACGTCGCGGTCCTTGATGACCACAGGCTTCTCGCCCTGCGTCAGCAGGTTGTCAGAGGCAATGTTTGCCAGCGTAGCGAGCGCGGCTGTGGCGTCCGCCTGTGCCGCATTGGCCGCAGCTTGTGCGGCAGCCGACAGCCTGCCAGCCGCGCCCAGCTGCCACGCTGACGGGGTGATGGCGCTGCCGATGGCCGGCTCGAGCATGAAGCCGTCAAACTTCACCACGCGGCCAGCGACGCCTGAACGGTTCGTGTAGAGGAAGGGCAACACCGCCGTCTGAGAGGTCTTGGCGGTCAGGTCGAGCACCACCGCGATTCGGGTCCACGTGGACGCATCGACCACCGGGATGTCTACACCGCCCGAGAGGTACGTGTTGTCGTGGTTCGTCTTCAATGCCAGTCGGACAGCGTGGTTCGCGGTGCCGACGTAAACGTAGGCCGATAGAATGTACTTACCCGGCGGCAGTGGCACATTGTAGTCAGAAGAGCTGGTGCCGAGGTGCGCACCCTCGGAGACGTTCGTGCCGGCTGTGGTGAACGACATGCTGCCGCCGAGTCCGATGGCGTGGTTGACGGCGTCGAACGACGGAGCAGCTGCGCCGTTGAGCAGGCTCGTGGCCGGCAGAGGCGACGCGAGGAAGTGGGAATACTCGTCCCACATTTGATTCGCACCGTTGCCGCCAAGGTTCACACCGCGTATCGGACCGTCGTACGTGTTCGCCTTGAGGACGATGCTGTACGCCGTGGCAGCGGCGAGCGACTGCTGTGCGGCTCCATAGACGTTGTATGAGCACAGCTTCACATAGATCGTCTGTCCCTCCATGTACGGCTCGTAAGGCAGGCGGAACAGGTTGTCGTCGATGCGCGCGAACCGGGTGGTGCTGGCGTGTGAGCCGGCGGTGGTGCCGTAGCCACCGCGCGCCAGCGAAGACAGCGTGTAGCGCAGCGTCCCCGTCAAGGTCGCTGTCTGGTAGGCCAGGAACTCGCCGCCGTTGCTCTCCGCATAGCAGATCGTCCGGAAGTTATCGCGGTCCGCTGCGGTGCCCGAGAACAGCGAACCATGAGTGATGGTGACGTCCACCGTGTTCGTGTTGTCCGGCGCGGAACCGCCGGCATAGACGCCGGTAGTGGCGTTGAGCGTGCCTAGGCGCGACGGACCGGTCAGGTAGCCGGCCATCGTGTAATTCGCATTATCTTCACTCACCCATACCTGCGCACCACCCCACGCGGCAGCGGAACCGCTGGCAGCGATCCACAGCTCGAAGCCGGTTGGGCACATGAGCGACGGCGCGTTGATCAGCATGGGCGCGTTCACGCTGCCGGGGTCGGCACCGAAGTCCGGGAGGAAGCCCTGCATCGGCTGCGTCGTGTAGCGCGGCGCGCTGGCAGCTTGTGCCATCACCTCTTCGGCTTCTATGCTCAAGCCGTCGTCCTGCTCTTCGATGGAAATGATGCGCACCAGCTGTTGAGACAGCCCGCTGATAGGGTCGTCGAGCGTAACGTAGTCCATCAGATCCAACAGGCTGAACCGAATCGACAGATCGAAGGCAAAGGTGCGGCGCACGTACAGTTCACGCTGGAGCATCATCTGCGCGATATCGCGGCCAATGACCGGGTCAGTGATGTGGTGCGCAGTGATAATGGATTTGGAGCGCAGCCCGCGCAAGTCGATGTCGGCTTGATCCTTAGCCTCGACGACCGTGATGTTGTAATCGTTGTCCTTGTCGCACACCTCGAGGCGGATGTGGTTGTACGCCTCGGCCAGCGGCTTGCGAGTGATGGTGACGTAGCCCTCATTCTCGCCGACGCCACGGTAATCGCCGGGACCGATGTTGTACTGCGGCGTCAGGTCAGGCGTGTACGTGCCATCGGTGCCGGTGATGGCCTCGTCGCCGTACGGCACGAACACGAGCTTCCCCTGTGTCCATACGAGGGCGCTGTTCGTAGCCTCGGCGATGTCGTTGAGGAAGCTAGACGCCGGGCGCTGCGTCTCTTCGAACGGCGACAAGTAGATGCCGCGCGCGAGGCAGTAGTTATCGAACGTCGTCAACGTGCCAAGGAAATTAAACCCGGCACCGTGTTGAGCGTTGGTCAGGTAGTCGGTGACGATATCTTTCGGCTTAGCACCGGCACGCGTCGCATTATGGAACAAGCCTGTGAGGTCGAAGTTATAGTTCGGCAGCGCGGCACTAGCGCCGAGATCAATGTCCGGGCCGGCAACGTACGCGGTATTCGCATACGCCAACGCGTGCGTCGGATAGTTGCTCGTCATGTAGGACCATGCCGACTGACCCGGCTGCCCTTGGAACAGGGTGAAGCCGGCTGCCGAGAGCGTCATTACTTCCTTGTCTTTCCACACGCGGTTGATCGCGCCACTCGCGCCAACGCTTTCGCCTAGTGCCAACAGGAAGGTCACGTTATAGGTGTACGAATAAGTCGTCTGCGGCTTAGGGCCACCCTTACCGCCCGTCTTCTGCTTCTCGGCGTGTTCCACCGAGCGGAACCCGACATAGTCGATGACCTGCCCGGCGCAACGGTTGCGGCCATAACGCAACGCGAGCGGCAGCCCGTATGAGCTGGTTTGAACTTGCAGACCGTTGATCGGCGTGGGCTTGTTAGCCTTCGGGGTCTTCGGGGAAAATAAACCGCTCATGGAAATATGCTCCAAAAACTATGCAGGCGGGTGGAGTAGTCAATCTCGGACAGCTGCGCCATAACGCAACCCTGCCCGATATACGAATGAATGAACGTAAGCGGTTCCAGGTCAATAATGATTGAAGCGTGCGATACAGTGCGGCCGAATTGGAACATAGCGATATCGGCCAGCTTCGGGGATTCGACGCGGCGTGCGCCGACGCTGGCCAAGCCCTCGAGGTATAGCTCTTCGTTCCGGTGCATATGCCATTCCGCGGCATACGGTCGCGGGTCGAACCCCACGAGGAAGCCCTGCGACTGGTAAACGCACAGCGGCATCATGCAGCAGTCCGCGCCGACACCTTTGACAGCGCCTTCGTGATGGTATGGCGTGCGAAGCCATGTGAAGGCTTCGGCGACGATTGCCTCGCGGATGAGTTGTTCGCGGTTCATTGCCGGTAGCTGCTCTGATTGGTACGACCGCCACCAGTGGAACCACCGGGGGAAGAACCTGTGCCACCCTGCGAGCCGCCTGCTGGCGGGTTGGAACCGCCCGAGTACATGGTTTCAGGCGACGGCACCCAAGGGAAGCCGCGGAAGTTCGGGAGGTTGCCGTAACCGACGCAAGAGGTTTGCAGCTTGAAACAGCTGGGGTAGCCCGTCAACGAGTCGCCTGTGCCCGGTGCTACCGGCAGCGCCGGGGATATGGTGGCCACATTGCTCGCGTGTAGGCGTATCGTGCGGGTCAGCCCAGCATTTGGGCCGGAACCACACTTCAACACGCCGAGCGTGTAGTACCCGTCGGCCTTCGTGACGCCAGCGCCCGACAGGTTGATGCTCTTGTTCGTCGAGCCAGCGCCTACGGTGCCGGAGTCGGTCAGTGCGGGGATGGACTTCGTGCAGGCCGCATCGCCGAACGTGTTATTGCATGGCGGCATATACAGCGCCTTCGGCATGGGGACGTCGAGGTATCCCACGAGGTCCTTCACCTTCAGGCGCATGACACCCTGATCACCGTCCACGTCGGAGACGTAGCCGAAGAACCACTGCACCGAACCGGGGGTCAAGTCGGCCCAGCTCGACAGGAACAGGCGCTCAATGGTCACCAGCGCGCCGTCGAGCTCGCCTTCCTGTATGCAGCGCACCAGCGGGCGGCCATTCAGCATGACGCCATTATCGGTGATGTTGACTGTGATGTCGTCGACGTCGATGCCCACCTTGCGGGTGATGGCACCACGCGTGATCAGCGGACCGCGCGTATAGGTGCCACTCGCGACGGTGAAGTCTTGGTCACCACCTGACCACCGCAGCACGGTTGAGTCTGGCAGGACGAAGGAGTACAAGTCCGCACAAAGAATCTGCGGGGACTGGTTGAGGATTGTTTTCGTGGCGGCGGAGGCGGTCAGCATTATGGTTTCACGCTTCGGAAGTTGAAGGAGGATTCCCACACAGTGGAGAACACCCGCGCCATGGACCAGCGGTCGTCGAGCAGGCGGCAGCGATAGCGGTAATTCCCGGTCCACGACAAACCGGCCCCGGTCGGCGGCGGCACAGCCATCGTCACACCGCCCGAGGTGTTGAGGCTGTAGTCCGTCTGAGTAACAGCGGCGGTCGTGGTGGGGATGTACAGCCCCGGGACCGAGCCTTCCTCAATCTGAGCACCCCACGCGTAGAAGTCGGGCTGCTGCTCGCCCGCGAGCGACCCTTGGCTCAGCATATACAGCCGGTTATTCGTCGCGCCGGCGCTGCACACGAACGTCACGAAGTACCGCTGCCACGACAGCGTGAGGGTCAGATCTTGTATTGAAACCGATGTGCCGTTCAGTATCGTCAGGCGGAAGGTTGAGTTCGTGGTGTTGCCGCGGAGCCAGATGCTCGCGACGTACGGCTTACCGGGGGTCAGCGCATTGGTCGGTGAGTACACACCGGACGAATCGCCAGACGTACCGCCGACACCCTTGTCGAGTTGCACACGGTCCGCCGTGACAGTTCCGTCCGGTGCGGTGGCCGCATTGGCAGTGACTACCGGAGCGACGCCAGTGCCGGCGTTGAACTTCGTCCACGTGGCGTCGTCGAGCTGCGCCGACTTAGGCGTGAAGTTCGTACGCGGGAACGGCGACAACAGCTGCGGCACGTTTGTGAAATCGCGCTGGTAGATAGACAGCGGCAAGCTCCGGTCGGGATACCACACCGGCTCGAAGCCATCGTTCGACGCTGGCCAGAACGCCGGGTCAACACGAACCGGAACTGTGGTGGTGGCGATGTAATCCGTCGCCGAGGAACCTTCTTCCAGCTGTGCACCCCACACACTCAAGTCGGCATACTTCGCCGTTCCGTCGTTGCCTAGCAGCAGCAGTCGGCACGTATGGTTCGCGCCGAGGGTAGCGACGAACGACAGCTGGAACCGCTGCCACACCGCCGTGACGTTGCAGAGCACCTTCGTCGCACTGTTGTTATCGAGGCGGATAATTTTCGTACCGCTGCCGTCGTTGTTACGGAGCCACACGCTCACCGTATAGGTGCGCCCGATTATGGTGCCGCTGGCGGACGGTGAATTCGTGACCGACCAGTCGGTGCCGGCAACGCCAGCACCGATGTCGTAGACAATACGGTCGGCGGTAACAGTGCCGTCGGGTGCCACGCAATAATCAACAGTCTTGGCCGGGGTGACACCGCTGCCGGAGATTGATGTGCCCCACGTGGCGACGTCCTGCGATTTCGACAGGAGGTTCGTACGCGGGTTATCGGGCAACAGCTGCGGCGTTCCAATCATGCCGTCGCGAACCAGCGTGCCCTGAAGCGCGCGCTGGAGCTGGAACGCTGTGGCGCTGCCGTTGCCTACGCCGAAGCCCATGTCAACCACCGAACACATCTCGGGGTCGCTGAACAGGAAGTAGGAGCCGCGCCCTTGCAGCTGCGCGAACAGCGACGCGAGCGTTGTGGCCTCCGGCGCGCTCAGGTACTCGCGCAGCGCGTTGAAGGTAATGGTCCATTCGTACCGCGGATAACTTTCGTAGCTTATCGACGTCTCACGGCCCGACGGCGTGTTCTGCACGTTGGACGTGAACACGCCGACGCGCTCGTAAGCGATGTCCGCACCGGGGAAGCTGGGGAGGATTAGGTCGCCCATGTCAACCTCCCGGCCGCATGTTGCCGGCGTGGCCGCTCACAGCCTTCGCGAGCAGACCGGCGTTATCGTAAGCCCATCGTTTCATGGTCTTCGTGTCCATTGTGTGGATGTGAATATGTGTGTCGCCCTTGCTATCTTGGCGGCCCGAAGCGATAACCGAGCGGAGGCCGCTGGCCAAGTCAGCCGGCAGCACCATTTCGTCCTTATGGATCTGCGCCAGCTGGTCAGACGGCACCTGCCCCCAGCCGCCGGCAGCTGACGCCACCCTGCTGACCATGCCGATGACCACACCCATTCCCGCCACAGCCATCGCGGGGGCCAGGAACGGGCCGACGTAGGGGATGCCGGCGATCGCCTTGTAGATGCTGGTGAACACCTCGGCACCATTGGTGATGATGTTCTTAATGGCAGCGCCAGCCGTCAACGCCGTGGACGTGGTGGCAGCCACAGCCTCGGCACCCGTACGCGCGCCGGCACCGGCTACCGTGGCCGCCGTCTTGGCCGCCTCGCCGGTGATGTGGGACATCACTGTCTTCGTGACCCAGTCGATCGCCTGCCCTGCCATGTCGCTGAATACGCTTTGCATGGTGGAGCGGAGCGAGTTGCCTTGGATGATAATGCCTTTCAGCGCGCCGCTCATGGTGGTCTGAATCTTGTGCGCCGTCTGTTCGTTTGCGCGTTGAATCTGTTTATGATAGGCCGCGTCCGCCTTCAGATCGGCTTGACGCGCCTGTTCGCGCGCGAGACCAATCTGCGCAAGGTCGGCCATCACCGTCTTCACATCGCCTTTGTCGAGCTGCGCCTTCTTCGTGTAGTACGCGATATCGGCTGCGAGCTGTTCGGCGTCGAGCTTCCGCTCGGCTTCGAGCACCTGCGAGTTCGTCATGCGCTTGGCAGCGAGCGCATCTTGCAACGCTGCCCGGTCCGTGTCGCGCTTGGCATCGGCGAGCGCCTTCGCGTTCGTCAGCGCCTGCAAGTCCATCATCGTTTCTTGCGCGTCGGTAGCGATGTCGTCTTTGATCATCTGCGCATTGCGGGCACGGTTGTCCGCGGCCAGCTGCTCATTGAGGCGGTGTACCTCGGCTCCCTTGCCGTGGTACAGCTTCATCGCAGCAGCCAGCTCCCGCTCGTCGGCAGCGACGCGTTCCTTTGAACCTGCCAGCGTAGCGTCGCGCTCTTCCTTCAACCCGCGCATGATTTCGCTATGCGCTTCTTTAGCCCCGGCGCTGCTAGCGTGGTCGGACTTCGAATCCAGCTGGCGCTTGATTGAAACAGACTCACGCAACGCCTGATCGTATTCGTCCGTTCCCTTCTTGGCCGACTGGAGCTTGGCCTGCCAGAACACCTGTTCGTCCTGCAAGGACATCCGGTGGGCGAGCTGCTGCTCTTCGAACTGCCGGCGGTCACCTTCGGTAGCCGCGCGGTCTGCCTTGGCGTCGATGGTGTGGCCAGCCAAGTCGTCGGCGATCTTCTTGGCAGTGTCGGCGGCCTGCTGCTGTGCCGCTGCCTTTACCTTGTACGCGGCGATCTCTTTATTGACCTGATCTAGTTCCCACGTCTTCGCGCTGAAGTCGTCACCCGCCTTCTTGCGATAGGCGATGACGTCATTCAGTTCCTTCTGGCGGATGATAAGCGCGCCCAGCGCGTCGTCATCAGTCGGGGCCAGCGCGTGCGACGCCATGCCTTTGATATTGGAGAAGAACTCCTTGACCTGCATCCATGCGTAGAGCACGCCATGCGCGTCTTCGATTTCCTGCTGCGCCGTCCGATGTATGTGCGAGGCGAATGCTGCCATGCCCGCGTCGGCAGCGCCCTGATGGTCGCCAGCTTCGTCCAGCGCCTTGATGTGCTCGTACACGGCAACGGTGAGGAAGTGGTACTGATTATTCAGCTCCACCACCGCCTTCACCGGGTCGTCGCGCAGCTTGGCAAACTCGGCGATCACCTGCTCGATGCTCTGCCCGGTCATCTTGGACATCTGTATCGCTGCCACACCGATGTCGTACATCTGCCCGGCTTCGATCTTGCCGGACTTGACCATCTCCAGCGTCGCTTCCTGCGCAGCTTCTTGGTCATGCGTTACCGCGTGCAAGCTGTCCGACAGCTGGTTCAGCTTACCTATGGTCACGCCGGACGCGCTGCCGGTCAGCGCCAGTGTGGTCGCGAACTCCTGCTGCGTCTTCTCGGCTTCGAAGGTGCCGTAGATCAACCCGCCCATCGCCGCCACGACAGCGCCGATAGCCAGACCCATCGGCGTGAATACCATCTGCAGGAGGCCGGTGGTGCGCGCCAGCGTGGTCGTTGAGCCGATCAGCCGCGTGTAGTTACCACGCAGCCCTTCGCCCAGCATCACCGACAGCTCACGCGTGGTGCCGGCGGTCATGCCGCCGAGTGCCCCTGTGGCCACAGTCTGCTCGGTTATGGCCGCAGCGGCGACGCGCGCCTCTTGTGCGACCTTCGTATCTACCACCGCCATCTCGGCCGCCGCCTTGGCGGCCTTCTCCATCGCCGCAGCCGTGATCGCTGCGGTCTTGGTCAGTTCTTTCTCAACCGCGTCGAGGGCTTTGAATGCCGCTGCGACGTCTGCGGTGCTGTGGACGCCGGCTTTCTGCACAACGTCCAGCGCGCTCTCGGCCGCAGCCAGCTCTTCGAAGCTGGTGATGTTCTTGTCAAGGATGTTGTCGAATATCTTCGACGCGGCGGTGAAGTCCGCCATCGAAGCCGCCATCGCATCGGTGCCGCCTTTAACCGCAGCGGCACCGCCGGCCATACCCGTCTGTAAATTGGAGAAATCGGCCGTTAGCGCAACATTGATCTCTTCGCCTGAATTGCCAACGCTCATCGGCCGATCCTCTGTTATCTATTCATGAACTCGGTGAGTGCTGCGATGTTTGCTTCACTCTGCTCGGGATCCACAAGCCCCGCGTCAGCCGTGTCCCTATCCATCTGCTGTGGTGCAATCCGCGCCAGGATGGCGAGGCTTACGCACGGAGGGGGCCACTTCTTCCAGAACTTGTTTATTGCTAAAAACTCCGGCCAAGTCATTCGCCACGCTTGCTCAAATGACTGGCCGGTTCCCGCTACGACTTCGGCCACGACGTCTAGGAGGTTCAGGTCCCAGAAGGCGCAGCCGCCGCTTCCCCCTTGCCGTCACCGCTACCCGCTTCGTCGATGAACCCATTGCGCACGAAGATCGCAGCGATGACGTCACCGAAGTTGACGGTGTCGATGTTTTCCTTCAGGTCCTGTGCCGTAACGCTGGAGCCCGATGCCTTGAGCGATTCCAGCGCGACCGCCACGGTGGCCTCGCGTGCTGCCGAACTGGCGAAGTTCGCGCCGCCCGGTTTCATCAGCAAGTCCAGTTCGTCCTTGAGCTTCTCCAGCTGTGCGAAGTTGAGCGCAGCGAAGACGAGCGTGAGCGCGCCGACTTGCATGGGTTTTCTTTGCAGGGTAGCCATGATCTTTTCCTTGTAGACTGTGGGGTGGTGCTGCGGTTGTTACGGTGGAGGCTAGGTATCAGCCCGACTTGTCGTTGGTGGACCAGTCGATCACCTTGCCGGCGGCGTTCGCCATGCACATCCACTCGAAGTTCGGCAGCGCGAAATCGTTCTGCTTCGTGGCGAGGGACAGCTTGGAGGCGACGCACGCGTATAGCTTGACCGCTGGCACAGCGCCCGCGCCGTAACCGCCGGCGAGGATGAGGCTGAACGTGGGCGCAACGCCGACGGTCTGCTGCGACATGGAAATGGTCTGGCTGTTCGTGGCGATGGTGTAGCTGTAGGAGATCAACGGGAACTTGCCGACGTCCGCGGTGTTGAAGGTGAACACGCCAGCGGCAACGCTGTACTGACCGGCGGCGGGTGCGGAAGCGACTTTGGTGAACGGCAAGCCAGTCGCCGCATCCAACACTTCCCAGTCTTCCACGAACGTCGCGGAATTGGTAACGGTGAGCTGGAAGGGAGTGGTGGGGATGGCTGCCATGACTTCACGGTTGGCCACAGCGGTCTCGCCGGCGGCGAGCGTGGCACCGAAGAAGATGTCGTTGAACAGGCGGGCTTGGATGTTGGCGCTGGATGCCTTGCCCGTGATCTTGCCATTGCCCTGACCGACGGCAACGGCGAAGTTGAGCTGACCGAACAGCTCCTTCGTCGTCCACGACAGATCGAGGGACACGTTCTGCAACGTGCCGAAAGACTGCGGGGTCGCATTGGCGGTGGACCCCTTCGCGTACAGCGTGCCAGTGTGGAAAAAGAGTTGCATGGTGGTTCTCCTGTAGCTTCGGGGTTAGCCCGCAGCGTCAAGAACGGCTTGGATCAGCGCCGCCTTGTCGTCAACGGGGATCAGGGCCGAGCCGGTGGTGACGGCGCGGTGGTGGTGGCCCGTGTACCAGCCCTCCACCGCAGCCACCAGCCGCTCAGGCAGGGGCAACGGCACGGGGGCCGGTAGGGCAGCAGCGG
>Ga0074063_10139208_pt1 | contig 21559 bp, 25 predicted proteins | sample SoimicmetaTmtHMB_FD_76857 | JGI IMG/M metagenome (GOLD analysis project Ga0074063, IMG submission 76857) | Soil and rhizosphere microbial communities from Centre INRS-Institut Armand-Frappier, Laval, Canada - Soil microcosm metaTmtHMB... | ecosystem: Engineered > Artificial ecosystem > Soil... | reverse complement strand
GTGCCGTACACGCGGATCAGCGAGTACAAGCATCTGACCGGTCAGAAGTCGGACGTGACGACGGTGACCTACGAATATCCGTCAGCCGAGGGCGATCCTTATTATCCAATCCCGCGGCCGGAGAACCAGGAGCTGTTCAAGAAATACGAGGCGCTCGCGGACCAGACGGAGAGCGTAACCTTCGTCGGGCGGCTCGCGACCTATCGTTATTACAATATGGACCAGATCGTCGGGCAGGCGCTCGCGACATTCCGGCGCATGGATGAAAAGCACCGGGCCGGACGGCCGCAGGAGACCGCGGTCGCCGCCGAATAGGCAAAGCGCGTGCGAGAGCGGGGACAATCCCGCTTTCGCGTCGCGCGCGCCGGCCATATGGATGGCCTCGTGGCCACTCATGAAGCGCTCGCCCCGGCGGCAGGGACCTACGTCAATCCGATCCTCGATGAGGATTTCCCCGACCCGGCCGTGATCCGCGCGCCGGACGGGGATTACTACGCCTACGCCACCCAGACGCTGCGCGATGGAAAGTGGATCAACATCCAGATCGCGCGGTCGCCCGATCTTGTCCACTGGGAGATGCTGGGCGATGCGATGCCGGAGAAACCGAGCTGGGCGCGCGAGACGCAGGACTTCTGGGCGCCGTTCGTGCTCCACGACGGCGGGCGCTATTTGATGTTCTACTCGGCGACGCACGATGCCTGTCACGACCCGCATCGCGGCCATTGCCTCGCAGTCGCCACGGCGGATTCGCCTGAGGGGCCGTTCACCGACATGGGGATGCCGCTGCTGATGGGCGTCGGGTTCGAATATATCGACCCGATGGTCTTCGCCGACCCGGCGAGCGGCAAGTGCTTCCTCTACTGGGGTTCGGGCTTCCAGCCGATCAAGGTGCAGGAGCTTGGGCCCGACCATATGTCGTTCGCGCCGGACAGCGCGCCGGTCGACCTGATCTGGCCCAATCCGGTTAAGGGCGGCTTCCCGCGGCTGGTCGAGGCCGCCTGGGTCATCCACCAAGATGATTTCTATTACCTGTTCTACTCGGGCGACAATTGCTGCGGGCCGGATGCCGAATATGGCGTGATGGTCGCCCGCTCGCGATCGCACACCGGGCCGTTCGAGACGCTGGAGGAGGCCATGGGCGTGCCGCACAGCCTGATGCTCCACAAGAGCGACCACTGGCTTGCGCCGGGCCACAATTGCATCGTCACGGATGCCGCCGGCGAGACCTGGATCGTCTACCACGCGATCGACGTGAACCGCCCGCGCCAGCGGCAGGAGGATGAGATCAACAGCCGGCGGATATTGCTGATCGACAAGATCGAATGGCGCGGCGGCTGGCCGTTCGTCGGAACGCCGTCAAACGAGCCGAAGCCGGCGCCCCTTACCTAGGCTCTCGGGCATCATGATCTTGCGCTGGCGCTCCAGCTCGGCGCGCAGGGGCTCGTAGACGTGCCGACTCCCGTCGGATTGGATGCTGGAAAAGAGCCCGACGTCGCAGTGGCGGCTATTGTCCCATCCCGGGTAAGCGGTGATCGGATAGAGGCAGATGCCCTCGACGCGGACCTCGCGCGCTCGTGCATCGCGGACCTCGTCACAAACATAGTGCAGCCAGGCCGGGCGGCCGGTCCCTTCCGCGCCCGTCTCCGAGAGGAAGACCGGCTTGCCATAGCGTTCCGAGAACTCGACCAGCATGTCGGCGAGCGGGCGGTATTCGTGATGGCCCATCGGGATCGTCGGGCCTCCGAAATACCATTGGTTGTGGGGGTAATAATTCAGCCCGACGACGTCAGCCAACGACGGATCGCCGCCAAGTTCCGGCTCCCCGAGGCCGAGGATCCAATCATAGGCCTCATACATGCCCTGGAGGTTGTCTTGGGCCGCGCGAATCGTCTTCCGCCTTTGGTCGTGCGGCGCGATGTGGATCAACGGCTCGGCCCAAATGATGATAGAATCCGGCCAGCGCTCCTTGATTGCCCGCGCGGACGCGATTCCGGCCTTCACCAGCTGCCGCTTGAACCAGCCGCGCTGGTCGGGGCCGACATGCGGGAAATAGCCGTCGTCGATCGCCCAGGAGAGGAAGTTAATCTCATTCAAGGGGCAAATCGTCGGAGCGCGGCGAGATATCGATTCTCGCAGTTCGAGCGCCGCTACTGCGAAGTCGGCGAATCGTTGCGGGAAGTCCTCGCTCGCCTGGTCGATGTGATCGGGCGAGCCGTAGTGGAACAGGTCCCAGATGATCTGCAGCCCGACCTCCTCGGCCGTTTCGAGCATCGGCTGCCAGCTCGACCAATCGTACTTTCCGGGCGATTTCTCGATCAGGTGCCAGCGCAGCCCGTCGCGCAGGGTGCGGAAACCCAGCTCATGGCACTGGCGATAATCGTTGAGCGCGTGGCGGTCGTGACCTGTTGCCCGGATGAGGTCGAGCCGGACGCCGTCGCGCCTGCGGTGCGACGAGCATTCGAAGCCGGCCTGAAAGAAGCTGTCGAAAGTTTCGCTGAAACGATCGCTCATGGGTCTCGTTAACTGCCCGAGGTTCGTTATGGTACTGGCACAATTCGCCGCGTGATGGATTAGTTGCGCCATGGCTAGACAAAATTGGCCCGAACGATTGTGGCTGGTGCGGCACGGCCAGAGCCAGGGCAATGTCGCGCGCGACGCCGCCGACCTTGCCGGCGCGCATGAGATCGACATCGACATGCGCGACGTCGACGTGCCCTTGTCGAGGCTCGGCGAGGAGCAGGCGCGGGCGGCCGGGCGCTGGTTCGCTGCCTTGCCGTCGACTGAGCGGCCCGAGCTCATCCTGTCATCGCCCTATGTCCGGGCCAAACAGACCGCGGCCCTGATCTGTGAGCAGGGTGCACTGTCGGGCGGCGCGGCGCGGACCATCGTCGACGAGCGGCTGCGCGAGCGCGAGTTCGGCATCTTCGACCGTCTGACGACGGCCGGCATTCGCCACAAATTCCCCGAGGAAGCCGCGCATCGCAAACGGCTGGGCAAATTCTACCATCGGCCACCGGGTGGCGAGAGCTGGGCCGACGTGATTCTGCGCCTGCGGTCGATGCTCAACACCATCAACCTCCATTATTGCGACCGCCGCGTGATGGTCGTTTGCCACCAGGTCGTCGTTCTCTGCTTCCGCTACATTCTCGAGGAGCTCGACGAGCAGACGATCCTGTCGATCGACAAGCAGGCCGAGGTGCCGAATTGCGGGATCGCCGCCTATGAGTTCGAGCCTGATGCAAAGGGCCTGTGCCTGCCGGCGCTGGAGCTGTGGAACCATGGCGCGCCGCTGGAGGCCGAAGGAGCGCCCAAGACCTCTGCTCCGGACGCCATGGCGGGATCGCGGTGAAGCTCGACCGAACGGCGCTCGACGCGCACCCGCTGCCGTCGGTCGTCGACGGAGACAAGGAAACCAAGGGCCGCATTCTCGTCATTGCCGGCAGCCGGGCGGTTCCCGGCGCGGCCCTGCTGACGGCGACCGCGGCAATGCGCGCCGGCGCGGGCAAGCTTACGATCGCGACGGTGAAGAGTGCCGCGGTTCCGCTCGGTATCGCCATGCCCGAAGCGATGGTCGTCGGCCTGTCCGACATGGACTTGGACGCGGACGCGATCGTCGCCGGACCGGGAATGTCGAACGAAGTGGATTGCACCCGGATTGCAGAGAAATTGCTGGCAAGCGATGCACGGATCGCGCTCGATGCGGCACTCCTCCACGCGCTGAGGCCACCCAAGGCCAATCGATCCTCGCTGCCCGTGCTTCTGCCCCACGCCGGGGAGCTCGCCTCGCTGCTAGATTGCGACGAAGATGAGATAGAGCGCGATCCCATCGGCTGCGGAAAGAGGGCCGCCGAGCGCTACCGCTCGGTCGTGCTCGTGAAAGGCGTCACCAGCCATGTCGTCTGCCCCGAAGGCCAGGTCTGGACCTATGACGGCGGCGCGCCCGGGCTCGGCGTTTCGGGCAGCGGCGACGTGCTCGCCGGAATCGTGGGCGGCCTGCTTGCGCGCGGCGCTGAGCCGCTCGACGCCTTGCTATGGGCAGTCTGGCTGCACGGCGAGGCGGGAGCAGCGCTTGCAAAGAATGTGGGGCCGATCGGTTTCCTCGCCCGCGAGATAGCCGACGAGATCCCGGGTCTTCTGCCGCGCTAGGACTTCGCTGCCTGGTGCCGCTCCAGTTCGTCGCCGATCAGCCGGACGACGTGCAGCACGTTGGTCGATCCCGCCGTGCCGAAGGGTATGCCGGCCATCAGCACGATGCGGTCGCCGCCCTTCGCCATCTGGTGGCGGAGCGCCATGCGCTTGCCCTTCTCGACCATCTCTTCGAAGCTCGAGACGTCGCGCGTGTGGACGGCATGCACGCCCCACAGCAGCCCCAGCCGACGCGAAGTGTGGAGCGACGCGCTCATCGCCAGCAGCGGCACCGGCGGCCGCTCACGTGCGATGCGGCGGGCGGTCGAGCCCGAGCTGGAATAGCAGACCATCGCCGTCGCCGAGACGGTCTGCGCGATCTGGCGCGCGGAGGCTGACAGCGCGTCCGCGGTGGTCGGCTCGAGCCGCGTTTGCGTGAAGTGGATCCGCGCCTGGTAGCTGGGATCGCTTTCGACGCTGATCGCGATCCGATCCATCATCTGCACCGCTTCGCACGGATATTGTCCAGTCGCGCTCTCGGCCGACAGCATGACGGCATCGGCGCCGTCGTAGATCGCAGTTGCGACGTCGCTGACCTCGGCGCGCGTGGGCGTCGGTGAGGTCACCATCGATTCGAGCATCTGGGTCGCGACCACCACCGGCTTGCCGAACTGCCGCGCGGTGGCGACGATCTTGTTCTGCATCGGCGGCACCCGCTCCGGCGGAAGCTCGACGCCTAGGTCGCCGCGCGCGACCATCACCGCATCGGACAAAGCAATGATGTCGTTGAGGCTGTCGATCGCCGCCGGCTTCTCGATCTTGGCGAGCAGCGCAGCCCGCTCGCCGATCAGGGCGCGCGCTTCGGCCACGTCCTCCGGCCGCTGGACGAAGGACAGAGCGATCCAGTCGGCGCGCTGGTCGAGCGCGAATTGGAGGTCGTCACGGTCCTTGTCGGTCAATGCCGGGATCGGGACGACGACGTCGGGAACGTTGACCCCCTTGCTGTCCGAAACCGCACCGCCGACGCGGACCTCGGTGACGATCTGGCCGGCATCGGCCTCGAGCACATTGAGGCGCACCTTGCCGTCGTCGATCAGGATCCGGGTTCCGGGACGTACCGCGTCGAACAGCTCGGCATGCGGAAGCTGCACGCGGCGCTCGTCGCCGGCCTTGTCGTCCCGGTCGAAGATGAAGCGCTCGCCCTTTTCGAGCACCGTCCGGCCGCCATCGAAATGGCCGACGCGGAGCTTGGGGCCCTGCAGGTCGAACAGGATCGTCGTCGGACGGTGGAATTCCTTTTCCAGCGCCCGGATATGCTCGACCAGCTTGGCCTTCGCCTTCTGGTCGCCATGGCTCATGTTGATGCGGAAGGCGTCGGCGCCCGCCAGCATCAGCTTGCGGATCATTGCCGGGCTACTCGTCGCGGGGCCGAGCGTTGCAAGGATCTTCACCTTGCGAGAGCGGGGAGCGAGCGTTTCTGTCACGGCTCGAAAGCCCATAGTCGCTTGATATGACGGTTCAAGCCGCTAGAGCCTCAGCCGACCATTACATCGGAGTTTGAAAGCATGGCGGAAGGTGCCGTCGCAGCCGATCAGCTGCGGCTATTCATCGAGCGGATCGAACGCTTGGAGGAAGAAAAGAAGGGAATCTCCGACGATGTCCGCGACGTCTATGCCGAGGCCAAGGCCAACGGCTATGACCCCAAGATCATGCGGATGATCGTGCGCCTGCGGAAGATGGAGACCCACACCCGACAGGAGCAGGATGCGGTGCTCGAGACCTATCGCCAGGCGCTCGGGCTGGCGTAAGGATTAGGCATGGCCGGCCATTCAAAATTCAAGAACATCATGTACCGGAAGGGGGCGCAGGATAAGAAGCGCTCGGCCCTCTTCTCCAAGCTCAGCCGCGAAATCACCGTCGCGGCCAAGATGGGCCTTCCCGACCCTGACGCCAACGCGCGGCTCCGCGCCGCGATCATCGCCGCCCGCGCACAATCGATGCCCAAGGACAATATCCAGCGGTCGATCGACAAGGCCTCGGCCGGGGACGCCGAGAATTACGAGGAGATCCGCTACGAGGGCTTCGGCCCCGGCGGCGCGGCGATCATCGTCGAGGCGCTCACCGACAACCGCAACCGGACCGCGACCAACGTCCGCACGATCTTTTCCAAGAACGGCGGTAACCTGGGCGCGGGCGGAAGCGTCAGCCACGGCTTCTCACGGCTCGGCCTGGTCGAATATCCGGCCAGCGCCGGCGATAGCGACAAGGTGCTTGAAGCGGCGATCGAAGCGGGCGCCGAAGATGTCGAGAGCGACGAGGACGGCCACCGCATCTGGACCAGCATCGACAGCCTGCACGAGGTTTCCCGAGCGCTCGAGCCGATGCTCGGCGAAAGCGAGGGCGCCAAACTCGCCTGGAAGCCGTCGACCGAGGTCGAGGTCCGCGGCGACGACGCCTCCAACCTCATGAGGCTGATCGACCAGCTCGAGGAAGACGACGACGTCCAGACGGTCTGGGGCAATTACGACGTGCCCGAGGAAGAGCTGGAGAAGCTGGCCTGAGGATCCTCGGCCTCGACCCCGGCCTGGGCACCACCGGGTGGGGACTGATCAAGGCTGAAGGCAACCGGCTGGCGCATGTCGCCAATGGCCAGATCAAGACCGATGCGAACGCGCCACTGCCGCGCCGGCTAGCGGCGCTTGCGGATCAGCTCGAGGCACTGCTGGCGAACCATTCACCAGACGCCGCGGCGGTCGAGGAAGTGTTCGTCAATAAGAACCCGCAATCGACGCTGAAGCTCGGCCAGGCGAGGGGTGTCGTGCTGATGTGCGCCGCGCGGGCCGGGATCGAGGTCGGCGAATATGCGCCGACCTTGGTCAAGAAGGCGGTGGTCGGCACCGGCGGCGCGGAGAAGGCGCAGGTCCACGCGATGGTCTCGCGGCTGCTTCCCGGGGTGAAGATCGCGGGCCCCGATGCCGCCGATGCGCTGGCGGTTGCAATCACCCACGCGCATCATCTGGCGACGAGCCGCCGCATCGCTTAAGCCTGTTGCTGATGATCGCGCGGCTCACCGGAATCCTTGCTGAAATGACGGGCGACAGCGCGGTGATCGACGTCGGCGGCGTCGGCTATCTCGTCCAGCTAAGCGGAAAGACGCTGGGAGCAATCGGCGCGATTGGCAGCGATGTGACTCTGCTGACCGAGCTGCAGGTGCGCGAGGACGCGTGGACTTTGTTCGGCTTCGGCTCGACGGCGGAGCGCGACGCCTTCCGCGCGCTGACCAGCATCCAGGGCGTCGGCGGGCGGCTGGCGCTTGCGATCCTGTCAACGCTTTCGCCCGACGAGCTGTCGCGCGCGGTCGCGCAGGACGACAAGGCGATGATCGGCCGCGCCAACGGCGTCGGGCCCAAGCTCGCCGCGCGCATCGCCAATGAGCTGCAGGGCAAGCTTGGTGTCGTATCGATCGGCGGAGCAGCGCCCGCCCCTCGCGGTGGAACGGCAGCGGACGCTCTGTCTGCGCTCGCCAATCTCGGGTTCAAGCCGGCCGACGCCAGCGCCGCCGTCAACGCCGCGCAGGACGAGCTTGGCGCCGACGCCTCGCTCGACGCGCTCGTCAGGCTCGCGCTAAGGAAAGCGGCGAAATGATCATCGCGGTCTATAACGCCAAGGGCGGCGTGGGAAAGACGACGCTGGCGGTCAATCTCGCCTGGGCCAGCGCGAACCTGTCCAAGCGCCGAACCCTGCTGTGGGACCTCGATGGCCAGGGCGCAGCGAGCTACATCCTCGGCCAGCATCCCGGCGGCAAATCGGTCAAAGGCGGGATCACCCACCATGGCGACCTGTCGGCGATGATCCGTCCGTCGACGAGTCCCGGCATCGACGTGCTGCCCGCCGATGAATCCTTGCTGATGCTCGACATCGCGCTCCACGATCTCGGCAAGCGTCGTCGGCTCGCCAAAATCGCCGCCGAGCTGTCGGCCAATTATGACCGCGTAATCATCGACGCGCCGCCCGGCCTGACCGACACCTCCGATCAGATCCTGCGCGCCGCGGACCTCGTCGTCGTGCCGGTGATCCCGTCGACGCTGTCGCGGCGCTCGCTCGACGTGATCAAGGACTATGTGAATCGCAAGAAGGGCCCGCATGTCACCCTGGCGCCGGTCTTCTCAATGGTCGACCGCCGCCGTGCTGTGCATTTGGCTGAGCTCCAGAAGTACAAGGCGTGGCCGGTCATCCCAATGGCCAGCGCCTATGAGAAGATGAGCGAGGAACGGAAGCCGATCGGCGAGCTCCAGCCCCGCTCGTCGCCGCCCGTGGAAGCGGTCGCGCAGCTGTGGCGTCGAGTTGAAAAGGCGCTGGCGAAATGACCGGCGAAATTCTCGTCGCGCTGCTCGGCGCGGTGGCAGCCGGTATCCTGCAGACCTTTGTCGCCATTTTTAAGCGCCGCCACGTGGCCAAGGCCACGCTGGTCGCGATCGCCACCGAAGTTGCAGCGATTTGCCAGCTCATCCGGACTCAGGAGTTCCAGCCCCATTTGCAGCGGCAGGCGGCAGCGATCCGCGCCGGGGACTGGGACGGCAAGGCCTTCTTCGTCGATTCGCGCGCCGATTATTTTTCGGTGTTCAATGCCAACGCGCAGAATGTCGGCATCCTCAGGGCATCCGACGCGGCGAAGATCGTCGCCTTTTACGCCTACTGCAAATCGGTCACCGACATTTCTCGCCCCGACGGCCGCATGGCGACCCACCCCGATCCCGCATTCGTCGCGGAGAACATGTTAAGGGCCGACGCGCTGGTCACAATGCTGCTCGCGCTTGGCGGGGAGATCGTACATTTGCCGCAAGTAGATCCGTTCATCGCCGGTTGAGGAGGCATAAAGCTGACCGAACACACCGCCTCGTGCCGTTGCGGGCAGCTTAGCGCCGGGGCCAGCGGCGACCCGGTACGAGTTTCCGTCTGCCACTGCCTCGCCTGCCAGAAGCGTACAGGCAGCGCCTTCTCGGTTCAGGCGCGGTGGCGGGCAGAATGCGTCGAAGTCGAGGGTCAGTCGAGAGCGTGGACGCGCACCGCGGACAGCGGCCAGACCACGACCTACCATTTCTGCCCTGAGTGCGGATCGACCGTCTATTATGGCGGCGGCAATTTCCCGGAGCTCGTCGCAATCCCCCTCGGCGCGCTCGACGATCCCTACATCGTCGACAGCCCGGACTATTCAGTCTGGGAGCGGCGCAAGCACGACTGGGTGGACATCAATGACCCCGACGTCGAGCATAGCAACTGATGGCGACCGACCCCGCCCGGATTACGACACCCGAACGCACGGCCGAGGACGCCGATGCTGCGCTGCGCCCGAAGAGCCTCGACGAGTTCATCGGCCAACAGGCGGCGCGCGAGAATTTGCGGGTGTTCGTATCGGCGGCCAAGGCGCGCGGCGAAGCGCTCGACCACGTCCTGCTTCACGGCCCGCCGGGCCTCGGCAAGACGACTCTTGCAGGAATCCTGGCGCGCGAGATGGGCGTCGGCTTCCGCGCCACCTCGGGCCCGGTGATCGCCAAGTCGGGCGACCTTGCCGCACTACTGACCAACCTCGAAGATGGCGACGTCCTGTTCATCGACGAGATCCACCGCCTCAATCCCGCGGTCGAGGAAGTGCTTTACCCGGCGATGGAGGACCGCGCGCTCGACCTGATGATCGGCGAAGGACCGTCAGCGCGATCCGTCCGGATCGACCTGCCGCGCTTCACCCTGATCGGAGCAACGACCCGCCAGGGACTGCTGACGACGCCGCTCCGCGACCGCTTCGGAATCCCGGTGCGGCTCAACTTCTATACGGTCGAGGAGCTAGAGCAGGTGGTGCGGCGCGCGGCGCGGCTGCTCGGCATGGACGTCGCCGAGGATGGATCGCGCGAGATCGCACGGCGGTCGCGCGGCACGCCGCGGATTGCCGGACGGCTGCTGCGGCGGGTGCGCGACTTCGCCCATGCGTCGGGCTCCGATCGGATCGATGCCGAAGTCGCCGACAAGGCGCTGTCGCGGCTCGAGATCGACGCCCTCGGCCTCGACGCGATGGACCGGCGCTATTTGCTGATGATCGCCGACCTCTACGGCGGCGGGCCGGTGGGAGTGGAAACGCTGGCGGCAGGTCTAAGCGAACCGCGAGACACGATCGAGGACGTGATCGAGCCCTATCTCATCCAGCTCGGCCTGATTGCCCGCACCGCGCGCGGACGTTGCCTCAACGGCCGCGGTTATTCTCACCTCGGGCTTCCCGTACCGCAGGGCAGCCAGTCCGGACTGTTCGACCAGGGAGCTTCGCCGAAATAATGCGTCATTCGCTGATTATTGCCGCTGCCCTTGCCGCGGCCGCCCCGCTTCACGCTCAGAATGCGGCCCCCTCGCCGGCGCCGAATTATGCGAAGGACAGCAACTGGCTGTGCCTTCCGGGCCGGGCGGACCTCTGCTCGACGCCACTCGCGACGACCGAGCTTGGCCCCAATGGCTATGGCGCCAGCGGACAGAGCACGATTGCCAAGGATGCGCCGGTCGACTGCTTCTACGTCTATCCTACGGTGTCACGCGACCAGGGCATGAACAGCGACCTGAACCCTTCCGAGGAGATTGGCGCCGCGCAGGTCCAGTTCGCTCGGTTCGCCGGCGTGTGCCGGACCTTTGCGCCGATCTATCGCCAGATGACGATGGGCGCGGTAACGGCATATGCGGCCGGCGGAGACATCGGCGATGCGGCCAAGCTCGCCTATGCCGACGTGGCGTCGGCGTGGCGCAATTATCTCGCGACGAGGAACGGCGGACGGCCATTCGTGCTCATCGGCCACAGCCAGGGCAGCGCCCTGCTCCAGCAGCTGATCGTGCGCGAGATCGAGACCGACCCGGCTGTCGCCGCGCGGATGAAGCTCGCGATCCTGCCCGGCTTCAACCTGATGGTGCCGCAAGGTAAGCTGGTCGGCGGGACGCTGAAGAAAATCCCGCTGTGCAGCAGCGAGGGCCAGACGGGCTGCGTCATCAGCTACACCAGCTTTCGGGAGAACAATGTCCCCCCGGTTGGCGCGATGTTCGGCCTGGCAGACCAGCCGGGCATGACCGTCGGGTGCGTCAACCCGGGCCGGCCCGGCGCGCTCGGCTGGGTGCCGCTCGACAGCGTCTGGTACGCGCGGTCTTCGCAGCCCGTCCCCGGCGGGCCGGTCAGCTGGTCGAGCGAGGGCGCACCGTCGACGCCCTACGTTCGCACCAATGGCCTGGTCTCGGCGAAGTGCGTCAACCTCGGCCAGCGCGGCTATTTGTGGATCCGCACCAACCATAAGCCGGGCGAGAAATGGACCGACCATATCGGCGGCGAGGTCGGCGTGATGAACATGTTCCTGCCTGGCTGGGGCATGCATCTGTCCGACGTCTATGAGGCGCAGGGCGACCTCATCCGTGCAGTCGGTTCGGTCAGCGCTCGATCCAGAACAGCTGCTCGACGCTAAGCTCGAGCGCCTCGGCGAGCTTGATCGCGAGCGTCGCCGACGGCGTGAAGACGCCATTCTCGACCGTGTTCACGGTCTTGCGCGTGACCCCGACCCGCTCCGCGAGCTCGGCCTGGGTCAGGCCAAGCTCGGTGCGCCGGTCCTTAAGCTTGTTGGCCAGCCGCTCAGGCATCTTTGTGGGCGCGCCGCTCGAGGAAGCCCCAGCGGAGGATCGCCGCAGCAATGCCGAATGACATGACCATGTGCACCGCTTCCCGCCCGGTCACGGTATCGAACATGGTAAGGATATAGACGGCGATCGCCGTACCCATGGCGAACAGGAAACCCCAGCGCATCGCCTCGTTGCGGTTGGCGCGGGTATTCTCATCGTCGATGAGGTCGCGGACTTCCTTTTTCTCGAACCAGAAGCCCTTCGTCGCGAGGCCAAGGAGGAGCAGCGCCGAGAGGACCAGCCATGCGCTGATCTTCGCTTTCTCGGCCGAGACATGCCCCGATCCCGACATCTGGGAAAAGAAGCTCGCCTGCTGCGACAGGAAGATGACCGCGAGCGCGGGCAGTATTCGCGCCCTGCGCTGGCTCAGATACTCGGCCTTCTCGGCAACGCCCATCGGGTTATTGCGACGCCGCCATTTCGCGATCGCCGTAACCAGCAAGACGGCCGCCATCCCGGCCAATACCCCAAACAGATAGTCACTCATTCCCTGCTCCCGTGTAACCTGTGCGTTACATGTAACCTTTGCGTTACACGAGAGTCAAGCGGGGGTTGCAGTGGCGAGTCACCGCTCGCTAAGGCAGGCCGGATGGCGGGAAATTCGCTCGACACGCCCTATCGCGGCGGTTTCGTGGGCAATGAGCACCGCTTCGCGCTCAGCGTCTATTTCGAGGACACCGACACAGCGGGGGTCGTCTATTACGCCAATTATCTGAAGTTCATGGAGCGGGCCCGATCTGACATGCTGCGCGCGGTCGGGATCGACCAGCAGGAGATGCTCCGGGGCGACGGCAGCGCCTACTTCGTCGTCCATGTCGATTGTCGCTATCGCAAGCCGGCGCGGCTCAACGACGATCTGCAGGTCGTCAGCACCGTCGAACAGGTCCGCGCATCATCGGTCGACATTCATCAGCGAGTCATGCGGGGGGACGAACTGTTGACCGACGCCCGCGTCACGGCGGCCTTCCTCGACGGCCAAGGCCGGCCGCGGCGGCAGCCCAAGGACTGGGTCGAGAAGTTCAAGGCAATCACCGCAAAGGCGTCATGACCAAGCTCTTCGTTTCACTTCTAATGCTCGGGATCGGCTCAGCCGCTGCTGCCCAGCAGCCGGCGGCGACGGTGATAGCCATCCCGCCACTGAGCAGCCCGGACAGCGGGAACAAGGGCAATGAAATGCTCGCGATCGGCTGGAACGTCACGCAGGCGATCGAGGCCGACCTGAGGCAGACCGCCGAGGTCACGCCGCTGAAGCCGAATCGCGACGATTATTATCCCTATCCCGAGGTGACCGGGCCCAACTTCACCAAATGGCGGCAGGCCAAGGCGAAGACGCTGATCACGGGCTTCGTCCAGGGGCGGTCTGACGGCCGAGTGACGGTCGGCTGCTATGTCTATGACGTCGAAAAGGCCCGCGAGCTTGGACGCAAGGGCTTCATCATCGGCGCCAACGACTGGCGACGCGCGGCGCACAAATGCTCGGGACTGGCCTACACGGCGATCACCGGCGCCCCCGGCATTTTCGACACGCACATCGCCTATGTCGCCGAGAGTGGCGTGGGCGAAGCGCGCGGCCGGCGCATCGCGGTGATGGACAGCGACGGCCAGAACCATCGCTACCTTACCGCTGGCGATGCCATGGTGCTGACCCCACGCCTCGCGCCCAAGGGCGACAGCCTTGCTTATGTCAGCTTCGCCGGCGGCAAGCCCGCCGTTCGGGTCGTCGACCTCAATTCCGGGCAGGAGCGGCCGTTGGTCCCCAACGATGCGATCAGCTTCGCGCCGCGTTTCTCGCCCGACAGCAGCCGGATCGCCTTTTCGATGATGCTCGGCGCCAACAGCGATATCTATGTCGTGAGCGCGAACGGCGGAGCGCCGCGCCGCTTGACCACATCGCCGGGAGTCGACACCGATCCCAGCTTCTCGCCCGACGGCACCAAGATCGTGTTCGAGAGCGATCGCGGCGGAAGCCAGCAGCTCTACGTAATGAACGCCGACGGCAGCGGACAGCGGCGGATCACGTTCGGCGGCGGCTGGTATGCGTCGCCGTCCTGGAGTCCGGACGGCCAGTGGATCGCCTTCACTCGCCGTGGCCAAGATGGGCGCAGGATCGGCATCATCGGCGCCGATGGCGGAGGCGAGAAGGCGTTGACGTCCGGACCGGGCGACGAAGGACCGAGCTGGGCGGCCAGCGGTCGCGAGCTTCTGTTCCAGCGCAGCCTCGGAGCGGGCCGCGCGACGATCTATCGGGTGGCGCTCGACGGCAGCGATCCGCGCGAGCTGGTAACCCCGCAGGGCGGATCCGACCCGGACTGGTCGGGAGTCGTCGAATGAGGATCAAGGCTGCATTCCTGCTCACCCTTCTAGTGGGAGCGACCGTCGCCGAGGCTCAGCTCCCCGGCCTGAGGCGGCGTGCGCCCACGCCGCAACAGCCGGTGCTATCGACGATCGACGCGCAACGCGCCGAGTTCGCCGCGCAATCGGGCGGCACGACGGTCTATTTTGGAAGCGACAGCGCAATCATCGGAGCGCCGGCGAAGGCGACGCTTGGGGCCCAGGCGGCATGGCTGAGACGTCATCCTGAGGTCGCTGTCAGGATCGAAGGCTATGGCGACGGGCTCGACACGCGCGACCATGCGCTGGCCGTCGGCGCTCGCCGCGCTGAGGAAGTCCGGTCCTATCTTGTGCTGCTTGGCGTGCCCGGCGCGCAGGTCTCGACGACCAGCTGGGGCAAGGAGCGGCCGGGGCTCGGCCGCGCCGTTACGATCCTGGTGCGCTGACCGCTTATGCGGCGCGACGCTGGTAGCCGGTGGCGGCGAGCCAGGCCCGCGCCTGGCGCTGGGCTTCGGCAATCTCGCGCGCGGTCATCTCAAGCGCAATTTCAGCGCGACATTCCTGGCCGCGGGTGCAGCCCGACAGGGCCGCGAGATTGAACCATTTATGCGCTTCGATCAGGTCGACGTTGATACCGCGACGGCCCGTCGAAAAGGTCACTCCAAGCTCGAACAAGGCATCGACATCGCCGGCTTCGGCGTCGGCAAGGCGGCTCCTAAGCAGGAAATCCGCGCTCTTCTGACTAATCGCCCCCATCACTCAAACCCCCCAAAACTGATGGGGCCAAGTTCGGCCGCGAAAGCAAAAAAATGGTTAACACGATTTAGCCATCAGTTTTCGGCGCTCAAACCGCGATGCTGTCGATGAGGCGGGTGGAGCCGATCGTCGCCGCCGCGATCAGGCGCGTCGCACCCTGCGGGATGTCGAGCGGCTCAAGCGTATCGGCGTCGACCAGCGCGACATAGTCGATCTTCAGGAAACCTGCGTCGACCAGCGTTTGCTTGGCCTGGGCGAGCGCCGAGCCGACGCTTCCGCCGCCGACGATCGTGCCTCGCGATGCTTTGAGCGCGTTAGGCAAGGCGACGGCCCGGGCGCGTTGGTCGTCGCTAAGGTAGGCGTTGCGTGACGAGAGGGCGAGGCCGTCGGGCTCGCGCACGGTCGGCACGCCGACGATCTCGACCGGAATGCCAAGGTCGCGGACCATCCGGCGGATCACTGCAAGCTGCTGAAAGTCCTTTTCGCCGAACAAAGCGACGTCGGGCCCGACGGCGAGCAGCAACTTGGCGACGACCGTGGCGACGCCGTCGAAATGGCCGGGCCGCGCCTCACCTTCCCATCGGTCCGACACGCCGGCGACGCTGACCGTCGTGGCAAAGCCGTGGGGGTAGATGTCCGCGACGGACGGCATCCAGACGAGATCGCAGCCGGCTTCACCGAGCATCGCCAGGTCCTGCTCCTCCTGCCGCGGATAGCGCGAGAAATCCTCGTTCGGCCCGAACTGCGCAGGATTGACGAAGATCGAGGCGGCGACCTTGTCGGCCCGTTTTCCGCCTTCGTCGACCAGCGCCATATGCCCGGCGTGGAGCGCGCCCATCGTCGGCACCAGCGCCAAAGAGCCGTCAAAACTGACCCTCGCCTGTGCCAATTCTTCACTGTTACGAACGATTTGCACGTGAGGAGAGGCTCCGGTAAAACCGTTGACGGGCGGCGCTTGCACTGGCGCCGGGGGAAAGATCAAGCATGAGCCAGCCGCATTTCATCGTCTTCGCCAACGAAAAGGGCGGGACGGGCAAGTCGACCACCGCAGTTCACACCGCCATCGCGCTCGCGGCCTCGGGCCACCGCGTCGGTGCGCTCGACCTCGATAGCCGCCAGCGGACGATGACCCGCTATCTCGAGAACCGCGACGCGACCATGCGCCGGCTCGAAAAAGAGCTGCCGCAGGCGGCGTACGAAGTCCTCGAGGACCATAGCGAAGACGCGCTCAACTCGGCGCTCGGCAGGCTTGCGGAGAATGCCGACGTTATCGTCATCGATACGCCGGGCCGCGATGACGAGATCGCTCGCGCCGCGATGCTCAAGGCCGACACGCTCGTGACGCCGATGAACGACAGCTTCGTCGATCTCGACCTGATCGGCCAGGTTCACCCCGAGAATTACAAGATCACGCGCCCGAGCTTCTACGCCGAGCTTATCTGGAACAGCCGCACGCAACGCGCCAAGACGACCGGCGAGAGAGTCGACTGGGTTGTGCTGAGGAATCGCCTGCAGCACATAGAATCGCACAATCTGAAGCGCGTCGGCGCGGCGATGGACGAGCTTGCGAAGCGTGTCGGGTTCCGGGTCATCCCCGGCCTTGGCGAGCGTGTCATCTATCGTGAGCTGTTCCCCAAGGGCCTGACCCTACTCGATCTCCAGCAACTCGGCGAAGTGGGCATCGCCCACATCACGGCGCGGCAGGAATTGCGCGAGATGATCGCCGGGCTCGGCATTCCCGGCGCCGACGAAGAGCAGAAGCTCGCCGCTACTGGTTGAGCCCAAAATCTCCCGCTAGGGCAGCGGGATGACCCACCAATTCAATCGCACGATCCTTCGTGAATATGACATCCGCGGCATCGTCGGCAGCACGCTGACCGAAGCCGACGCTTATGCCCTCGGGCGCACCTACGCAGCACTTGCGCGCGACGAGGGCGCGTCACGGATCGCCGTCGGCCGCGACGGCCGCACCCATTCGGGAATGCTCGAAGCGGCACTGGTTCGGGGGCTGACCGAAGGCGGGATCAACGTCGTGCTGACCGGTATGGGCCCGTCGCCGATGCTTTATTTCGCGACCTACTATCTCGACGTCGACGGCGGCATCCAGGTCACCGGGAGCCACAATCCGGCCGATTACAACGGGTTCAAGCTGCTGCTGAAGGGCCGCTCCGTGTTCGGGGCCGAGATCCAGGACATCGGCGCACGCGCCGCGGCCGGTGACTGGAGCGAGGGCAACGGCACGACCGAGGAAGCCGATATCCGCGAAGCCTATGTGAACCGGCTGCTCGAAGGCTTTTCGGGCAAGGCGTTCCGCATTGGCTGGGACGCGGGTAACGGCGCCGCGGGGCCGGTCCTCGACATGCTGGTCGAGCGGCTTCCGGGGCAGCACCACGTCATCTTTTCTGAGGTCGACGGCCGCTTCCCCAACCACCACCCCGATCCGACGGTCGAGAAGAACCTTGCCGATCTGAGGCAGCTCGTGGCCGGCAAGGGCCTCGACTTCGGCATCGCGTTCGACGGCGATGGCGACCGCATCGGTGCCGTCGACGGCAAGGGCCGAGTGATCTGGGGCGACCAGCTGCTGATGATCCTTGCTGGTCCGGTACTTGAGGCGCAGCCCGGCGCGACCATCATCGCCGACGTCAAGGCGAGCCAGAAATTGTTCGACCGAGTCGCCGAAATGGGCGGGTCGCCCCTGATGTGGAAAACCGGGCACAGCCTGATCAAATCGAAGATGAAGGAAACCGGCGCACCGCTCGCCGGCGAGATGAGCGGCCACATCTTTTTCAAGCATCGCTGGTACGGCTTCGACGATGCGCTCTACGCGGCGGTCCGACTGATCGAGGCCGTGTCGCAAAGCGGCAAGAGCCTGACCGAGATCATGGACGCGATGCCGGTTTCAGTCGCCACGCCGGAGCTGCGCTTCCAGGTCGATGAGGTTCGCAAGTTCGCGATCATCGAGGAAGTGCGCCAGCGGCTGTCGAGCGCCGGCGCAAAGGTGGATGCAACCGACGGTGTGCGCGTCAGCACAAGCGACGGATGGTGGCTATTGCGCGCATCCAACACGCAGGATGTGCTAGTCGCGAGGGCGGAGGCCGACGATCAGGGAGGGCTGGACCGGCTCGTCGCGCAGATCGACAACCAGCTTGCAGAATCAGGTGTGGAGCGGGTCGAAGCGGCGCACTGAGTTTCAGTCAGCGGCCGCTGAATAGAAACAGGGTCGCCGCGAGAATGAAGATCGAAATGACTAAGGCCGCGGCGGCCCATGCAACGCCCACGGCCGGTCCGCGCCTGGATTCGCGGCTGAACCAGGTCGCCTCGACCCCGACGTAGAAAGCCGTCGCCGCGGCAAAGAGAATTGCCGCCGGAATGTTCGTGGCCGGATTGGGCAGGCGCGTCAGCGTTTCGCCGACGCTGCAAAGGAGTACGACCGGGGCGCTCGTGAAACATTGCGCGTAAAAGAGTGGCTGGAGCGTGTTCCGGTCGAGCGGCCGCTCCAAGGCCCGGACTGCGAAAGCGCCTGCAATGACGGGCAATGTCGCGGCAACGATCAATTCGAACAGGATCAACGTCGTGTTGTCGGTGATCAACTCGGCAAGGCCGATGCCGTTGTCGATCAGCGGATTGTGTCCGATCACCACCATCTCGAAGCCGTTCGCGACCAGTACCGTGAGCAGCAGGAAAATCGGCGGGCTGACGACGTCGCGAAATTGATCGGGCGCCGGAAGCTTCAGGTCTTCCTCGCCGCGCTTCATCATATCGAGCGGGCGACGAACGGACCGCCACAAGGTCCGCGGATAGAAGACGAGCCAGCTCATCAACTCATAGAGGAAGACCTCGAACGACTTGAGGAAGATGAGGAAAGGCACGCGCTCTCCCGCCCGCTAGCGCCCAATGCTGTAACCCAACTCCGTGCCGCGGCCTAATGGACGGTCAGTCGTCCTCATCCTCATAGCCGACGAGGTTCAGCTCGCACGCCTTGATCTGGTGGGTCATGCACCAGTGCTTGAGCGCCTCCTCGCGCCCATGCGTGATCCATACATCGCTCGGCGCGAGCTCGCGGATGGTCATCGTCAGCTCGTCCCAATCGGCATGGTCGGAGATGATCAGCGGCAATTCGACGTTGCGCTGGCGGGCGCGCTGGCGGATGCGCATCCAGCCTGAAGCCATCGCCGTCACCGCGTCCGGCAGCCGCCGCGACCAGCGATCGTTGAGGGCTGACGGAGGCGCGATGACAATATGGCCCGCCATTTCCGCCTTGGACGCGCCCCCGGTATGGCGAAGCTCGCCGAGGTCGACGCCCAGTTCCTGGTAAAGCTGGTTCAGGCGCTCGACCGCGCCGTGGAAATAGATCGGGTCGTGATGTCCCCGGGCGCGAAGCTCGGTGATTATCCGCTGCGCCTTGCCGAGCGCGTATGCGCCCACCAGCACGCAGCGGCTGGGGTCGGCATGGAGCCGGTGAAGCAGGCGGTCGATCTCACTGCCGGTGTCGGGATGGCGAAAGACGGGGAGTCCGAAGGTAGCTTCGGTCACAAACACGTCGCACGGCACCGGCACGAACGGCGGGCAAGTCGGGTCGGGCCGCCGCTTGTAGTCGCCGGAAACCACGACCCGTTCGCCTTTGTGCTCCATCACGATCTGAGCCGAGCCCAGGACATGGCCGGCTGGGACGAAGCGCACGTCGACCTGGCCGACGCGGATCGTCTCATCGTAAGCAATGGGCTGTCCGTTCTGCGGCCCATAGCGCGTCGCCATGATCGCCAGCGTCTCGGGGGTGGCGAGGACCGCCGTGTGGCCGCCGCGAGCGTGGTCGGCGTGGCCGTGCGTCACCCAGGCGCGGGCCTTGGGCTGGGAAGGATCGATCCACGCATCCGCCGGCTCGACGTAGATGCCCTCGGGTTGGGCTTTGATCCAGGAACCCAATCGCGCCATCGCGAGCTATATAGGTCAAACGACACGAAGTTCCCTCAAGGAGGACGCATGGATCAGGCCAATTGGTGGATTATCGACGTATTGGGCCCGGCGATCCTGCTGGTCGTATTGGTTTGGCTGGTGATGCGCCGCCGTTCCACGGGCAAGACGGGCCGCACCGAACAGGCGACGCGCGAGCTCTACACCGAAGAAGAGCAGCGGCGGCGCGACGGGACCGACAAGCTCTGACGGAGGCGCGGCTACCGGGGGCGGTCGAGCGCTGGTTTGAATCCAAAGGCTGGCGTCCGCGCCGGCACCAGCTCGAGATGCTGGACCTCGCGCACGCCGGCCGAAGCGCGCTGCTGGTCGCAGCGACAGGCGCGGGCAAGACTCTGGCCGGCTTCCTGCCGACGATCTGCGAGCTTGCGGAAGAGCCGGCGGAAGGCCTGCACACGCTGTACGTCTCGCCGCTGAAGGCGCTGGCGGTCGACGTCCAGCGCAATTTGATCGGCCCGGTCGAGGAGATGGGTCTGCCGATCCGGGTCGAGACGCGGACCGGCGACACGCCTTCGGACCGCAAAGCGCGGCAGCGCGTGAAACCGCCGCAGGTGCTGCTAACGACGCCGGAATCGTTGAGCCTGTTGCTGAGCTATCCGGACTCGCCGCAGATGTTCGAGAACCTACGGACGATCGTCGTCGATGAGCTGCACGCCTTCGCCAAAGAGAAGCGCGGCGACCTTTTGTCGATGTCGATGGCGCGGCTGCAGAAGCTAGCGCCCGGGCTGCGGCGCGTCGGCCTGTCGGCCACGATCAGCGACCCCGACGCCTACCGGTCCTGGCTCGCGCCGGACGCCGATATGGAGCTGGTCGATACCGTCCTCGGCGATCCGGGCGCGGAGCCCGACCTCACGATCCTGATCCCCGAGAATAAGATCCCGTGGGGAGGCCATTCCGGGTACCACGCGATTGCCGACGTCATGCGGCTGATCGAGCAGCACAAGACGACGTTGGTCTTCTGCAACACGCGCGGCCTCGCCGAGCTGATCTTTCAGAAATTGTGGGACGAGAATGACAAGGCACTGCCGATCGGCATCCACCACGGCAGCCTGTCGGTCGAAGCGCGGCGCAAGGTCGAGGCGGCAATGTCGGCGGGCAAGCTGCGCGGGCTGGTCGCGACCGCGAGCCTCGACCTCGGCATCGACTGGGGCGATGTCGACCTCGTCATCCAGATGGGCGCGCCGAAGGGCAGCTCCCGCCTGCTGCAGCGGATCGGTCGCGCCAACCACCGGCTCGACGAGCCGAGCAAGGGCGTGCTCGTCCCCGGCAACCGCTTCGAATATCTCGAAGGGCGGGCAGCGCTCGATGCGATCGACGATGGCGAACTCGACCCTGAGGTGTTTCGCCCCGGAGCGCTCGACGTGCTCGCGCAACACATCCTCGCCATGGCGGTCGCTGCGCCTTTCCAGCAGGAAGAGCTGCTCGCCGAGATCCGCTCGGCCGCGCCCTACGCCGGACTGAAGGACGAGACGTTCGAGGAAATCCTCAATTTCATCGCCACCGGCGGCTATTCGCTAAAGGCCTATGACAAGTTCCGGCGGTTGGTTCCGGAAGCCGGCGGCATGTGGCGCATCGCCAAGCCGAGCGTCGCCCAGCAGCACCGCCTCAACGCCGGGGTAATCGTCGAGCAACCACTAATGGCCGTCCGGTTCAGGAACGGCCGCAAGCTCGGCACGGTCGAGGA
>Ga0074063_10129250_pt1 | contig 23929 bp, 22 predicted proteins | sample SoimicmetaTmtHMB_FD_76857 | JGI IMG/M metagenome (GOLD analysis project Ga0074063, IMG submission 76857) | Soil and rhizosphere microbial communities from Centre INRS-Institut Armand-Frappier, Laval, Canada - Soil microcosm metaTmtHMB... | ecosystem: Engineered > Artificial ecosystem > Soil... | reverse complement strand
GGCCACCTGCCGGAAGCCGGCGAAGAACTCACCATCGACCGCTTCCATTTCCGCGTCGGCCGCGCCGATCGCCGCCGCGTGCATTCCTTCGTCGTCAACGTGCATGCGCCTGATTGAATCGGCGCTGCTGGCGCTAATGCTTTCCGCTGGCGCCGGGCAGGCGGAATCGACGCCAGCCGCTGCAGCGCCGCTGGCAACCGTCACCGCGCCAGACATCGCAGCACCACGCATCGACGTAATCACGATGGCGCCGGGCGAGGAATTCTGGGAGCGCTTCGGCCACGATGCGATCGTCGTCACCGATCCGACCAGCGGCACGTCGACCTCGTACAACTTCGGTTTCTTCGATCCCTCCGAGCCGGGTTTCATCGGCAATTTCGTGCACGGAAAAATGCGCTACCAGCTGGTAGCGCTGCCGCTGGCCGAGGATCTCGCCGGTTACGAAGCGAAAGGTCGCGGCGTGATCGACCAGCGCATCGATCTCGATCCGGCACAGGCGACGGCACTGGCGAATGCGCTGGCGGAAAACGCCAAACCGGAAAACTCGCGCTACACCTACGATTATTTCCTCGCCAACTGTTCGACGCGTGTGCGCGACATGCTCGACACCGCGCTCGCTGGAAACCTCAAGGCGCAGCTGACCGGACGCTCGCAGGGCAACACCTACCGCAGCGAATCGGTGCGTCTGGCCTGGCCGGCGAAATGGATGGCGTTCGGCTTCCACGTCGGACTTTCCGGCGCCGCCGACAAACCGCTGTCGCGCTGGGACGAAGCCTTCATTCCGATGCGTTTGAGCGATTCGCTGCGCGAAAGCAAACGTGCCGATGGTCGACCGCTGGTCGCCGAAGAAACGATACTGCTGCCGCATCACCTGTCGCTGCCGCCGACGGAAATGCCGCGCTGGCGCGTGCCGGCGATGTTCATCGGCATCGCGCTGGCGCTGGTCACGCTCTGGATCGGCAAACGCCGGCCGCGCCTGCTCGCGGCGCTGGCGCTGCCGTTCTGGTTTTTCGCCGGCGTGCTGGGCGCGCTGATGCTGTTCATCTGGTTCGGCAGCGCGCATGTATTCGGCTACGGCAACGAGAATCTGTTGCTGCTCAGCCCATTGAGCTTGTTGCTGTTGCCGGGTGCGCTGGCGGTGCTGTTCGGCAAGCCGGCGCCGCCCTCGTTCCGTCTTCTGTTGTGGCTGCTGGCGGGTTCGGCGGCGATCGCCGGCTTCCTGAAATTCCTGCCGTCGCGGCCGCAGGAAAACGTCGAATGGGTGCTGTTGCTGCTACCCCTGCACTGGGCGCTGGCCCGGACCTTCGCGCCGAAACGCGCTTAAAGCTTGCGGCGCGCGGCAACGCTGGCCGATGATGCCGGGATGGATAGCGCCCAAGCCCCGCCGCAGTCATCGATGGTCCGCAACGTCGTCGCGTATTGCAGCGACGGCAAGCGCAAGACCGAGATCACCCTCGAACAGATCAGCGACGTGCTCGCGGTCGACGACGCCAGCTTCGTCTGGGTCGGTTTGTACGAACCCGACGAACCGCTGCTGCTGAAGATGCAGGAAGAATTCTGCCTGCATCCGCTCGCGGTTGAGGATGCGTTGAAAGCGCACCAGCGTCCGAAGATCGAACTCTACGGCGACTCGCTGTTCATGGTGCTGCACACCGCGCAGGTGGTCAGCGGCCACATCGAATTCGGCGAGACGCATATCTTCATCGGCCCGCGCTATCTGCTGACCGTGCGCCACGGCGCCTCGCTGACCTTCAGTCCGGCGCGCGAGCGCTGCGAGAAGAGCCCGAACCTGATGAAGCTCGGCCCGAGTTACGGCCTGTATTCCGTGCTCGATGCCGTGGTCGACAACTATTTCCCGATCGTCAACGAATTCCAGGAAGAGCTCAACGAACTCGAGAAGGACATCTTCGCCGAGGATTACCGCCGCGAGACCGTGCGCCGATTGTACGAACTCAAGCGCGACCTCACGCAGCTGCGTCTGGCGGCATCGCCGATGCAGGACATGCTCAACCAGCTGATGCAGTTCCACCCGACGCTGATACGCAAGGAAGTGCGCGTCTATCTGCGCGATGTGCACGACCATGTGGTGCGCGTGAACGAAGCTGTCGACACCATGCGCGAGATGCTGACCGCGGCGATGTCGGTGAACCTGTCGCTGGTGACGGTGGCGCAGGGCGAGATCGTCAAGCGCCTCGCCGGCTGGGCGTCCTTGCTGGCCGCGCCGACGCTGCTGACCAGCTGGTACGGCATGAATTTCCATCACATGCCCGAACTCGACGAGCCCTACGGCTACTGGGCGATGATCGCCATCACCCTGGGTATCTGCGTCGTCCTGTACTTCGCGCTGCGCCGCGCCAAATGGCTGTAAATGCGCCTCGGCGTTGACAATCTCGCGGGCATTGCGCAGTTTGTCGGGCCCTGCGCGACGTTGCGCGGGCCATGGTTCGGCCGCGTCGCCGCGGCCGTTCTTGAATTGCAAGGGACCCCGCGATGCGGCTGACGATCGGACTGGTGACATTCAACAACGAGCCCGATGAGCTGGCGGCGTTTTTCCGCTCGCTGGCGATGAGCAGCGCCGGCCCGGACTTCACGCCCGCGGACGTGACGGTGCTGGTGATCCACAACGGCGATCCGGTACCGTTGCCGGCAGGCGCGCCGGCGCGCGTGCTGCCCAGCGAAGGCAATGTCGGCTTCGCGCGCGCGGTCAACCGCCTCCTGCACGCGGGCTTCGAGGATCCGGGCGTCGATGCCGTGGTCTGCGCCAATCCCGACGGCGCTTTCCATGCCGATTGCCTGCGCGAACTCGCCAGCGTCGCCAGCCGCCACGCCGCCACCTTGGTCGAGGCGCGGCAATTTCCCGAAGAACATCCCAAGCTCTACGACCGCCGCACGCTGGACACGTCCTGGGCCTCGGGCGCCTGCCTGCTGGTGCCGCGGGCGGTGTACGCGGCGATCGGCGGCTTCGACGAAAATTTTTTCCTGTACATGGAAGACATCGATTATTCCTGGCGTGCACGCGCCGCCGGACTCAAGGTCAAGCTGGCGCCGAAGGCGCTGTTCTCGCATGACGTCGCCGGCCGGCCCGCCGATGCCCTGCGCCTGCGCTTCAACCTGGTCAGCCAGCGCTATTTCGCGCACAAATGGGGCAATCCCAGCCAACGCCAGCGCGTCGAGGCCGAGATGATGCGCCAGGGTTTCGCCGGCAGCATCGACGACCTGCCGGCCTTGCCGCCGGTGCCGGCCTTGCGCCAGGCCGACTACCTGGTCAGCGATTTCGTCAACGCAGCGCATTACGCGCCCGGTCGCTGGTGAGCGCCGCGATGAACGACGCGTTGCTCACCGACACACTCAGCGTCGTCGTCCGCTCGGCGTCGATCGCGCGTCTGCCGATGCTCGACGAAGCTCTGTTCTCGTTGGCCTGCCAACACTGGAAAAAACTCGACGTGGTGTTGGCATTGCAGGCACCCAGCGCGGAATTCCTCGCGGCGGCGCAGGCAACTCTGGCGCGGCAGCCCTGGCGCGATGGCGTCAGCCATCAGGTGCTCGCGGTGCCGGCGGCGCCGGGTTTCGATGCCCGTGCGCGCTTGCTGAGCGAAGGTGCCAAGGCCGCGCGCGGCGAATTCCTGGCGTTTCTCGACGACGACGACATCGTTTACCAGCGCGGTTACGAACGCCTGATCGCCCGCCTGCGTGCGCGTCCCGACGCCGTACTCGCGGTCGGTGGCACGCGCCTGGCTTTTCTCGACGCCCTCGATGATTACTACTTCATCCGGCGTAAACAGGATGGTTTTTTCGCCTGGGGTTCGCGCCGTTTCGATTTGTTCCGCGACAACTTCATTCCGATCCACAGCTACGTGCTGGCGCGCGCGCGCCTGCCCGCGGACGTGCTGCGTTTTTCCGACGAACACGTGCCGCTGGAGGATTACGAATTCCTGTTGCGCGCGGCCACCATCGGGCCTTTCGAAACCAGCGAGCGCCTGTTCCCGGTCGCCGAATATCGTATCCATCCGGGCAATACGATCTGGGATGGCGAAGCCACCGATACCGCCCACGATTCGGCGCTGGCGCGTGCGCGCACACTGATCGCGCGCGACCAGAAAGCACTGCGCATGACCATCACCCGTAGCGAATGGCAGGAATTGCAGGCGGCGCTGTCGCCGCCCCCGGCGCCGGCAGGGCAGCCTCTGGCAGCCATCGCAGCGCCTGAACACCGCTTCCTGCACCGGCGTGCCGATACCATCTACCGGTTGCTTGATCGCTACCCGCGATTGAGCAACGCCCTTGGCGCGATGGTCGCGCGCTTCCGCCGCGCCTGACGCGCCCCTTTGCTTCCGCTCATGTTCCGGATTTCCCCATGCACGTATTGATCACCGGCGGCGCCGGCTTCATCGGCTCCCATCTGTTGGACCACCATGTCGCCGCCGGCGATACGGTGACCGTCCTCGACGACCTGTCCACGGGTCACCTGCGCAATATCGAGGCACCGATCGCCGCGGGAGCCGTCGATTTCATCCGCGGCTGCGTCACCGACGCGGCCTTGGTCGCCAAGCACGTGGCCCGCGCCGACTGCGTCTATCACCTCGCGTCCGCCGTCGGCGTGCAGCGGGTGATGACGCAGCGCATCCGCACGCTCGAGGTCGCAGTCAACGGCACCCATGCGGTGCTCGAGGCGGCAGCGCGCGACGGAACGCCCGTGCTGATCGCTTCCACCTCCGAGGTCTACGGCAAGATCACCACGATGCCGCTGCGCGAGGACAACGACCCCTGCATCGGACCGTCGGAGATCGATCGCTGGGGCTATGCCTGCGCGAAACTCGTCGACGAGTTCATGGCGATCGCCTATTTCAAGGAGCGCGCCGTGCCGGTCGTGGTCGCGCGCCTGTTCAACACCATCGGCCCACGCCAGATCGGCCAGTACGGCATGGTGGTGCCGCGCTTCGTCGAAGCAGCGCTGGCCGGCCGCGACATCCAGGTGCATGGCAGCGGCGAGCAGTCGCGCTGCTTCACGCATGTGCACGATGTCGTGCGCAGCCTGTCGCTGCTGCTGGCCACGCCGGCGGCGTACGGCGCGGTGTTCAACATCGGCAGCAACGAAGAGATCAGCATCAACGACCTCGCCGCGCTGGTGAACGATGTCGTCGGCGCGAACGTGGCGGTGCAGCACATCAGCCATCGCGATGTCTTCGGCGATTCCTTCCAGGACATCGAACGTCGCGTGCCCGATTGCTCGCGCCTGGCGCGGATGATCGGCTACGCGCCATCGACGCCGCTGCGCCGGACCATCGCCGATGTCGCCGCCGCGATGCGCCCGACGCTCGCCCTCACCACCGCCTGACCCATCCCCTGCTCCGGAGCCCCGTCGTGATCCCGAACACCCCGCGTCTCGCCCTGCCCGCGCTGCTCACCCTGGCCGTGCTCGTCGCCGCCTGCCAACCCGAGGCTGCGCCGACACCCGCGCCGGCTGCCGCAGAACCCGCCGCCACGATCGCACCGACGCCGGCACCGACCCCGATGCCGGTGGTGAGCACGGTCAGCGCCGCCTTCGCCGTTACCGGCGACCACATCAATGCCAGCACCGGCACGCTGCCCAAGGACATCAAGGATTTCGCCGCCGGCGATACCGTCTATGCGCAGATCATGCTCGACGGCCACACCGCCAGCACCACCGTGGTCCTGCACTGGAAGGACGCGGCCGGCACCGAAATCCACAAGGCCGAAAAAGCCGCCGCGGTGGAAGGCCTGACGCCAGTGATTTTCGACTACCACCCGGACGCCGGCTGGGCGCCCGGCGCGTACTCGCTGGTGTTCGACATCGACGGCAAGCCGTCGTGGGAACTGGCTTTCAGCGTCCACTGAGCCCGCCCTGGCAGGCAGCCTGCCAGGCGCGCCTTCAGCGCCCCGGCTTGATCGGCGTCAAGGCCGCCGTGTCCTGCGGCGGCTAGCCTTCGGGCATGAACGCCATCCCGCCCTTCGATGCCGACCTGCTGCGCCGTTACGACGGCCCCGGTCCGCGCTACACCTCGTACCCGACCGCGCCGCAATTCAGCAGCGCGTTCGGCGAAAGCGACTTCCGCGAAGCCGCCAAACTCAGCAACGGCGATCCGATTCCGCGCCGCCTGTCGTTGTATGTGCACGTGCCGTTTTGTTTCAGCCCGTGTTTCTACTGCGGCTGCAACCGGGTGATCACCCGCGACCACTCCCGTGCCGACGTCTACCTGACGCGACTGGTCCGGGAAGTGGCGATGGTGGCGCCCTTGTTCGATCGCGATCGCGACGTGGTGCAGCTGCATCTGGGCGGCGGCACGCCAAACTTCCTCAATGCCAGCCAGCTGGGCGAAATGATGGAGAGCCTGAGCCGGCATTTCCATTTCAGCAGCTCGCCGAAACGCGATTTTTCCATCGAGCTCGATCCGCGCTGCGTCGGCAGCAGCGACATCGAAGCGCTGGCCTTCCTCGGCTTCAATCGCGCCAGCTTGGGCGTGCAGGATTTCGATCCGGTCGTGCAGGCGGCAGTCAATCGCATCCAGTCGGTGGAAGAAACCCTGGCGGTGATCGATGCCTGCCGCAAGCATGGCTTCCGCTCCGTCAACGTCGACCTGATCTATGGCCTGCCGGCGCAGACCGCCGCCGGTTTCGGGCGCACGCTCGATACCGTGATCGCCGCGCGACCGGACCGCCTGGCGGTGTACAGCTACGCGCACCTGCCACAATTGTTCCGCCCGCAGAAACAGATCGACGCGTCGCAGCTACCCGATCCGGAAGCGAAACTCGGCCTGCTGCAACTAGCGATCGAAAAGCTGTCGTTGGCCGGCTACCGCTACATCGGCATGGATCATTTCGCTCTGCCGGACGACGAGCTTTCGCTGGCGCAGGAACACGATGGCCTGCATCGCAACTTCATGGGTTACACCACGCACGCCGACTGCGACTTGATCGGCCTGGGCGTGAGTGCGATCAGCCACATCGGCGACAGCTACAGCCAGAATCCGCGCGACCTGCCCGCCTGGGAGGCCGCCATCGACAACGGCCGCCTGCCGGTCTGGCGCGGCATGATGCTGTGGGCCGACGACGTGCTGCGCGCCGATCTCATCCAGCAACTGATGTGCCGCAGCGAGATCGACATCGCCGCGCTGGAGGCACGCCACGGCATCCACTTCGCGACCTATTTCGAAGAGGACCTGCAGCGCCTGCAATCGCTCGCCGCCGACGGTCTGGTGACGATCGAAGCGACCCGGATCCGGGCCACGGCACGCGGACGCCTGCTGCTGCGTATCATCGCCGCATGCTTCGACCGCTACCTGCACCAGCCTCGCTCCGAACCGGCCCGCTTCTCGAAGATGATCTGAGCAGGGCCCCGGGAGTGATGCGATGAGCGATCCCGCCCTCGGCCGCCCGCGCGCGTCGGCGATCGCCGACGATGGCGATGCGCTGCGCTTTTGCAGCACTTGCGCGTTTTCCGCCGCCTGCCTGTCGCAGGGTTTCGACAAAGCTTCGCTCAACGACCTGCACGTGCTGGTCGAACACGTCGGCCCCTTCCATGAGGGCGAGCACCTGTTTCGCGAAGGCGACGCGTTCACCGCGATCGCCGCGGTGCGCGCCGGTACGGTGAAAACCTACGTGCTCGATCCCGCCGGGCAGGAACAGGTACTCGGCTTTTTCCTGCCGGGCGAAGTGATTGGCCTCAACGCGATTCACCACGCGCGCTATCCGTGCAATGCGGTGGCGCTGGACACGGTGATGCTGTGCCGGTTCTCGTTCCCGAAGATGGCCATGCTGGCGACGCGCCTTCCCGGCCTGCAGGCGCAGTTGTTCCGCCTGCTGTCGCAGGACATCGGCAAGGCGGCGTTGCTGGCCGGCGACTATTCCTCCGACCAGCGCTTGGCAGCATTCCTGGTGTCGCTGTCGCGCCGCCACGCCGAGCGCGGCTTTTCGCCCAGCCGTTTCCACCTGACGATGGCGCGCACCGACATGGCCAACTACCTGCGCCTGGCACCGGAAACCGTCAGCCGCGTGCTGCGCCGCTTCCAGGACGAAGGCCTGGTGCAGGTCGATCGTCGCGAACTGGAAATCGTCGATGCCGCGCGCCTGCAGGCACTGGCACGCGCGGTGCTGCGCGACTGAGCAGATCCGCGTCCGCGTCGCGCGCAATCGGGCGGACTTGATCTGGGTCAGGGCAACCCGCGGCGGCGGCGGCGAGCATGGCGTCATCCCCTTTGTGGAGAGGCGTCATGAGCCAAACGCGGAAATTGTGGCTGTGCCTGGCAGCCCTGCTTGCAACCACCTTCGCCGTCCTGCTGTGGATGGGCGGCGAGATCCATCGCCAGGCGCCTCCCATGCCCGAGCGCGTGGTCACGGCGAGCGGCACCACGCTCTACACCCGCGCCGACATCGAAACCGGCCGCATGGTCTGGCAAAGCTTCGGTGGCCAGCAGCTGGGTTCCATCTGGGGCCACGGCGCGCTGGTGGCGCCCGACTGGAGCGCCGACTGGCTGCACCGGGAAGCGGTCGCCTGGCTGGACCTGCGCGCACAACGGCAATTCGGCGTGGCGTTCGCGCAGCTCGATGCCGGCACGCAGGCGAAACTGCAGGCCGAGCTTAAGCCCGACATCCGTCGCAACGGCTACGACTCGCGCAGCGGCACGCTGACGATCGCCGATGAACGCGCCGAGGCGATGGCGCAAGTCGCCGCGCATTACGAAAGTCTCTTCAGCAACGACCCGGCGACCGCCGCCCTGCGCGAAACCTATGCGATGAAGGACGGCACCGTCGACAGCGACGAGCATCGGCGGCAGCTGACCGGCTTCTTTTTCTGGACAGCATGGGCGACGGTGGCGAACCGCCCCGACGGCTCAACCTCGTATACCAACAACTGGCCGTATGAGCCGCTGGTAGGCAATGGACCGACACCCAGTGCCTTCCTGTGGACGGTGTTCAGCGTGCTCTTCATGCTCGCCGGCATCGGATTGCTCGGCTGGCACTACGCCGTCTACCACGGCAAGGACATCGCGCCGACGCCGCCGGCCAACGACCCGTTGCGCGGCATCACGATCTCGCCGTCAATGAAAGCGACGGCGAAATATTTCTGGCTGGTGCTGGCCTTGTTCCTGGTGCAGATCCTGCTGGGCGCGACGACGGCGCATTTCCAGGTCGAGGGCCGCGAGTTCTACGGCTTCAAGCTCGCCGAAATCCTTCCCTATTCGCTGACGCGCAGTTGGCACACGCAATTGGCTGTGCTCTGGATCGCCACCGCCTGGCTGGGCACCGGGCTGTACATCGCACCGGCGATTTCCGGTCATGAGCCGAAATGGCAGCGCGCGGGCGTCAACTTCCTTTTTGGCTGCCTGGTGCTGATCGTGGTCGGTGCGTTCACCGGGCAATGGTTCGCGGTGATGCAAAAGCTTGGTCTTGCGAACAATTTCTGGTTCGGTCACCAGGGCTGGGAATACGTCGACATCGGTCGCTTCTGGCAGGCCTTCCTGTTCGTCGGCCTGATGCTCTGGCTGCTGCTGATGGGTCGGGCACTTTGGCCGGCGCTGGTGCGCAAGGACGAGATGTCCTCGATCGTCGGCCTGTTGTTCCTGTCGACAATCGCGATTGGCCTGTTCTACGCCGCCGGCCTGATGTGGGGCGAGCACACGCACCTGTCAATGGTCGAGTACTGGCGCTGGTGGGTCGTGCATCTCTGGGTGGAAGGATTCTTCGAGGTATTCGCAGTCGCGGTGATGTCCTTCCTGTTCGTCAAGCTGGGACTGGTGCGCGGGCGCACGGCGACGGTGAACGTGCTGTTCGCGACGGTCGTGTTCATGGCGGGCGGCGTGCTCGGTACGTTCCACCATCTCTACTTCACCGGCACCACGACGGCGGTTGTGGCGCTGGGCGCATCGTTCTCGGCGCTGGAAGTGGTGCCGCTGGCCTTCATCGGCATGGAAGCCTACGAAACCTGGAACCACAGCCAGGCGACACCGTGGATGGCACGCTATCGCTGGCCGATCATGTTCTTCATCGCGGTCTCGTTCTGGAACCTGGTCGGCGCCGGGCTGTTCGGTTTCCTGATCAACACGCCGCTCGCGCTTTACTACATGCAGGGACTCAACCTGACGGCGCTGCACGGCCACACCGCGCTGATGGGCGTGTACGGCATGCTCGGCATCGGCCTGATGCTGTTTTGCGTACGCGGCTTGCTGCCCGACGTGCATTGGCAGGACAAGCCGCTGCGGATCAGCTTCTGGACCTTGAATGCCGGCCTGTCGATGATGGCGCTGTTCACCCTGTTGCCGCTCGGCCTGTTGCAGCTCAACGCCGTGCTCGAACATGGCTACTGGTATGCGCGCTCGGCGGAATTCATGGGCCGGCCGATCATCGATGTGCTGGTATGGATGCGCGTGCCCGGCGACACGGTGTTCGCGGCGGGTGCGCTGACGCTGTCGTGGTTCGTGCTGCGCCTGTGGCTGGCGCCACGCCGCCAGTCCGAGGCACTGGGTGCGGCGCTGCCGGAAACCTGAGGATGTCGTCGCAAGACCGTCGCGGCGTCGCACTCGTTGCGATGCCGCGCCGCCTGCAGCTATCGACCGGGAAGCAGTGACAATGGATTCACCTTTGCGCGTCGACAGCACCACGTTTTCGCCGCGCCTGCTGGCGGCGGCGCCGCACCGACTGCTGTTCTTCGTCGGCGCCGGAAATGTCCTGCTCGCCATGGCGTGGTGGACGCTGTGGCTGGTCAACGCGCGCTGGCCGCAGTTCGCGATGCCGCAACCGGCGATCCCCGCGGGCTGGATGCATGCGCTGGTGATGCAATACCAGGTGTTGCCGCCTTTCATCTTCGGCTTCCTGATGACCGTGTTTCCGCGCTGGATGTCGCTGCCGGCGCTGGTGCGCTGGCATTACGTGCCGGTCGGCTTCGGCCTGCTCGGCGGACAACTGCTGACCCTGGTCGGGCTCTGGGGTATTCCATCCTGCCTTTATCTGGGCTTGCTGCTCACCTTCACCGGCTGGCTGGTTGGTCTGGTCATCCTGTTGTCGCTGCTGTGGCAGGAAAGCAAAACCACCTGGCATGCGATCAGCGCCGCGGCGGCGCTGTTTTTCGGACTGATCGGCCTCGGCCTGGTGTTCGCCTATCTGTTCACCGGCAATCCCCGCCTGATGTTCGCGGCGATCAAGTTCGCCGCGTTCGGATTCCTGCTGCCGGTCTACTTCACCGTGAACCACCGGATGATCCCGTTCTTCGCCAGCGTCGCGCTGCCGGACTACCGCCCGTTCAAACCGATGCCGGCGCTGGCGCTGTTCTGGTTTCTGACGCTCGCGCACCTGGGCCTGGAGCTGGTGCACGGTTACGCGTGGCTGTGGCTGTGCGATCTGCCGATGGCGGCGCTGTGCCTGTTCCTGCTCGTGCGCTGGTGGCCGCGCAGCGCGACGATGCCGGCGTTGCTGCGCGTGCTGCTGCTTGGCTTCGCCTGGCTGCCGGTCGCGTTCGCGATGTACGCGGGGCAAAGCCTGTGGTTCGCCGCGACCGACCAATACCTGTTCGGACGCGCGCCGGCACACGCGCTGTTCATCGGCTACTTCGGCAGCCTGCTGGTGGCGATGGTTACCCGCGTCACGCAGGGACACTCGGGCCGCGTGCTGGAATTGGGACCGACAGCAACGTTCGCCTTCGTGCTGGTGCAGGCGGTCGCGTTGCTGCGCATCGTCGCCGAGGTGCGCGTCGATGCGCTCGCCTGGCAGGCCGTCGCAGGCATCTTCTGGCTGGTTGCCTTCACGCCCTGGGTGCTGCGTTCGCTGGCGATCTATCTGCGCCCGCGCGCGGACGGCAAACCGGACTGAACGGATGATCGAGTACTACCTGCAGATCAAGTGGATCCATATCGCCGCCGTGATCGCCAGCGGCGGCCTGTTCTTCCTGCGCGGCCTGCTTGTGCTCGCCGGCAGGCGCTGGGCGATGGCGCTGCCGCTGCGCCTGCTCAGCTACGGCATCGACAGCGTGCTGCTGACTGCGGCGCTGATGCTGGCGACGATCCTGCACCAGGCGCCGTTCGTCGATGCCTGGCTGACCACCAAGGTCTGCCTGCTGGCGGTGTACGTGGTACTGGGCTCGATCGCGCTCAAACGCGGTCGCAGTCCGCGCCAGCGCGCCCTGGCGTTTGCCGCAGCCTTGCTGGTCTACGGCTTCATCATCAGCGTGGCCGTGGCCCACCATCCTGCGGGAATCTTCCGGCTGCTGGCGTCCTGACCGCTGCAATTGATGCAGATCAATGCGTCGCGCCCGTCGACGGCGCAACGTGGCCGAAAAGATCGTCTGACATTGCTACCCGGGGAGATCACATGAAACGCCACGCCACCGTCTCGCTGCTCGCGGCCGTCGTCCTCCTGGCGGGTTGCCAGGCAAAGGCACCGCTTCCGGAAACCAAAATACCGGCCGATACCGGCGGCTCGGCGGCGGGCGACTTCGGTCCGCCGCAGGGCGAACCGATCCACGCGGTACTGACCTCGCCGCCGCTGGTGCCGCCAGCGACGCATCGCCACACGCCCGCGAAAGTGATCGTCGAACTGGAAGTGCGTGAAGTCGAGAAGGAAATTTCCGAAGGCGTGAAATACACCTTCTGGACCTTCGGCGGCACGGTGCCGGGCAGCTTCATCCGCGTGCGCCAGGGCGACACGGTGGAGTTCCATCTCAAGAACCATCCCGACTCGAAGATGCCGCACAACATCGACCTGCATGCCGTCACCGGTCCGGGCGGCGGCGCGGCATCGAGCTTCACCGCGCCCGGGCACGCTTCGCAGTTCACCTTCAAGGCGCTCAATGCCGGACTGTTCGTCTATCACTGCGCGACCGCCCCGGTCGGCATGCACGTCGCCAACGGCATGTACGGGTTGATCCTGGTCGAACCGCCGCAGGGGCTACCGGACGTCGACCGCGAGTACTACGTGATGCAGGGCGATTTCTACACCGTGGGCAAGTACCGCGAGAAAGGCGCGCAACCGTTCGACATGCAGAAGGCGATCGACGAGAACCCGACCTACGTGCTGTTCAACGGCTCGGAAGGATCGCTGCTCGGCGACAAGGCGCTGCAGGCCAAGGTCGGCGAGACCGTGCGCTTGTACGTCGGCAATGGCGGCCCCAACCTCACGTCCAGCTTCCATGTGATCGGCGAGATCTTCGACAAGGTCTGGACCGAAGGCGGCACGCATTTCCAGGAAAACGTGCAGACGACCCTGGTGCCCGCCGGCGGTTCGGCGATCGTCGAATTCCATACCGAAATCCCCGGCACTGGCGTCATCGTCGACCATTCGCTGTTCCGCGCCTTCAACAAGGGCGCGCTCGGCATGATCAAGATCGAAGGGCCGGAGAACAAGGCGGTGTATTCGGGCAAGGAAGTCGACAGCGTCTACCTCGGCGACAAGGCGGTCAGTGCCGCGCCCGTAGCGGCGGCAGCCACCGCCAATGCCGCCGGCGCGCTCACGCTGGAACAGCAGGTGCAGGCCGGCGGCGCCCTGTTCAACGGCACCTGCTCGGTATGCCACCAGCCCACCGGCACCGGCATCCCGAACGTGTTCCCGCCGCTGGCGAAATCGGATTTCCTCGCCGCCGATACCCACCGCGCGCTCGGCATCGTGCTCAACGGTTTCTCCGGGCCGGTCACGGTGAACGGCAACAACTTCAATTCGGTGATGCCGCCGATGAGCCAGCTCAATGACGACGAGGTGGCCAACATCCTCACCTTCGTGCTCAACAGCTGGGGCAACAAGGGTGGTCGCGTCAGCGCCGCCGATGTTGCCCGCGTCCGCGCCAGCACGCCGCGGCCGCAGGGCGCGGCGCATTGACGATGCGTCGCTTCGCACCCGCGCTGCTGTTGCTGTTGGCGGTCGTGGCGCGGGCCGATGGCGGTTATGTGCGCATTCCCGCCGGCGAATACAAATCGGTGATCCGCTACGAAGACGGCAACGGCAAACGCCAGGTACCGGCATTCGCGATGATGAAGCGGCCGGTGACCAATGGCGAATTCCTCGCGTTCGTGCGCCGCCATCCGGAATGGCGGCGCGATCGCGTGCCGTCGATATTCGCCGAGCGCGGCCACTACCTCGCGCACTGGTCGGCGCCCTTGCAACCGGGCGCCACGGCATTGCCGCAGCAAGCGGTCACCGAGGTGAGCTGGTTCGCCGCCACGGCGTTCTGCGAAGCGCAGAACGCGCGCCTGCCGACCTGGGCGGAATGGGAATACACCTCCGCGGCCGACGCCACGCGCCGCGATGCGCGCGCCGACCCGCAATGGCGCGAAGCAATCCTGGGCTGGTATGCGCGCCCGGCGAACGCACCGATGTCGCCGGTCGGAAAATCCCCGGCGAACGTCTACGGCGTGCAGGACCTGCATGGCCTGATCTGGGAATGGACACAGGACTATGCGGCGATGCTGGTGTCCGGCGACAACCGCACGCAATCGGATCCGGACCTGGCGAAATTCTGCGGCGCCGGCGCGTTGTCGATGGACGACCGGGAAAATTACGCCGTGTTGATGCGCGTGGCGATGCTGTCCTCGCTCGAAGCGGTCAACAGTACCTCCAGCCTCGGATTCCGCTGCGCCCGCGACCTGCCTTGAAGGATCTTCGATGAAACGCGCCTGCCTTTTTTCCCTGTTGCTCATTCCTGTGCTCGCATTCGCAGCCGCACCTTTGCCGCCGGATTCGATACTGCAATCGTCGGGCCAGTACACCCGCCAGGACGGGCGCAATTTCCATCTCGCCGACCGCCGCGGTAGCGTGCAGGTGGTCGGCATGTTCTACAGCTCCTGTCCCTATATGTGCCCGCTGCTGATCGACACGGGTCTCGGCGTCGATCACGCGCTTGCACCGGGCGAGCTCGCGCGCCTGCAGGTGATGCTGGTCAGCATCGATCCGGCCCGCGACACGCCGGCGGCGCTCGCAGCCCTGGCGAAGAAGCGTCACCTCGACGGCAGCCGCTGGACGCTGGCACGCACCGACGAAGACAGCGTGCGCAAGCTCGCGGCACTGCTCGGCGTGCGCTATCGCCGCCTCGCCAACGGCGACTTCAATCACACCAGCCGCTTGCTGCTGCTCGATGCCGAAGGCCGCATCGTCGCGCAGACGGAGAAGATGGGGGCCGCGCCCGATCCGGCCTTCCTCGCTGCCGTGCACAAGGCGCTGGCACAGCCCGGACGATGACGCAGGCGGCGGCCCGCCGATACTGTTCGCTCAGTAGGTGTATTCGACGCTCAACCAGCGCTTGCCGACATCGGCACCGACATTGCCCGCACGAAACTGCGCCAGCTTGAGCATGCCGTTCCAATGCGGCGCGAAAGCCCATGACACCGAGGCATCGCATTCATTGCCGTAGTCGATGCGGGCATGGTCGGAGCGGAATTCGTGCCAGACCAGATTCGTCGTCACCTTGCCGCGCTTGTAGCTCCAGCCAATGCTGCGATCCTGCAGGCCGTTGGCCGGCGTGGTGAGGAAACGATCGTCCCAGCCATTGAACGCATGCAAGGTCGCAAGCGGCGTCTGGAACGCGTAGCTGCCATCGCCGCCGAGCACTTCCCTGCCTATTTTCAGACTGTTTCCCCGCCAGACGAGACCCGCCTCGAGCAAGGAATAGCGCGCGCCGATCACGCTGCTGCCATGCGCATAGCGACCCTGGTGGGCCAGTTCGGCCGCGAGCGTCCAACCCAGCGCAGCGACGTCGTTGTTCGCGGGGAAATTACCGGCGGCGACATAGCGCAGACCCAGGTCGCGGTGCGACGTGAGCGGCAGGCTGCGGTTTTCGATGAAATAGCCGTAGCCGGTGAGGGTTCCCGGCCCGAGCGCATGCGCGACGCTCAGCAGATGCGCGTCCAGCTGCCAGCGCGCCAGGTTGGCGTTGCCATTGTCGGCGCCGAACACGCGTTGCACGCGACCGAGCCAGCTGTAACGCAGGCTGAGTCCATTGGCGAAACGATGCTGCGCATCGAGGGCATCGAAGGTCTGTTCGTTCTGTCGCCAGCCGCTGTTGCCGATGAAGCGCTGGTTGTCGTACTGCAGCCGTTGCCGACCGAGGCGCAGGTGCGATGCCGACGAGGGCGCATAGTCCAGGTAGGCCTGGTTGATCTCGGCGTTGTCGGGGTCGCTGATGGCGGGATAGGCGGTGCGCCCGTTGTCGCTGCTGTTGTAGCGCTCGCCGCCAAGATGGGTGGTGCCCTCGAACTCGACAACGCCGCTCCAACCGGAGCGCTGCGCCGTGCGATATCCCAGGCGCAGGCGCAGCGTCGCGGCGTCGGCGCGGCGGGCGAAGAAATCGTCGTCGACCTCTTCCCAACGCAGGCGGGTATCAAACAACAGCTTTGCCGGCGCCGGCTTCGCTGGCAGCGGCGCCGCCTGCGCCTGCGCGCGATGACTCGCAAGGCCTCCGCCTGCCAGCAACAACATGCACAACGTGTGTCGTGTCTTCATGGCCATGACTCGCTCCCGATCCTGTCTGCCGGGATGATCCGCGCCGGCCGCCGCGGCCGCCTTGATCCATGTCAGCCACTTCGCTGCCCGTCGGCGGCGCTGCGCGCCAGCTGTCAAGACCGTGGACTTGACCTCCGTCAAAGCCAGGACCACTGTCGACCTCGATAATCGCGGCAGTGCGAGCAAGGAACCGACGATGGCGCAGACACCCGTGACAGAAACCTACAACGACAAGGTCGTGCTGCAGTTCGCGGTGATGACCGTGGTCTGGGGCATCGTCGGCATGCTGGTCGGCGTCTACATCGCCGCGCAGCTGTACTGGCCCGCACTGGGCTTCGACATTCCCTGGCTGGGCTACGGCCGCCTGCGTCCGCTGCACACCAACGCGGTGATCTTCGCGTTCGGCGGCTGCGGCCTGATGGCGACCAGCCTGTATGTCGTGCAACGCACCTGCCACGTGCGCCTGATCAGCGACAAGCTCGCCGCCTTCGTGTTCTGGGGCTGGCAGGCGGTGATCGTGCTGGCCGCGATCACGCTGCCGATGGGCCTGACCCAGGGCAAGGAATACGCGGAACTGGAATGGCCGATCGACCTTCTCATCGCGGTCGTCTGGATCGTCTACGCGATCGTCTTCTTCGGCACCATCGGCAAGCGCCGCGTGCGCCACATCTATGTCGCCAACTGGTTCTACGGCGCCTTCATCCTCGCGGTCGCGTTGCTGCACATCGTCAACAACCTCGCGCTGCCGGTGAGCCTGGGCAAGTCCTACCAGATCTACACCGGCTCGGTCGATGCGATGGTGCAGTGGTGGTACGGGCACAACGCGGTCGGCTTCTTCCTCACCGCCGGCTTCCTCGGAATGATGTATTACTTCGTGCCCAAGCAGGCCGGGCGCCCGGTGTATTCGTACCGCCTGTCGATCGTGCATTTCTGGGCACTGATCGCCATCTACATGTGGGCCGGCCCGCATCACCTGCAATACACCGCGCTGCCGGACTGGGTGCAGTCGCTGGGCATGGTGTTCTCGCTGATCCTGCTCGCGCCAAGCTGGGGCGGCGCCATCAACGGCGTGATGACGCTCTCGGGCGCGTGGCACAAGCTGCGCACCGACCCGATCCTGAAATTCATGATCGTCGCCATTTCGTTCTACATGATCGCCACCTTCGAGGGGCCGATGATGTCGATCAAGACGGTCAACTCGCTGAGCCATTACACCGACTGGACCATCGGCCACGTGCATGCCGGTGCGCTGGGCTGGGTGGCGATGATCACCATCGGCTCGCTGTATTCGCTGTTCCCGCGCCTGCTCGGCGTACCGTCGATGTACTCGACCAAACTCATCGACACGCACTTCTGGGTGCACACCGTCGGCGTGGTCGTGTACATCGCCTCCATGTGGATCGCCGGCGTGATGCAGGGCCTGATGTGGCGGGCGACCAATGCCGACGGCACGCTCACCTACACTTTCATCGAGTCGCTGAAGGCGACCTATCCCTACTATTTCGTGCGCATGACCGGCGGCATGCTCGTCGTCGCGGGCATGCTGATCATGGCCTGGAACGTCTGGCAGACCTTCCGCATCGCGCCCCGCCGCAGTGAAACGCCGGTGCTGTTGCCGGCCGCCGCCAGCCCTGCGGGCATGGCGCCGCTCACCACCGCCGCCGAAGCGAACGCCTGAGGAGATCGCCATGGCCAATCATTCGCATGAAAAAGTGGAAACCAACATCAGCCTGATGGCGATCCTGATCGCGGTGGCGATCAGCTTCGGCGGCCTCGCCGAAATCGTGCCGCTGATGTACCAGGCCGAGGCGATCAAGCCGCTGCCGGGCGTGGTGCCGTATCCGGCGCTGCAACTGGCCGGTCGCGACATCTACGTGCGCGAGGGCTGCTACAACTGCCATTCGCAGATGGTGCGCACGCTGCGCTTCGAGACCGAACGCTACGGCCATTATTCGCTGGCCGGCGAATCGGTGTACGACCGCCCCTTCCAGTGGGGCAGCAAGCGCACCGGGCCGGACCTGGCGCGCATCGGCGGCCGCTACTCGGACGACTGGCACCGCGTGCACCTGAGCAATCCGCGTGACGTGGTGCCGGAATCGAACATGCCGGCGTATTCGTGGCTGGCCAAGACCGAGCTCGATCCGGGCACGGTGGTCGCGCACATGCGCGGCCTGCGCACGCTGGGCGACCCCTACACGGACGCCGACATCGCCGGTGCCGGCGAGGCCGTCGCCGGAAAAACCGAACTCGATGCCCTGGTCGCCTATTTGCAGGGCCTGGGCAAACACGCGCCGCGAGGCTGACCCGATGATCACCGGTATCGTCACCGCTCTCCTGATCGCCGCTTTCGTTTTCGGCACCGCCTGGGTTTACAGCGGCAGGCAGCAATCCGAATACGACCGTGCGGCACGTGTGCCGCTTGAAGACAACGTGGAGGAATCGCCATGAGTCCTGGCTGGTCCGGCTACGTCATCGCGATCGTCGTGCTCAACATCGTCGGCGCGGTCTGGCTGCTTTGGTGGACCGGGCGTCGGCGCGCCGGCGATCCCAGCGCCGAGAGCACAAGTCATTACTGGGATGGCGACATCACCGAATACAACAACCCGATGCCGCGCTGGTGGATCAACCTGTTCTATCTCACCATCCTCTTCGCCATCGCCTACCTCGCCTGGTATCCGGGTTTCGGCGCGTTCAGCGGGCGCGGCGGCTGGAGTTCCGCCGGCGAACTCGCCGCCGACCAGGCCGCGGCGGAAAAACTGCTGGCCAGCCACTTCCAGAAATTCTCGCAGCAGCCTATCGACGTGATCGCCCGCGATCCGCAGGCGATCGCCACCGGCCAGCGCATTTTCGCCAACACCTGCGCGACCTGCCATGGCTCCGATGCGCGCGGCGGCAAGGGTTTCCCCAACCTCGCCGACGACAAGTGGCAGTGGGGCGGCGCGCCCGAGACCATCTTGCAGACCATCCAGAATGGTCGCCAGGCGGCGATGCCGCCATTCGCGATGGCGCTGGGCGACCCCTCCAACGTGACCGCGACGGCGATCTACGTGCAGAGCCTGTCGGGCATGAAGGTCGATCCGCTGATGGCCAGCATCGGCAAGCAGAGTTTCTCCGGCATCTGCGCCGCCTGCCATGGTGCCGACGGCAAGGGCAATCCGGCGATCGGCTCGGCCAACCTCACCGACGACTACTGGTTGTACGGCAATGGCATCGACGACATCCGCGCGGCGATCGAGCATGGCCACAACGGGCAGATGCCGGCGCACAAGGCCATCCTCGGCGAAACCCGCACCCGCCTGGTGGGTGCCTACGTCTATTCCCTGTCGCATCCGAATCGCTAAGCGGGAGCAGCGCGTGAAACTCGAAGCCGAACGCCGGTTCGACCATCCACCGCGGCCACTGGTGCAGCGCATCGGCGCGATCCTGTGGCCTTCGTTCTTCGCCGCCGGTGTGACGACGATGGTGTTCTTCGCCTTCGTCGATCCGCTGCAGCTGCGCGACATCACGTTTCCCGGCCTGGTGCTGAGCCGCGAAGCCGGTTACACGCTGGCCTTCTTCCTGCTGTGGGCGGCGACTGCGAGCTCAAGCCTGTTCACCTGGATCCTGCTGCGCCCCGCGAGCCGCTACAACCAGCCCCTGCCCTGACCGCCGTGGCCAAACCCATCGCCAGCGCGCTGCTCGAAGAAGGCTCGCTCTATCTTTCCGAGCGCAAGGTCTATCCGCGCGAAACCGGCGGCCGTTTCCAGCGCCTGCGCGTACTCGCGGTGATCGTGCTGCTCGGCATGTACTACGTTTTCCCGTGGCTGTCGTGGAGCGGGCGGCAGGCGGTGCTGTTCGATCTGCCGGCGCGCAAGTTCTACATCCTCGGGCTGGTGTTCTGGCCGCAGGATTTTTTCTTCCTCGCCCTGCTGCTGATCATGGCGGGCCTGTCGCTGTTCTTTTTCACTGCGCTCGCCGGTCGCCTGTGGTGCGGTTATGCCTGCCCGCAGACGGTCTGGACGGAAGTGTTCCTGTGGATGGAGCAATGGACCGAAGGCGACCGCCCGCAGCGCATGAAACTCGATGCCGCGCCCTGGTCGTGGACGAAAGCGCGCCGCAAGCTGAGCAAGCACGCGCTGTGGCTGGTGTTCGCGCTGTGGACCGGCTTCACCTTCGTCGGCTTCTTCACGCCCATCCACGATCTCGCGGCGCGCCTGTGGCCGTTCGCCTGGAGCGGCTGGGAAAGTTTCTGGGTGCTGTTCTATGCGTTGGCGACCTGGGGCAATGCCGGCGTGCTGCGCGAACAGGTCTGCAAGTACATGTGCCCGTATGCGCGCTTCCAGAGCGCGATGTTCGACCGCAACACGCTGATCATCAGTTACGACCCGATGCGCGGCGAGCCGCGCGGTGCGCGCAGGAAATCGCAGCTGGCCAGCGTGCTCGAGCGCGCGCGTGGCCTGCTGCCCGTGGACGTGGCGACCAGCGCGGTGATCGCCGCCGCGCACCTCGAGCGCGGTCCGGAGGCACGCGTAACCACGGGTCTGATCGTCGATGCGCAGCACGACCTGCCGGCAGCGCCACAAGTGACGACGCCGGAGGATCTCGGCGACTGCATCGACTGCACGATCTGCGTGCAGGTCTGCCCGACCGGCATCGACATCCGCAACGGCCTGCAATACGAATGCATCGCCTGCGCCGCCTGCGTCGATGCCTGCGACGCAGTGATGGATCGTATCGGTTATCCGCGCGGACTCATCCGCCACACCACGCAGAACGCCGTCGACGGCAAGCCGACGCGGGTATTGCGTCCGCGCGTGTTCGTCTACGGCCTGCTGCTGCTGGCGTTGCTGGTCGGCACCGTCGCCGGCATCGCGATGCGCACGCCGCTGATCGTCGATGTGCTGCGCGACAAGCAGCTGTATCGCATCGGCCAGGATGGCCGCATCGAGAACGCCTACACGCTGCGCATCATCAACAAGGACGCGCGCGCCAAGACCTTCGCGTTGTCCATCAGCAGCGCTGCGCCGTTGAAGCTCGCGACCGGGAATTTCCGTCTGTCCGCGGCCGCCGAAGAAGTGCTCACCGTGCCGGTCACCGTGAGTGCCGCACCAGGAACGGTACACGGCCGCGCCGATCTGGATTTCGTGGTCAGCGAGCCGGGCACCGCGCTGCAGCAACGCGAGGAAGCGCGGTTCTTCGGGCCAACCTCGCCATGAACGCAGCCACGGCGTGGTATCGACAACCGGTGCTGTGGTTGGCTATCGCGTTGCCAGCGCTGATCCTGGTCGCGCTGGCCAGCACGCTCGCCATTGCACTGGCAGGCAGCAGCGATGCCGCACCGGAACCGGTGCAGCGTACCGCCGACAGTCAGGTCAGCGACCTCGCGCCGGATGCGCGCGCACAACAGCTGGGGTTGCTGGCGACGTTGCAGCTCACGCCCGACGGCCATGATGTCCGCGTCGTCGTGCGACCGGCGCCGACGGCGGACATCGACACGCTGACGCTGCAATGGGTGCATCCGATCCAGGCGGCGAAGGACGTCGAGGTATCGCTGCGCCGCGACGGCGACGGCTGGCGCGGCCACAGCGCCACGCCGCTCGCCGGTCGCTGGCGACTGCGCCTGCAACCACAGCAAGGCGAATGGCGTCTGGTCGGGCGGCTGGCGGCGGGCGAACACGATGCGCTGCTGCAATCGGCATTGTCCACGCCATGAATGCGATCGCCGCGCGTGCCGTTGCATCGACACCGGCAGTGCGCGGACAGTGTTTCCATTGCGGCGAATCCCTGTCGACGCAGGCCTGGCAGGTGGAGATCGACGGTCGGCGCGAGTCGGTGTGTTGCGCAGGTTGCGCCGCCGCAGCGAACTGGATCCGCGAGGCTGGCCTCGCCGACTACTACCGGCTGCGCCAGCACGATAGCAATCGCGTCGACGCTGACCTCGGCGACTTCCGCAGTTGGGATCGCGACGACGTGCAGCGCGGTCATGTGCTGGCGACGCCGACGGGCTGCGAAATCACCCTCGCCGTCGAAGGCCTGCGCTGCGCGGCCTGCGCCTGGTTGATCGACCGCGCGCTCAGCCGCGAAGACGGCGTCGACCACGTCAGCGTCAACGCGATCACCGGCCGCCTGCGCCTGGCCTGGCAACCGCAGCGCACGCGTCTTTCGCATCTGCTGGCGACGTTGGCGGGCCTGGGCTACCGCCCGCACCTGGCCGGCGGTGAAGCGCTGGAGCGCGCGCGGCGCAGCGAACGCAACACCTTGCTGCTGCGGCTGGGCCTGGCCCTGCTCGCGGCGACGCAGGCGATGATGTTTTCCGAAGCGCTGTATCTCGACAGCGCGCACGAGATGTCGTTGGCCACGCGCGATCTGTTCCGCTGGCTCACCTTTCTGGTGTGCACACCCGTGGTCGTGTATTCGGGCGCACCGTTTTTTACCGGCATGCTGCGCGAATGGCGGCAACGCCGCGTGGGCATGGACACGCTCGCGGCCAGCTCCATCGGCCTGGCCTACCTGGCGAGCCTGGAAGAAACCGTTCGCGGTGGCGCGCAGGTGTGGTTCGACGCCGCGGCGATGTTCGTATTGTTCCTGTTGACGGCGCGATTGCTCGAACGCTTCGCGCGGCAGCGCGCCGGCGCGCAAGTGGACCTGCTTGCGCGCGCGCAGCCGGCACTGGCCTGGCGCGTGGATGGCGCTCGCTGCGAACAGGTGCCGATCGGCGAGCTGCGGACGAACGACGTCGTGCGTGTGCCCGCCGACGCCAGCGTTCCGGCCGATGGCGAACTGCTCGACGCCAGCGCCGCCTTCAATGAGGCGCTGTTGACCGGCGAAGCGACGCCTTGTCGCAAGCAGCGCGGCGACCGCGTACACGCCGGCAGCATCGCCGACCGGCAACCGGTGCAGGTGCGTGTCACGGCGATAGGCGCGGCGACGCGCTTGTCGCAGATCCAGCGACTGGTCGAACGCGCGCAGGCACAACGCCCGGCGCTCGCGCGCAGGGCCGATCGCCTCGCCGGCGTTTTCGTGCTGGCGATGATCGTCGCGGCGCTGGCCACGTTCGCCTACTGGTCGCAGCATGATGTCGGTCGCGCCTTCGCCATCGGTTTGTCGGTACTGGTCGCCGCCTGCCCTTGCGCGTTGTCGCTGGCGGTGCCGGCCGCGTTGTCGACCGCCAGCGATGTGCTGGCGCGCGAAGGCGTGCTGGTGATCGGAGACGAGGCCATCGAACGCCTTGCCGGCATCGACACCGTGCTGCTCGACAAGACCGGCACGTTGACACGCGGCGCGCCGACGCTGCTGCGCACCGAGACTTTCGCCGAACTCGATGCCGGGCAGGCACGGCAATGGGCCGCTGCACTGCAACGCGACAACCGGCATCCGCTCGCCAGCGCCTTCGGTGACAGCGACCTTGTCGCCGCCGAACAGAAACTGCATCCGGGCCTGGGCATCGAAGGCGTGCTCGGCCAGCGCCGCCTGCGCCTGGGGCGCGCCGATTTCGCCGCAGCCGGCAGCGATGACG